>LSQX01391497.1_pt1 | contig 35864 bp, 30 predicted proteins | sample 654561 | NCBI WGS metagenome assembly LSQX01 (sample SAMN04489861, study PRJNA283612) | anaerobic digester metagenome | isolation source: 4 biogas reactors fed with cattle manure at either 37C or 55C with and... | place: Denmark: Kongens Lyngby | collected 2014 | reverse complement strand
GGACAGCTGTAAGAAGGGCTCCTTAGCATACACAAGCATAGATCATAGATCAAGCTCCCCGCAGTCACCGCGCGGCGGGGAGCTTGGCTTTTCTTCGATGTCTTGGCTGTCCCGGACGGCAGGGGACGCTGTCCGTCCTACCGGCTCAACCTTGCTTGCCTGGTACTTCGCACCGCCTTCCAAGGACCTGACCTGCGCACCGCTCCCCGCCACGATCCGCGCGTCTTTACCTCCTTACGATTCGTCGGCCAAGATCGCGTTCACTTGCCGCTCGGCTTCCTCTAGTGCACTTTCGACCGAACGGGTACCCGAGACCGCCTCGGAGATCCGCGTTCCGAGCACTGAAGACCATTGGCTCCACGAGGGCGTGAACTGCAGGTCGACGGCGTACGGCGAGCTCACGTTCAGCACATCCAGGAAACGGGTCGGAGCCTCGTTGGGATCGATGTACTCAAAGACCGCCGGTCTGTAGGTGGGCATGAACAGACGGTCCCGTCCTGCGATCATCTGCCCTTCCGTCACCAGAAACTCGATCAAGGTCCAGGCGGCTTCCTTCACCTGGCTCGTCGCGTTGAGGGCAAAGCCGACGGTATTAGTGACGGCCGCCCGCTCCTTCCCTACGGGCAAAGGCGCGATGTTCCACTCGAACGATGCGCTTTCCCGCAGGTTCTGAAAGGAGTTCGGCATAATGGTGAAGTCCATGGCCACCTTCGCCTGGCCGAATTCCCACGCGTATACTTGCTCGACGGGCGGCGCGGAACGGTCCTCCACCACGAAGCTGCGCATAAACTCGATGGCCTCTATGCCGGCGGGAGTGTTGAACGCGGCCCGGCTCTTCGACTCGTCGAGGATGCGGACCCCGTTTTGCGCGAGGAAGTTCACCCACGATGCCTGTCCCCAGTACATGGCATTGGCGTACATTGTCACGCCGTATTGTTCGACATGCTCATCGCTGCGCACGGTCAGCCTGGCCGCGGCGTCCCGCAATTCGGCCCAAGTCCAATCGTCGGCCGGCTCGGTCAGGCCCCGGGCCGAAAACGCGTCTTTGTTGTACAGGAGGCCGACCAGGTCGTACTGATTGCCCAAGCCGTACAGTTTGCCCTTGTACCAGAAAATGTCGCCTGTGGGCATGTACTCGTCCAGGTCGATGCCCGCCGCGTCGATCCACGGCTGCATTTCTTCGATGATACCGGCCGCCGCCAGACCTCCGAGAAACGCTCCGTTCACCCGAATGACATCCGCCGCCACGCCGGCCGCCGCCTGAATCTGCACGCGATCGAAATAATTGCCGAAGGACGTCAGCTCCACCTCGACTTCGATATCGGGATACTTTTGCTCGAAGGCTTCAATAATCGGTTCGTACGCCTTGCCGTCGCCCCACAGCATAAGCCGCACGACGGTTTTCGCCCCCGCCGGCACCGCGGCCGAGGCAAGGATCCCGGCGAACAGTATCCACACACCGACTCGACCGAACGTACGCTGTGCCATCGTTTGAACCTCCTCCTTCGGTCTCTATTCGCGCCCGAGCTCTGCCCCGCACGATTCCCTTACGACCAGTTCGGCGGGGAGGAACGCGTGCAAAGGGAACGTGCGCGCACCGCTTAGCCGCTCGATGAGCAGGCGCACCGCGGTCTGGGCGATCTCTTTGGCCGGGGTGCGTACCGTAGTCAAGGAAGGCGCAAGGTGACTCGACCAAGGATGATCGTCGTGGCCCACTACCCGCAGATCGTCCGGGATGGAGATGCCGAAGTTCTGCGCAGCCCGGTACAAGCCCAAGGCCAGTTCGTCACTCGCCGCGAAGACCCCGTCGACCCGCGCTCCGCCCCTGAGCCTCTCGGTCGCGACACGGCACGCCGCGTCGACGTCCCACGGGCACGCCCATATGTGCTCGGGACGCGCCTCGATGCCCGACTCCTCTAAAGCCCATCGATAACCGGAGTACCTGTGGCTGTTTTCCGTTGGACCCAAATAGGCGACCGACCGGCACCCAAGGCGGACCAAGTGACGGACGGCCCGGGCGGCGGAGAAGCGGTGATCGACCCCCACCCGGTCGTAGTGGTCGTCCGCATAACTGTTGGAACTTACGATGACGATAGGCAGTCCTTGGTCGCTGCACCACTCGTAAACGGCGGTGGGTTTCGTGCCTAGGGTGATTATCCCGTCGACGTCCGTCGGGTTGACTTGGGAGTACAACGCAACGAGGTCGTTGAGGTGCAGATCACTCAAGACGAAGCGGGTCTGAGCGCCGGCAGCAAGGACAGCGGCTTGAATCTCTTCCGTGAGGACGGAATAGTACGAGAGCCCCGTCCGGCCGCTGGTGAAAATGCCGATGCGGTAGCCCTTCTCGCCTCGCCTCGGCGCTTTCGCCCGGTGTTCGAGGTAACCGATGCGCCGAGCCGCTTCCCAAATGGCCGCACGCGTCTTTTCCGTCACCGCGAGCGTCGGGTCGTTGTTGAGCACACGGGAAACCGTCGTAAAGGAAAATCCGGTCGCCTCGGCTATGTCCTTTAGTGTGGGCTTGCTCATGGCGGAATCGCACCCCGTCGGCAGGACACTCGGACACGGCCCTATGTTCGTTACTATTCCACCGGAAGTGATGTTTTCCTTCTATATCACTCATCTTTTACTGATTCTTTCTCCCCAGGTGAATCGAGTGGCCACAACGCGGTCGTATGGTTCCACAATGCCGATTGGATGCGGGAGCGCGGCCTTGCCGAACCGGATAACGACTGGACGGTCGCAGATTTTGCCGCCCGCGCCCGAAAGCTCGTGGATCCGGACAAGCAAGTTTACGCGACACACAATCGCAACAACTCGGCCACTGCCTTGAGCATTCAATGGATCTACAACTGGACGGGGCACGAGTGGCTAAACGAGGACCGGACGGAAGTGTTGCTGGACGATCCGGGCGTCGCTGAACTGCTGGAATTCTGGCGGGACCTGCAGGTGAACCAGCACGTGATACCGTACGCGGGAGGCTTTCCACCTCGCAGCTTTGATCAGGGCGGGTATGCGATCACGGAGCAGTACTTGTCGCTCGCGTTCAGCCTGGAAGAGGTCGCCTTCGACTGGATCGTCACTCTGTTGCCTAAGGCTCCGTATGCGCAAAAATCGCACGCACAAGCGCATATGTTTAGTATGGCCAACGGCACGAGCCAGCTCGACGCCGCATGGCGGCTTATCGAGTGGATGGCAAGCTACGAAGGGCAGAAAGCGATGGTCGAGATCCTGCTGCGGCAGCCCCTCGGCCCCTATCCCGAGCTATGGGACAGCTTCTTCGGTCGCCTGAGCCCAGAGAAAGCTACGTATTTGCGTGACTGGCTCATGACGACGCTGTACGGTCAAGACTACATCTATAACTTCGAGTACTGGACAATCTGGCCTGAGATGCAGTCCGTCATGAACGAACACTTAGGCCGGATCTTCAACCAAGGCGTGCCGATCCCCAACGAACTTAGCGTGGCTGCCCAAAGGCTGCGCGCCATCCTGGAAGGCGAAAACTAAGCGAGGTACCGCGGACGCAAACGGGCCGGCAGGCACGGACGCACCGCGGGTGGGCGTGGGGCTGTCCCGAAAGTGCATTTGGGACAGCTCCCGACTACAACCTGCTCCTCGCCCGCAACCCGGAGCCATACGCAGGCAACGATCCCGTTTCTACACCGACCGCCTCATCTCCGAGGGCGCTATCCCGTACTCCTTCTTAAAGGCCTTGGTGAACGACGTGGTCGATGTGTAACCTACCCTGGCGGCGACTTCGGCGATAGGGACGTGGGGCACTTCGAGCAGCCGCCGGGCAAGTTGCAGCCGCAGCTGGCGGTGATATTGCAACGGAGGCACGCCGATGGCTTCCTTAAACACGCGGATCAAATGATATTTGCTCAGGGCGGCTGCCCGTGCCACCTCGTCGAGCGTCACGGGCCTGTCGGCGTGGGCCTCGATCCACCGGCGAGCCTTCATCACCGCCTCTTGCGTCCGGTCCAGGCTCAGCGCGCCTTCATCCCGCGCCCAAGCGTGCAGGCGGGCGAGCAGCTCCAAGAAAGCCGCCTGGTACAAAAGCCGCGCTTCCGACACGGGACGCCACCAGTAGGTTACGATCCGCTCCGCGATGCCGCTCCACACCGCTGCTTCGGTGGAGGAACGAAAGCGCGCGGGCCACGGCAGGCGGTCCAGGGGCTGCATGGTTTGGGCCCAATCCTCCACGATGATGTCGAAAGTCAGCCAGTTCGCTTTGACGCCCGTTTCCGTATGGACTGCCACGGGCCGGCCGGGCGGCACATAGAGCACGTCGCCCCGCTCCAGCGTCACGACATCGCCGCCTGCCTCGACCCGGCACGTCCCCGCTTCGATGAAAGCCAGCGTGTGCGCCGTATACACCGTGCGGTTCAAAGCCCATCCCGCGTAGTGTTCCAAGTGATAAGCGCCCCGCAATGCCGGCTGCCAGTGGTAGGGATCGACCTCGTCGCCCATAGGAGCGATCTGCGCCACCCGCGCCACCAAGAAATCCACGTAACGGGCCCCATCGACCTTCGTCACGACCTGTATTTCCCGGCCGTTGACATCGTCGCGGAATACCGTCCCGCGGCCCGGTCCCGACGTGACTACGCCCACCCGCACCGGTGCAAAGCGGGTCGGCAGGTGTCCGGCCAAATACGCGATGAGCAGCGGATCCAACATGCCCGGCGCATCGTTCTGGATGTATTCGCACCAAGCACGGTACAGTTCGCTCAGGTACCGGGCGCCCGCGCTGCTGCCGGAATCGAGCCGCGCCCGGTGGGGACGAAACAAGCGGTAGCCTCTGGTCACTTCGTAGCCGAAGGCGGTGATCGGCACGTCATAGCGTAGAAGGCGTGCAGCAGCTTCTGCATCGAGCCGCACGTTGTGCTCCGGGAGGCCTTGCGTAATCCAGCCGCCCACAAAGTAAAGGTGTCGCACGCGCTTTATGGCCGCGGGATTGCGGCGGAACAAGGCCACCGCGTTCGTAAGTGGGCCCGTACAAGCCAGCGTCACGTCGGACCGCCCGTCGATCACACGCTGCATCAGCTCAACGGCCGGTGCAGGTTGCCAGCCCCTTTGCCCGCGCCGTCCCGCCGGCTGCCGCTCGACGAAACCCACGAAAAAGTCCCTGTGCCGGCCCGTCCCCTCGCCTGCGCCCACCGGAACATCGCTGCGGCCGTAGGCATCGAGCAACTGACGCACAACCCGCGCCCTGCTGCCGCACCCGTCGCGTCCCGTCGTCACGCCGAGCAAGTCCAACTCCGACGAAGTGGCCGCCAGCGCTACGGCGAAGAAATCGTCGATGCTGTGCCCGATGTCGAGCAAGATCGGCAGCGCCATGGCCCCCATCCTTCCTACCGTTTCCATCTTCGGCCTCCCAGCAATTCTGGATAGATTTACAGCAATTGTGATGGAAGGGTCCGTTCCAGGCTGAAAGGAACTGTCTTCACAACGGAGGCAGGTTGTAGCACGCTGTAAGGGAGGTCGGGTCTGCTCTTCTTTCTCCAAATATTGGCGCGATTCCTGGTCGAATAACAAAACGCCGCTTGTCGCAGTAAGAACGGCAAAGGAGGGTATGTAAAGTGAGAAGGCATCGACGCGTCTTCGCCTTTTCTCTCGTGGTCGCCGCCGTGCTGCTGCTTTGCGGTCCAGTGTCGGCACAATCCGATCTTGAACCCATCACGCTCGAAGTGGTGCTGGCCGGCGGGCGCGATCCGAACATCAACGTGATTCAAGACTACGGTGACATCAGCTGGACAAAGATTTTGGCGGAAGAGTTTCAAAAGCAATACCCCCACATCAACGTCGAATTCCGCACGGGCTCGATGGACCAGATCATCGTCATGATCGCGTCCGGTATGGGCCCCGACATCATCAACGGTTACGGACACAAGTTCCACAGCGTCGGACGGCAAGGGGGCTTTCTTGACCTCAACCCCTTCTTCGAGGCTGAAGGCGTGGACTTTATGGCGGAGCAGACGTATTGGCCTCGGCAGTGGGAAGCCTTCCAGTACGAGGGACGCCAGTACGCCATGCCACAGTACCTCGGAACGGTGGCGCTCGGCTATAACGTCGACATGTTCGACGAGGCGGGACTGCCCTATCCCGAACCCCGGCTCAGCAGCAACACGATGGACTGGGAAGAGTTCGAAGCCTTGGCCAAGCGTCTGACCCGCGACGTGAACGGCGACGGCATGCCGGACATCTGGGGCTTCAGCAAATCGATGACCCGCACCGACCGCATCCATTACTGGCTCGCCGCGGCCGGGTCGGACTTTTTCGGAAACGAAGCGAAGACCGTCAGCACGCTGAACAATCCGGCGGCAATCGCGGGCCTGGAGTACCTGCAGCGCCTCCGGTGGGAATCGCAAGTCATCGCGCCGCCCGGAGTGCCCTCGGGATTTCTGGAAGGTCAGGCCGCCATCGCGGAAATCGGGTCGTGGGGCCTTGTCAATTACCTTGGTCTGAAGAGCGACGGGTCGCCCAAAGTCACCTTCGAATGGAACCTGTTCCCCATGCCCGTGGGCCCGGCCGGTGTGCGCGCTACCTTGGCGACGAACGACGGCTATGCCATCAACCGCAATACGAAGCACCCGGAAGAGGCGTACCTGCTGCTGCGTTTCCTCACCGGGCGCGAGGCGAACGAAATCAAGGCGAAGTATTTGGGACTGCAGCCTGCCCACCGCGATGCCGTTCCTGAGTACATCGGCCTGATGCAAGAAGTGAACCGCGACGTGTACGACCTGGACCTTTTCGTCTACGCGGAAGCGGGTGCCTACGCGCATCCCGAGGTGATCTACGCCGACCCGATTCTGGGCGAGTCGATCCTGAAAGAGCTTTACATCAAGGTCCTCGACGAAAACCAGCCCGTTGCTCCGACGCTGGAGGATGCCATCGCGAGGCTCAACCGGGGCTTGGCCGCGGTGGACCGGGGGCCGGTAGTACGGAGCGTGCAGTGGCTCGGCGCGGAGTGGACGGCCCGGGAGTTCGATACGGTTATGCCGGGCGAAGTGCGGGTGGAAGGCGATAAGCTGGTCCTCGTCGCAGCGGGAACCGATATCGAAAGTTACAAGGACAGCTTCGGGTACGTATATCAGAAGGTAAGCGGAGACTTCACCGCCACCGTGCGCCTGCATTCCGCGCCGCCTACCCACAACTGGTCGAAGTCGGGCCTTATGATTCGAGCGGACGAGACCGAGCTGGCAGCCAACGTCGCCGTCCTGGGCACCCACAACCGCGGCCTTGTGGTACAGCAGCGGCTTGCGGCAGGTTCGGCCACCGAGCAACCGGCGCGCATATCGTCCTGGCAGAACGGAGATCCGGTTTATATGCGGATCATCCGGCGCGGGAATGAGGTCACGGCCCAGATATCGGAGGACGGCAAGGCTTGGCAGACGCTGGCCCGGATTACCCTGGAACTGCCCGAGACGGTCCTGATCGGTCTGGCGTCGACGTCCCACGCGGCGGGAACGCTAGGCGAAGCGGTCTTTTCGGACTGGGAACTGGTGGCGGAATAGCGGGCCATCTGAGGCAAAAAAGGCCACATCGGAAGAGTGAAGGGCGGATCGGTCGAGCCGCCCTTCGTTTTATTTCAATGCTCTGCGTAGACCTATGGTGACCGTGATGCGGTCGGCCCGGGCGAGGTCGACAGGAGCACGGCCGTGCCTTGCCGTTCAAAGGTGTGCGCCCACTTGTCGGGAAGCGGACGATCCGTAACGAAGGTGGTGACGCGGTCCAGGGGCGCAATCGGGAACGGGTTTGCGACATCGAGTTTGCTGTGGTCGCAAAGCACGATCAGCTGATCGGCAATTTCGATCATGATTTTTCGAATGCTCGCGGAAAAAAGATCACTGTCGACCAAACCCGACGTGAGCAAGATGCTGGTCGGTGAGATAAACGCTTTGTTGGCCCGGAAGGTGCGCAGCGTCTCCTCGGTGAGGGGGCCGACAAAGCAGTCATTCGCTGCATGGCCGATGCCGCCGGTGCAAATGAGCTGGACATGCGGGCATTGCAACAGCTCTTGTGTCACCGGCATGGCGTTGGTGATGACGGTAACGTGGGTCAAGTCTGTACGCCGGCGCAGCTCGCGGGCGAGGGCGTGTACCGTGGAGCTTGCGTCGAGGAGAATGGTATCGCCGGACTCGATAAGCTGCACGGCGCGGCTTCCGAGCTGCATTTTTTCCGTACTAAGGAGCCCTTCGCGCACAGAGTACGGGAGCGAGACGTGGGTGCCTTCAACACACGTGGCGCCGCCCCGCACCCTGCGGAGTTTGCCGAGGCGCTCTAAATACTCAAGGTCGGAGCGAATGGTCACCTTGCTCACACCAAGCCGTTCGCTCAAGCTATCGACCTTGACATAGCCTTCTTGACCGAGGATGTTCAGAATTTGAGCGTGTCTCACTTCGCGCATGGGCGACCACCTTTCCGCGCCCATCTTAACCGACAAGGCAAATTTTCGCAAGGCCAAGAGGTAAAAAAGGGATGTGCAACGAAATTTTTAGTAAGCCAAGCGCAAAGATCAAAAGAACCGGGAGGTCGTTACCGTGGGCGCTGACACGTACTTCGATACGGTAGAGGAGAGGCTGCGAACGGCTCGTGCAGCGAACAGGGAGGCCCTTGAGCTCGCGACGGAGGTTGCCGTCGAAACAATTACGAACGGCGGGGTGATTTGGGCGTTCGGCTGCACCCACGCGTCCATACCGGCCCAGGAGCTGTTCTTTCGGGCGGGTGGCCTAGTACTCATCAATCCCTTGTACGCGCCCGGTCTCGTCCCCACCGTGCGCCCCATTACGTTGTCGACGAAACTGGAGCGGATAGCGGATTACGGGCGCGAGGTCGTGCTCCAAAGTGACGTCCGCAGCGGCGACCTTGTCATCGTCATCTCGGCGTCGGGCAGGAATGCGGTGCCCGTCGACGTCGCCCTCGCGGCCAAGGAGCGCGGCGCACGTGTGCTGACCGTCTTGTCGGTTGCCTACTGCAAGGGCGTGAGCGCAAGGCATCCGTCCGGTCTGAAGCTCTGCGACGTGGATGCAGACGTCGTCTTCGACATCGGAGGCGACGCGGGAGACGCGGCTGTTCCCGTGCCCGGCACCGCGCTGCGCACGGGGGCGACGTCGAATATCATCGCCATGTATTTGTTGAACGGCCTGATGGTGAACGTCGTCACGCGGCTGGCGGAGACCGGGATGTCTCCTTTGCCGGTCTTCGTCAGCGCCAACGTAGACGGCGGGGACGAACACAACGCCCGCGTACTGTCCCATTACCGCGGCAGGCTTGGCTACCTGTGACGGAGGGATGCAAATGGCCTCCACAACGCACATCATGGCCATCGACATCGGCCAAACCTCCACGGCCCTCTGGCTCGCTGCGGCCGACTTGTCGCGCTCGGCCTACCGGGAGGTTTCCGGCTTTCGTCATCGCATCGAAACTGCTCCGGATGGCTCGTGTCCAGACCTGGCGGAAGCGGTCGAGGGTGCTGTCGCCTCCCTGCTGGCGGACTTAGACTGCGCTCCCGCCCGGGTGAAGGCAGTATGGTGCAGCGCGACAGGCACTCCGCCGGACCTGCCCCAGCGGTTGTCGCGCGTCCTCCCGCGAGCGGAAATTCGTGTGATAAGCGACTCGGAGGCGGCGTATCTGGGCACCTTGTGGCGCGCTCCGGGTCTCACCTTAATAGGCGGAACGGGTACGGTAGCCTTCGGCAGAAACGGTGAGCGACGGGCCGTGGTCGGCGGCTGGGGGTATCTTTTCGGTGACGTCGGGGGCGGCTGGGGCCTCGCCCGCGCGGCGATCATGGCGGCGATCGCGGCGTGGGAAGGCCGTGGACCCGAGACCGAGCTCGCGGCGCGTCTACTCGAACACTTCGCCGTCGACTCTTTCCGCACGCTGGCAGGTAAGGTGTACTCGGGAGAATGGAGTCGCTCCCAGCTCGGCCGTGCAGCGCCTCTGGTCATCGAGCTCGCGGAAGGCGGCGATGCGGTGGCGACCGCCATCGTGGACGACGCTGCAGCCGAGTACGCGGGGTATATTCGGGCCGGTGCCACAAGGTTGGGCCTCGGCCGCGCCGTACACGTTGGCTACGCCGGAGGCGTGTTGTCCCGTGCGCCCGTTCTTCGCGCTGCCGTAGACCGCTGTGTACAGCGCCACGGCATCACCGTGACGCGCTGGGTACCCGGCTCGTCCCTCACGGGCGCTGCGCGCTGTGCCTTGGATGCTGCGGGCGTGGCGATGACGGACGACGTGCTGACGGCAGTGCTCGACGCCACGGCCGGACTCAAGACTCAGGCCACCGGCGCATAAGGAGGAGCGGAGCATGGACGAGCGCCTTTGGGCCGTCGTCGTAGGCGGCGCCATCACCAATCCCTGTGCCATTACACAACGTTTCGTAACCCGTATGTCAGAAGGGAGATGCACACATGCTTGAGGCCTACTTCCAAGCGGTACACGACCTCATCGCCGACATTCAAAAGACGCAGACGGACGCCATACGCAGCGTGGCCCGGCAGGCCGCTGAAGCCGTAGAACGCGGCAATGTGCTGCACTTGCTGGACAACGGACATTTCCTGCGGGACGAGTTGATCAACCGGTCGGGCGGCCTGGCAGTCCTCAACAAACTTTCCGGACCGGCCGACCTGTCCAATGCATTCCTCTGCCGCCGCGGTGACGTTCTGTTCATCGGGTCGGTGAGCGGCGCCGGCGAAGCTTTGGTCGACGCGGCTTTGCGGGCCCGGGAGCGGGGCATACATACCGTCGGCCTCACATCGCTCGCGCAAAGCAGCGTGGCGCCGGCCAAACATCCGTCGGGAAAGCACCTGAAAGACGTAGTGGATCAAGTGCTCGACATCCGCGGCCGGGCCGGCGACGCGATGCTCGACATTCCGGGCTTAGACCAGCCGATTTGTCCTTCGTCGGGCATCGGAGCCACCGTGGTCATGTGGGCGGTAATGGCCGAGACAGCCCGTATGCTAACGGAAAAGGGAAAGCCGCCGACGGTGTTTCGCAGCGTGAACCTGCCCGACGGGCAGCGCATCTACGAGGAGCAGGTGGCTCAGTTCTTGCGGCGGGGGTACTGAGGTTCGTCCGCCAATGCCTCAAGTACCGACGGCAACTGCTCAAGCGACGTGATCACGGCATCGGGCACGCACTCCTCCTCCACGTCGATGCCGAAAAGGTCGGCGACGCCTTCCCGCCGGGCTTGGTAGACTGCCCACGCCCGGAAGACGNNTGGTAGGCGGCCCACTCCCGGAAGACGCCGAGCCGCGGCAGATCGAGGGGAGGCACGTGGCGCAGCGACTCCGGCAAATGACGCTCTATCAAGACGGCGCGCATGCCGGCGCGTTTCGGACCCGCTACATCGTCTGTGAACCGGTCACCCACGTGCACACCCGCCGCCGGCGGCTGCCCCGCCTCCGCAATAGCCGCCCGGAAAAGCTCGGTCTGCGGTTTGACGGCGCCGTGGAGCTCCGGCGCGAAGTACCCGTCGAAGTAGCCTTCCAAACCAAGGGCCTCGACGACCGGCAGCTGGTAGCGTGCAAAGCCGTTCGATATCCACCACAGGCTGTCGGCCCTTTCCCGCAAAGTCTCCAAAGCCGGCACGACGTCCCCGTACGCGGCGATGTAAGGCAGCCGGCAATAGCTGTGCACCATGGCCTCGATGTCGAGGCGCTCGGGGCAGCCCAGCTCTTCAGCGACCCCTTGCACGATGGCATCCCAATCGTACGAACCGACGTAATCTCCGGCCCGCGCCCTGTCTTCGGCTGCCCCCACGATGCGCCGCATGATCCAAAGGTCGGGATCGGTGCCGCCCGTCATGCTGCGGTCCACGTAGGGACGCAGCCGGCGGCGCACTTCCGGAAACACGCCCAGTGCGAACGGGTTTTGGATCAGGACCCGATCGAGGTCGAAGGTCAGAAACACGCCGGAGCTCCTTTCAGACGGATTCACGTGCGGATACGTTTTCGGCCAATTCCACGGCGACCTTTGCCATACGCTCCGCGGTTCCGGGCACCACGACCCCGGGATAATCGTAGTAGACGTGGGCTTGCGCGACCTCGTAGCCGCCGTGCACGTACTCGTCTTCGGTGGGAAGGTAGCCGATGTTCCCGTTCGTGTATCCCGACACGACGGTGGCCGGTCCCAACTTCTCCTTCAAGACGAGCCCCGTTCGGCAAAAGACTTCACCCGGCAAAGCGACAAACAACGCGGGCCCTGCCTTGATCACCTGCACGGGTACTTCCAGCTCGTCCGGCCAAGGCGGGTTTTGCGAGCGGTGCCGTTCGATCCACCTGCTCCACGCCTGTACGACCCGGCCCCGGCTGCCGGAGGGGGCCGGGTCGTGCAGCACGCTCACCCACGTCTCTTCATTCGCCTGCAGCTCAGAGGCGGTCGGCATCTGCCAGCGCACCGTAACCGGAGCCCAGGCGACGCGCACCGAACCGTCCGATGTTGCGATCGACGGCAGGAGATCCTCGGCTTCTCGGCCCAGGCGCTCGCCGATCTCGGCCACCGTGTCGAAATTACCGTGGTCCGGGGGGTTGATGTCGCCGCACGCGCCCGTAAGAAACAGAGCGTCGACGCCGCGAGCGGCCAAGTAACGGGTTACGGCTCCGGGGTAATCACCCGACACGAGCCGGTTTTGCGCCGGCAAGACGACCGGATGGCACGCAAAGTTGACGACGACTACCTGACGGCGGCCGGGCATCATCTCCACCTTCACTACGGTCACCGCCTCATCGACGGGGCCGGCAGGGCGGCGGCGGTTGCGGGCGATGCCGGTGACCCTAGCGCTACCGACTCCGATGTGGGCGGGCGCGGCGGTTGCCTTTGCTTCCCGGGCCACCCTTTCGACGGCCTCCTGCAGCACGCGCGTCCATCCGTCGTCGGGCCTGCCGCAGCCGATCAGGTGCATCGTGGCCGGCGCGGAGTGGGTGTGTGTTGCGGCGAGCATGACGTGGCCGGCCCGTATCGCGCATGCCTCGGCTACTTTCTGGCGCAGCGCCTCTGCGTCGCCGGGCGCGAATCCCAAAGCTTCGATGGAAAGAATCATGGCTTCCTCTCCGCCGGCCAGGTACAGCGCGCTGACCTGAACGGCGTCGTGTACACCGACCGCGGGATTTTCGCGTGCGACGTATCCCGACAAATCGTAGTTCCTAATGGGTGTTACGGTCTCCCGAGCAAAGCCCGCTCGCAAAGGCTCCACCGCCCACACCTCCTGCTCTCGTCCCGTTCCCTTCTCAGACCGAGTCCTAATACCGAGTCTGTACACTTTGCCTTTCGCTTCCAGTTCTCAATGCCTCCAGGAGTTCCTCCGGAATCTTGACGGACCAGAGCTCTGCGCCGGAGGCCAAGGCTCGGCCGAACCGCCAGGCGAGCAAAGCAGCTCCCCATACGGGGTCGAGCAGGGGCGCTCGGGCTACGCCCCACCCCCTTGCCTGCAAGACTTGTTGAAAAGCCCGAGTCAACAGCTGCGACCGGAAAACGCCGCCGGTATATGCCACGGGTACCGGTAAATCCCAATCGTTGGCCGACCGTTCAAAAACCGCCTGCGCCGCGTCCGCAAGCTCATCCGCCGCCCGCTCGAGAATACGCAGCGCCACCTCATCACCCGCATTGGCAGCACAGTCTGCGGCCGATGCCAAGTCTGCGATCTCACTTGGCTCCCGCGACGGGTGGTAGGTCCAATCGACAAGGCCTTGTGCGCTTTCGATACGGAGCCTGTCCATGATCAGCTCGGTCAGCATCGTCTTCGGCCCCCGGCCGTCCAGCGCCTTGGTTACGGCATTGAGGGCGCAAGATCCGATCCAGTGGGCACTCCCTTCGTCGCCGATCCGCCAGCCCCAGCCGCTGGCGTACGCCCTGTCTCCGTGCACGTCCCGGCCGAACGCGATGGCGCCGGTCCCTGCCGCCACCACGATACCGGGCTGCCCACCCAAGGCACCCTCCAGGGCGATCAAGGCATCGGTGTCAAATACGAGGGGACACGAATGGAGCTCATCCGGCAACAGGCGCCGGGCTACCGCCGGGTCCCCGGGCTGCTCCAAACCTGCACTGCCGAAGGCAACGGCGACCGGCAGGGTGCCCGCCGACGACAAAGCTGCCCGCACGGCGCGTACGACTGACTCTCTTGCCTTCTCAACCCCTACCGTCGTGTGATTGCCGGCGCCTGCCTCGCCGTATCCCAAGACCGAGCCGTCTGCTGCGATGAGTACTGCCTGCGTGCTCGTTCCGCCTGCGTCGATTCCCAAGTACGGTCCTGTTAACTGCATCCACCGAATCTCCTTACGCCCATCCCGCCCGGACGCCCATATGTCTATTTAGTGAACTAACTATATTCATCCTCTTTGCTTGCGGTTCCCGTTTCCCCTGCCGTTCCGCCTGCTATATGTGCCGGCACCGCAAGCGAATTTGCTCCGGCGTGAGCGGTTGCCCACCGTCGGCACGGGCCTCCTCCGTACGGTCGACGTTGGCGCTGATCCACACATCGACCGGCAGGCCCTCCGCGTCCAGTCGGCCGGCGGCTTCGACCGCGATCGCGTTGACGATGGCCGCTCCCGTGATCGTGCTGACGGGTCCCATAGAGCCGATCCGCTCGCTCACGGCAATGACGGCGTCGCCGTACGGCGCCCCGTTGTCGATGACCAGGTCGGCCACTTCGAATAGCCGCCTACCGCTCGGCGCCCGGGAACTGGCCTTCCTGCTGTGTGCGAGCGACGTCACGGCGATCGTGAACACTCCGTGGGCTTTCGCCGTCTCCGCCATCTCGACCGTCACCGCGTTGCGCCCCGAGTTCGATGCGATGAGGAGCACGTCGCGCTCCGTAATTCCGCGTTCTTGGAACAAGATCTCGGCCAGACCGCTCAACCGCTCGATCTGCGTACTCTGGACGGCGGACTCGTGGAGCATCAAGGAACCGTCGAGAATCGGCACAACCCGCTTGAGTCCCCCCGCCCGGTAGAACGCTTCCTCCGCCAGCATATGCGAGTGGCCGGTCCCGAATAGGAACCACCACCCGCCCGCGGCGATGGCCTTAGCCACGGCAGCTCCCGCCGCGGCGATCTGCTCGTGCTGGGCCCTCAGCACCCACTCCAAACGGTCGAGCGCGGCCTCAAGATACTGCTTTCCTGCACCGTGACCTGAGTTTTCCATCCTCGCAAGTCCCCCTCTTGCCCGGCCCGTTCGCTCAACCTTCCAACCCGGCGTACCGCTTCGCCTTCCCGGACCCTCTCGCTTTCGCCAGAGCCTCCCGGTGATTGTACAGCTTGCGCACTGCCTCCACGACGTCATCCATGTCGTCCCGGCTGCCGAGCAGAACGTAGTGGGGAATCCACACCGCTTCTTCACTTGCCCGCTCGGCGTTCGGCAAGTGCATTCGCCGGTATGCCCGCTGCTCCAAACTGTTGGGCAGCCCAGGCCAGGCGGCGGGACACGACTGGCCCGACGTCACGAACAGCGGATCCCGGTACAACGGTACGTACCCCCGCGAGCACGGGATCCCTTCGGCCGCCAGCGCTTCGATGAATAGGTCGAGGGAGACGCCCCATTCCTCGGCGGAGAAACGGAAGATGAAAAGGTGATACGCGTGGCGCTCGACGGAATCCAGACGCTTCAGAGGACGGATGCCGGGAACGGTACGGAGCTGCTCGGCGAGGTAGCGGCCGTTTTCATCGCGCAGTCTGGTCTGCTCCTCGAGCCGGTTCATCTGCGACAAGAGCAAACCGGCCTGAAACTCGGTCAACCGGAAGTCCCAGCCCAAGACCGGCTCCCGCGCTCCGCCGAACCTGCCGCAGTTGCGGTACGCACGGCACAGGGCGGCGAGCTCCTCGTCGTCGGTGATCAAAATTCCTCCTTCGCCCGCGTTCAGGTTCTTCGTGGCTTGGAACGAGAACGAACCGATGTGGCCGATGGAGCCTACCCCGCGTCCGCCGATGCGGGCCCCGTGGGCCTGGGCAGCGTCCTCGAGCACCGCGATGCCGTGCTCTTCAGCCAAGGCCATGATGGCGTCCATGTCGGCCGGATTGCCGCCCACGTGGACCGGGATGATGCACTTCGTCCTGGGCGTGATGGCGGACCTGACTGCCTCGGGGTCGATGTTATACGTGTCGGGATCGATATCGACGATGACGGGAATCGCCCCGACGTGCAGCACCGCGGCGCCCGTCGCGACAAAGGTATAGCCCGGAACGATCACTTCATCGCCCGGGCCGACGCCCAGAGCAGTCAAAGCGACTTGCAGGGTCACCGTTCCGTTGCAGGCCGCGACGCCGTACTTCGCACCGTGGTAAGCGGCGAAACGGTTTTCAAACTCCGGGACTTTGCTCCCTCCCAATCCCCACATCCCGCTGCGCAAAACCTCCAGAAGCGCCTCCTCGTCCGTGTGATCCCACACGGGCCACGACGGAAAAGGACGCGTCCTGACCGGCGCACCGCCCGAAAGTGCCAGCATGCTGGTTCCTCCTTCATGTCCGCGGATGTCACGGCCCAATAGTTCGTGTTTTGAACTAACCGTTATATGTCTTTTCGTCCCGCAGTCGCCGTTTCCTCCCCGCACAAATGAAACCGGGCACAAATTACCCGGTCAGCTGTTCCATCAAGATAACCGGTAGGAGCAGGCCGGCCGTCCCGACCAAACCGGCGTCGGCGCCCGCCCTGCTGAAACGAAGTTCAACCTGGTCACCGACGGGTTTAATCGCTCGGTCGCTCAGATTTTGCCGCAACAGGGGGTAGAAGACGCCGGGTGCATCGGCGATGTTGCCACCTAAGATGATGAGGTCGGGATTGAGGATATTCGCCAAGATCGCCAAGCCTTCGCCCAGATTCGCTGCGAGCTCGGCACATGCCGCCTGCGCCACGGGATCGCCCGCGTACGCGGCCCGCACCACGTGTTCCGCCGTCACTTCCCTGCCGCCGTTGAATCCGAGCTCCCGGGCGAGTTCGGGCAGGCGCGACCATGACGCCACGGCTTCTAGGCACCCTCTGCGCCCGCACACACAGGTAGGACCGTCCGCGACCACCGGAATGTGGCCGATTTCCCCCACGAGCCCCGACTGTCCCCGGTAGATGCCACCTTTCAAATACAGCCCGGCGCCGATACCGGTACCGACATACACGTAGATGACGTTGCGGTCCGTCCAGTCCTCTTCGTCGCAGCCTTGTTCCGCCACCAAACGCACGTTGACGTCGCCGTCGACACGCACGGGCAGCTGATACCGCTTCTCGATCTCGGCTTGCAGGGGCATGTCGCTGATCTGCAGCACCGTGGACCGGTAGATCATGCCCCTTTGGTGATCGACCAAACCGGAAATCGCGATCCCGATGCCGCCGACGGTGCACCCTCGCTGTTGCGCCCGGTCGAGCAAGGTGTCGATGATCTCGCAGACGGTGGAAAGCAAGCCGTTCTCATCGTGCGGCGCGGTGCCCGATATGCGGGGCTCGAGGATCTGGCCCCGCAGGTCAACCAGCGCGGCGCGGTAGTGCGGATCGCTCAGGTCGATGCCGATTACGTAACGGTAATCGCCGCGAAAGCGCAAAAGCCGCGGCTTGGGTCCTACGGAGGATTGGCCCGCGCCCGCCGGTTCTACCAGCCCCCGCTCGAGAAACTCTCGGATCAACACCGAAACGGCGGCTTTGCTCAATCCCGTCAGCTTGACGATTTCCGTTTGCGACAGGGGACCGTAGTCACGTATCAGCCGGATGATCGTGAGTTGATTGTGCTCACGGATATCGCTTTGATTGGCGCCTTTCAGAGTTCTGATCTTGGTCACCCGAGCCTACTTCCTTCCTATACGCGACGGCAGCGGTGGACCGGCCGGCGTCCAGCCCCTTCGTATTTCGTGCCGCCGGGGGCATTCCCCTGTCTCGTCACGCTCGGGTAAAGCCGCACGCGTAATACAGATCAGCAGGAGTTGGCGGCACCGCCGTTGAAATAGGAACAGGGCTCCGGGAAACCAGGACGCGGCCTTTTCCCGGCGTCGTGCAGACCCGAGAGCTTCCTATCCGCATCGATCCCGCATGCACCGCTTTTCGGTCGGCATCGTCGACGAAGCCGGGCAGCGTGGATGTGGGCTTCTCTCTTTACGGAACATGAACGTGTCATAGGGTGTCGTGCGGTGCGCTCGGGCGAAGGGGATCCGTCTTCCGTCCGGGTTGCCGCGTTCCGCTTTCCGGAATTTCGCGTCTTGGTAAATCCTTGCGCGCCGGATCGAAGTGCCGGTGCGCCCTCATGGAGGTCTGTCTATTTGCAGGAATTCGCGGACTGTCAGCAGCGAGTCAATGCATCGCGCCTTCTTATCTGGCGAGCGGCCGTGCGCTGGCTTTTCCTCTGCACGGTGCTGGCCTTGCCCGTCGGAACTGCTTCTGCCCTGTTTCTCGCCGTACTGAACCGTGTAACCGAAGCCTTTGGCACCAAACCGTGGCTGCTGTGGCTATTGCCGCTACTCGGCGCCGTCACCGCCTACGTCTACCGGCGCTGGGGCGGCCCGGCGCGCCAAGGTATGACCTTGATTCTAGACGAAGTGACGGCGCCTAAGCAGCCCATACCGCTGCGGATGACCTTTTTGAGCGCCTGGGGGACTTTGATGACGCTTCTGGGCGGGGGCTCGGCCGGCATCGAAGCGACGGGCGTACAGATGGCCGCCGGCCTGGCCGATCCCATCGGGCGCAGGCTGAAAGTGACCCCGGCGGAGAGGCCCATTCTGCTTACGGGGGCGGTCGCGGCCGGGTTCGGGTCGATCTTCGGCACGCCCGTGGCGGGTGCCATCTTCGCCGTCGAGATCATGCGCCAAGGCGCACCCCGTTACGCCGCGCTGCTCCCCTCCCTCCTCTGCTCCGTGCTCGCCGAACGGGTGACGACCCAGCTTTGGGGCGTTCCCCGGCACACGTATAGCTATACACCGCTGCCGCCCATGGAAGCCGGCCTTTGGTTCAAAGTGGTGATCGCCAGCATCGCCCTGGGCCTTGTCTCACGGCTGTTTGTCGCGTCGGTGCACACCGTGCGCACTTTGGCCCGGCGCAGCGTCGCCAACCCCGTCCTCAAGCCTGTCGTGGGCGGTGCGATCGTAATCGGACTGACGCTTCTTGCCGGCACAACCGCATACAACGGCCTCGGTATGGCGGCGATCGACAAGGCGCTGCAAGGCGGCGACGTCCCGCTCCTGGCCCCTCTGCTGAAGATCGTCTTTACCGCCGTCACCATCGGTTTCGGGTTCGTCGGCGGCGAAGTGACGCCTCTGTTCTTCGTCGGGGCAACGGCGGGAAGCGTCTTGGGCGCCCTCTTGGGACTTCCCGCGGACATGATGGCCAAACTGGGCTTTGTGGCGCTGTTGGCCGGCGGGACCAACGCTCCGCTGACCGGCATCATGCTCGGAATGGAGCTTTTCGGAAGCGGAACGCCCGTCTACCCCGCCACGGCCTGCATCTTGGCGTACGTATTCTCCGGACCGCGGGGCATCTACTCGCCCACTCGGGGACGGCCGGAGGAAAGGGCGCCGCTGCTGCAGCTACTCGACGCGATGCTGCGCCCGGCCGGGCCCGCCGGCTCCGATCGGGTCGGAGGCGGCGACGATCTGCAGGCCGGAATGGGCAAGGCCTAAATCGAGTTTCCCGGCGGACCGCTAGGAGAGGGCATTCCGAAGGACCAGGTCGTACCGATGGCACCGGTGCACACGCTCGAACCGTCCCAACACGGCGGGGTCGTTTCCCATGTAGTGGGCAAATACGGCCACGGGCCGGATGTCGGGCAAGTCCCCGTGGGCGATCCGCCGCACCTCGGCCCGCTCGGTGATGTAAACGTGCCAGTAGGCGTCCATGAGCTCGAACCCTTGCCTTTCGTACCATCGCTGCACCGTGGAGTCGTCACGGGTCCAGGCCTCAAGACGCTCCAGCCCCCGGCTCCTAGCTTCACGGACCGCACGCCGCAGCAGGGCGGACCCGATTCCCCGGCCTTGCCAGTCGGGATGTACCGCCAGGTGCCAGATCATGCCCGCCGGTCCCGAGCAGGCGGGATGGGGCGAACACACCTCCCCCGGAACGTCCTCGCATTCCACGTCCAAAAGGCCCACAACGTGCCCGTCCGACACCGCCACGAGCTCGATGGCAGGGCGCACGTACCGCTCCTTCTCCCGCTCCACGTTGTCGAAGTAAGGAGTCTTCAGGAAAGACAGCACGCGGCAGCGCACCCAGCCCTCTTCATCGGACGGCTCATACGGACGGACGACAATCCCGTCGAACTCGAGACGCGGTACCTCCGACACCTCTTATCGGCTCCCTTCTTGGTCCGGGCCGTTCAGTCTTACACCTTCCGACCTACCGCCCACGTTCTTATTTCGTCTCGGCCTGAGTCAACGCCAAGTACACGCCTACGGGATCCTGCACTACGGCAAAGTCGCGGGCGCCCCCGTCGCGCGCCAACCTCCTGATTACCTTGCCGCCTTCTTCGTCTACACGGCGCAGGCTTTCGTCGAGGTCGCCGACGGGCAGGTAGATGAGCCAAACCGGCGGCAGACCGGCATCCCGGCCCCTGGCGCGCGCAACTCCCGCCGCCGGCGTGCCGTCCGCCGCGCGCATCGTATAATCGGCGTACGGACCGGCCTCGTCTGCCACCTGCACCTCTTGCCAAGTCCAACCGACGACCTGCGTGTAAAAGTCCCGGATCGCATCGGCGTCGGGCACCGTCAGGCTGAGCCAAGCGATGCGTCCCACACCGCCGACATCTGCGGGAACCACAGCCACCGGCGGCAAATGGTCCTCGGGAATCACCGGGATGACGCCGAAGGCCGCACCGTTGGGATCGGCCAGCACCGCCCACTGGCTGCTGCCGTCTTCTCCCTTGGCGTGCATCAGCTCGCGTCCGCCGAGTTCCACCGCGCGCCGCACGCTTTCCGCCACGTCGGCCACTTGAATGTGCGGCATCCACTGGAGCGGCAGCCGGGCGTTCTCTCCGTCGGCAGATCCCAAGCCGATAATGGGCAGGCCCAAGTTGTTCAACAGGTCCTCACGCCACGGCGGATTCGGACCGGTCCGCAGCACGCGCGAGTAAAATTGCATCTCCCGCTCGTGGTCCGGAACGGCGATGTCCGCGCTCAATACGGCACCGACCTGCGCAGTAAATGGATTGCTCACGGGACCCTCTCCTTCAGACCGCCCACAGCCGCGACACGACGTCACCGTACAAAGTTCCTCCACTGCTGCGCTACGGTTCGACGCCGGCCGCCCACTTTTCCACGGCCCGCTCAAACTTCTCCACTTCGGCGACCGACGTGAGGCGCACAAACCGAATATGCCGCCACCGGGGGTCTGTCATATAGCTCAGCATTTGCTCCCGTTTCCGCTCGTGTTGCGTAAAGACCCACCACAGCAGGGATTCCTCTTTGCGCCACAAAGCAAGCTGCGGCCAGAAGCGTTCGTAGTTGGTGCCCCACAACAGCTCCTTCGATCGCCAGCGCCGCCACGAACGGGCGAGCACGCGGCGCATGAGAAGCGACCGGGGCAAGTCGAGCCATATCACGGTGTCCAGCCTGGGCCAAAAGATGCGTTGCGAAAATGCCATATAGGAGCCCGCGACGACCCAGCCGTCGCCTGCCGTAGCCAGGGCGATGCGCCGTTCGAACTCGGCGGGATCCGTTTGGTTCAAGCCCACCCAGCCCGGCTCCCAGTTGAGCGCGTCCAGCTCGACGAAGGACACTGCCAGCAGCGAAGCCAAGCGTTCTGCCAGCGTGCTCTTGCCGGAACCGCTGTTGCCGACGACGTGAATGCGCTGTCCGATGGGGCATGGGCGCACGCAGGAAGGCGACATGACCTCGGTCCTTCAGCAGAAAATGTAACCCGTCTACGCTTCGACGGCGGTGCCTCATTCCCTCGTCTGAGGTTAATCCAAGGCCCTGTCCAGGCCCTGCGCAGCACCCGGCGTCTGACCTCCAGCTTCCCATGCCTCGGGCATAATGATGTGTGACGGGATGCGCAGCCAGCGGCCGGGGTAGATGCGGGCCCCTTCTTCCAAGGCGTTCGCCGCGGCGATCTCCCGGTACAGCAAAGGATTGCCCGTAAAGTACGTGCTGATGTTCCACAAGTTGTCGCCTAGGCGAACGGGGTACGGAATCCACTCAGGTAGGTCGTCGGTGCCGGCACCACGCGAGGAACCGCCACCTACCCCCAGGGCGGGCGGTTGCAGCGCCAAGCGACCCGAAGCGGTGACAACTTCGTCCGCGGGCGCCCGGCCTCCCCTCGCGGCGGCCAATTGCAACAAGTCGGAGGACCGAAGTGCTGTCAACGCCTCATCCAAAGTGCTCTGCAGCTCCAGCGTTTGCGTGTCCAGCGTGCGGAGGCGCGTCTCGTGCGACTCCAGGCCGTCCGCCAGGCTGTGGGAGCGGGATACGGCTGTATCCAGATGCCCTCCGGCTTCCCGGGAGAGGGAAGAAAGATCGGCCACTTGCGTGCGCACTTCCTGCACCAGGGAAGCGACGTGCGTAAGCTCGTCCTCCGCCGCACCGGCAAGCTGCGCCATTTCCTGCAACGCCTGCAGCAAGCCTTCAAGCTCCGACCGCTCCACTTCGCTGCGCACGGTCAGGGTGGCGACGGAGGTCTCGAGCGCCGCCAGGCGTACGTTCAGAAGGTGAACGCCCCACGCGAAAACCCCGCACAAGACCACGGCCACAACCCCGAACAGCACGATGCGACCAGCGGCCGTTTCGAACAAGCGCACCGGATTTCCCTCCCGCTTTTCACTTGCTACCGTCCTCACCGGCCATGTGCGAGTCGTTGTCATCCTTTCCTTCATTCGATCGACGGCGATCAATTCATCTCTTGTTTCGTGGCAATAGATAAGAGTACCTTCAAGAAATCAGCCTCTTGCGACACCTTCTGCCGCAGCCCCCGGATGGCGCCGCAACGCCAACAGATCGCCCGCCGCCTCAAGAGGGACAGCCGGCCGGCAAAGAGAATAGCGCGTTATATGACCTCAGCCCAGGTGGTGCCGTTCATTGCCGTCTCCCCGCTGGAAAACCCCCAGACAAATCGGCCGGTCCCTCTGGCTGCGGGCGCGCCACCACGGCCGTGCTCTGGGGGAGTGTATCCTGATCGGCCTGGTCGCGACTCCGGCCGGACTTGCCTTTTCCCGCATCGGCATTCCGGTCCCGTGGCTCCTGGGCCCCCTTTTCGCCGGGCTGCTGATGGCCCTTGCGACACGCCGGCCGTGGCGCGTTCCCCGTTCCGTGCACACCGTTGCCCAAGCGCTCATGGGCGTAGCCTTTGGCCTTCGCCTTCCGCCCGACGTGTTTGGCATCATCGGCCCGCGCCTTCCCGCCATGGCGCTGCTCGTGCTCGTCACCGCGCTTCTCAGCATCGGCAACGGGTTCTTGCTCTGGCGCTGGGCCCGGATCGATCCGGCGACCGGCTTTCTTGGCTCGATACCGGGCGCTGCCGGCAGCATCGTTGCCGCGGCCGGGGATTTGGGAGCCGACGCCCGCCTCGTTGCCGTCCTTCAGTATCTTCGAGTGCTTCTGGTCGCTTTTGTCACGCCCTTCGCCGTGCAACACCTCGCGCCGCTGATCGCCGGGTCGAACTCGCCGGTCGTGCCCGTGCCCGAACCTGCGTCGTTTCAAGCGTGGCATCTGGTGGCGATTCCCATTCTGGGACTCGTCGGCCTTGGTTTAGGTCGAGTGCTGCACCTTCCGGCCGGGATGTTCATGGGCCCGTTCGTGGTGACGACGTTGGGTACGCTCTCCGGCCTGCGCATCGCTTTTCCGGGCTGGCTCTTCGCTGGCGCCCTGGCGTCCGTAGGGGCGGCGATCGGCACGCAGTTCGATTGGGCCCTCATCAGCCGCCTCGGCCGCGTCCTCGTCATTCAAACATCGCTCGTCATGCTGCTCATGCTCGCCGCCGCGGGCCTCGGATACGCATTCAGCCTCGTGACCGACGTGCCCCTCGTTACGGCGTTTCTGGGCAGTACGCCGGGAGGCATGGACGCCATGATCGCCGTATCTATCGAGCTCGGCGCGGATCCGCCCTTCGTTATGGCCATGCAAATGATCCGCTTTTTCCTCTTGCTCGTTACCGGTCCGTGGGTCGCCCGGTGGCTGGCGGGCCGCTTCGGGGGAAGGAGGGCGGACGCAAAGAACGCGTGACGAGGGCCCGGAAACGCCCGAGCCCTCGCCACGCTCTTCAGCATGTATAACGATCAGTCGCGGCTCGCCAAGGCGGCCCGCCAAGCTGCGGCCATCTGTTCGGCAGCCGTCTGCGCGGGGATTTCGCCGCGCCACAGCCTGTTCAGGGCCTGACTGACGGCTTGCGGACGTGTCACGCCGGGAGGTTCGAATTGGTACATGACGTCGACCGCGTCGCCCGCGACGAAAGGCAGCAGGTTGTAAGGCGGGTAATCGAGGTACACGTACTCGGGCGCCAGAGCTACCGATTTCAGCACGACCGCCCGGTTATCATCGGCCACGATCCTCTGGCCCTCCTCCGACAGGAAGAACCGCAGAAACTCCCAGGCTGCCTCTGCGTGCTGCGTGTCCGGGTTGATGACGAAGGGATTCATCTTGGTGAGCCCCACGGAGCCGGCCTTCCCCGCGGGCATTGGCGCAACGCTCCAGTCGAACTTGTCACCGATGTTCTCCCGGGCGCCGGACGACACCCGCGGCTGCCAGTAGATGTTCATCGCCACGTTGCCCTCGCGCTCAAACAGATACGTGTCGGGCGAGACCACCTTGTACTCGACGAGCAGCTTCTGCAGGATGTCGAGGACCTCGATCGCTTCCGGCGTGTCGATGTACGTGTCGGACCAATCTTCGTTGAACACGCTCACGCCGTTCGAGGGAAGGAAGAAGTACCAGCGGGTCGTGCGGAAGTGGGTGCCCCACTGCTCGGGCGTGCCGTCTCCGTCCACGTCCTGGGTCAGGCGGATGGAAAGCTGCGTCCACTCATCGAACGTCAAGGCTTCGGCCGGATCGGGACTCGGAATCTCAATGCCGGCCTTGTTGAAGATGTCCCGGTTGACGAAGATGCCGTCCTCCCTGTAGCCTCCGCCTTCGGCCGGAATTCCGTAGTAGCGGCCGTCGTAACGCGCCGAACTCCAGGCGGCCAAGTAGTCGTCCATGACGAGGTCGCGCTCGATGAACGGAGTGATGTCGTAGGCGAGCCCCTGGGCCACGAAGGTCGGCATCGACTCGGCGCGCACCATGTAGATGTCGGGTGCCACGCCGCCGATCAGTTGCACCATGAGGCCCTCCATATCGCCCGTAATCTGGCGCCTCTCGACGCGGATGTGCGGATGGGCCTTCTCGAACGCCTCGATCACCTTGGGAAGCGTGGCGTCCTCGAAGTGGCCCCAGCCGCCCCATATCGAAATCGTGACCGGCTCGTTACCCTGACCCGACGCCGTCGCTGCCAATAGGGCCGCAGCGAACAAGACAACAAGCCCTACGCCGACTGTGCGCTTCATGCCTTGCACTCCTTTCCGCGGTATATCCTCAAAGCGCCCTTATCATGGATAATTTTCATTTAATCGGTGGTCGATCCTGTTACGAAATATTGACCATAATATTCCACCGGGAATCGCTCACCTCACGGACCGGACGGACCGCAGCGAAAGTCACGGATTCAGCTCTAATCCGGCAGTGCGCATAGTTTCTTTATCAGCCCTTTGACTTGCACGAAAACACCGTTTATACAATATTATATTTGACACTCTTATTTGGGTGTTCTATACTGTATCCGTATGGTGACACAGGCTGTTACAACAAGTCCGCCACGGGGTGTTGCAGATGGACGGTGCCCGCGCCGTATGGCACGTGCAAGGCGCCCTGCACGTCACGCAGATCGCGGCCGAGCTCTTCCGGGGAGATCGCGTCATCGTCTACGTCGAGCTCGAAGGCGGCGAATCGGATGTCTGCCTCACCGTCTTCGACTTGTTGCAATACCGGCTATGCCGCTATGGTTCTCCCCTGGTGCTCATCGGCCTGCGCTTCTTCGATTACGAAGCCTACTTTGACGAGATCCAGCTGCCCTTAACGGATCCGGATGCCGTGGCCGCCCTTTTCACGGACGACCAGATGATGATCGAAACCGGGGGTTGGAAGATGACCATTTTGAACCTCGACAGGCTGCTGGGAAGGGACGGATCTCCCGCGGTCGAGAGCCTCGTGCCCGCAGGCATGTTGTCTGCCGCGTCGGTCCGGTGAGAAGTCGGGGGGTTGGATATGGACCGGATCGAGCGGCTTACCTTGATCCGAGATCCGCGCGGGATCGCCCAGGTCGCCAGGGATTTGTTCGCGAACGTTCCGGTGTCGATTGGCGTCCGGGCACCGGATGACTCCTGGACCCGAACTCGCCTGCATTGCGGCGGTACGCTTTTCATTCCGGAACAAGCAGTCCTCGACCCAAACCGCGGCGATCCTCAAGAATCGATCGTGAAAACCTACGCGGCGCCTAGGTTATTGTTGGTGGGCTGCGCAGTCGACGACCGTCACCTCCGCTTCGACCTCGTTTTCGTCCCGTTGCGCCCTGCCGGAATCGTGGCCACTGCGACCGCAGAAGAGATGGTCATCCCCTCGGGACCCCACACCGTCCACATAACACGCGAGCCGCGGCAAACGAAGTCCGGTCAAAGGCAAAACGGTCGAAAAAGCGTGACGGCCGCAGGGCGCCTCGAGTTCGGTGCGATCCACGTGCGGGGCAAGCTCGCCAGACCTCTCGATCCGCAGCGTTTACACCGCATACGAGAACCGGCGCGCATCGCGGAAGCTGCCGAGGCCATGTTCAACGGCTTGCCCGTCGCCATCGTTGTGGAGGCGCGCGACCGCGATCCCGAGGTTTTGGTTACCCACTTTCACGGGATCGAGCTGACGTGGCGCGACGACGGCGACGAGCCGGCGTCCGAGTTCCATCGGGTTGCAGAGCGACCCGAGCAGATCGTGGAAGGCATTCACGTGGAAGGTCTGACCCTGCACGAGTCCGACGTGCACGTAACGACGGTCGCCATGCCGTTTACGGTACCGGACCGGGCGGAAGGCGTCATAAAAGACGAGCATCTGTTCATCAAGAGCGGCCACCGGTCCATGGCGATCGTCGACCTGCAGCGGCTGGAGATGGCTTAGCAGGCCGCCCGAGGAGGAGAGGGCGTCTTACATGCTTTCCACGAGCCCGGCATAAACATTTAGGAGAAAGGGCGTTTCCATAGAGTGGATCAGCTTCACGCCCAGTACGTCGAGCAGTGGTTGTAGGGTATCGTAAACGTCGGCCCGTCCCGTGACGACCGCGGCGGGAAGGTAGCCCGCCTCGTCGATCAGCCTGAGCAGGGTAGAGGCAGGGCGAGACGGATCCTCCCCGGCCGTCATATCGAAGCCGAGGACAAACTCCGCCTCCACGTCAACGGCGATCGCGATCTCGGCGGTTACCGGGCGACCGTGACCTTCGCCTATGCCCGCGGGCAGGGCCAAGACGTCGAATTCCCACACGCTGTCCGTCCGTCTTGCCTGTGCCCGAGCCCGCTGAGCCGCGAGTTGATCGAAGGCCGGATCAATCTTAACCGGAGTTTCGGGCACCACGGACCGCCACTCCAGAGAAAACGCTCCGCAGGGCGTGGTAAGAAAGGCCTCCGGATCTTCCGTAGGCACAAGACACAAGACCGTCACGGCGTTCTGGTCCCAAGCGGTGCTTTCGCTCAAGCGGTCCCACTCGTCGTAGAACGCCTGGTTGTCGCGGATCCATTCGGCGAAAGCCGTGGTAACGTGGAGATACCGCGCCAGCTGGCCAACTTCGTCCCCTTCCGGAGGCCAGGTGTAGTACCCCGGCCGCCAACTGGAAAAGACGAGCCAGTCGTTTTCGCCGCGGAAGGAATAGCCTAGTTCACGGTATAGCCGCCGCACGGCAGGATGGACGTCGTGGCGCCCTCCCAAGGAAAAATTCAGGGAATCTATGTTGCGCATTGTGAGCCAGCGTTCCGACGAAGAGGCCGACTCGTCGGCCAAGAAGCGCTTCAGCGCCCAAAGGCCCGTCGCCCCCCGGAAGACGGCTAGGCCGAATTCTTGTCCCGCCGCGCCCATCACGCTGCAGTAACCCACGGCGCCGGACTCGGGATCCTCCACGCCGAGAACCGGTGTATCGTACATCCACTTCCACGGCGCCAAATCGCGGTACTTCTCGGCGGCTTGGATTAGTTCCGCCCACTGAGCTCTATCTAAACGCAGCCTCGACATGGAACGGCATCTCCCTCAATTTGCAGATGACGCGCTATTTGACGCCGGCACGCAAAATCCTGTTGGGAACGATCTAAATCTGGCACCGAGCTGAAAGACGGAGCGGGCTCATAGCGCGAAGGGGCCGCGGGTCGGGCGCAACGCGCCAAGGGCGGGCCACTCGCCGGATTGTCGCGACCCACCCTTGGCGCATTGCTCCGCCGCCTGCTCAAAGGAGGGGCCTTACACCACCCGCAGCGTCTTCACCTCGAAGGGACGCATCGTGAAGGTGAAGGCAAGCCTGTCCGCGGCCAGGACGACGCTTTCTCCCGCACCACCGTCTCCCTCCCCGGCGTGCATGGGTTCCTCCAGAATGTTGCACTCCTCCACCCGTTCCGCAGGCCTGTCCAACCGCACGGTGACCCGGCTCTGTCCCCCTGCTGCCTCGTAGAATCGCAGGATCAGGCCCCTTCCGTCTTCCGCCGCCTTCACCGTATCCAGCACCGCATGGTCGGCCTCAACCGCTAAGAAGCTATGGGTTGCCGGCAGTTGCCCTTTGTCCGAGGCCGCTTCTGCCCGGCCCTCGTCGCCCAACTCCACGGCGACGGGCACGTTGAGCTGATACGCCTCGCGCACCGTGCCGGACTGAATCCACGTGCCGGCGTGGGGATACAGCGAGTAGGTGAAGCGATGCTCGCCGCGGTCGATGGCCGGGGAAGGCCAGTTCGGCGCCCGCAGAAGGGACAGGCGCAGGACGTTGCCCTTCACGTCGTAGCCGTATTTGCAGTCGTTCAGCAGGCTCACACCGTAGCCGGCTTCCGAAAGATCGGCCCACTTGTGCCCGCACACTTCAAACTGGGCCTGTTCCCAGCTGGTGTTCGAGTGGGTGGGCCGCTGCAACGCGCCGAACGGAATCTCATACGTCGCATGGGCCGCGCGCACGGCAACGGGGAAGGCCACTTTGAGCAACCGGTGGTCCTCCTGCCAGTCCACCCAAGTATCGAAGTCGATGCGCGGCGTGTGGGTGTACAGCACGACGTCCTGCTCGATACGGGAGTTGCCCACCGACCAGCGCAGGCGCAGCACGTCGCAGACCGGGCCCGTGTGCCGCACCTCCCACCCGAGAAAGCGCGCCTTCTCCGCCGGATGTTCCAAAGTGCGCCTGTCGATGTTCCAGGCGTCATACAGGGAGGGACGATCGTGGAAGAGCTGGAACTCGTTGGCAGCGCTGCCGGCCGGGATCACCTCACGCTCCTCCACCTTGTCGAACAGGCGCACGATCCTGCCGTTGCCGTCCAGCTCCAGAACGAACCGGCTCGTCTCCCAGCGGCCACCGGCGGCGGATCCACCGGAGTCACCGTCTTCCGTTGCACGGGACTCGGCCGCGCGATCCGTTCGCCCGGCCTGCCCCGCGTCCGGGACCAGCCAGAACGTCCTGTAACCCATGGGCGGCAGCGTGGCCACGAACCAAAGTTCCGTCCCTTCGTCCGTCGTGATGCACTGACCGGGCAGCTCGTTTCCTTCCTCGTCCACCACCTTCACGTCCCGCGCCGCGATCCGCTTCACCTTCACGACGTCGGTCCGCCGCCAGCACAGCGAGTTGAAGGCGACGACGGGCCGGCCGGGTCCCTGCGTGCGGATCCGCCCCGTGAGCTGTCGCAAAGCCGACGTGCGCACCTTTTCCCCGACGTCGAAGATGAACTCGTAGTCGGCGTCGGAATCCCGGTACACCTCGGGCACGGACGAGCCGGGGATGATGTCGTGGAACTGGTTGAGCAAAATTTTCTCCCAGCCCTGGCGCAGCTCACCGGCGGGGTAGGGCGCGCCCGCGGTCTGAGCCGCCACTGCGCTCCACAATTCGGCGTCGCGGTACAGCAGCTCGGCTTTGCGGTTGAAACGTTTGTTGCGGGCCACCGACGTGTACGTACCCCGGTGCGTCTCGAGGTACAGTTCGCCCTGCCAGGTGGGGAGCTTCTTCCCTGCCTCGGCCGCCCGCTCGAAGAAACCGTGCGCCGTACCTTTGCGCACCCGCGGCAGACCGGGCAGCCCTTTCTCCTCCCGCGCGATGAGCTCGAGCATTTCGTGGGTCACGCCGCCTCCCCCGTCGCCGTGGCCGTACAAATACATCGCTTCCGGATGGACGTCCTTTTGCTTGTAATGGCGCCAATGGTCCAGAGCGTTGCCGGGCGTAGCGGGCTCGTTCAACCCGTGGTTGACGTACGTCAGGATGCGCGTGCCGTCGATGCCTTCCCACCAGAAAAGATCGTACGGAAACCGGTTCGTCTCGTTCCAGTAAAGCTTGACGGTCATGAAGTAGTCGAGGCCGGCCTGGCGCAGGAGCTGTGGCAAGGAAGCGCAATAACCGAACGTGTCGGGCAGCCACTCCACCTTGGGACGCACGCCGAACTCCCGCTGCCAGAAGCTGATGCCGAACAGCAGCTGGCGCACGAGGGACTCACCGGTAGGCAAGTTCAAGTCGGGCTCCACCCACATGCCGCCGACGATTTCCCACCGCCCGGCCTGCACGTAGTGTTTGATCCTTTCGTAAAGCTCGGGTTCTTGCTCCTTCACCCACGCGTACAGCTGCGGCTGGCTTTGCGTGTACAGGAAGTCGGGATATTCCGCCAGAAGGTGCGTCATGGTAGAGAAAGTCCGCAGCGCCTTGCGCATGGTTTCTTTGAGAGGCCAAAGCCAGGCGACGTCGATGTGCGACTGGCCTACCATAACCAGCGTGCCGTCGAGCCTGCCGCCGATGCGTTCCATGCGTGCCCGCAGCTCGGCCAATACGCCGGTTATGTAATCCTCCGTACGGGGCCCGGTCTCCAGCTTTGCCACGGCGTCGGCCAGATTATGGAGCATCGGCTCGCGTAAGGGATCGGTCGCGGGCAAGGCGCCCAGGGCATCCCGGTAAGCCCGCAACGTGAAGTACAGATCGGCCGCCACCCGATCGACCCGTGCGAGCGCGGCCTCGCTCAAACGCCCGGGATCCGGCACTGTGAATCCCTTCTGGTCATTCAGGCGATCCGGCGGCGGCTGGACGGGATTGAAGACTTCGATCTCGACCTCGTACTCTGTGCCGCCGGAAGCTTGTCCGGGGAGCAGAACGGCCCGGTGATTGCGGTCGATGCCCTGATAGGCTCTGCCGCCGATACGCACGAGGCCTTCGCCGCCGGCCTGCAGGAGAAGCGCGGCCCTGTCCTCCCCGTACTCCTCCGGCACGCGGACGGTGCGCGCGAAGAAGGCCGTCGTACCCACGTCGCCCCACACGTCGCCGACGTTCACGACCTGCTCGCCGCCCGGGCGGAACGTGTAGGCGCCGGGCCCCGTGTAGTCGGCCAGGCGCACTCTCCATCCGTCGAGCTTTACCCGGTCTATGAATATGTCCTGTTCTATGGCCCGAAGAAAGCGATCGATGTACCGCAGCACGAATGCGCAACCTCCCTCGCGCGCAGAGGAAGGTGCCGCCCGGGAGCCGAGCGACACCCCCCTCTCCCTCGCCGTTTTGCCTATCTACATTTTATTCTACATGGCACGCTCAGTCTCGGCTAATCGCGTTGCGGATAGCCTGGGCCCAGCGCTGCAGACCGGTTAGCACGGGCTCCTGACCCATCCAAGCGGGCCGCAGCGCGCCGACGCGGGCATCGTTCCACTCGCCCCAGTTCGGACGGAACTCGAGCGGATCGCCGTACGCAACCTGCTGGATGAAGACCATCTTATCGGGCAGCTGATCTTGCTCCAGCCATTCGGGCGACGTCGCCAAGGCCTTGTATACCGGGACCTTGCGGGCGCCGCTGTACCGGTCCATCTTCGTCTGGGTGATGACGAACTTGATGTACTCCCAAGCCTCCTCGACGTGCTGCGACGTAGACGAGATGGCGAAGCTGTCCGGCCACAGGCGCACGACCCGCCCGGCCGGTCCGGCAGGCATCAGGGCCACGTTCCAATCGAAGGTGGCTACTTCGCGGAAGCTTGTAAGGTCCGAAATGTTCGTCACGTGCATGGCCAAGTTGCCCTCACGGAACAGGCGGTTGCCGTCGGCGGTGACGGGGGGTGCGATGCCGTCGACGTGAATCATGTCGACGAGCAGCTGCGTAGCCTGAACCGCGGCTGGCTGGTCGACGACCACGTTAAAGTCTTCATCCAAGACCCTGCCGCCGTAGGCGCGGATGACCATTTCGAGCAGCTTGTAGTCGTAGGTGGAATAGAAGCCCCACTTGTCGATGACGCCGTCGCCGTCGGTGTCACGGGTCAGGCGCTTGCCCACCTCGCTGATGGTCTCCCAGGTCCAGGTGTCGTCGGGATATGCGAGGCCCATCTGGTCGAACATGCTCTGGTTGTAATAGAAGCTCGACATCACGAAGGCAAAGGGAATGCCGTACAGATCGCCGCCTTCCATCGACGGATACCGCATCGCCTTGAACGGTTCCATGAAGAAGTCGTCCTCGTTCAAGTCGCGGTCGAACAGCGGTTGCAGGTTCAGCAAAATACCCATGTCGGCGTAGTCGTACACGTAGCCGACGCTCATGTGCATCAGGTCGGGAGCGTTGCCGGAGGCATAGTACGTAAGCAGCTTATCGAAGAACTCGCCGAAGCTGACCGCCTCGTATTCGATCGTGATGTGCGGATACAGCTCCTGGAACGGCTCGATGAAGTCTTCGCGGATGTGCTGCGCCGCCGAACCGCCGGCCCACGTGAAGTACCGCAACGTGACCGGTTCAGGCTCCTGGGCCCACACCGCGGCAGGCGCAAGCAGCAAACCGAACATGAGCACCGCCACGAACACGACACCGCTGCGTCTACGTCCTGTAAACTTGCCGGTCATGCCATTTACCTCCCTTTTGCCTCTCCACGTGAGTGTTCTGACTCTTACCAAGATCAACTACCTCAAAGCCTGATCAAGCTCGGACGCCGATCGATCCCTCCTTTCTGCGGCCGGCGTTACATCCTGCGCCGCACGTCGAATAGGGTGGACAAAAGGGTCGCGATGAGCACGTCCATGACGAGCATCTGTCCCGTCTGGAGCGTCGTACCCTGTTCGCCCACGTACAAATCCACCGGAGAGCTCAGCAGCACGACGTCCGCCATGTGCGCCAAAGGCGAGACCGCGCCCCCCGTGATCGCTACCAGCTTTGCCTTCGAGCTCTCGCGGAGGAACTGCACGCCCTGCAAGACTGCTTCCCTGCGTCCCGAGCGGCTGATGCAGATGACCACGTCGTCGTCCCCTAAGTGTTTGACGATGCCCTTGAACGCGTTCGCGGCTTCCACGGCCTTGCTCCGCAGGCCGTTGATCATCGCCCTGTGGTCGCCGCTGCGGGCGAGGAAAGCCGAATCGCCCACGCCGAACCAAATGATCAGATTGGCCCCGGCCATTAGCTCGGCGGCGCGCCGCACGGCATCGCGATCCAGGGACCGTAAGGACTGCCGCACCGACTCGCCCACGATCTCCAGCCACGCTTCGACGCTGTTTTCTTCGTGCTGCAGCGGGACGGGCTCTGGAGCGGGGCCCAAGCGCCTGAGCTGGTCGGCGATGAGGGCCTGTTTGAAGGACCGAAAGCCGTCGAACCCTAACAGTTTGCAAAAGCGCACGACCGTCGCCTTGCTCACACCGCACGCTTCGGTGATGTCGCTTATCGAGAGTGCCGCGACCTGCTCGCGCTGCTTCAAAAGATAATCCGCGACCAAGACCATCGACTCGGAGACTTCATCGCGAATGCGCTCGATATGTGCAAAGATGTCATCGGCGCCACCCCGCACTACGTGGTGCACGGTTGCACTCCCGGCCAACGATCTCACTCCCCGTATCGCATCCGAAGCTCTACCCGTCCCAGCTGCAGAACGTCATCTCCAAGGCCATCTCCCTGCACGCGCAGCCGGAAGTAGGCAGCTTCGGCTCCCGGCGGCACTTCACCCTTCAGTTCGATACGCCGCCAACCGGCCGCTGAAAGGTCGCCGCGCTCCACTTCGTACGCAAGAGGCGTCCACGTCTCGCCGTCAACCGATCCCTCCAAGAAAACCGCTTCCACGATCGGAGCCACGGCCCGAGTATACAGCGTCACTGCGTAGCTCACGAGCCGGGGCGTCTCCCACACGAGCCAGTCGTCGCAAGGCGCCGTGCACGCCAGCCGGTCTCCATCGCCCGAGAAATCGCCGGCCGCGCCCGTTCGGTGGACCCAGCCCGACGACTGGCCGGACGTCAGCATCCGGCGCACCGTGCCGAACCAACCGGCCTCCTGCGGCGGCAACAGCTCGTCGGCCAAGATTTGCCAGTTCCGCACGCCGAACCGGAGCTCGGCGGCAGCGCGCATCCCGTCGACGTCGACCGCTTCCACCAACACCTCGTACGATCCGTCGTCAAGGGTCGACGTGTCGACCAAGAGCGCGCCGGGGCTACCCTTTCCCTCGTAAAGTTCCCACGTGGCTACGACAACTGCATCGACCAAACGGCGCAGCTCGACCCGCACCCGCTCGAGGCGCCCCTCGGGTCCTGCCGCGGCGACAAACGTGAGCTGACCCGACTGCCACCCGAGCCAGCCGCCGTCGTGGGCGATGTCTTGCGCCTGCACGTGGGCGTACGGCAGAGGCACCAAGGGCAGCTCAAGGTTGTGTTTCCCGGCACGCGTTGCGTCGAGCTCCACGGTGCGCGCCCGGTACCCGTCACCTTCCAAGCGCACCGTGTAGCTTCCGACCGGCAGCGTCACACGGAAACGTCCCGCACCGTCGCCCCCGAGACCGCCGAAAAGCTGCCCGTCGATGGAGTAAACCGTGGCCCGGGCACCGGCAACCGGTTCGCCCGTCGTCTCATCGAAGATGCGGCCGGAAACGTGGGCCAAGGCCTGGGCCCTCTGTCCCAAGTGCAAGGTGAAGCGGTTATGCTCGTCTTCCAAGTAGCGGTCGAGGTAAGGCGAGTAGGTGCTGACTTCGATCACCTGCTGGTCGGGCCGGAACCGCAGGATGCGCAGGTACCCTTCGCCCCCCATGGACCGCATCTGGTAATTGGCCAACACCTGATGGACCAGGTTGCCCCCTTGCCCTACGTCGATGCGCCTTCCGACGCCGCTACCTAAAATGTGCCCGCTGTGCACCAAGACGACGTTGGGATGCCGGCTGAACAGCTCCTCCCAAAGCTGCTCGCCGTCGGCCGCGTCGCTCCCGACTCCGTAAGCTTTCGGATTCCACGAGTCGCCCGGGCCGATGGTCGTGTCGTCAAAATACATGTAAGCGTGGGTAATGGCGATGACGCGGTGGTCCGGGTAAGCCGCCAGCACGTCGTGGGCCCAGTCGATCACCGCACGGCGGGGTCCGAATTCCAAAGCGAGCACGAGATACTTCTCTCCGTCGATGTCGAACAGGGCGTACACGTTTTCGGCCCGGTTCTCTTCAAAGGCACCGCCGAACCAATCTTTACCTTCGTAGCGCGCAAGGCCGAAGTACTTGTTAAACATCTCGGTGCCTCGCGTGCGCGCCTCGTCGTCGTAGTCGTGGTTCCCGATCGCGACGATGAGCGGAATGCCGGCCTCGTCCAGAAGTTCTAAGGCCGCTTTGGCGTTTACATACTGATACTCGTGGGACGCGCCCGAACTGACCACGTCGCCCAAATGCAGCACGAAGCGGACGTTCAGCTCCTCGGCCACTTCCACGATCCAGCGAGTCTGGGCAAGGAAGATATCCGGGTAGTTCTGAGAGTAGACTTGGGTGTCGGGCAGCACGATC
>LSQX01018515.1_pt1 | contig 35870 bp, 26 predicted proteins | sample 654561 | NCBI WGS metagenome assembly LSQX01 (sample SAMN04489861, study PRJNA283612) | anaerobic digester metagenome | isolation source: 4 biogas reactors fed with cattle manure at either 37C or 55C with and... | place: Denmark: Kongens Lyngby | collected 2014 | reverse complement strand
CCTCCTTTGGGGGTATGTTCGAATGTCAGGTCCTTCTTCTATTTCCATATGGAAATATCCTCCATAACACTACAGTAATTTTACACTAACAAGTGGGACACTGGGGACGTACCTTCTTGTCCCACTTTGCAGGGCACAGGTACCTTTCAGCGGGGGAATGCCTTGCCGGGCTGATTTTATCTGCCGCTAAAGGGGCAACATATAACCGCAGATATCAATTACCGGCAGGTGTGGATGGTGTTGGATCAGGGCAAGCCTGATGGGACCGGCGGAAAAGGGAAAATATTTTACCTGGCCCGTCCCGCCTCCGGGGGCATGCGCAGCCACCTGGAGCAGCTGCTGCGCCGTTTCAGCCGGGACTACATTCTCTACCTGGGGGCGCCGCCGGAAAATGACCCCGCCATGACGGCGGGGCTCCCGGCAGATCGCCTCTTCCGGCTGCCTCTTTCCGGGGGCATAAGCCCGGCAGGCGACCTGCTTGTCTTCCAACGCCTCTGCGGGCTGCTGCGCAGGCTCCGCCCGGACCTGCTGCATATCCACGGCTTCAAGGCGGCGCTGGCCGGACTTCCCGCGGCGCGGCTGGCCCGCGTCCCCGTTTTAGTCACCGCGCACAACTACCCGGCCCACGGGGCTTTCCGCTATGTACCGGCGGCATGGAAAATCCTGGGCGACGGGAATACCCATTACATTGCCGTCTCCGGCGCCCTGGCCGGAGAACTGGCCGCCCTGGGCATTCCGCGGGAGCGGATCACCGTCATCCACAACGGCATCGACGCCGCGTCCTTCGAAGCGGCCGCCGCCGGGCGGCCGGCGCGGTTCCAGCCCGGAAGGGAGATGGTCGTGGGCACGGCCGCCCGCTTTGCCGTCCAGAAGGGCCTCTCCTATTTCCTGGAGGCCGCCGCCGCGCTGGCGCCGCTTTTCCCGCAGATGCGCTTCCTGGTAGCCGGCGACGGCCCAGAGCGGCCCGCCCTGGAGAGGCTGGCCTGCCGGCTGGGCCTCTCCGGTCGGCTCTCCTTCTGCGGCCACATTGACGATCTGCCCCGCCGCCTGGCCGGCGTGGACATCTTTGTCCTGCCTTCGCTCACGGAAGGGTTCTCCCTTGCGCTTCTCGAAGCTGCCGCCGCCGGCTGCGCCGTGGTGGCCACGCGGGTCGGCGGCATCCCCGAAGTGATTGTTAACTGGGTGCACGGACTCCTTGTCCCGCCGGCTGATGCCGTAGCCCTGGCCCGTGCCGTAGCTGCCCTGGCCCGCAACCCGGCGCTGGCCCGCCGCCTGGCCCTGGCCGGCTGCGAAAGGGTGAGGAGCCAGTTTACCCTTGAGCGGATGCTCTCCCGCACCGCCGCTCTTTACCGCCGGCTGGCCGCCGGGGGCGAGTGCCGGGCAGCCAAAACCGGCCGCCCTGAGGTGGTCCGGTGAGCGCAGCGCCCGGGAAAGAGTCCGGCTGCGGCAGGAAGCTGCTTGCCGCCCTCGCCGCTGCGTCGGCGGTTTTGGGCATCGCTGCCTTTTTGCTTTTCCAGTGGGTTCGCCCTGCAGATGAACCTTGGCTTCCCCTTGAGGGTGCTGCCGCAAAGGGAGAGGGGAGGGTTATCCTGCTGCTAGCGGACCGGCTCTCGTACGGCGATCTCCGCCGCGCGGCGGGGCCGCACCTGGCCCGGCTTCTTAAGAAGGGCGCCGCTGCCCTGATGAATGTGCGCACCGGGCGGGGGGGCAGCGAAAGCGGCTACCTGAGCCTCGGCGCCGGGGCCCGGGCGGCGGCCGGAGCGGAGGGGAGAGAGGCCTTCCAAAGGGGCGAGCACTTCGCGGGGGAGCGGGCCGAGCTGGTCTTCGAGCGCCGCACCGGGAAGGCTCCCCGGGGAGCGATCTTTCACCTGCACGCCGCCGCGCTGCAGGAGAAGAACGACGAGCTTCCCTACCCCGTGGCGGTGGGACTGATGGGGGAGATGCTCAAAAAAAGGGGTTTTAACGCCGCGGTCTGGGGCAACGCCGACGGGGCTGCCCCCAATCGCAGCGCCGTGATGGCGGCCATGGATGCCGGCGGTGAGGTTTTTGCCGGGGCCATAGGCAGGGAGATGCTGCTGGAAGACCCCCTTTACCCCTTTGGCCTGCGCACGGATGTGGATGCCCTTGCCGCCGCCGTGGCTGAGAACTTGGCCCTGGCGCACCTGCACGTGGTGGAATTCGGCGACAGCAGCCGGCTTGACGATTACTGGCCCAACCTGGCTCCGGCCAGGGGAGAGGAGCTGTTTCAAAAAACTATGGCGAACCTGGATCGGCTGCTGGGCCGGTTGCTGCCCCTCGCCGAGGAGGAGGGTGCCGCCCTCATCCTTCTGGCGCCCTCGCTGCCGCTGAACCGCCCGGCAGGAGGAGAGCAGCTGGCCCCCTTCCTACTTGCTGTCCCCGGCCTGGGCCCCGGCCTGCTGCGCAGCGCCGCCACCCGCCGCCCGGGCCTGGTGCAGAATACTGGCCTCGTTCCCCTCGTCCTGGCGCTGCTGGAGGGCGGCGGCGAGGATGCCCCCTCCGGCCCGGCCCCGGGCTCCTCCTTCGACCTGCTGCCCCGTGAAGATACGCTTGATTTCCTGGATCGCTTCAGCAGCCATACCGCGCTGGTGTTCAGCCAGCGCTCTCCGCTGCTCAAGGGCTACGTGGCCGTCCTTGTGGCCACTCTCCTGGCCGCCCTGGCCGGGCTGCTGCTGAAGGCAGGCCCGCTGCTGCCCCTCCTCTCCCTGGGGATCCGGATACTGCTCTTCGTCCCCCCGGCGCTGCTTCTTCTCCCCGGGCTGACCGCCTTTCCCCGCCCGGCCGCCTGGCAGAGCGGCCTCCTTCTTTTCGGCGCGTCGCTGCTGCCGGCCTTGCTGCTTCATCCCCTGATGCACCGCCGCCGCCATCTCTACTGGGCCGTGCTGGGCTGGAGCATCGCCCTGGCCCTGCTCATCGACACCCTGGCCGGGTCTCCCCTGCAGCAGCTCTCCGCCTTCAGCTACGATCCCGCCGGCGGGGCGCGCTATTACGGGATGGGCAACGAGTACATGGGCGTCCTCATCGGCGCGGCCCTGCTGGGGACGGCCTCCCTGGCGGTCTTTGTCTCCGGGGAGAGCGCCCCGCCGCGCCGGGAAATTGCTTCCGCCCTGCTGGGGGCGGCAATCCTTGCCTTCTACATCCTCATCATCTTTGTCCTCGCGGCGCCCAATTTGGGGGCCAACCTCGGCGGCACCCTCTCGGCGGCGGTGGCCTTTGGCGTGGCCTGGGCGGAGCTGTCCGGGGCGGAGGAGCGGAAAAAAAAGGCGCTCTGCCTCGCCGTCTTTTTGCTCCTGGCCGCGGGCTTGCTCTTTCTCCTCAATCTCTGCCTGCCCCAGCTCCCGCCTTCCCACGTGGGCCTCTTCGGCGAAACGGTAGCGGCGCGCGGCCCGGATGCTTTTTGGGAGACGGCCGCGCGCAAGATGAGCATGAATTGGAAGCTGGTGCGCTACTCCATCTGGGGGCGGGCCCTGGTTACCCTGGTGGGGCTCAGCGTGGTCCTTTCCTTTTACCCCGGCGGGCTCCGGCAGCGCCTGCGGAAGGAACATCCCGACCTTGCCGGCGGCTCCTCCGCCGCCCTGGCCGGCGCCGCCGCCGCCCTGCTGACCAACGATTCCGGGGTGGTGGCGGCGGCGACGATCCTTCTTTATGCCGTGCCCCCGCTTCTCGTCACGGCCATGCAGAAAAGCTGCTCCCCGGGGCAAGATAGGGGTAGAGCCAACAGGCGGCAGGATTAACCGGCATTCAATGGAATATCTTAGCATGGACATTTAAACCGAGGGAGGTTTGCCATTTGACAGCGGACAGTTACGGCACGGTGCTGCCCAACGGGATCCGGCTCACCTTTATCCCGGCGGCAAAATTCAAGACCATCAGCATGGCCCTCTTCATTCACCAGGAGCTTTCGGCGGATAAAGCCACCCTCACGGCGCTGCTGCCCTCGGTGCTGGAGCGGGGCAGCCGCCTCTATCCTGACAACATGGCCCTGCGCCGGGCGCTGGAAGAGCTTTACGGCGCCGAGCTCTCCACGGACGTGCACAAGAAGGGCGAGCGGCACCTCCTCTCCTGCTCGCTGGAGATGATCCACGGGAAGTACGTGGGCGAGGGCGAGCAGATGCTGCGCCGCGGCCTCTCCATCCTGGGGGGAATCATGGGCGATCCCCTGGTGGTGGACGGCGGCTTCAAGGAGGAGTATGTGGCCCAGGAGAAGGAGCAGCTGGCCAACCTGATCCGGGGCCTGATTAACGACAAGGCTCTCTATGCCGTGGAAAGGTGCCTGCAGATCATGTGCGCCCGCGAGAGATACGGGGTGTTTAAATACGGCCGCCTCGAGGACCTGGAACGGATCAGCCCCGCCTCTCTCTGGCGCTACTACCGCGAGATCCTTTCGGCCAACCCGGCGGAGCTCTACGTCGTGGGGGATCTGGAGGCGCGCCAGGTGGAGGCGGCGGCCCGGGAGGCGATCTACTTCCACCGCGGGCCGCAGCGGGACGGACTGCCGGAAACGGAGGTTTACGTGGAGCCCTCCGAGGTGAGCTTTGTCGAAGAGCGGCTACCGGTGGAGCAGGCCAAGCTGGTCATGGGCTACCGCACCAATATTGCCTACCGCGACCCCCTCTACATTGCGCTCGTGGTCTACAACGGCATCCTGGGAGGCTTCCCGCATTCCAAGCTTTTCCTTAACGTCCGCGAAAAGGCCAGCCTGGCTTACTACGTCTACTCCCGGCTGGAGCGGCACAAGGGCATCTTGCTCATCTCCGCCGGCATTGATGGGAGCAAGTATGAACAGGTGCGGCAGATCATTGAGCAGCAGGTGGAGGCGATGGCCCACGGGCAGATCAGCGACGTGGAGCTGGAGAACACGCGCCGGGGGCTCATCAACCAGCTGCGCGCCGGGGAAGACAACCCCTACCAGTTCATCAACCGCCAGCTGGACGGTGAGGTTGGCGGGAGGCACTACACGATAGACGAACTCATCCGGGGGATCGAGGAGGTCGGCCCGGAGGAAATAAAAGCCGCAGCAGAGAAGATCCGGCTCGATACGGTTTACCTGCTGCAGGGCGAAGAAAGGACGATGCCGCATGGCCATTAAAAGCCGCCACAGCGTGCGTGAATTCAGCGAACTTCAGGAGAAGCTGTTCTGCTATACCATCTATCCCGGCATGCCGCTCTACGTTCTGCCCAAGCCGGGCTACCAGAAAAAGTACGCCATCTTTGCCGCCCATTTCGGCTCCATCGACAATCGCTTCCGGGTGGACGGCACGGGCGAAGAGCTCATCCTTCCCGAGGGGGTGGCCCACTTCCTGGAGCACAAGCTCTTCGAGGACGAGCGGGGCAATGTTTTTGACCGCTTTGCCGCTTATGGGGCTTCTTCCAACGCCTTCACCAGCTTTACCTATACCGGCTATCTCTTTTCCACCACGGATCATTTTCCTGAATGCCTCGAGCTGCTGCTCGATTTTGTGCAGGAACCCTACTTCACTGAAGAGACGGTGAGCAAGGAGCAGGGCATCATCGGGCAGGAGATCCGCATGTACGAGGACGATCCCGAGTGGCGGGTTTACTTCGACCTGATGCAGTCGCTCTACCACCGCCACCCGGTGCGCGAAGATATTGCCGGCACGGTGGAGAGCATTGCCAGGATCACGCCGGAGCTGCTCTACCACTGCTACCGCCGCTTTTATCACCCCGGCAACATGGCCCTTTTCGTGGCCGGCGATGTCGACCCGGAGCAGGTGCGGCGGCAGGTAGAGGAAAACATCGCCCGGCGCAACTACAGGGAGCTGGGCGAGATTGTGCGGCTGCAGCCGAATGAGCCCGCGACGGTGGCGCGGCAGCGCATCACCCGAGAGATGGTTGTCTCGGAGCCGCTCTTCAACCTGGGCTTCAAGGACCCTGCGGTAACGCGCCTGGAGGGCGACGCGCTGCTGCGCCGGGAGAGCGCCATGGAGATCATGCTGGACATGATCTTCGCGCCCAGCGAGCCGCTGTTTAACGAGCTATACGAGGATACGCTCATTGACGACCGCTTCAATGCCGGCTACACCGCCGAGAAAAGCTACGCCTTCGTCCTTATCGGGGGGGAGACCAGGGACCCCGAACAGCTTTACGAGCGCATCATGGAGGCCATTGCCAGGGCCAAGCGGGTGGGGTTCAGCGCGGAGCAGTTCGAACGCCACCGGCGCGATCGCCTCGGCAGCTTCATGCGCCGCTTCAACTCCCTGGAGTTTATTGCCAACAACTACCTGGCCTATCTCTTCCGGGGCACAGACCTCTTCAACTACCCGGCCGTCCTGCGGCAAATCACCCTGGAGGAGGTGCAGTTGCTCCTGGAAGAGGTCCTCGTTCCCGAAAGGCACGCCGTCTCCATCATCCTCCCGAAAAAGTCCTGATGGCGGGCTTCCACGCCCGCCCGAGGGCGGCCCATGAGCCACCCCTTCAACCTCCAGGGGTAATCGGGCATCGTAAAATTGTCAGGGCGGGGCACCGCCCCGCCCGCCGTAGGTCCCCCCCTTTGCCAAAGGGGGCGGGGCATAGTGAAAATCGTAAGGGCGGCGTTCCATCCCCGCCCCTTGTACAATTTCGGTAAACGCTGCTCAGCTCAACCGGTTGCCGCATTCCCCGCAGAAGCGGGTCCCGGCGGGGCTTTTCGTGCCGCAGCGCTCGCACTTGATCATGCCCAGGGGGGCGCCGCAGTTGTTGCAGAACTTGCCCTGGCCCGAGGGCTTGCCGCATTGAGGACAGAGGGTCTGCTTGCTTTCGATCTCACCGTGGAAAACCTGCGTCTGCGAGGCCTTCTCCTCGATGTCCTGCACCATCTTTTTGGCCCGCGCCGAGGCCACCTCCACGTTCACCCGCGGCGCGCACTCCACGCAAAGGCCCTCCTGCTCGTTCCAGTCGTTGTCGCAGACCCACTTGCGGCACTTGGGGCAGCGGTGGAAATGGCCCTTGGCCTCATTCTGGGCGATGGCGAAGGCCTCTTCGTGCTCCCGGTGCCATTCGGGGGACATTCCATGGAAGCGCTCGCTCAGTATGTTGGTGCCTCGCTCCGCGCCGTAGCCGAGGTTGTACTGGCCGGCCATCTGGCTTACCGTGCTGATGATGCTGCCGATGTTGCGGAAGAGGCGGCCTTTTTTGTAGGTTTTCGACTCGATGAACCTGGTCTTGTAGCCTTCCTGGCAGAGGTCGCAGTAAAAGGTAAACTGGAACCCGGCCTCGGTGCTGTTATCCGCAAAATTGTCGGTAAAGGGTTGAAGCGGCATACCCATTCCTCACTTTCTTGCAGTTTTTAAAGGCTTCCCGCAGTAGATGCAGTTCTTACCTAACGGCGGCTGCTCTTTCCGGCATCTGCGGTGGGGGCAGACCACCGTGAGACGGCGGTCGCAGTGCTCGCAGTAATCGCCAAAAAAAGTGCTTTTCCCGCAGCCCGGGCAGAGGCACTTCAGCTCCAGCCCGCAGCTGTTGCAGACCACGTAATCCTTTTTTATGGGATTCCTGCACCTGGGGCAGCGCAGCTGCAGGGGGTCGACTTTGCCGCACAGGGGACAGCTGTTCGAATCAGGTGGGATTAACCTGTCGCAATGGCGGCAGGGTTGCATGTAGCCCGGCAATGGATCACCTCCTCCGGCACCTTCAATATCTCTACTGGGATGGCTCAGCGCTGCTCTTTGCGCCATACCTCGTCATCGTTTTCCGCGCTTGAGTTGAAGCGCAGCAGATTGTACACATCCTCCCGCCATTGCTCTGGTGAGGAATGGGTCACTCTGCCGATAAAGCGGGCCCGCAGCTCCCGCAGGGCCGGGAGCTTGTTCACCGCGTAAAAATATTTCAAGTAGCGCGGCTCCCGCAGCCTTTCGTCGGGAAGGTATACCGGCTCACGCCGGAAATTTATGGACAGCATGCCGCGATTAATCTCTTTCAGCAAGGCTTCCGCTTCGCGGTGCACCGTGGAGAGATCGCGGCAGCGCCGGTAGTCGCCCCGGCTCATGAGCCTGAAAAAGTAGGTCGCCTGCCCGCCGCCCTCGCCGGCGGAGAACGACTCCATGGCCACGGCGTTGCCGGGTTTATCCGGCTCCGTGCTGTAAATGGGAATCAGGAACCAGAGATAGAGGCCGCTCAGGTCGCCAAGCAGCCCTTTTTTGATCCCGATGCAGATCCTCTCCTGCTGACCCAGAGCTTTCAGGTAATTATATGATGCGCCTGCCGACGATGATACGATTTTTTTCTCCAGCTCCTCCCAGATGACAGGCGAGATGGCTTCGATTTCCCGGCGGCTGGCAGCCTTGCCGTCCCGGAGAAGGGCGGCGGCCTTTCTCAAAAGGGAGGGCTCCACCGCGGGAAGCAGCTCCTGCAGGGTTTTCCCCGTCTCCTGGTTTAACTTGTGCCTGGCTTCGGCAAGGGCCTTGGCGAAGGGATCCAGGTGCGGGCCCATCATGAAAAAGGTAATTCTATGCCCTGCGGAGGTGATCACGGCAAGGGCATAGTCTTCCGCCGCCACCTCTTCAATGTCTGCAAAGGGGATGCGCAGGGGATCTTCCACCTGGGGAATGACGACCAGGGCGGTTTCGTAGACCCGCGGTTCGCAGGGCCCGCCATGCAGGAGCGCGCCCTTTTCATCCTCGTATCTGTACTCGCCCTGCAGGCCCGCCTTGATCACCTTCTCCTGCATGAGCATATCCTTTAAGATCACTTCGCCGCGCAGCCGGTAAAGGATGCGCAGGCAGTCTTCAAAATTGTAGCCGAGATCAAAAAGGAGTATCTTTTCGCCTGATGCCAAAGAGAGGCCGATCCGGTAATCGCCAGGGTTGATCTGCATGATTTCCCGGTAGGTGAGGGCAAGCGTCGCGCCGCTCAGCGGCAGCAAAACGAATTCTTCCCGCCACAGTTCCAGAGTGGCTTCTCCGCTGCTGATTTCGGCTCCACTTTCATCGAGCAGGGTGCAGCTGCACCGGCAAGCCATCACCGGGGCCTTTTCCCGTTCCTGCTCCTGTTCTTGTCCCGCTTCTCTTGAGTTCTCCTCGGGTGTCACCTCCACGGCCCCCTTTACTGCTGATGACTTAAAATTCAACGTCCGCCAATTATCTCCTTGCAGCTGCCAAAATTTTTTCCCGGGCCGCTGCTTGCCCGCAGCTCCGCATGGCTGCCCCCAGTTTTTCACTTCCAACCTCTCACCTCTCACCTCTCAAATTCTTGCCATGCGGAAGCGGTTGCGCTACAATAAAAGGAAAATGCGTGCACATAAATGTGCACATACATGCACATGCAGGGGGAGGGAATCATGCATCCATTTGTCCAATACGTCAATCCCTACCTGGGCGATCTGCTCCGGAACATAGCCCTGGACAAAACCTTTGTCCGGGGCGAAGGCTGCTACCTTTACGACCAAAACGGCAGCTGCTACCTTGACTGCATCGCCGCCTACGGGGCGCTGCCTTTTGGCCACAACCCGCCCGAAATCTGGGCAGCGCTAGACGAATTTCGCCTGGTGGGGGAACCCAATTTCATCCAGCCATCCTACCTTGACGCCGCCGGTGCCCTGGCGCAGCGGCTGGTGGAGCTGGCCCCGCCGGGGCTGCGCCATGTTACCTTCACCAACAGCGGCGCCGAGGCGGTGGAGGCGGCGCTGAAGCTGTGCCGCTCCGCCACGGGGCGGAAGGGAATTTTGTCCACGCGAAACAGCTTTCACGGCAAGACCCTCGGCGCGCTTTCTGTCACCGGAAACCCCGCCTACCAGGCTCCCTTTGGCGCCCCGGTGGAAGGATTTGATTTTGTTAAATACGGCGATCTTGACGCCGTCGAAGAGAAAATTAGCCGGGCGCCGGAGAAATATGCCGCCTTCATTGTGGAGCCCATCCAGGGCGAAGGGGGGATCGTGGAGCCGCCTCCCGGCTATCTCGCTGGGGCCAGGGAGATCTGCTCCCGCTACGGCGTTCTGCTGGTGCTGGATGAGATCCAGACAGGCCTGGGGCGGACGGGGTGCCTTTTCGCCTGCGAAGAGGAAGGAGTGGCGCCCGACCTGCTGCTGCTGGCCAAGGCCTTAGGCGGTGGCCTTCTGCCCATCGGCGCCTGCCTCAGCAGCGAGGCGGCGTACAACCGTGCCTTTGCCCTGAAGCATTCCTCCACCTTTGCCGGGAACTCGCTGGCCTGCCGGGTGGGCCTTCGGGTGCTGGAGCTTCTCACCGCCAACGGCTCGGCGCTGCTGGAGGAGGTAAGAAAGCAGGGGGCGCTGCTTAAAGAGGGGCTCCTGGCCCTGCAGGAAAAATACCCGCACATCATTCGCTCCGTGCGGGGGCGGGGGTTGATGCTTGGCCTGGAGCTGGGGATGGAGCGGCGCCGCTTTGCCGGCAGCCTGCTGGGGATCGCCGCCGAGCAGGAGCTCATGGCCCCGGCCCTCTCCGCGTACCTGCTGAACCGGGAGAAGATCCGCGTGGCGCCCACGCTAAACGGCGGCCGGGTTATCCGCATTGAGCCGCCACTGACGATTACCGCCGCGCAGTGCCGCCGTGCTCTGGAGGGCATCGCCAACTCGCTGGCGGTGCTGCATGAGGGCAATGCGGCGAAGTTTTTTTCCTTCCTCGTTGCAGATGAATGGCAGGGTTCCGCGTCGGAGCCGGTGCCGCAAATGACGGTCAAAGCTCCCGGGGATGAGAAGGCGGCCTGCGCAGGAGATGCCGCGGATCCTGTCCTTGAAGATGCTTCTGCCAACGATGCCGGGCGCTTTGCTTTTCTCGTGCACCCGCTGGATCTGCAGAACTACTGCCAGTTTGATGCCAGCCTGCGCCTCTTCAGCGACGAGGAGCTGGCCCGGCTGGCGGAGAAGTGGAGCAGCCTGGTGCGGCCCTTTGTCATCTCCCAGATGAACATAAGATCACAAAGCGGCGCCAGGGCCCGCGGCGAATTCATCGTGGTCACGCGCACCGCCGCGGAACTGGCCCGGATGCCCCGCGCGGAGGCGCTGCAGGAGTTGCGCGAAGCGCTGGCGCTGGCCCGGGAGGGCGGCGCCGGCATCGTCGGCCTAGGCGCCTACACCTCCGTCGTCTCCGGGGGCGGGCTCTATCTTAAAGATGAAGGGATTCCCCTGACCACGGGCAACAGCTACACCGTGGTCTCGGCGGTGGAGGCCGTCAGCGCGGCTTGCGCCAGGCTGGGCATCCCGCTGCAGCACAGCACCGCGGCCATTGTGGGGGCCGCCGGATCCATTGGCAGGGGGGTGGCCCTGCTGCTTTCCGAGGCCGTGGGCGGGCTGGTGCTGGTGGGGAACCCGCAAAGCCAAAACCAGGCCGCCGGTCGGCGCATCCTGGGAGTGGCGGCGGAGATCTGCCGCTACCTGGCGGGGCTGCTGCAGGCGGGGCGCCATTTCCCCGCCGGCAGCCTCGGCGACCGCCTCTCCCGCTGCGGGGAGCTGCCGCCGCCGGAGGCGTCCCTCGATGAGTTCATCGCCTTTGCCCAATCCACCGCCTGCCGGAACGGGGCCATGGGGATCACCACCTCCCTAGAGGAGGCCCTTGCCGGTGCCGGCATTGTTGTCTGCGCCACCAGCAGTCGCGAGAAGCTCATCCAGCCGGGGGATCTGCCGCCGGGCGCGGTGGTCTGCGACATCTCGCGGCCGCCCAATGTGAGCGCCGCGGTGGAGCGGGAGCGCCCCGACGTGCTGGTCATCGACGGCGGCGTCGTGGAACTGCCCGGGCGCCCCGACCTGGGCTGGAATTTCGGCTTCCCCAGGGGGCTGGCCTACGCCTGCATGGCCGAAACGATGATGCTGGCGCTGGAGCGACATTACCGCCACTTCAGCCTCGGTTCGACGGGGGTGAACCTGGATTCCATCCTGCAGACCCGCCGGTGGGCCGCCCGCCATGGCTTCCGGCTGGCCGGCCTGCGCAGCTTCGACCGCCCCTTGAGCGAAGCCCGCTGGCAGCGGCTCCTCGCCGCCCGCCAAAATCAGATGTGGGAGGCCAGCGGTTAGAAAAGAAAAGCTGTTTACAGGTGGGGGGGTCCTTTTAGGACACCCCCCACTAGCTTCAGCGAAGCACGTCCCCATTATCCTACTGTTGCTCCACTTCTTATGCATTTGGACTATGGAAATAATCTAAAAACACTTGACAACTGCTTTGCTTACAGGTTATAATGCAGTAAACACGCGTTTACAGCGGGGTTGACATGAAAAAGACTCTGCTCAACAGTGAAGACATTGCCAGGCTGGCCGGAGTTTCCCGGAGTACCGTTTCCCGGGTGATCAACAATTACGCCAACGTGCCTCCCGAAACCAGGGCACGGGTGGAGAAGGTGATCAAGGAATACGGCTACGTGCCCCATGCCTCGGCCAGGTCCCTTGCCGGCAAGAGCAACAAGGTCATCGGCCTCTTCATTACCAACATCGGAGCCAATCCCCAAACAAGGGTTTTCGAGAACGCCTACTTCTCGCCCTTCATGGCGGCGGCGACCGATTATGCCGCCGAGCTGGGCTATAACCTGCTCGTGCTGATGGTAAACCGGAAAAGCGACTTCACCAGGATCCACAACCTCTTTTACAACCGCACCCTTGACGGGGGCATTTTTATCGGCGTGCCCAACAACTCTCCGGACGTCTTTGACGTGGTCAACGCCGGCTTCAAGCTGGCCATCATTGACCAGGAGGAATGCGACGGCAGGCTGAAGGAGTGCCCCATCATTGTCAACTCCGACAGTTATGCGGGGGCCTACCTGGCGACACGGCACCTCATCGAGCTGGGCCACCGCCGCATTGCCCACATCGCCGGCGATCTAAAAAAATACTCCGGCATAAAGCGGCTGGAGGGCTTTAGGCAGGCCATGCACGACGCCGGCCTTCCCGTTGATGACAGCTGGGTGGTTCAGGGAGACTTTACCGAGGAGAGCGGCCTGGAATGTGTTCAGCAGCTCTTTAACCGCTCCGGCTCCCCTGTGACGGCCATTTTCGCCTCCAACGATGCCATGGCCATCGGGGCAATGAAGGGCCTCAAGAGCATGGGGCTGAACATTCCCGGCGATGTCTCCCTCGTGGGCTACGATGACATCCACATTGCCAGCTACATTTCGCCATCCCTAACCACGGTGCGGAGTTCCATTCTGGCCATGTCCTCTGCCGCCGTGAATAACCTGATCCAGCTCATTGAAAACGGGTCCAGTGAGTCCCATTACATCACCATACCGGCAGAGTTGATGGTCAGGGAATCTACGGCGAAAGCAAGGTGAGAGCTGCAAAAAAGTAAGACAGGCATCTTCTGCGGCCCATAGCAACGATTTCCAGCGATTGCTGCTCCCAAACAGCCAACCTGCATGTTGTTCCGCAAATCCCAACTGCTGCTCCACGGTCATACCTGTTCGTCTCCAAATTTCATTGTACAAACTCATCCTCGCAATAGAGGGAAAAAAATGGCCTTTCTGTGAAAGCGCGTTCACGGGCTGTATGATCACTGGAGGGGGTGATGCCGGACAGCTTGCGGCAGAGAGAACGGCAAAGGGGGGAGTGACCTCGGCACAAGAGGTCGGAAAGGCACAGGGTTGTCTATGGGGTTAAAACAAAAATAAAGCACAGGAGGGCATTGGAATGAGAAGGTTGTGGATCTGGCTTGCGGTCCTGGCTGCGGCGGCGCTCTTAATGGCCGGATGCGGCGAAGGAAAGCAAGAGGGTGGCACTATCACCGTCTGGGCCTTCAACGATGAGTTTGACCAGATGATCCCCATGTTCGAAGAAGCCTATCCCAACATCAAGGTGGAATTCACCAAGATTCCCAGCGATGAAATCGTGACCAAGCTGGAGGCGGTTCTGGAAACCGGCGTGGGCGTGCCCGATGTCTTTGTCGGGGAGCAGGCCTGGGTCAAGCGCTGGATCGACATGGACGTCTGGGAGAATCTCTCCGCCGAACCCTACAATGCGGAGGAGCTGGCCAAGGATCATTTCGAGTACGTGAAGGACTATGTCAGGGATAAGGATGGCAACCTGAGGGCGCTTACCTGGCAGGCCACTCCGGGCGCCGTCTTCTACCGGAGAAGCCTGGCCAAGGAGGCCTTCGGCACCGACGACCCTGAAGAGATCTCCGCCATGATGAAGGACATGGATTCCTTCATTGAAATGGGACGCACCCTGAAGGAGAAAACCGGCGCCGCCCTTGTTCCCGGGGTCAACGACATCCAGCGCCTCTTCTTCTTTAACAAGAAGCAGCCCTGGGTGGTGGATGGCAAGCTGGTCATCGAAGACATCGTCCTCGAATTCCTCGATGTGGCCAAGACACTCCGCGACGAAGGGCTTGACGGCAAGCTTGACATGTGGACGGATGAGTGGTTCACCGGCATGAACGGGAATGTCTTCAGCTACGTGCTGCCCACGTGGGGCCTCTTCTTTGTCCTCGAGCCCAATGCCGAGGAGGTATTTGGCGACTGGGCCGCGGCGCATGGGCCCGCTTCGTACATGTGGGGCGGTACCTGGCTGGGCATCGCCAAGGCCTCCCAGAACAAGGCGCTGGCCTGGGAGTTCGTCAAGTACATCACCACCAACAAGGAATTCCTGAAAAAGTGGGCCCTGGAGTCCGGCGACTTTGTCTCCGACATGGCCGTGGTGGAAGAGATCGTGGGCGACTACTCCCGCGAATTCCTGGGCGGGCAGAACCACTACGCCTACTTCTACGAGGAGGCGAAGCGGCTAGGCGCAAGCGGCTGGGCCGAAAGAGTGACCGCGTATGACGAGGATATCCAGAACTCCTTCCTGGAAGCGCTCCAGGAATATGTCGTCGGCAACAAGACCAGGGAGGAGGCGCTGGAGTACTTCAAGGAGCTGGTGAAAACGCAGTACCCGGAGATCACTGTCGAGTAGGCGCTGCCGATGCCTTGACGGATGGGGGCATCACTTGCGGGTGCCCCCATCCCAACCCAAAGATAAACCTGGGGGCTTGGGTTAAGTGAGAAAAAAGGAAAATTATGGATACCTGTTTATAGCGCCCTTTTTTATCGTGTTTATTTTGCTCCAGCTCTATCCCATTATCTATACCTTCTACCTTAGCTTTACCAACTTGAGCAGCGCCAACCCGGGCGGGGAATGGGTGGGCTGGGCCAACTATGCCCGCCTGCTTACGGATCAGTTTTTCCACAAGTCCATCGTAAACACCTGGCGCATCTGGATCATGAATTTCATCCCCCAGCTGTTTTTTGCGGTCATGCTGGCGGCCATTCTTACCCGGGCCCGCATCAGGGGCGCTTCCATCTTCCGGGGCATCTATTTCCTGCCCAACCTGGTCACGGCGGCCTCGGTGGGCATCCTCTTCAACGTGATGCTGGGCTGGCAGTCGGGAACGATCAACCAGATCCTGGTGGCGCTGGGGATAATCGATGAAGCCAACAAGATCCATTTCCTGGCCAGCGGGGCCTGGACCAGCACCTTTGTTTCCCTCATCCTCTGGTGGATGTGGTTCGGCCACAGCATGATCCTCTTCATGGCGGCCATGGTGGCGGTGCCGCAGGAATACTACGACGCCGCAGCGGTGGACGGCGCCGGCGCCTGGCAGTCTTTCTGGAAGATCACCCTGCCCCTCATCCGCCCCATCATGATCTACGTGCTGGTGACCTCCCTCATCGGGGGCCTGAACAACTTCGACATCCCCTTCGTGATCGGAGAAGGGCAGAACCTGGGGACCGGCGGGCCGGAGAAGTCCATTCTCACCATGGTCATGCACATGTACAACCTGGCCTTTACTGCCGGCCGGCAGCGCGGCTACGCCGCGGCCATCGCCGTGACCCTCTTCGTCATGGTGTTAATATTCTCCCTCATCATCTTTAAGCTGATGACCAGGAGGGAAGAGATGGCGGGCCGGGTGCTGCCCCGGCCATGAACTGCTCCGGGGACGCTGCGGCAAAGAGCGGTAACGAACTGAATAGAGAAGGTGAACCCAATGCAAGAACATGTTCTCCCTGCGGTGCCGGCCAGGGCAAAAGAGAGAAAGGCGGTAAAGCCAGCCCGGAGGTTGAAGCCGGGCCAGGTCGTGGGCCGCATCTTTCTCTACCTCTTTCTCATTTTGCTGGCCGTGATCTGCTTCACCCCCTTCTACCTGATGATTATCAACGCCACGCGCTCCACGGTGGAGATAAACCGGGGCTTGAGCCTCATCCCCGGAAAGTCGCTCATTGACAACTACATCACCATGCAGCAGTCCATGAATATCTGGAGAGGCTTCCTGAACAGCTTGATTGTGGCCGTTCCTTCCACCCTGCTGGCAGCATATTTCGGGGCCCTGACGGCCTATGCTTTCTCCAAGTTCAACTTCAGGGGGAACCGGGCCCTTTTTTGGGTCGTGCTGGGCACGATGATGATCCCGGTGCAGCTGGGGATCATCGGCTATTTCCAGATGGCGGTGACGCTGCGCCTGGTCAACACCTACTGGGTCCTCATCCTGCCCTCCATCGCCACCGGCTCCACCGTCTTCTTCCTGAAGATGTACATGGACGCCAACCTGGACAGCGCCTTGCTGGAGGCGGCACGGGTGGACGGGAGCAGCGAGCTGGGCATCTTTCATCGCATCGTCCTGCCCATTTCGCTGCCCGGCATCGCCACCATGTCCATCCTCAATTTCATTTTTACCTGGAACAACTACTTGACCCCCCTGGTGATGCTCTTCGACAAGGATAAGTTCACCCTGCCCATCTTGATCGCCCTGGTCAAGGGCACCTACAAGCAGAACCTGGGCGCCTCCTACCTGGCGGTGGCCATATCCATAGTGCCCATCATGATCGCCTTTGTTTTGTTCTCCAACTACATTATCGCCGGAGTCACTGCCGGAGCACTTAAAGAGTAGGGCAAGGAACGCTTTTAAAAAGATTGCCTTTATCACTACTTGAAGAGGAGCAAGAATGAGCAGATACGGTCACTTTGACGACACTCGCCGCGAATATGTCATTACCAGGCCTGATACGCCGCTGCCCTGGATCAATTACCTGGGCTGCGAGAAATTTTTCGGGATCATCTCCAACACCGCCGGGGGCTACAGCTTTTACATGGATGCCCGGCTAAGGCGGCTGACCCGCTACCGCTACAACAATGTACCTATCGATACGGGGGGCCGCTACCTCTACATCAAGGAGGGGGAACTGGTCTGGAACCCCGGCTGGAAGCCTTGCTGCACCGCGCTGGACGGCTATTCCTGCCGCCACGGGCTGGGCTATACCGTTATCAGCGGGGAGAAAAACGCCCTGCGGGCGGAGTTGACCTTCTTCGTGCCGCTGGGCGAGGACATGGAGATCTGGGCGCTGCGCCTGCAAAACCTGGACCGGCGTCCCAAAAAAGTGCAGCTTTTCTCCTTCGTGGAGTTCTGCCTCTGGGATGCCCTCGATGACATGATTAATTTTCAGCGCAACTTCAACACCGGAGAGGTGGAGGTGGAGGGAAGCGTCATCTTCCACAAGACCGAGTACCGCGAGCGGCGCAGCCACTACGCCTACTTTGCCTGCAGCGAGGCCATCGATGGCTTTGACACCTGCCGCGATTCCTTCATCGGCCTGCACCGCGGCTTTGCCGCTCCCGCCGCCGTGCTGGAGGGGCGCTGCCGCAACTCCATTGCCTCCGGCGGGGCGCCGGTGGGGGTGCACCAGCTTAATCTCGTGCTGGAGCCGGGGGAGGAGAGGCGGCTCCATTTTGCCCTGGGCTACATGGAAAACCCGGCGGAGCACAAGTTTTCCGCCCCCGGGGTGCTCAACAAGGAGCGCTTTTTCGAGAAATGGCGGCTCTACCGGGAGCCGGCGGCGGTGGAGCAGGCCCTGCAGCGCCTCAAGGAGTTCTGGAGCGGCCTGCTGGGGCGCTTCCAGGTGGAGGTGGAGGATGAACATCTCTCTCGCATGCTCAACACCTGGAACCAGTACCAGTGCCTCGTGGCCTTCAACCTGTCCCGCTCCGCCTCTCTCTTCGAGTCGGGGATCAAGCGCGGCATTGGCTTCCGCGACTCCAACCAGGATTTGCTCGGTGCCGTGCACCTCGTCCCGGAGCGGGCGCGGCAGCGGCTCCTTGACCTGGCGGCGGTGCAGTTTGCCGACGGCAGCTGCTACCACCAGTTCCAGCCGCTGACGAAGCAGGGCAACCGCGAGATCGGGGGAGGCTTTAATGACGATCCCCTCTGGCTCGTTCTCTCCACCTGCGCCCTGATCAAGGAGACGGGCGATCTCTCCCTCCTGCAGGAGAGGGTCCCTTTCGCCGATGCGCCGGAGAGCGACGCCACCCTTTACGACCATCTCCTGGCCTCGATCCGCTTCACCCTGAACCACCTGGGGCCCCACCGCCTGCCGCTCATCGGCCGCGCCGACTGGAACGACTGCCTCAACCTGAACAGCTTCTCTCGCAACCCCGACGAGAGCTTCCAGACGGCGGCCACGGTGGAGGAGAGCACGGCCGAGTCGGTCATGCTGGCCGGCCTCTTCCTTTACGCCTGCCGCGAACTGCAGCCGCTGCTGGAGAAGCTGGGGGACGCAGCGGCGCAGGAGGAGCTGGCCAGGGGCTACGCCCTGGTGAAGGAGGCGGTGGAGAAGCACGGCTGGGACGGGGAGTGGTTCCTGCGGGCCTACGACTATTTTGGGGCCAAGGTGGGATCGCGAGAGTGCGAGGAGGGGCAGATCTTCATTGAGAGCCAGGGCTGGTGCATCATGGGAGGCGTGGGGCTGGAAGACGGCCGGGCGCGGCAAGCCCTTGAGAGCGTAGCCCGCCGCCTGGCCACGCCGCAGGGGATCATCCTGCAGCAGCCGGCCTACTCCCGCTACTACCTGCGCCTAGGGGAGATCTCCTCCTACCCCCCGGGGCACAAGGAGAATGCCGGCATCTTCTGCCACACCAATCCCTGGATCATCATCGCCGAAACCATGGCCGGCAGCCCGGAGCGGGCTTACGATTATTACCGCCGCATCTGCCCCAGCTTGAAGCAGGAGGAGGCGGAGACCTACCGCTGCGAGCCCTACTGCTACGCCCAGGTGATCACCGGCCGGGATGCCGCCCGCCCCGGCGAAGCGAGAAATTCCTGGCTCACCGGCACGGCGGCCTGGAGCTTTGTCGCCGCCTCCCAGTACATCCTGGGGATCAGGCCCGATTACGACGGACTCCGCATTGAGCCCCGCATTCCCGGGCACTGGCGGGGCTACCGGGCCACGCGCCATTTTCGCGGCGCCATCTACCGCATCGCCGTGCACAGGTGCGGCGAAGGTGCGGAGGTGCAGATTAAGGTCAACGGAGAGCCCATTGAGGGCACGCTCATCCCCTTCGACCCCGCCCACCGCGAGGGGGACGGGGTGGAGGTGGAGGTAATCCTGGGCTGAAAGTCCGGAAGAGGTGGATCATGGACTACGGATATTTCCTGGAACACGAGCGGGAGTTCGTCATCACCAGGCCCGACACCCCCCTGCCGTGGATCAACTACCTCTCCAACGGCCGTTACTGCGCGCTCATTTCGCACCTGGGAGGGGGCTACAGCTTCTTCGAAGATCCCCGCTACCGCCGCCTGACACGCTACCGCTACAACAACGTCCCCGCGGACCGTCCGGGGCGCTACCTCTATCTGCGCGACGCTGCTACGGGGATCTACTGGGCCCCCACCTGGCAGCCGGTGGGGAAAAAGCCGGAACTGTGGCGCTGCCACCACGGCCTGGGCTACACGGGGATCATCTCCCTCAACGAGAACATTCTCGCCAGGCTGCTTTACCTCGTGCCGCTGGAGGATAACCTGGAAATATGGCACCTTTCCCTGCACAACCTGGGCCGGGAGAGGCGCCGCCTGCAGCTTTTTACCTATATTGAATTCGCCCTCTTCAACGCCATGGAGGAATTCATCAGCCACCCCAACCTGCACTACTTTTCCACGGCCGATTACTGCCGGGAAGACCGCGCCATCTATTACCGCTTTTTCAAGCCCGGCGCCGTGGAGGGGGTGGGGAGGGTCTTCATCTCCGCCGGCCGGGAGGCGGCCGGCTACGACTGCGACCGCGAGGCCTTCATCGGGCCCTACCGCTCGGAAAGCAACCCCGCGGCGGTGGAGGAAGGGAGGAGCCGCAATTCGCGGGTGATAGGGGGCAACGCCATCGGTTCGCTGCAGCTTCTCCTGGAGCTCGCGCCGCACGGCGAGGAGAGTGTGAGCATTGTCTGCGGCGTCACCGAGGGGCCTGAGGAGAGCGCCGCCCCGCTCATTGACAAGTACAGCTCCGCCGCGGCTGTGGAGCGGGAGCTGGCGCGGCTCAAGGCGCGCTGGCGTGAGCACCTGGCCCATCTCCAGGTGGAGACGCCGGACGGCGAGGCCAACGGGATGATCAACACCTGGAACCAGTACCAGTGCCGCATCGCCTTTGACTGGTCGCGCTACGCCTCCTATTTCCACACCGGCACCTTCCGGGGCATCGGCTTCCGCGACACCTCCCAGGATATCCTGGGGGTGCTCCACGCCGCGCCCCTGGAAGCACGGGAGAAGATCAAACTGCTGGCGGCAAACATGTATCCCGACGGGCACAGCTACCACCTCTTCTTCCCCGTGGTGGGGGAGGGGGACTCCACCCCCTACTCCGATGACCATCTCTGGCTCATCTTCGCCGTCAGCAGCTATATCAAGGAGACCGGCGACCGTGCCATCCTCGACGAGCAGGTTCCCTACATTGGGGGCGGCTGCGGCAGCCTCTATGAACACCTGGCGCGGGCCGTGGATTACAGCCGTTCCCACCTGGGGCCGCACGGCCTGCCGCGCATGTTTCACGCCGACTGGAACGACTGCCTCGACGAGGTGGATCGGGAAGGCCGCGGCGAGAGCGTCTGGACGGCTTTCCAGCTGCACCTGGCGGCCATGGAGATGGCGGAGCTGGCCGCGCTGAGAGGGGATATCGAGGAGAGCCGGCGCTTCTGCGAGCTGGCCGGCTCCATCCGGGAAAGGGTCAACGAGGTGGCCTGGGATGGTGCCTGGTATATACGGGCCTTTAATGATGCCGGGGAGCCCCTGGGATCGGCGAAAAACGAGGAGGGTAAGATCTACCTCAACGCCCAGAGCTGGGCGGTGATCAGCGGGGTGGCCGATGAGGCAAGGGGGCGGCAGGCCATGGACGCCGTGCGGCAGCATCTTGATAGCGGGCGCGGCCTCAAGCTGCTCCACCCGCCGTACCGCTCCTTTCCCCGGGGGGTGGGCTCCCTGCTCAACTACCCGCCCGGGCTTAAAGAGAATGCAGCCATATTCTGTCACGCCCATGCCTGGGCCATTATTGCCGAGGCCATGCTCGGCCGGGGGGACCTGGCCTATCGCTACTACCGCCAGATCCTGCCGCCCCAAGCAGCCCGTACCTCGGGGGCGGAGCTCTACCGCGTGGAGCCCTATGTTTACTGCCAGTTCATCTTCGGGCCCGATCATCCCCTTTTCGGGCGGGGCAGCCACTCCTGGCTCACTGGCACCGCCGCCTGGTGCTGGTGCGCCTTTGTCCAATGGATCCTGGGCCTTCGGCCGGCCTGGGAGGGGCTGTTCATCGATCCCTGCCTCCCCTCGGATTGGGAAGGCTACAGGGCGGAGCGGATTTTTCGGGGCGCCTGCTACCGCCTGGAGGTGCGCAAGCCGCGGGGCATCTGCAAGGGGAAAGCCCGCATCGTCGTGGACGGCGTGGAGATCCCCACCCAGGTCATTCCCCCGCCGGCGGAGGAAGGCGGCACCCACGAAGTGGTGGTCTTCCTGGAACAATAGGGCCGGGATTTAAATAACGGGGCCTGCTTTATTCTTAATTTAAGGAGGTTTTGCCATGGCCAGGGTAGTATTGAAGGATTTGACCAAGAGGTATGACAATGTCGTGGCCGTAGAAAGGTTAAACGCCACCATTGAGGACAAAGAATTTGTTGTCCTGCTCGGGCCGTCGGGATGCGGTAAAACCACCACGTTGCGCATGATTGCCGGCCTGGAGGAGATTACCGAGGGCGAAATCCACATCGACGGCCGGCTGGTCAACGACGTTCCGCCGAAGGATCGCGACATCGCCATGGTCTTCCAGAACTACGCCCTCTACCCGCACATGAATGTCTATGAAAACATGGCCTTCAGCCTTAGGCTGCGGCGCTATCCCCGGAAGGTAATTGACGAACGGGTGCGCCGGGCGGCCAAAATCCTCTCCATTGAGGGGCTCCTGGCCCGGAAGCCGCGGCAGCTTTCGGGCGGCGAGAGGCAGCGGGTGGCCCTGGGCCGGGCCATTGTGCGCAACCCCAAGGTCTTCCTCATGGACGAACCGCTGTCCAACCTCGACGCCAAGCTCAGGGTGCAGATGCGTGCCGAGATCAGCAAGCTCCACCAGGAGCTGGGCTCCACCGTCATCTACGTTACCCACGACCAGACCGAGGCCATGACCATGGCCGACCGCATCGTGATCATGAAGGACGGCAAGGTGCAGCAGATCGGGACGCCCCAGGAGATCTACCGGCACCCCGTGAACCTCTTCGTGGCCGGCTTCATCGGCAGCCCGGCGATGAACTTCGTGGAGGTGGCCATTGCCGACGGCTACAAGCTCCTTTCGCCGCACTTCTCCATCGAAGCCGGCTGGGAGTTGAAAAAGATTATCGAGAAGCACAGGCTCTTTGGGAAGAAGGCCATCCTGGGCATCCGGCCGGAAAACCTGGAAGACAGCGCCTTCGTTCCTCCCAGGCAGGAGAAGGTGTTCATCGAAGCGCAGGTGGAGCTCATCGAGCCGCTGGGTCCCGAGGTGATCCTCTATACCAAGATTGGCGAATTGCGCCTGGTGGCCAGGGTGAACCCGGAGACGGCGGCGCGTCCCGGCGGCCCCATTATCCTGCACGTGGATCGAGACAAGCTGCATCTCTTTGACCCGGAGAGCGGGGAAGCCTACCGGTGATCGCCGCCGGGAGGAGAACCGCTTAGTCCCCCGCCCAGGGCCAGGGCCTTTTCTCTCTCCAGGGGACGGGTGTGCAATTCTTTTCTTAACAATAGGAAGAGCACCAGGGAAAGAAGGGTCGTGGAGACGTCGGCCGCCGGCAGGGCGCGGATGAGCCCGTTAAAGCCCCATCTGGAGCTGAAGAGGGCCAGGTAGGGGACGTAGAAGAGGCCTTGCCGGCTCACGGCGATGAGCAGTGACTGCGGGCCTTTGCCCAGGGCCTGGAACATGGACAGGAGCAGAAACTGGGCTCCCAGAACGGGCATGCCCAGGGCGAAGGATTTGATCACCTGGGCTCCCAACTCGACGACGACGGGTGCCTCAATGAAAACCCTGATCCAGAAATCGGCAAAGATGTAGAAGAGAATGCCCAGGGCGGTGCTGAGGATGGTGCCGCTGAGGATGGACTTCTTGACCGTCTCCAGCAGGCGTTTGTAATTTTTAGCCCCGTAGCTGAAGCCCATCAGGGGCTGGCAGCCCTGGCCCATGCCCATGGCGAGCATGACGGTGAGATTGGAGATGCGCTTGGCCAATCCGGTGGCGGCCACCACGTCGTCCCCGAACTTGGCCGCAAAGGCGTTGCCGATGGCAAAGCCGGTGCTGGTAAAGATCATCCCCAGTGAGGCGGGGATGCCCACCTTTAAAATCTCGGCATAGACCTCCCGGTCAAAGCGATAGTGCTTCCAGGAGATGGAGACAATCCCTCTCTTTCCGGTATAGAAGGAGAGGCAGTAGAGGAATCCAGCAATGTTGCCGATGATCGTGGCAATGGCGGCCCCGGCTACGTCCAGGTTCAGCGGGAAGATGAAAATGGGGTCCAGGATAATATTGAGCACGGAACCGAGGACCATGCCCAGCATCGCTTCCCTGGTTGCCCCCTCGGAGCGCAGCAGCCCCGCCAGGGCCATCTTCAACCCGATAAAGGGGCTGCCAATGAGCATGATGGAGAGATAGCTTTTCCCATAGCCGATGGTGTTCTCGCTGGCGCCGCAGGCCATTAAAATGGGTTCACTAAAGATAAGGCCGATGATGGAGACGGCGGTGCAGACCACTGCCGCCGACCAGAAGGCCACGGCGCCGGCCCGGCTGGCACCTTCCCCGTCTCCCTTCCCCAGCAGCCTCGATATGAGCGAGGCTCCTCCAACGGCGAAGATATTGCCAAATCCCTGGATCAGCATGAATATGGGCATGGATATGGAGATGGCGGCGACCATGTTTGGCTCGTTCAGCTTGCCGATAAAAAAGGTGTCGGTCATGTTGTAGATAACCTGCACCAGCATGGCCATCATCGTCGGGATGGCCAGGGTCCAGATGGCCTGAAAGACGGGCATTGAACTGAGGATGTAAGTACGATCCTGCTGCTTTGTCATTACCCATACCTTCTCTCGTGCAATTTTTCCATGGTTGCGACGATGGTTTCCAGCGCCTGCTGCAGCTTTTCCAGGTCCTCTTCGGACAGCCGGGCCAACTTGGCGGTGATATGCTGCTTGAAGCGGGTGTCAATTTCCCGGGCAATGCGATTCCCTTTTTGGGTCAGCACCAGGACCCACTTTCTGCGGTCATCGGATCCCAGGACTCTTTCCACCAGCCCCTTCTTCTCCAGGCTGTCGGCCACGGTGGTAAAGGAGCCCTTGGCCAGCCCCAGTCTTTTACTGTATTCGCTCATGGTGCCGCCTTCGTGCTTGCAGATGCACATGAGGGCTTTCTTTTCGCTCACATTCAACCCCGCGATTGTTTCCAGGCCTTCCAGCAGGGTTTTCATGAACATGGGCAGCAATACGACCAGCTCGGCAATGGCTTCCCCTCTGGTGGGCATGCTTTCTTCCCTTCCAGGCAACATTGCTTAGAATTCTAACATTTCGTTTTCGAATTGTCAACGATTGCTGGGCAGCCGTTCAAAATTTTTGCCGGCCCCGGGGAAAATGGGGCCAGGCATGCCCGGCCTGGCGTAGGGGCGGGTTTCCACGCCCGCCCGCGGGCGGTCCATGAGCCGCCTCTACAGTCTTGATGATGCCGCAGGTTCCCTTGTGTAGATATCGAGGAAATCATGGTGAAATTACTTTATATTCTTGAAATTGTGGTTTCTGTAATTCTGTAGTTCTGTTATAATGAAACGGAAAGCGCTGTCTTTTCTCTCCGGCGGAAGGCTCTGCTGCAGGACCTGGAAATCTCATGTGGGAAGGGAGGCGGCCTCATGATTGAAATTGTGAACCTCTCCAAAAGCTACCGGAAAGGTGAGGTTAAGGCCGTTGACAACCTCAACCTGAAAGTGAAGGCGGGGGAGATCTTTGGCTTCTTGGGCCCCAACGGCGCCGGAAAAACCACCACCATCAAGATGATGGTGGGGCTTTTAAAGCCGGACCGCGGCTCCATCACCATAAACGGCTTTGACATTTCGCGGCAGCCGCTGGAGGTGAAAAAATCCATCAGCTACGTTCCGGAAAGCCCCGAAATCTACGAGAAGCTCACCGGAATCGAGTACCTCAACTTCATGGCCGATGTCTACTCCGTTCCCGGAGCGGTGCGCAGGGAGAAGATCCCGGCGCTGCTGGACCTATTCAGCCTCAGCGGCGTGGTGGGCGACCTCATCCAGTCCTACTCGCACGGGATGCGCCAGAAGCTCATCCTGGTGGGCGCCCTGCTTCACGAGCCGGAAGTGTATATCCTGGACGAACCCATGGTGGGGCTGGATCCCAGATCCGCCAACAACCTGAAGAACTACTTGCGGGAAAGCTGCTCCCGGGGGAAAACGGTTTTCTTCTCCACGCACATCCTGGAGGTGGCCGAACGGCTCTGCCATCGCATCGGCATCATCCACAAGGGCAGGCTCATCGCCTGCGGGACCCTGGAAGAGCTAAGGGAGCTTGCTGAGAGCAAAGAGACCCTGGAAAATATCTTCCTGGAGTTGACTGAGAAATGAAGATGCTGAAGCTGCTGGGGCTGCAGTTGAAGGTCAATTTTGGGCTTTCTGCGCTGCGCTGGTACCTGCAGCATGATCCCAGGCGCTTCTGGGGCAGCATGGGCCTGGCCTTGCTGGTTATTGCCGGTATTGCTCCCATTTTGTATCCCTATGTCCAGATGATGGAGACTGCCTACGCTATTTCCGCCGGCCTGGGCCAGCCCGGGCTCATCATCGCTTTGGCGGTGGTGCTCTCTTCGCTCCTGGTCCTAGTATTCAGCCTCACCTACGTTTTGTCTGTATTTTATTACTCGCGGGATCTTTCCCTGCTCCTTTCCCTGCCTCTCGAGCCGCGGGATATCCTGGGAGCCAAGTTTTTTGTGGTGTGGATCCTGGATCTCCTCACCATGGCCCCTTTTTACCTGCCCGCGCTCTGGGTCTTTGGCGTGAACAGCGGGGCCGGTCCATTAAGCTGGCTTGCCGGCATCTTCATTTTCCTGCTGCTGCCGGTAGTTCCCCTGGCCCTCTCTTCCATCTTCGTGCTCTGCCTCATGAGCCTGGTCAACCTCAGCCGCAAGAGGGACACCCTGCAGCTCATGGGCTTGTTCCTTTTTCTGGCAGCAGTATTGCTTCTTAATACCTATCTTACAAGCATACCTGCCGGCGAGGAGATGGATTATCTGGAGAAGCTCCTAGCTGAAGAGCAAGGCCTGGTGAGATTTACAGCCCGGGCCTATCCGCCCGCCTTTTTTGCGGCCCGTGCCCTATCGGCGGGGGGCGAATTGTCTTGGCTCAATTTCTTCTATTTCCTGGGTGTGAGCGCAGCGGGCCTGGGGCTGCTTCTCCTGGTGGGGCAGCAGATTTTTTACCGGGGCCTCATCGGCGGCTCCGAGGTGCAGCAGGGGCGGGCCTTATCCCGCGATGAACTGGCCGGGAAAGCGGCCGGCGCCCTCCCGCCGGCCTGGGCCATTGCGCTGCGCGAAATAAAGTACCTCGTGAGAACGCCCATCTACCTCTTCAACAGCCTGGCCATGGTGGCCCTCGTGCCCATAGTGCTGGCCATTCCTCTCTTTGCCGGCGGGGAGCTGGCGCCGCTTTTGGAGCAGATCCAAGCCGTTCCCGGGCCCATCCAGGCGCTGGGAGGCGCTGCTTTTATGGGGTTAATGGCCCTGTTCGCGCCGGCAGCCTCCAGCTCCTTTTCCCGCGAGGGGAGGCTTTTCTGGATCTCGCAGGTTATCCCCGTTGCCCCGGAGCAGCAGATCCGGGGGAAGGTGCTCTATTCCCTGATCATCGCCTCTCTCTCCCTGCCGGTGGTTGCCCTGGCCGCTTTCTGGCTGTCGTGGACCATCTCCCAGTTCCTTATTGCCGTAATTGCCGGTATGATTTTAAGCCTGCCGGCGATCACCTCCAGCCTGCTCATAGACCTGTTGCGCCCGTACCTGACCTGGGACAACCCGCAGAAGGCGATAAAGCAAAACGTGAACGTCATCTTCGGCATGGTTGCCGGCGGCGCCCTCTATTACCTGCTTTACCTTGCTGGGCGGCAGGCCTACGAAGCCACGGGAGCGCTGCTGCCGGTATACCTGGCGGTATTGGGCGGGGCGCTGGCGCTGAGCGCAATCTGCTACGGGGTCCTGGTTAAAATTGCCCCCGCGCGCTACCGCGATATTGTCATCTCCTAGCCGTCATGGGAGATCAATCAGCTCAAAAGAAGGAGACGCTTGCCCATGAAAGTCATCGCCATTAACGGCAGCCCCCGGAAAGACTGGAATACCGCCACCCTGCTGCACCATGCGCTGCAGGGGAGCGCCGGCCACGGCGCTCTCACCGAGCTGGTTCACCTTTACGAGCTGGACTTCCGGGGCTGCCGCAGCTGCTTTGCCTGCAAAACCCTTGGTAGCCCCAGCTACGGCCGCTGCGCCCAGCAGGACGATCTCGCCCCTGTGCTGCGGCGCATCGAGGAAGCGGGGGCGCTCATCCTGGGTTCGCCCATCTATTTCGGCCAGGTCACCGGAGGGATGCGCTCCTTCTTGGAGCGGCTGCTCTTCCCCTACCTGCGCTACAGCCGGGAGAAGCGCTCCCTATTTCCCCGGAAAATGGACACGGCCTGGATCTACACCATGAACTGCCCGGAAGCTGCGATAAAAGATGCCGGCTATGACCGGGTCTTTGCCGAAAACGAGAGGCTGCTGAAGATGATCTTTGGCGGCAGCTGTTTTACCCTAACCAGCCACGAGACCCTGCAGTTTGCCGACTACGGCAAGGTGGATGCGGACATGTTTGATCCCGCCGCGAGAAAGGAGCGCCATGAGCGGATATTTCCCCGGGAATGCGAGCGGGCCTATGAGCTGGGCGCACGCCTGGCACAAAACATATCGCGGGAAAGCCCCAGTTGACAGGCATCACCGGTACCACTCATCAGGTTTTGGCGGTGTCCTTGGAACGTAGAAAAGGCGGCGGGGACGGTAACTGTCTCCCCCAGGCTCGAGTTTCTTAAAATATTATGTTATGATCCGGAAAAGCGGTATGGCCATAACCTTGGGTGGGGTTTTATTTTTTACGGGAGGTTTGTCATGGACAAGAAGGGAACCGTTATTATAGTTGGCTTGTGCATCGTCGTGCTCCTCCTTTCCTGCATCAACCTGGCATCCATTAGCAGGCTAAACAGCCGCCTCGCCGAGCTGCAGGGGCACCTTGATGCCCTGCGCACCGAGATGCACGCTGAGCTCAGCGGAATAACCCACACTGTCCAGGAGATGGAGGAGCAGTCCCGCTGGTGGGAGCCCGGAGAAATTGAAATAATGGAAGTGGGCCCGGGGCAGGCCTCGGTAAAGTTAGGATGGTATATAAAGGAGTACCGGGCCGGGAGCAAGGTCTTCATCAATTACCGCCTACAGGGCGAAGAGCAGTACACGGCCCTGGAAGCAGAGGAGGGCAGCGGAGGTTATTTTTATGCCATCCTGGATCTAGAATTCCGCCCCCAGCCGCTGTGGACACATATTTTTTCCCGCAGTGAGCACGGCTTGGGAAGCGTTCCCGGCGAGGACAAAAAAATAGCAGGCTCGGATTCTGAGCCTCGACTGCAATACGAATATTACCTGTCCATCCTGGAGGGTGATGCAATTAGGGTTGGAAACGTGGAAATCCTCTCCCTGGATAAACTGTCCTACACGTATTACAGCTTTCTTCAGAGCTATACCGAGGTGGAGAAAGACCGCGTCTACGTCCATCTGCAGGAGGAGCTGGATATGCACCCGCGCCATACCTTGCGCGAAGTCTGCCTGGAGCTTTGCAAGGGCGGCGGGGTGGTGAAAAAGGTGTTCCTTCAGGAAAGCGAGGGGCCGGATAAGGTCATGGAATGGGAAGCTGAGGCCGGGGTTAAAGCGGGGGAAGATTACGACTACCTCCGCCTTGTGGTTACCTTCAGCGACGGCAACTCTTTTTTAAGGTCAGAAAGCCTGTAACAAGAGCTGCTGCCTGAAGTTTAGTTTAGCCGGGCTGCTGCCACCGGCGTTGCTTCTTCCCGCAGGCAGCTGGAAAAAAGAAATACTTGTAAGACATCCTAAGATCAGCTATATTTATACAACCGGCATTCATTTATTTATATTTTTTTATTTTCTTACTTTTGGAGGTGCAGCATGAAGAACAGGCCATTGTACGAAGTAAGAAAAATTCGCGATTTCAAGGACATGCTCCAGCAGAGCGTGTCCCTTTTCGGGGATCGCCCCGCCTTCCTGGTAAAAAAGGAGCGCGGCGGTCCCTATACGGAAATCACGTTCAAGGAATATTCAAATGATGTTAATGCCCTGGGCACGGCGCTCCTGCGGCTGGCCGGCGCCGGCAGCCGCGTGGCCATCCTTGCCGAAACCCGCTACGAGTGGTATGTCTCCTATCTCGCCGTAACCAACGGCGTTGGCGTGGTGGTCCCCCTGGACAAAGAGCTGCCGGGGCTGGAGATCGCCAGCATGCTCAACCGGGCCGAAGCCAACGTGCTCATCTACTCTGCGGCCAAGCAAGAACTGGTTGGTGGCATCATGGATCAAATTCCCGGCGTAAAGAAGTTTATCTGCATGGATCGGCCGGAGGGGCGCGAGGGCATTCTCTATTTCTGGGACCTGGTGGAGGAGGGGCGCCGGCTTCTCGCGGAGGGGGAGCGCAGCTTTCTCGACGCCACCGTGGACCCGGAGGCGATGACCATCCTGCTCTTTACCAGCGGGACCACGGACAAGGCCAAGGCGGTGATGCTTTGCCAGAGAAATATCTGCTCCAATATTGAAGGCATGTGCGCCATGATCTACTCTGATGAAAATGACCGCTTCCTCTCGGTACTGCCGCTGCATCACACCTATGAATGCACCTGCGGGTTCCTCACCGAGATCTACCGCGGTTCCTCCATCGCCATCTGCGAGGGGCTGCTACATATCCAGCAAAACATCAAGGAGAGCAAGCCCACCATTCTCCTGGTGGTGCCGCTCATGCTGGAGATGTTTCACCGCGCCATCATGAAGAAGGCCCAAGCCACCCCCCAAATGGCGCGCAAGTTTGCATTTGCCCGGAAACTATCTAAATTCCTCCTGTTTTTCGGCATTGACCTGCGCCGCAAAATATTTGCCCCCGTGCACGAGAACTTTGGCGGCAGGCTGCGCCTGATTATCTCCGGCGGTGCCCCCATCGATCCGAAAATACTGAGCGATATCCAGGAGCTGGGCATAGCCTGCCTGCAGGGCTACGGCTTGACGGAATGCTCGCCCATCCTGGCCGTCAACCGCGATGTGTATTTTAAAAACCACGCCGCCGGCCTGCCCATGCCCGGCGTTGAGATCAGGGTGATCAACAAGGACGAGGACGGCATTGGCGAATTTATTGCCCGCGGCCCCAACGTCATGCTCGGCTACTACAAGGACCCGGAGGCGACCGCCGAGGCCATTGACGAAGAGGGCTTCTTCCATACCGGCGACCTGGGCTATATCGATGAAGATGGCTTTGTCATCATCACTGGCCGCAAGAAAAACGTAATCGTGCTGAAGAACGGGAAGAACATCTACCCCGAGGAGATTGAAGCACTGCTGTTGCAATCGCCCTATGTTTGCGAGGTGGTGGTTTCCGGCGAAGACTGCGGCCGCGATGACCTTGTCCTAACGGCGACCATCTTTCCGGACATGGAAGCGGTGCAGGAAGCCCTGGGGGCGGAACCCTCCCGGGAGGCCATCCAGGCGCTGCTGGAGGAAGAGGTTAGGAAGGTCAATGAAAAGCTGGTGGCTTACAAGCGCATCCGCCGCGTCATCTACCGCGACACCGAGTTTGAGAAGACTACCTCGCGGAAAATCCGCCGCCAGTACAAAAAATAAAATATTTCAAGGGGCTGCCCATAACGGCAGCCCCCTTTGCTCTAATTTCTAACTCTCACTTCTCTCCCCCCTTTGCCAAAGGGGGGTGGGGGGGATTTCATAATACCGCCAGTTCAGGCACAAATTAGCCAGGATGTAAAAGGGAAAATCCCCCAAATTTTCATTCCATGCGCCCAAAGCTAACCTCAGCTAGTAGACCAGCTTGAGGATGCCGAAGCCGATAATGTTCATAACAATGGGCACCAGGTAGACGCAGCAGACAAATATCACTTTTTGCTTGATGCTTTTCAGGCTGATGACTATGGCGGCCCCGGCGAAGAAGAGGAAGTACCCCACCAGCAGGATCAGCCAGATCCCTGCGAAGGAGAGATTCCACCAGGGATACTCCCATACGAGCAGCCCGGCCACGTTCAGGATGCACTCCACGAAGACGGCCAGCACGGTGCAGAGGATGGCGTAAAACCACTTTTCATTGAGGCCCAGTATCTTCCGATCCTGGTTTTTGGACATGAAGTAGTAGTAGGCAAAGCCCAGCAGGGCGAACATGAAAATTATCTCGATGTTCCAGCCGACAAAGACCCGCAGCGCCGTGGGGCCGGGGACGGTCCAAACCGCGGAATGCTGGGTGAAGGCCATCACCCATCCGTTCCAGGTTTCATTGAAAAAGTCCAGTCCCAGCACTGTCAGCGCGGCAAATACGGGGTTCCAGTTGCCCGTCTCCCGGGCCTTGCCGATCTCCTTGTTGTAGATGTAAATTACCACCAGCAAGAGGGGAATGACGTACCATTGCAGAGTAGACAAATCCCGCAGTCCTACCAGGGCCTGCTTTGTTGCCTCGGTCACACCCATTACCTCCCAGCCTATTTTTTAAAGGTGCACTGCTGTTTTGCCCAACGGGCTTGGGCTAATCAAACTGGCCTGAACGAAAGGCTCGCAAGGCACCTCCTTCAGTTTTATAAAGTGGATTAATAAAATGAAAAACAGTTGCTGTTGCGCATATTCGTCTTGGGGTGCTAAAATTCCTGCATCTTCCATGCGGGCGGGGCGGGGATGAAAGGATTCCGGAGGCCTGCAGGCGGGAGCGAAGGGGAGAGGGGCGCAGCTATACAAGAAGGGGACGGCCCCGCAGCCGTCCCCCGGCTTTGCTGTGGTGGGAAAAAGCAATCAGTCCAAAGTGGCGCAGTCCAGGGAGAGCGCCTCGGCCACCGCCCGGTTGACCACCTTGCCGTCGATGATATTTATCCCCAGGGTCAGCGGCCCCTTCTCGGCGATAATTCGCGCGCAGCCTTTGTCCGCCAGCTCCAGGGCAAAGGGAAGGGTGGCGTTGTTGAGGGCGTAGGTGGAGGTGCGGGGCACGGCGCCGGGGATGTTGGGGACGGCGTAATGGAGCACGCCGTGGCGCACGTAGGTGGGCTCGCTGTGGCAGGTGGTGCGGCCCGCCGTCTCAATGCAGCCGCCCTGGTCAATGGCCACGTCCACGATCACCGTTCCCGGGCGCATCGTTTTCACCATCTCCTCGGTGCAGAGGACGGGCGTCCTGCCGCCGGGAATGAGGACGGCGCCGATGAGCAGGTCGGCACCCGCCACCGCCCGGGCGATGTTTTCAGGGTTGGAATACAGGGTCAGCAGCCGGCCGCCGTTAGCTTCATCCAGGTAGCGCAGCCGCTGGATGTTGTTGTCGATAACGGTGACCGTAGCCCCCATGCCCATGGCTACCCGGGCCGCGTTCATGCCCACCATGCCGCTGCCCAGGATGACCACGTTGGCTGGGGTCACGCCGGGCACTCCCCCGAGGAGTATGCCGATGCCGCCGTTTGATTTCTCCAGCAGATGAGCGCCAATCTGCGTGGCCATGCGCCCCGCAATTTCGCTCATCGGCGCCAGCATGGGCAAAGTGCCGTTGATTTCAACTGTCTCGTAAGCGATGGCGGCTACTTTTTTCTCCATGAGCACGCGGGCCACCTCGGGCTTTGCCGCCAGGTGGAGGTAGGCGAAGAGAATCTGTCCTTCCCGCAGCAGCTCGTACTCCTCCGGCTGGGGCTCTTTGACCTTGTAAATCATCTCCGCCCGCTCATAGAGTTCCTTTGCCGTGGGGACAATCTCGGCTCCGAAATGGCGGTATTCCTCGTCTTCAATACCGCTTCCCTTGCCGGCTCCCCTTTCAATCAGCACCCGGTGCCCCTTGTTGAGGAAGGCCGTGACCGCACCCGGGGTAATGGCGACGCGGTTTTCGCCGGACATGATCTCCTTGGGTACTCCCACAATCACCTTGACAATCACCTTTCCACTTTGCGCATGTTTTCATGATACTAACATAAACTATGCTTTCTGGGAAGCAGAGTTGAGCCGGTAAATTTAACCACTTGTCCCAGGCCGGCGCTGCCCGGGCGCAGTTCCGGCCCGGGCAGGCGGTTTAAATAGCGGCTGCCACCAGGGCAGCCCGCGGTTTGATTCAGCTAATGGATGGGCTCAATCCATAAGCCGGCCACGCGCCGGTCATCATCGAAGACAATGCGTATATTAACCAGGTCGTGCTCGAATTCCGCGGTGACAAAGACAACATCGTAGCCCTCGATTTTGTCTTCCCGCATCTCCGCTTTTTTTACGAACTGGCCGGCCTGGTTTTGCAGCTCATTCCAGGCCTGCTTCAGCTTCCAGGCCGGAAGGGCCCGCTTCATCTCTTTGCTGAAATAGCCGGTGCACTCCTCGTAATGGCCATTTACCAGGCATTGAAAAAATGCCTCCGCCAGCTCCGCCGGCTTGCCTTCCAGCGGGGGGAGTTCTTCGCCGGCGCAGGAAACAGCGGCAAGAGAGAGCAGGAGCGCTAGCAGCAGCACCGGAAAAGTCTTTGCCATCCCTGTTTACCGCTCCTTTCTTTGAGGCTGGCCGCAGGGAGAGCCGCCTGCTGCTTCGCAGCATCCCCCTTCCATATTATTGGACACTGCCTCCGGCTGTCCTGCCGTCTCTGCCCTTGTTATGATTTAAATTTCTTTGGCTTCTTTTACAGGACAAGAGCTGGTTAATATCAGGATGAATCCCCCTTTCCCCAAGGGGGGATTGAGGGGGATTTTATTCTCCCAGTCGCTGTCTGCAATGCGGAAATCTTTTCAAAACATCCCGCTTCACTTTTTGCCCTATATTAAACGGCCGAGGACAACTTTATCTATCTCCACGATAACTTCCGGGCTGCCTTGCGACCTGGTGAATTTGACTCTTGCCGCCACGGCATTCGGGGGAGCGGGTTCAGTAATGCCGGTATAAACCAGCCACTGGGCCCTCAGGGAGGTGCTGGGCACAACCAGGCTTAGCCCCGTTCCCAGTTCCCGGCCGGCGCTGTCCAGCCATTGGACCTCGGCCAGGGTGTTGCCCGACAGGTCAACGCCGATGGAGCTGGAGCGGTAGCCGAAGTTCAACACGAAGCACCGGCCGGCTGCTGAAGGGAGCTCCACCTCCTGGTAGAGTAGGCCGCCACCGGCATCTATCCTTGCCACCGCGTTCCCCTCGTAGGCATCTCCCGTGGGCACGGAAGCCGTATTGACAGCGTTCCATTGGTCCAGGCCCTCTTCGAAGCTGGGGTTTTGGAGAAGGTTTGCCGAAGCGGCTCCCAGGAGGATGACCTTGTCGAGGAAGATATCGGTTTGCTTATCAATGGTGTCGGTAAAAATAACCCGGGCGGCGGCCGCCCCGGGGGGAGCCGGCTGTGTCAGGTCCAGGTAGGTTAAATAGTTGTTTCTCTGAGCGACCAGGGTTTCGCCGGAGATGAAAAGGTCAATGCCGGGGGGCTCCAGCTGGCCGCCCGCTTCATCCAGCCATAACACCTGGACGGAGAGGTCGGTTTGGCCGCCGGAGACGGCGAAGCTTAAGAGGAGCGGCGTCCGGGCAGGCAAGTTGGCCAAGGGCACATCCTGGTATAAAATCCCGTTGTCGGTGGCATGCACCTGGGCGGCGCCCTCGTAGGGGACGGCAAAGTCGGGGACGAAGGATATTGAAGCCCAGCCGGCGAGACCGAGCTCGAAGCCGGGATTTTGGAGCAGGTTGGGGGTATGGGCCCGGGCGAGGATGACCTGGTCCAGGTTCACCGGATCGGGCAGGGCGCCGGACCCCTTGCTGAATTGCAGCCTGGCCCAGGCGGTGCCGGAGGGCGGCCTGTCGGTTGCCTCGAAATAGGTAATGCGGGAGGCGTTGTTGATCCTGCCTTCCGGGATGAACAGCCTTAGCCCGGTGGCTATGGGAAGGCGGCTGCGGTCAAGCCATAGTATTTCCGCCGCCAGGCTGCCGCTGTTGATATTCTCCTCGGGAGCAAAAACATTGAAGCTAAAAAAAAGGGGATGGCTGCTGCTGCCAATGGGGATGTCCCTGAACAGGCTGGCGGCACCGGGCCCCAGGTTGGCTTCCTGGGTGCCTTCAAAGGGATTGGCGCCGCTAATGCTCGCGTTGTTCCACAGCCAGCTTGCCAGGCCGGTTTCAAAGCTGGGATTGGGGATAAAATTGATGCATCCAGCTTCGGTTTTCGGCGTCGCTGCGGCAGGGAAGTACAGGCAGCCGGGGCTGCTGGCGGCGCAGCCCCAGGGGGCATGCACCACGGTTTGGCCATGACACTTTTTTGCCATAATCCTTTCAACTGCCTTTTGCAGAAGTTGATATATCAGTATGATATTCATCCCCGGAACACTTTGACACCGCCGGCCCATGGGTCGCCCGCGTGCGAGCGTGGAAGCCCGCCCCTGATATGG
>LSQX01338323.1_pt1 | contig 35877 bp, 26 predicted proteins | sample 654561 | NCBI WGS metagenome assembly LSQX01 (sample SAMN04489861, study PRJNA283612) | anaerobic digester metagenome | isolation source: 4 biogas reactors fed with cattle manure at either 37C or 55C with and... | place: Denmark: Kongens Lyngby | collected 2014 | reverse complement strand
ACGTAGTAGCGACGGATCATGGGCACCACCACATAGCCGCCGCCAAAGGTGAAGGCGGAGATGAAGAGGTTGATGAAGAACAGCCAGGCAAGGTCCCGGGCTTTGCCCATCTTCCTCATGACGGCGCCCCTTCCTTGACAAGCGCGGGCTGGAAGTTTTGGGAGCGCAGGCGCAGCATGATCAGCAGGGTGATGACCGCGGTGACGGCCTCGCTGATGGGATGGGCAAACCAAATGACATGGCTGCCAAGAAGCCCGGGCAGCACAAACAGCAGCAGGGGCGGCAGCGCCAGGCTGCGCAGCAGGGAGGTGTACAGCGCCTTGCCCGCAAAGCCGGTGGACTGCCAGTAGATGATGAGCAAGATGTTGAAGCCCGACAGGAACATGCCGCTGAAATAGGCGCGGGACTGGGTGGCGGCAAAGCTGATGAGCGCCGGGTCATCGCCGGTAAACAGGCTGAAAAAGCCGCCGGAAAAGAGGATGATGAGCAGGGAGAGGAGGATGCCCAGCGACAAAACCGCGGTGATGGAATATTGTTTGAGCGCCTGCAAGCGTGCCCGGTCCCCCGCGCCAAACAGGTAGGCAAAGGCCGGCTGCAGGCCTTCTGCAAGCCCCAGGAAGACGGTCAGCATGAGCAGCATCAGATAGCCGATGAGCAGGTAGGCGGCCAGGCCCACCTCGCCGTAGCCCTCCCGCAGGATGGCCAGGTTATAAAACAGGGTGATGAGGCCGATGGTGAACTCCAGGATGAAGCCCGGGAAGCCCAGCACCAGCATCTGCCCCGCTTCCTTCAACTTCAGCCGGGCGCGGCAGAAATACAAATGGCCTTTGCGGGTGAAAAAACGCGGCAGCAGAATCAGCACGCTGACCACCGGCCCCAAGCCGGTTGCCAGGGCCGCCCCCTTGATGCCCATGTCCAGGGGATACATGAACACATAATCCAGCACGATGTTGGTAAGCGCGCCCAGGGTCATGGCCGCCATGGCCAGGCGGGGCTTGCCGTCGCCGCGCATGAGGCCGCCCAGGAGAAAGCTGAAGACCAGCACCGGCGAAAACAGCAGGATCAATCGCAGGTAGTCCACCGCCATCAGCAGGATTTCCGGCGTAGCGCCCAGCAATCGCGCGAGCGGCGCGGTGAAAAACTGCCCGACAGCCAGGGTCACAAGCCCCAGGAGGGAGGCCATCATAAGCGACGACATCATCAGGCGCCTGGCCGCTTCAGGCTTGCCCCGCCCCAGGCTGCGGCCAATCAGGATGCTGGCGCCCCCGGTCAAGGCCAGGGACAGGGCAATCAGCACCTCAATCACCGGCACGGCGATGGCCACCGCCGCCAGCGCGTCCCGGCCCAGGCGGTTGCCGATGAACATGCCATCGACAATGAAGTACATGGAGTTAAACACCAGGCCCAGCATCTGCGGGATGGCGTAGGTTTTAAAGATTCGGGATGGCCTGCTGTCCAGCATGCGGTGTTCTTCCCCCTTCAAAATAAAAAAGCCCTTGGCTTCATCCCTTCAATGGCCTAACGGAATGAAACAAGAACTGTGCCCGGCGGCAACACAACCAGTATAAGCGATTTTGCCGGGGAAGGCAAATCCTCCGCGCAATAAATCACGCACCCGCCTCCAGCAGCGCGCACGGCGGAGCGGCTGGCATGGAACCCAAAGAAAAAATCGTTTTTTCTATTTTCATGTGCAATCGGGCGGAAAAACATCCAATCAGCGGAATATTTTGTAAATTATTTAGCAGAAACCGGCTTTCATCAGCCATTCATGGCCATTTCGGGCGAAGAAAGGCGTCTTGCGGACATCTTTGGAAAATAAAAACGATTTTTTCTATTGCGTTCCGCGGACACGCATGCTATTATCCAGGTAATCTGACCCATAAACGACAAGTAAACAACAAGGAGGAACTCTCACATGCGGGGAACCAAACGCTGGATTGGCCTGTTGGTGGCCATCGTGATGACCCTGGGCCTGCTGCCTGCCCTGGCGGCGGACGCAACACCCTACTACAAAACCCTGGACCCCAATGTCAACGGTTCACTGGACATCATGGTCTGGTCCGGCGACAGCATCTACCATGAAGACCTGGGCAAGAAAGACTGGAAGCCCGAGGACATCACCTCCCAGAACGTGGCCGCCGTCTACGCCATGGCCAAGGCCTTCAACGCGATGTATCCCAATGTCAAGGTGAACCTGTGGGCCAAGATTGACGACCCGCACGGCAACAACACCTCCTGGCAGCAGGAAATGGAAAACTTCAAGGCCGAGCACGGCAAATACCCGGACATCTACGCCTCCACCGACCTGGTGGGCGATGTCACCAAGGGCCTGGTGGCCGACCTGTCCGCCTTCCAGAATGACCCCCTCTACCAGACCTTCAACCCCGCCATCATGAACATGATGAACTACTATGGTTTCCAGGGTGGCCTGCCGCAGTTCATGCAGCCCTGGGGCGTCTGGGTCAACAAGGAACTGGCCGAGAACAACAACATCGACGTGCCCGACCCGGACTGGGACATCGACGACTACACCGCGATTGCCACCGCCGGCGACAACAAGACCTTCTGGGGCGCCATGGACACCCCCTTGTCCTTCATCATGACCGGCAGCGATGACATGGCCTATTCCATGAGCCACTACAAAGGCGAAGGCGACCGCGTGAACCTGGCCAGCGAACAGGTGGCCAACCTCCTGGCTTACCTGCCCCAGTGGGCCGCCAGCGCCGTCTGGCCGCAAAACGGCCTGGGCAATGTGCCCACGGAAATCATGGATGACGGCTGGTGGTGGGGCTTCCGCTTCTTCTGCCGCAACTACGTCCTGACCCTGGACGGCGATCCCTGGATGCTGGCTGCCGCCACCGGCGGCAAGGACGAGGCGGGCAACTGGGTGGTCAACGCCGTTGAAAGCGCCGACTGGGACATCTATCCCCGCCCCGCCACCCCCTACCGCGGCAACACCGTGGGCCTTGTGATTGACCCCATGGCCGTGCACAACTACGCCATGGACGACAACAACCCCGCCTGGAGCGAGGAAGAGCTGGCCAAATTCTCCCTGGCCTATGCCTTTAGCTCCTTCTGGGCCGGCTCAACCGAGGCCATGCAGGCCCGCGCCGACCAGCAGTTCTCCAACGCCGGCGCCCTGCGCAGCGCCTTGAACGACTCCTTCCCCCTGGTGACGGGCGACGCCTTCCAGACGCAGATGGACATCTGGTATGCCACCCCCAGCCACCAGCGCTATGCCGACAAGGACAAGATGCCCGGCTTCCAGTACGTGCTGGAGCTGTGGGAGAAGGGCGAGATGTGGGACATCTCCGACAAGACCTATCCCTTCTACGTCCAGGTGGATGGCACCCAGACCGCCAACCTCTATGAGTGGCTCAACATCGCCAACGCCGAAGTGGCGGGCGCGGGCACCACGGACGCCAACTGGCTGGACACCGTCAAGTCCAAGCTGGCCGACTGGAACCGCAATGTCAACAACCGCTTTGTGCAGGCTGAGACCGAGCTGAAGAACGGCCTGACGCGCTACTACGGCTTCACCGACGCGGACTTCTAAGCAACAAAACAAGCCAAACCTTGAGGGCGCGGCGGGGATGGCCCTGCCGCGCCCCATCTTTAAAGGACAAAGGAAGGGATGTGCCCATGAAGAAGGCCCTGCTATGGCTGATCGTCATCGCCCTCATAGCGGGCGCCTTTTTTCTGTGGCCCAAGGCCGCCGCACCCGTCCCGGCGCGGCCGGAGGCGAGCAAGGTGCAAGCCGCCGCCGGCTTGCTGCAATCCTCCCTCACCTTGCGGGAAACCTTCTATGCCGACCTGGACATCCCGGACGCCGCCGGCGCGCACACGGCTAGCGCCCAGCCTAACAGCACGGAGGCGCTCAACTACCGCGACAGCGCCCGCTACCTGCTAAGCGTGCCGGAAGCAGGCTGGTACAGCCTGACGCTGGCCTACCAGCCCCGCAGCCAGACGCTGTCGGACTTCATCATCGCCCTCACCATCAACGGCCAGGCGGCCTATTCCGAGATGAACAACCTGCTGCTGCCCCTGTACTGGCGGGATGAGACCAAGGATTTTCCGCTGGACAGCTACGGCGACCAGAGCGTGCCCGCGCAAATCCGGATGGATGGCATAAGGAAGGAAGCCCTCAAAGGCAGCCTGCGCAGCACGGCCGGTCCCCTGCGCTTTCCGCTTCAGGCCGGGGAGAACCTGGTAGAAATCACCAACATCTCAAACGACGGCCTGTGGCTGGGCGAGCTGACCGCGCAAACGCTTCAGGAAACGCCGCGCTACGCGGACTATTCCCAGCGGCACATGGGGCAGAAGGAAGGCGGTCTGATCGCGGTCAACGCGATTGACTACACCGAAAAAAACTCCTCCCAAGTGCTGCTGCTGTCGGAAGAGAACCCGGCCATGCACCCCCAGGACCCGACCAGCAAGCTGCTGAACATCCTGCAGTTCACCCAGCCGGGCAGCCAGGCCGTCTTCCGGGTGGAAGCGCCGGAGGACGGGCTGTACAGCCTGCGCCTGCGGATGAAGAACAGGCGGCAGGACCTCAACGCCTACATCGGGCTGTCCATTGACGGCGAGCTGCCCTTTCTGGAGGCCGCCGCCTACGCCCTGCCCGACACCGGGGAAGCCTGGGTGAACCACACCCTGGCCGGACCGGACGGCACGCCCTACCGGTTTTATTTATCCAAGGGCAGCCACAGCCTGGGACTGAGCCTTGAGATGGAGCCCCTGATGCGCACTTGGCGCCTGGCCAGGTTATTAAGCGAACACATCACCCGCCTGGCGCTGGACATCACCAAGGTGGCGGGGCCGGAGGCCGACCGCCAGCGCACCTGGCGCATGACCCGCGTGATGCCCGAGATCCCGGACTACCTGGCTGCCTATCAGACCCTGATGGACGAGATGCGCTATGAAAGCTACCAGCATGTCTCCGCGGAGTCCGCGGCCCTGCTGGCCGACCTGGACCGCGCGGGCCAGTTTTTGGACCAGGTGGCCGAGTATCCGGACGAGATCGCCCTGTACCTGGAGAGCCTGACCGGGCGGGACAACTCCATGCTCTCGGCGCTGACCACCTTTGCCTCGGCTCTGAGCCAGAACGAGCTGAGCCTGGACATGCTCTACCTGGGGCAGGGGGACATCCCGCCCGCGGACGCGGGGCTCATCCGCAAGCTGTCAAACGGCATCGCAAGGCTGAACGCCTCCTTTTCAAACCGCAAGTACCGCCCCGCCGGCATCCCGGAAGGCACCCTGGACATCTGGGTCAACCGGGCGCTGACGCATGTGGACGTGCTGCAAAAGATGGCGGACACCGAGTTTACCAAGAAGACCGGCATCCCGGTCAAGGTGTCCGCGATGCCCGACGCCGGCAAGCTCACCCTGTCCGCAGCCGCGGGCAGCGCGCCGGATGTGGCGATGGGCCTGCTGTCCTACATGCCCTTTGACCTGGCCAGCCGCGGCGCCCTCTATGACCTGACACAGTTTGAGGATTTCTGGCAGGTGGCCGGCCGCTTCGCCCCGGGCGCCATGGTGCCCTATCTGTTCAACGACGGCGTATACGCCATGCCCGAGACCATGGATTTCAACGCCCTGGTCTATCGCCGGGACATTTTTGAGGGCCTGGGCTTTGCGGTGCCCGACACCTGGGACGAGGTAATAGGCCTGCTGCCGCAGTTGCAGCGCTACGGGATGAACTTCTACCACAACATCGCCACCGGCGTGGGCTACAAGTGGTTTTACCAGACCACGCCCTTCATCTACCAGCACGGCGGCAGCCTGTACCAGAGCGACGGCCTGCGCACCGCCATTGACCAGCCCGAGGCGGTCGCGGGCATCCAGGCGCTGGGCAACCTGTTTTTGGCCTATTCCCTGGACCGCCAGGTCAATTCCTTCTTCAACTCCTTCCGCTACTCGGTGCTGCCCATTGGCATCATGGACGCCACGGAATACATCCTTCTTAAAAACGGCGCGCCGGAGTTGCAGGGCCGCTGGGCGCTGGCCCCCTACCCGGGCACCGTGGATGAACACGGCGACATCCAGCGCTGGTATGTCTCCAACGGCCAGGGCGCCCTGATTTTCGGCGATACCGACATGGCCGAAGAATCCTGGGAATTCCTCAAGTGGTGGACCCAGGCGGACACCCAGGTACGCTACGGCCACACCCTGACCTCCACCTACGGCGACGCCTTCCTCTGGCTGTCGGCCAATTTGACCGCCCTCAAGGACGCGCCCATTGACCGCTCGGACAAGGATGTCATCCTGGGGATGGCGCCCTGGCTGCGGGACGTGCCGCGCTCTCCCGGGCAGTACATGGTGGAGCGCTCCATCTCCGACATCTGGAACAACATGATTGCCCGCGGCGTCTCCGCCCAGGTGGCGGCGGATGAGAAGGTGATCGCCGTCAACCGCGAAATCCGCAAGAAGCTGCAGGAGCTTGGCTTCATGGATCAGGAAGGCAATTTAGTGAAGCCCTATGTGGTGCGGGACGTGGACTGGATCGCGGCGCAGATTGCCCAGCACAAGGAGGCCGGCCATGACGACTAAGCCACACCGCCTGTCAAAGCGCGAAGAGAAGGCCCGCCTCAAACGGGACGCCGGCGCCTACGCCCTGCTGGTGCCCTATGCCCTGCCCTTCATCCTGTTCATCCTGATGCCGGTTGTGATGGCGATGGGCCTGTCCTTCACCTATTTTGATGTCATCAACCCACCCAGCTTCACCGGCTTCCTCAACTACATCACCCTGTTCACCCAGGACACAGTCTTTTTGAAGAACGTCCTGCCCAACACCTTCCTCTATGCCCTGGTGGTGGGCCCGGGCGGCTATGTGCTGTCCTTCCTGATCGCCTGGATGCTGACACAATTGCCCAAGGGCCCGCGCACCGTGCTGGCCCTGGCGGTGTACACTCCCTCCATGCTGGGCTCGGTCTTTATCGGCGTGGTCTGGCGCGCCATCTTCTCCGGCGACCAGCGCGGCATTGTTAACTACCTGCTGATGGAGCTGGGCGTGATTGACCAGCCGCTGCAATTTTTATTAACCCCCAACCACTTCATGGGCATCATGATCCTGGTGTCCCTCTGGTCGGCCATGGGCATCGGCTTTCTGGCGATGATTTCGGGCATCCTCAACATCAACCAGGAGCTGTACGAGGCCGCCTATGTCGACGGCATGCGCAACCGCTTCCAGGAAATCATCTACATCACCGTGCCCTCGATGAAGCCTCAGATGCTGTTTGGCGCGGTGATGGCCATCGTCAACGCCTTCAACATGGGCTGGATTGGCGTCACCCTGTCCGGCGCCAACCCGACGCCGGAATACTCCGGCCAGCTCATCACCAACCACATCGACGACTTTGGCTTCATCCGCTATGAGATGGGCTACGCGGCGGCGCTGTCGGTGGTGCTGCTGATGGTGGTCTACCTGTTCAACCGCCTGGCCCACCGCTTCTTTGGGGAACGCGAGGAGGTGGAATCATGAGCAAACAACTGACTAAGCCCAAAAAAGCCAAAAAAGGAGGCTACCAGGGCTCCCGCATCAACCCCACACGCTTCTCCCTGGGCCAGCTCAAGTTCTATTTCATCCTCATCCCCCTGGCGATGTTCATGATCATCCCGGTGGTGATGATCATCAACCGGGCCTTCATGCCCCTGGGCGAGCTGTTCGCCTTCCCGCCCCGGGTGATTGTGAAGAACCCCACCATCAACAACTTCCGCGACCTGCTGTCGCTGTCGGGCTCCACCGGCGTGCCGATGTCCCGCTACCTGCTCAACTCGGTTGTGATCACGCTGCTGACGGTGCTGATGAACCTGGTGATCTCGGTGACCGGCGCCTATGCCCTGAGCAAAAAGCGCTTCCGGGGCAAGGAGAAGCTGTTTGCCATCAACCAGCTGGCGCTGATGTTTGTGCCCACCGCGGTGGCCGTGCCGCGCTACCTGGTCATCATGAACTCCGGCATGTTCAACACCTTCTGGGCGCAGATCATGCCGCTGTTGGCCATGCCCGTGGTGTTGTTTCTGGTGAAGCAGTTTGTGGACCAGATCCCAGACGCCCTGATCGAGGCCGCGGTGGTGGACGGCGCCAATGATTTGACCATCATCCGCCGCATCATCATCCCCCTGACACGCCCGGCCCTGGCCACCGCGGTGGTATTGACCTTCCAGGCGGTCTGGGGCTCGGTGGAGGCCTCCAACAACTTCATCACCGATGACACGCTGCGCACCCTGGCCTTCTACCTTAACTCCATCTCCACCAACAACGCGGTGGCGGGCGCGGGCATGGTGGCCGCGGCCTCTGTCATCCTGTTTTTGCCCAATTTGATTATCTTTATCGTGATGCAGTCCCAGGTGATGAACACCATGAGCCATTCGGGCATCAAATGAAAGGAGGCCGCGCGTGAAGAAAACCCTCGCTCTTTTGCTGGTGCTGCTGGCCTCCTTGCAGGCCACAAGCGCCTTTGCCGTCCAGGCCACCAGCTTTACCTACACGGTGGATGACACGATGACCCTGGTGCGCACCCAGGACGCCTACCTGCCCGACAAGACCATCTCCAGCCTGGGGCTCAATAGCCCCGAGGACCTGTTTTTTGATGACAGCGGCCTGCTGTACATCGCCGACACCGGCAACAAACGGGTGCTGGTGTACGACAGCCTGCGCGAGCAGGTCGTGAAGGAGCTGGCCCACCCGGACTTCAGGACGCCGCGCGGCTTGTATGTGACCGAAGAAGGCCAACTGTATGTGGCCGACGCCGGCGCCAAGGCCGTCTTCCGCTTTGACGGCGACCTGGCATTGGACCACACCTTCTTAAAACCCGACACCGCCGTCTTTGCCGACACCAACTACGAACCCATGAAGGTGGCGGTGGACAAGGCCGGCAGCATCTACATCATCGGCGAGGGCGTTTATTCCGGCGTCATCCAACTAGCGCCCACCGGCGAGTTCCTGGGCTATTTCACCGTCAACCGCTCCCGCCCCTCCATCCAGCAGATCATCCAGCGCGCCCTTTTCACAAGGGAGCAGCGGGCCAACCTGGTGGATGTAGCGCCGGGCACCTTCTCCAACGTTTTTGTGGACAAGCAGGGCATCGTCTACACCACCTCCATGGGCCTTGAGCTGGACGGCCTCAAAAAGCACGCCACCAACGGCGTCAACATGTTCGTGTCCCCGGCCTGGGGCGAGGAGGACATGCGCGATGTGACGGTGAATGGGGAGGGTGTCATCTTCGTGTCCTCGCAGCGTGGCAAGGTCACCATTTACTCCAAGGCCGGGGAGCTGGTGTTTTCCTTTGGCTCCAACGTGGCCGACTTGGACGTCTCCGGATTGTATGGCTCCCTGCCCTCCATCGCGGTCTCCCCAAATGGTGACATCTGGACGGTGGACGGGATGAAGGGCTACCTGCAGTCCTACAAGCCCACCGTGTATGCGAACACCGTTTATGAGGCCATGACCCTGTATGAGCAGGGGCGGTACAAGGATTCCCTGGAACTGTGGAACCAGGCGCTGCGGCTGAACCAGATGTCGGTGCTGGCGCACAACGGCGTGGGCAACGCCCTGTTCCATGAGGGGCAGTATGAGCAGTCCATGGGCCACTTTGAGGTGGCCGGCAACCGCCATTACTACTCCGAGGCCTTCTGGGAAGTGCGCAACGACTGGCTGCAAAAGACCCTGCCCCTGGTCGCCATCGCGCTGATCGCCCTTGTGCTGCTGGCCCTCCTCATCAGGCGCCTGGATAAAAAGAGGCATATCCGCGGCCTGTTGCGCGGAATGTGGGCAAGGCTGGCCGCCGCGCCCTTTGTGGGCAATGTATTGTTCGCACTGACCACCGCCCGACACCCCCTGGACGGCTACTATGACCTGCGCGTCAAAAAGCGCGGCAGCCTGCCCGCGGCCACCTTCCTCTATGCCGCCTTCTTTGTCACCTTCATCCTCTACCAGACCTCCAAGGGGTTCATCTACCAGTTCGTGCGCGTGCAGGACATCGACGTGGCCGGGCTGTCCGCGGGCTTCTTCGTGCTGCTGGGCATGTTCATTTTCTGCAACTGGCTGGTGTCCTCCATCAATGACGGGGACGGCACGCTCAAGCAGATTTACATGATTCCCGCCTATGCCCTGCTGCCGCTGCTTTTCGCCATGCTCATCAACCTGGCCCTGTCCTACGGGGTGACCTATTCCGAGTCCTTCATCCTCTCCCTGGTGGAGGGCGTGGGCATCCTGTGGTCCCTGGCGACGCTGTTTTTGGGCCTGATGACGGTGCATGATTACTCCTTCAAGGAAACGGTCAAATCCCTGCTGATGACCGTGGTGTTCATCATCATCGCCGCCCTGGTGGCGCTGATCTTCATCGTGATGGTGGAGCGCCTCTACCAGTTCCTGGGCACAATCTTCCAGGAGGTGAAACGCAATGTCTACGCTTAAGCGCCTGCTGGCCCTGTGCCTGGTGTGCCTGTTTGCCCTGCCCGGGCTGGCGGAGGACTATGCCCCCACCAACCGCGACACCCGCTATGAACCCGTCACAATGGACATCCCGGAACCCGATTTTGATGGCTTTGAGCCGCTGTATGAAACCGCCTCCGCGCAGTACTACTGGCGGGAGGACCGGGACGTCATCGCCGTGTATGACAAGGAGAGCGGCTACACCTGGAAGACGGGCCTTGACACGGGCTTCCCCGCGGACATCAAGGACCAGGTAAAGCAGGCCCAGACAGACGAGGAGAAAATCAAGGCGGCGCAGCCCCTGGAAGCCCAGCTCAACGCCCGCTACATCGGCATCGCCAACTCCCTGCTGACGGCTGAATACTATGAGGCGGAGACCATCAAGTTCATCTCCTCCGCCAGCCGCGAGGGCGCCAGCAGCGCCCTGGTGAAGCTGGACCAGCCCGGCCGGTTTGCCCTGGATGTGTCCTTTGAGGAAATCGACCTGCAGGTGAAGGTGAACATCGCCTTTGAAGACAAGGGCATTTCCTACCACATCCCCTTTGACGGCCTCAAGGGCGCGGGCCTTTCCCGCCTGGCCGCCCTGTGGATCACCCCCTTCCTGGGCGCCTCCGGCGGCGTCTCCCAGGTGTTTGACCCGCAGGCCATGGACTATGGCCCGGCCCAGCCCAAGGCCATGACCCCGGGCTATGTGCTGGTGCCCGACGGCCCGGGCGCCCTGATCCGCTTTCGGGACAACACGGTCACCTTCAAGGAGTATGTGGGGGAGGTCTACGGGGATGATTACGCCACCGCCACCTACTACTACAATGTGCTGACGGATGCCGTCAGCCTCAAGCAGCCGGTGATGCCGGTGTTTGGGATCGCCCACGGGCATGAGCAGGCCGCCTTTGTGGCCTTCGCCCGGCAGGGCGCCGAGCACATGAGCATCGTGGCCAGGCCCGAGGAAAACCTGCGCATCAAGTACACCTGGGCCCACCCGCGCTTTGAGTACAACGCCACCTACTACAAGGTGTACAACCGCTACGGCGAGGGCTTCTTCTCCCTCATGAGCGCCCCCCTCAATTATGACATTCAGATGACCTACCGCTTCCTGTCCGGGGCGGAGGCCACCTGGGCCGGCATGGCCCGGGCCTACCGGGCCCACCTGCGCTCAGAGGGCAGCCTGACGGAACTTGAGGCCTCCGGCGACGACATCCCCATCCGGCTGGACTTCATCCTGTCTGACATCAAAAAAGGCCTGATCGGCCCGGAGCAGGTGGTGGTGACCACCGCGCGGGACGCCGGCGAGATGCTGACCAAATTGAACCAGGATGGAATCAGGCGAATTTCCTCCGGCCTGATCGGCTGGCAGGACGGCGCACAGACCCTGGCCCAGCCCGGCAGCCTGCGCTTTTACCGCGGCACCGGCGATGAGCAGGCCTTCAAAACCCTGGCCAGGGAGCAGGATGAACTGGGCACCCAGGTGGAGCTGGCGCGGGACTTTGCCAGGGTCAATGAAAAGATGGTGCGCTACAACGGCAACGCCGTGCAGCACCTGAACACCTGGTTTGTGAACACCGATTACTCCTGGCGCTACCCCAAGGCCCCGGTCACCCAGTATTCCCTGGCGCGGCCGGACGTGGCCGCGAAATGGCTGCAAAACGTGGCAAAGCGCGCGGGGCAAAACGGCCTGGGCCTGATGGTGACAGGCCTGCCCGGGCTGCTGGTGAGCACGCACCGCTATGAAGGCCCGGAAGTCACCCGCCTGCAGGCCAAGGACCTGTTAAGGGACGCCTTCCAGACAGCCGGGCAGGACGCCAGCTTGTCTTTGGACCAGCCCAACCTCTACCTCTGGAACAGCACCCGCCGCTACCTGCAAGCGCCGGTGACCGGCTCCCAGCATGTGTTTGAAAGCGACAACGTGCCCTTCCTTCAAATGGTGCTGCAGGGCAGCATGGACGTGCACGGGCCCTACAGCAACTTCTCCTTCTACGCGCGGGAGGACATCCTGCGCATGATTGACTACCACACCTACCCCAGCTTTATCCTGTCCAGGCAGCCCGCCCACCTGCTGGTGAGCACGATGTCCGCCGACTTGTACTCCACCGAGTTTTCCCAGTATGAGCAATTGGTGAAGGACACCTACGACCAGGTGAACGCCGCGCTGGGACAGCTTGTGGGCTGGCAGTGGCAGGACAGGACGATGCTGCAGCAAGGCGTGGCGCAAAACACCTACGCGCGTGATGGGCAAATCAAACACCTCATCATCAACTACACCCACAACGCGGTGGACATCAATGGCACAAGCGTCCCGGCCCAAAACTGGACGCTTGAGGAAAGAGGCGCGCATGGCCAATAAAAACACCAGGCGCAATGAAAACCTGAAGGGCTATGCCTTCATGGCGCCCTGGATTCTGGGCTTTCTGGCCTTCACCCTCTTCCCCTTCCTGGCCACCTTGTACCTGAGCTTCTCCAGCGTCCGCGCCACCATCCTGGGCTATGAAATCACCTGGACGGGCCTGGAGAACTACCACACCGCCTTCTTGAAAAACACCGAGTTTGTGCCCGCCCTGGGCGAGTTTTTGTCCATGGTGCTGCCCAACACCTTTGTCATCCTGGTGGTGTCCTTCATCATCGCCTACCTGTTGGGGCGCATCAAGAAAGGCAGGGGGCTGTTCCGCACCATCTACTTCCTGCCAGTCATCATCATGTCCGGGCCCGTGATGAGCCAGATTCTCTCCTCCTCCACCGCCATCACCGGCGCCCAGCGCCCGGCGGATGTGACGCAGCTGTTCATCTACCAGATCATCAACAACTACTCAAGGCCCCTGGCCTCTGTGTTCACCGGGGTGTTTGAAAACATCAGCACCATCTTGTGGTTCACCGGCATCCCCATCGTGCTGTTCATCAACGCCCTGCAAAAAATCAACCCCAGCATGTACGAGGCCGCGCGCATTGACGCCGCCAACGAGTGGCAAATCCTGTGGAAGATCACCCTGCCGCAGCTGAAGCCGGTCGCCCAGGTGGCCGCCATCTTCACCATCGTGCAGCTGGGCATCTCTGACCACAGCACAGTGTACACCTTGATCAACACCGCGACGGGCAACCTGTCCGGCGGCCTGGGCTATGCCGCCACCTACGCCTGGGTATACAGCCTGCTGGTGATGGCGGTGATTGGGCTGGCCTTCCTGATTCTGCGCCAGCCCAAGGGAGGAGGCAGGACCTATGAAGAATAAGCAAGGCATCGGCAATGACGCGCGCAAGGCCTGGGGCGTCCTGTCCAAGGCCGCCATCTACGCCCTGCTGATTGTGGTCAGCTACCTGTTTTTGGAGCCCATTGTCACCATCATCTCCAAGACCTTCATGAACGCCCAGGACATCGTGGACCCCGCCGTGCAGTGGCTGCCCCGCAGCGTATCCCTGACCAACCTGGAGGTGGCCTCCAAGGTGCTGCGCCTGCCCCATTCGCTGCTCAACTCCATCGGTTTTTCTTCATTGCTGGCCTTTTGCCAAGTGGTGGTGTCGGCGCTGACGGGCTATGCCTTCTCCCGCTACCAGTTCCGCTTTAAAAATTTCTGGTTCATGATGCTGCTGCTGGCCTTCATCCTGCCCCTGCCGGTGCTGATGATTCCCCGGCTGATGATGTTCACCACCGCCCAGGAAGCGATGAAAATCAGCCTGATTGGCACGCCCATTCCCCAGGTGCTGATGGCGGTGCTGGGCCAGGGCACCTATTCCACCGTGCTCATTCTGATTTTCACCAACTTCTTCAACATGATCCCCCGGGTGCTGGACGAGGCGGCGATGATTGACGGCGCCAACAGCGCCCAGGTCTTCTTCCACGTGACGGTGCGGCTATCCATCAGCACCATTTTGGTGGTCTTTCTGTTAAGCTTTGTGTGGAACTGGAATGAGACCTATGTGACGGCCACCCTGGTGCGCAGCAGCATCGAGCTGCTGCCCCACAAGCTCAACGCCTTTGACAGCCAGTTTGACTCCCTGGTGTCCGCCCAGGGAGGCGGCTTCCGCCTCAACGAGGCCTACAAGATGGCAGCCACCCTGATTGCCATCCTGCCCCTGGTGGTGCTGTACATCTTTGTGCAGAAGAAGTTTATCCAGGGCATCGAAAACGCGGGCATTACAGGAGAGTGACATGAAACAATTCAAATTCCGCTTCAGCATTTTGACCGCAGCAATCTTGTTGTTGATTGTTTTTACAGCGCAAGGAGGAAGTGAAAGCCCCATGATGGATCTGGACAGACTGCACACAGGCAGCCAGGTGTCTGACGCCTATGTCGACCCGGACAAGCTGGCAAAAGGCACCTATGAGTATGACCGCTCACAGCTGCAATACGAACTGGTTTGGGCGGATGAGTTTGACACGGACGGGCCGGTGGACCCCGCGAAATGGCATTTTGAGACAGGCGGCAGCGGCTGGGGCAACAACGAGCCGCAGTACTACACCAGGGGCGAAAACGCCTGGGTGGAGGACAACCACCTGGTGATTGAGGTGCGCAAGGAAGCCCGGGGCACCAACCCCTATACCTCTTCACGCATGGTGACCCGCGGCAGGGCGGATTGGCTGTACGGCAAGTTTGAAATACGCGCCAAGCTGCCCACGGGCCTGGGCACCTGGCCTGCGCTGTGGATGATGCCCACCCATTCCACCTATGGCGGCTGGCCGCGCTCGGGCGAGATTGACATCATGGAGCACGTGGGCTATGACCAGGACCGGGTGCATGCCTCCGTCCACACAGGCGCTTACAACCATGTGATGGGCACCCACAAGACCGCCACCATCCAGGTGCCCGGCGCCAGCGAGGATTTCCACACCTACACACTGGAATGGCTGCCCGACCAGGTCATCATCAGCGTGGACGGCAAGGAATACTACACCTACAACCCCGCGCGCTATGAGGCGGATTTCAATTACATGCAGTGGCCCTTTGACAAGCCCTTCTACCTGATTTTCAACATCGCCTTTGGCGGCAACTGGGGCGGGGCGCGGGGCGTGGACGACAGCGTGCTGCCGCAAAAAATGCTGGTGGACTATGTGCGTGTCTACCAAAGCCCGGAGATTACAAACCTTGTAAAGGAGCAGCCATGAGCCGCTTTTCAACCCTGACAGATGGCCGCGTGCGGATGAGGGACTATGACCAGGCGCCCGGCTTTTCCAGTTTCCTGCCCGGCCTGGCCGGCCCCCTGGGCACCCCCATCTGGGCCTTCACCTGCAACCGGGGCCAGGGCATCTCCAGCTTTGGCATCAACCACAAGGGCGATTCCATCCTGCCCTTCCAGCCGGCCAACCTGGCCTATGAAGACACGCCAACCCTGGGCTTTCGCACCTTTTTGCTGGTGGACGGGCAGTTTCTTGAGCCGTTTTCACCGCTGAGCACTGGCGCGCAGCGCAGCATGACGCAAGGCGCTGGCAGCCTGGAATTGATTGAGGAAAACGCCGCCTTCGGCCTGGCTGTGCACGTGCACTACACCACCCTGCCCGGGGAGCCCATCGGCGCGCTGCTGCGCGGGGTGACAATCAACAACACCGGGGAGAAGGCGGTCCATATCCAGCTGCTGGACGGTCTGCCGCGCGTCCTGCCCTATGGCCTGCAGCTGGGCCAGTACAAGGACATGGGCAACCTGTTCAAGTCCTGGGCCCAGGTGCAGGAGGCGGAAAACGGCGCCAGGCAGTACAACCTGCGCTCCTCCACCGGGGATTCTGAGCGCGTCAGCGAGGTGGCCGGCAGCTTTTTCTATGCCGCCAAGGCCAGCGGCCAGCCCCTGGGCACCGCTTACGACCCCGCCCTGGTCTTTGGCGCGGACGCCCCGCTGCTCCTCCCCCAGGCCTTCATCAACCGGGGCTTGGCAGGCATCAACAAGGCAATTCAGCACGGGGAAAACCGCCTGGCCTGCGCCTTCGCGATGGCGGACATCACGCTGAAACCTGGTGAATCCTATGCCCTGGACAGCCTGATTGGCTTCACGCCTTCCACAGAGCTGCTGAACCAATTGATGCCCCGGTTCCTGCAAAATGGGTACGCGGACAAAAAACGCGAAGAGAGCGCCCGCGTGGTCAGCAGCATGCTGGAGGATGTGAACACCGCCACGGCCAATCAGCAGTTTGACGCCTACATCGCCCAGTGCTACCTGGACAACCTCCTGCGCGGCGGCTACCCCAGGCTGATTGGCGGCAAGGTGGTGCATCTGTTCAGCCGCAAGCACGGGGACCCGGAGCGCGACTACAACTGGTTTGTGACCTCCGGGGAGCCTTATTCCCAGGGCAACGGCAACTTCCGCGACGTCTGCCAGAACCGCCGCATGGACGTCAGCCTGCACCCTGAAGTGGGCGACTTCAACGTGCACAACTTCTACTCCCTCATCCAGATGGACGGCTACAACCCGCTGGAAATCCGCCCCTCGCGCTTTGTGCTGAAAGCGGGTTTGGATGCAGGCGGCGCGCTGAAGGGCCTGGTCGAAGGAGACTTGCAACCGCTTGTAAACTTGCTCAAGGACAGCTTCACCCTCGGCCAGGTGGTGCTGGCGCTACGCCAGCACGGCCTCAAGACCCCCAAAGGGGTGGAAGCGGTGGTGGAAGCGCTGCTGCAAAACGCCGACCAGCAGCTGCACGCCGGCTTTGGCGAGGGCTGTTGGAGCGACCACTGGACCTACCTGCTGGATTTGGTGGAGGACTATTTGAAGGTCTATCCCGACAAGCAGGATGATTTGCTGTGTGGGCGGGCGGACTACCGCTTCTTCCACAGCGGCGCCAGGGTGCGGCCACGAACGGAGACCTGCCAACTGACCGACAAGGGCGTCAGGCGGTATGACGCGCTGGACGCCAAAAACGTGGTGGGCCACACCCGCTGGCTGAAGGATGCGCAAGGGCAGGCAGTCACCACCAATTTGCTGGGCAAGATGCTGGTGCTGGCCGCCACCAAGGCCGCCAGCCTGGACCCGGAGGGCCTGGGCATCTCCATGGATGGCGGCCGCCCCGGCTGGAACGACGCCATGAACGGCCTGCCGGGCCTGTTTGGCTCGGGCATGGCGGAGGCCCTGGAGCTGCGCCGCCACCTGCGTTTCCTGTTAAACCTGAAACATGGGCAAACCACCGTGCCGGAAGAACTGGCGGCCTTTGTCGCTGGTCTTCAAAAAGCGCTCAAGGAAGAGGATGCTTTCAAGCGCTGGGACAGCGCCACAACGCTGCTGGAAGGCTACCGGGCCACGACCTGGGAGCACACAGGCGGCGAGGCTGTCACCCTCAGCCTTGAGGACATCCGCCCCTTCCTGCAAACGGCGATGCAAAGGGTGGAAGAGGGCATCCGCCAGGCCTTCGCCATTGGCCAGGGCATCATGCCCACCTATTTCACTTACGAAGCCACGGCGTACGAACCGCTTATGGATGCAACCGCGCCCCGGCTGTCAGCCTCCGGGTTGCCGCTGGTCAGGGTCACAGCCTTTGAACGCCGGGACGTTCCCCACTTCCTGGAAGGCCCCGCCCGCCAGCTGGCCTGCGCCGGCTTGAAGGCGGAGGAAGCCAAAAAGACGGCGGAAGCCGTCAGGAACAGTGATTTGTTTGACCCGCACTTAGGGATGTATCTGACCAGCGTGCCGCTGAACCACATGAGCATGGAGCTGGGCCGCATCCGCGCCTTCACCCCCGGGTGGCTGGAGCGGGAGAGCGTGTTCCTGCACATGGCGTACAAGTACCTGCTGGGCCTGCTGGAAAGCGGGCAGCAGGACGCCTTCTGGGCGGCGGCCAGGACCGGCCTGGTGCCCTTCATGGACGCGGACACCTATGGCCGCAGCACGCTGGAGAACTCCAGCTTCATCGCCTCCTCCCGCAACCCCGACCCCGCCATGTGGGGGCGCGGTTTTGTGGCCAGGCTGTCCGGCTCCACGGCGGAGATGCTGTCCATCTGGCAAAAACTGTTCTGGGGCGAGGGCGGCATGGAGCTGGTGAATGGTCGGCCTGCCTTCCGCTTTGACCCGCGTTTGCCCCACTTCCTGCTGGATGATGAGGGCCGGGCGGCCTTCACACTGTTTTCAACATGCCAGGTGGTGGCTCACGGCAACAAGGGCTGGAGCAACAGCAGCGTCAAATCCCTTGTGTACCGGATGGGCGGCAAGGCGTATACTGTCCAGGGTTCTGTACTGCCTGACGGCGAAGCCCTGCGGCAGGGCGACATTGACAAAGTGGACATCTACCTGTGTGAGGGGGAAGCTGATTGACAACCATCAAGGACGTGGCGCGGGAAGCCGATGTGGCCATCTCCACCGTCAGCAAGGTGCTCAATGACGCGGGCAACGTGCGCCCGCATCTGAAAGCCAGGGTGCTGGAAGCGGTGGACAAGCTGGGCTACATCCCCAACACCGCGGCGCGGTCCCTCAAAAGCCGGCGCAAGGACACCCTGGGCCTCTTCCTGTTTTCCATCCAGGGCGAGTTTTTCACCACCCTGTCCCAGGCCATCCACAGGCTGTGCCAGCAATCGGGCTACATGCTCAACATCTTTGTGGGCAACCAGAACACCAGCGAGGAAATCCACAGCCGCATCCTGGCTTCAGGCGTGGCTGGCGCCATCGTCTTCAACGAAACCCTGGCCCCGCAGAGCATCCAACGCATCACCGCCCACGGCATCCCCCTGGTGTTCATCGACCGCGAATACAAGGCGCTCAACGCGTCCAGCATCACCATTGACAACGTCGCGGGCGCCAGCCTGGCGGTGAATTACTTGATCCGCCAGGGCCACCGCAAGATCGCCTACCTGCATGGCAACCTGTCCTTTGACAACGCCCAGCGCTTTTCCGCCTACCAGGACATCATGAAGAAAAACAGGCTGCCCATCCCCGAGGAATGGCTGCTGCGCGGCTTTTATGAAGAGGTGCTGGCCTACGGCGAGGTGCGCAAAGCGGTGCTCAGCGGCCTGCCCCTGCCCGAGGCCTTCTTTTGCGCCAATGACGAGATGGCCTGGGGCACCATCCGCGCCCTGCGTGACCTGGGCATCGCCGTGCCCGGGCAGGTGAGCGTGGTGGGCTTTGACGACGTCACCCGGGCGGAGCACTACTCCCCCGCGCTGACCACCGTGCACAGCCCCATCGCCGAGGTGGGCACCCAGAGCGTAAAGGAGCTGCTGCGTTTGCTGTCTGACGGCACGCCCAAGGAGGGCCGCATCCAGCGCCTGGCGCCCAGCCTGATTACAAGGGAGAGCTGCACGCTGCGGCTGGATGCCAGGGTGTAGGTACTTCATTCTATAGAAAAAAGGCCTCCAGGCCTTTTTTCAGTTTCTTTTGTATCTCTGGATATTATACAAAACTCTCCACACTCTGGCTCCGCCTCAAGGCGAACACGCCCAGGGCGAAGAACAGCACCAGGAAGCCGGTCAAAGCCATCAGGTCGGTGCCCTGGGTGAACAGGGACTGGCCTTTCTGGATGAGGGTCATGGCGTCATTGGCCCAGTAATGGGGCGTGATCATGGCCAGCTTCTGCATGAACGGCGGCATCAGCCACAAAGGCCAGAAGCAGCCGCCCAGCATGGCGAACACCGTGGTCACAATGGGAATGATGGAGGAGTACACCGCGCGGGACCCAGCCACCAGGGCCAGGAAGATGCCAAAGAAAATCCAGATGAGGCCAAAGTAGAACCACAGCAGGTACATGCTGAAGGTGGTGTTCACCGGCAATAGGGTCCTGGTGATCACAAAGAGGGTCACCAGGTTGAACACCAGAAAGATAACAGCAGTCAGAAAGTTGGCAATCAGGTAGTCGAACTTGCCCACCGGCGCCTGCCGCAAGCGGCTCAGGGTGTTCCATTGCTTTTCAGATAGAATCAGGCTGGTGGCCTGCATCATGCTCATGGCCAGCACATAAAACAGCATACCGCTTGCAAAGCTCAGGGTTTGGTTGACCTGAGCCTCGTTGATGCGGCGGGTTTCATACCGAAGCCCGCTTTTCTCCATCGCCGCCATCTCCTCAACCAGCTCAGCGCCGCTTTCCGCCTTGACAATGTCCTGCAAGCGGTTGAGGGAGGACAGGTACATGTCCAGGCTAACGCGCAGGCTGGTCACCACCTCCTGGCCCTTGAGCGTGCGGATGGTCAGCTGGGGCTGTTGCCCGGCCAGGAAGGCCGCTTCAAAGCCTTCCGGAATCAGCACCACGGCCTCCTCCTTGCCATCCAGCAGGCTCAGGTCGATGTCTGCCGCCTCAATCGGCTGCACCCGGCTGCCATCCCGGGCGATGTAATTTGCAAGCGCCTTGGAAAGCGGGCTTTGGTCCTCATCATGTACAGCGACAAACAGTTTGGCGTCATTGGTGGAGTTGTTGAACAAACTCACCGAGAACAGCATGATGGGCAGCACCAGCAGCATAATCAGGGTGCCCTTCCTGGCCAGCAAAACCCGGATGTTGTTTTTAATAAGCGGCCACACGGTCAGAGCCCTCCTCTCGTTTGAACAGCCAAAAGGCTGTCAGGTACATCAGCAAACTGATTCCCAGCAGTTTCACAGAGGCGCTGATGATCGCTTCCCGGCTGCCGCGGTAGATATACCGGAACAGCCCCTGGTTGACCCAGCCCACCGGGGAAAACCCGGCAAGCTTTGAAAACACCTCGTTATCCATAGACACCATCATGTACCCGCCGCCTGTGAACACCATGGCGAAAATCATAATGTTCAAAAAGGCCGAAGCCGCGGATTCCGAGCGCAGCACCTGGTAGGCCAAAACACCCAGAGCGGTTGAGAACACCGCCAGAGGCAGCAGCCACGCCAGCACCTGGGGGATGCTGCGGTAGGAGATGCCGTACACGAAGTGGTTAAACAGCACGATGATGGCTGCCTGGAGCATCAGGATCACGCAGGAGGCGATGATTTTCACCATAAAAACCTTGCTCATTTGGTAGGGGGAGGCCTTCAGCCTCAGCCCCGTGCGCTCACCTTTTTCCCGGGACAGCATGGACACCATCTGCAGGCTGCCATACATCATAATCATGGTAAGCATGGTCACCCCGTAGTATCCAAAGGAGCTGGGCTCCACCCGGCCATCAATGCCCTCCACCGTCACATGCTTCTGAACCTGCGGCGTGAGCAGATCCAGGCGGCCTGCCTTCAGTGCGGCGCCTGTCAGGTTGGCCTGCTGAAGAAAGGCGTTGGTGTACATACGCACCATCATCGCGTCCATCCCCGTGCCCTCATCGCTGTGCAGGATAACCGCCTTGTCCGTCAGTTCCACATACTGCTTCAGGCTGCCTTCCCGCGCGCCTTCCGCGGCTTCCTCAGCTGTCATGTTTTCAAAGACAATGCCGCTTTGGCCGCTGTTTGCCTGGTACAAGCGAGATAGCATCCCACCGTCTGATACCAGGGCCATCCGCGTTTGCGGCAAGTCCAGCGTGCGGACGGAGAGGTTGGATAACGCCATGCCCAGCACCCAGGTTAGCAGTAGCGGAAACAGCAGCATCAGCAGCACGGTCTCCGGCGCCGCCAGGCTGTGCAGCGCTTCCTTTTTCAAAAATTGCAGTGTTCTCATCCCCGCCTCCTAATCCCGCAGCCGCTTGCCCGTCAGGGTGAGGAAGACGTCCTCCAGGTTGGGTTCCTCAATGGACAGGTCCAGCACCTCGTTGTGCGTTTGCCCCAGCACCTCCAACATGTCCCTCAGCTGCGCGTGCTTGCCCCGGCAGGTGAAGCGCAGCGCGTTGCCGTTCAGGTCAATCTTCTCCACACCGCTCACCCGGCTGAGCTTATCCACATCGGGCATGCCCTTCACCTTGATGGCGATGTACCAGTTCTCCTCAATCAAGCCGCGCAATTCACTCAGGTTGCCCTGGGCCACGATCTGCCCCGCGTCCATGATGGCAATCCGGCTGCACAGCTGCTCCGCTTCCTCCATGTAATGCGTGGTATACAAGATGGTCGTGCCCTCGCGGTTCAATTGCAAAATCGCCTCCATGATATGGTTGCGGCTTTGCGGGTCAATCCCTACGGTAGGCTCGTCCAGAATCAGCAATTTGGGCCGGTGCACCAGCCCGCAGGCGATGTTCAGCCGGCGCTTCATACCGCCGGAAAAAGTCTTCACCTTGTCCTTGGCCTTGTCCAAAAGCCCCACAAAATCCAGCGTTTCCAGCGCCCGCTCATTCAGTTTTCTCCCGGACAGGCCATACAGCGAACCAAAGAACTTCACATTGGCCAAGGCGCTCAAATCATTGTAAATAGCCAGCTCCTGCGGCACGATGCCCAGCAGGTACTTGGCCTTTGTCAGCTCCTTGTCCAAATCCAGCCCGCCGATGGTCACCTGGCCGCTGTCTTTTTGAATCAGGCCGGTAATCACGTTGATCGTCGTGGACTTGCCGGCCCCATTGGGCCCCAGCAGGCCGTAGATTTCGCCCTTTTCCACCTTAAAGCTCACATCGCTCACAGCCAGCTTGCTGCCATAGCGCTTCACCAGTTTCTTCACTTCCAGCATGTTCCCATTCCTCCTTGCATCCCCATCATAAAAAAAGACCGGGCCCATGCCCAGTCAGGAAAGTCACGAGTTGGGGTGACGAAAGTCATATCGGGGGGCGTGGAGGACGGGGACGGGGAACCCTTCTTTTCTTTGAAAAGAAAAGAAGCAAAAGAAACTTTAATGGGAGATGTGATTTTGTTAACTTGTATTTGCAACAGAACAAAAATGTTCCCATTGACCAAATAGAAACTGGAACAGGGTAAACTTTGACATCAATGCTAAAGTTTTTGCCCGGCTTTTTTCAAAAGGGGCAGAATGCTGCCGCCCGCTGTGCGGGATGCAGGCTGCATGACAGCCCAATGAATCAGGGGGGGCGAAAGCGGCAGCGAATCGTCTGACCATGATGAATTGAGGTGTTTACGGGCGTCTCCCGTCCTACAACTCCCCCTTGAGGTGGCTGACGGCGATCTGCGTGCGGTGCGCCAGGCCGGTCTTTTGCAGGATGGCGGTGATGTGGTTTTTGACGGTGCCCTCGGAGATGAAGAGGGCATCGGCAATCTGGCGGTTGGAGAGACCGTCTGCAATGGCTTTCACAATTTCGTTTTCACGTTCGCTGAGTTCAGCTAATTTGGCGGTACTTGCCGGCTTCAGGCTGCGGCGCAGCGCTTCCAGGGCCACTTCGTCAAACACGCTCTTGCCCTGGTGCAATTGCGCGATGGCCTGGATGATGGCCGCGGGCTTGGCGCTTTTAAGGAGGTAGCCGTGCGCGCCCCCGCGCAGGGCCTTGACGATTTCGGCGTCATCATCAAAGGTGGTCAGCACCAGCACCCGCGTCTGCGCCGCCACCTCCTTCAGCACGTCCAGGCCGCCCTTTAAGGGCATGCGCAGGTCCAGCAGCATCACATCGCACTGCGGGGCCAGGCGCAGGGCCTCCAGGCCGTTTTCCCCAAAGCCCACGATGTGGATGCCCTCCTTGCCTTCCAGCAGGATGCCCAGGGACTCCCGGATGAGGGCTTCATCATCAATGACCGCGACCTTAATCATCTTGCAGCTCCTTTTTGGGCAGCAGGGTAATCACCCGCAGGCCCCCCTCATTGCGCACAATCAGGCTGCCGCCCTGCTCGCGGGCGCGCTCGCGCATGCCCGACAGCCCCATGCCCTCCACGATGTCCTCGCAACCGCGCCCGTTGTCGGAGATTTCCAGCCGCGCCATGCCGGGCAGGGCTTTGAGGGTAACCGTGGCCTCCGTCGCCCCGGCGTGGCGGATGACGTTGGTCAGCGCCTCGCGCGTGTTGCCCAGGATGACCTGCCAGAGGCTGTTTGGTAGGCTTTCCACCTGCCCTTCTTCAACAAACCTGATGACCAGGCCGCTGTCCAGGCGAAAGCGGTCCAGCAGGGCCTGCAGCTCAGATAGCTTCAGGGCGGGCACCTCCGCGCGCATCTGGTGGACGGCCTGACGCACCTGGGCGATGCCCTCGCGCAGCTGGCTGGCCGCGCCCTGCATCAAGCCCTTGGCGCGGTCGGGCTCCCTGTCCACCAGTTCCGTCGCCGCCTCCAATTGCAGGGTGGCCGCCGTCAGGCTGTGGCCCAGCAGGTCGTGGATTTGCTGGGCGATGGCCCGCCGTTCCTCCAGCCGGGCGTTGAGCGCCGTCTGGCTTTCGTAGTTCTCCTTCATGAACTGGTAGCGCAGGCTGTTCTTCTGCTCAATTTTAAGGCGGGTATTCTCCCCCGTGAGCAGCTTTTGCTGGCCTTCGCGATGGCTTAAGTAGATGTACAGGGCCGTGTAAAACAGGTAGGCCAGCAGCAGGATGAGGGGCTGGTACGGCAGGAGGAAGGAAACCAGCCCCAGGTTGATGACGGAAAAGGCCGGATGCACCGCCAGCGCCAGCACGCGCGCCGCGAAAAAGAACAGCAGCACCACCAGGATGCCGGAAAAACCCTGGAAGGTGAGTAGGGCATACACGCCGTAGCCGGTCAGAATCAGCAGGTCTGTCAGCAGCAAAAACAGGTTCATCTTCGGCAGCACCTCCTCTTCCTTTTGCCACAGCGGCAGACTTCCTTCATGAGTGCAGTATATAACAAAATCGGTGAACCCGGGCTGAAAGTTGGCAGATGAAATGGTAAAACCTTGATTAAAACCACAAAGCGAAAGGCCGGGGGACAATCCCCGGCCTTCCGGTGAATGCAGCAGTTTTCTTACAGGTCGATTTCCAGGGTCACCGGGCAGTGGTCGGAGCCGTAAATCTGGTCCTCAATGGTGGCGGCCTTGATCTTGTCCGCGACGCGGTTGGACACCAGGAAGTAGTCAATCCGCCAGCCGGCATTGGTGGCGCGGGCGTTGGTGCGGTAGCTCCACCAGGTGTAGGCCTCTTTCTTGTCCGGGTAGAGGTAGCGGAAAGTATCGGTAAAACCCGCGTCCAGCAAGACATTGAACTTGGCGCGCTCCTGGTCGGAGAAGCCCGGCTGGCCGCGGTTCTGGCGGGGGTACTTCAGGTCGATTTCATTGTGCGCCACGTTCAAATCGCCGCAGTAGATGACCGGTTTTTTCTGGTCCAGCGCCTTGAGGTGGGCAAGCATGGCGTCCTCAAACTGCTCGCGGTAGCCAATGCGCACAAGGCCCGGCTGGGCATTGGGCACATAGGCGGTGACGAAGTAGAAGTCCGGGTATTCCATGGTGATGACGCGGCCTTCGTCGGTATGCGCGCCATCCAGGCCGTAGACGATGGACAAGGGCTCGTGCTTGGTGAACACCGCAGTACCCGAATAGCCTTTTCTCTGGGCGGAATGCCAGAAATCCTCATAGCCTGGTGGGTCGTAGTCCGCCTGGCCCGGCTGCATCTTTGTCTCCTGCAGGGCAAAAAAGTCGGCGTTCAGCTTGATGAAGGACTCATCAAATTCCTTCTGCAGCACCGCCCGGAAACCGTTGACATTCCATGATACAAATCTCATCTTGCGCTCCATTTGCCGTAGTATCGTCAATATACCCGATTTGGTGTATACTTTTGTTGTGAACACAGCGATTATATCCGGTTTTGGAGGATTTTATGGCGGAAGTAATCAAGGTTTATGTAGAGCATGCCCCCGCCTGCCGCCTGGTCGGCAAGCGCTATACCCAGAAGGACAGCAAGGACGGCAGCTATGCACATTTGTGGCAGGAGTGGTTCAGGGAGGGGCGTTTTCAAATCCTGGAAGGCCTGCTCAACCCGGACTTCATGGCCGGCTTCCCGGAGGCGGGTTCTTTCCTGGGCTTCATGCGCATGAAGGAGCCGGACAGGTTTGACTATTGGATTGGCCTGTTCGCGCCTACGGACGCCCCGGTGCCCGAAGGCTTTAACAGCCTGGACCTGCCGGAGATGACCTGTGGGGTGGGCTGGATCAAAGGCACGGAGCCCCAGATTTACTGGGAGCAGCACAAGGTGATGGACGCCCTGTTGGCGCAGGGATACCAGCCCTTTGTGGACGAGGAGGGCTGCTCCCTCATGGTGGAGCGCTACCAGTGCCCGCGCTTTACCTCCCCGGAGGAATCGGGCGAAAAGGTGCTGGACATCCTGCTGTGCATTCAAGCCCCGGCGGATCAAGCCGCGGAGGACATCAGCCAGATGCGCTACTGCGCCGCCTGCCGCCAGGCTTTTACACAGGAGAAATGCCCCGGCTGCCAGCAGCGCGGCACGAAGCTGCAGATGGATGACCCCATCTACATCGGCGAATTGCCCGGGCGGCTGCGCAACGCGCTGCAGATCGCCTTTGGCGCGACCGAAATCCCCTTCAACGCCCTGGCCAACCTGGGCAGCGGCTTCACCCTGTCCGCGGGCGACCTCTTTGAAAGCTACAGAATCTATGTGCCCTATGAGCGCGCGGAGGAAGCCCGGGCGGCCTTCCAGTCCGTTTTTGACATCAACCAAGAGGACGCGTGATGCATTTGCTGGTGGTGACAGCCAGCTTGCGCGCCCCGTGGTGTACAAGCCTGAAGGACAAGCGCTCGGTTGTGAAGCCTTTGGTGCAGAAAATCCGGCAGCAGTTCAACGTCTCCGCCAATGAATCAGGCCATCAGGACAGCCACACGATGATGGAAATCACCATCGCTGGTTTGAGCTTTGACACGGCCTCCGGCGACAGCCTGAACGAGGCCCTCTACGGCTTTATCCAGCGGAACACCCAGGCCGAAATCATCGCCTGGGACGCGGAATACCGCTGAATTTACAACAGGTCAAAGGCCTGCTTCAAATCCTCAATGATGTCCTCGGGATGCTCCAGCCCAACCGACAAACGCACCAGGCCGCCGCTGATCCCGGCGGCTTCCTGTTCCATTTTGGTGTAGGCGGCATGGGTCATGGAGGCCGGGTGCTCCACCAGGGTTTCCGCGTCGCCCAGGCTGACGGCCAGGGAACACAATTTTAATGAATCCACAAAGCGCTTGGCCAGCGGTTCCCCGCCCTTCACTTCAAAGGCCACCATGCCGCCAAAGCGGTTCATCTGTTTTTTGGCGACGGCATGCCCGGGATGGGTGGGCAGGCCTGGGAAATACACGGTTTCCACCTTGTCATGCCGGGATAGGTAGTTCGCCACCTGCTGCGCGCCCTCGCAGTGCGCCTGCATCCTGCAGGCCAGGGTTTTGATGCCCCGCAGCAGAAGGAAGGCGTCATGCGGGCTGAGGACCGAGCCGGTGATGTCCTTGCGGCCCACGTTGCGCACCTGGTCCATCAGGGCCTGGCTGCCCACCGCCATGCCGGCGATCACATCGCCGTGGCCGCTAAAATACTTGGTGGCCGAGTGCAGCGCGATGTCCACGCCCAGGTGCAAAGGCCGGGTCAAAAAGGGCGTGGCGAAGGTGTTGTCCACCACCACCAGGCAATCGGGGTTGATCTCATGCACCGCCTCGCTCACCGCCATGATGTCCACAATCTTCATGGTGGGGTTGGCCGGGGTCTCAAAATAGACCAGCCTGCAGCCCTGCGCCACGGCGGCTTTCAGCGCCTCCAGGTCGCAGCAGTCCACAAAGCGGGTGCTGATGCCAAAGCGCGGGAAGACATGGCTCATCAGGGAAAAGGTGCAGCCATACAGCACGCTGTCGGCCACCACGCAGTCGCCCTGGCTCAAAAAAGTGAGCAGGGTGGCCGAGACCGCCCCCATGCCCGAGGAGAAGGCCACGCAGTCCTCCGCCTGCTCCATGGCGGCAATCTTTTCTTCCAGCAGGCGCACCGTGGGGTTGGCAAGCCTGGAGTAGATATAGCCCGCCTCCTCCCCCGCAAAGCGCTTGCTGCCCTGGGCGGCGTTGTCAAACACGAAGGTGGAGGTTTGGTAGATGGGCATGTTCAAGGAGCCATGGGGGTGCTTGCCGCCCACATCGTGGAGGGCGCCGGTTTCAAAATGCTCGTACATGGGGACCGCCTTTCGTCTGCGTCAAAGAAGCTGGAGGCTGCGCCTTTTGTATTTTTACTGTTCTTTTGCATTGTAGCACAGGCGGCGATGTGTTTCCATAGACAAGCACAAAAAAACTGCCGCGCGGGCAGTCAGAATGAAGACAGACGAACTCCAGGGGAGTTTCAGAGGGCACAGCCCTCTGACTAAAATCGTATCGCCCGGCTCTGCCGGGCGTGCGGGGCGAATTGCGAAGCAATTCATTCCTCGCATTTTCGCTGACCGTGAGTAAAACGAACAAGCGAAAATGCCCGAACCTCCAAAACGACAAAGTGTCCGCAGACACTTTGTCGACATTGAATCAGTCAAACAGCTTCAGGTAGTCCCCATAGCCTTCCTGCTCCAGTTGGTCCTTGGGCACAAAGCGCAGGGAGGCGCCGTTGATGCAGTAGCGGGTGCCGTTGGGGGATTCGGGGTCGTTCTGGAAGACATGGCCCAGGTGGCTGTCCCCCAGGCGGCTGCGCACCTCGGTGCGCTTCATGCCAAAGGAGTTGTCCTCAATCTCCACAATGCGCTCATCCATAATGCTGTCAGAAAACGAGGGCCAGCCGCAGGAGCTGTGGTACTTGTCCAGGGAGGAGAACAGCGGCTCGCCCGTGACGATGTCCACATAAATGCCCTCGTCCGTCTGGTTCCAGTATTCATGGGTGAAGGGCTGCTCAGTACCCGCTTCCTGGGTGACATAGTACTGCATGGGCGTGAGGGCGGCTTTTATTGCCTCATCGCTTGGTTTTTGATAGTTGTCTTGATTGGAATCAGTCAAAATAAATCCTTCCTCCTGTGCTTGTGCCTTCGGGGTTTGCTTGCCTGGCGTTTTCGCGGCTTTGATTGCCAGGTAGGACAGGGCCAGTACCAATAACGCGATGGCGATGAGCTTCCCCTTGCCCCATCTTCCCAGTGGTTTGTTCAAGGATTACAGCCCCTGGAAGGTGTCCCACTGGGACAGGTCGCCGGCTTCAAAGCCGCGCTTGAACCATTCCTGGCGCTGGGCGCTGGTGCCGTGGTTGAAGGTGTCCGGATCCACATAGCCCTGGTAGCGCTTCTGGATGGCGTCATCGCCCACCACGGCGGCGGCCGACATGGCCTCGGACAGGTCCCCGCGCTCCAGGTAGCCGCGGTCTTGCATGTAGCGCGCCACCACGCCCGCCAGGTAGTCCGCCTGCAATTCAAAGGCCACGGAGTAGCGATTGAACTCGGTCTGGCTCATCGTGCCCTGGGCCACGCGCTGGCGCAGGGCGTTGAGCTGCTGGGTGACGCCCAGCAGGGTCTGCACATGGTGGCCGGCCTCGTGGGCGACGACGTAAACCATGGCAAAGTCACCCTCCTTGGCGCCGTACTTCTGGGTGAGGGTGTTGTAAAAGCTCAAATCCAGGTAAATGGTGTGGTCGCCCGGGCAGTAGAAGGGGCCAACGCCCGAGTCCGCCGCGCCGCAGGCTGTGTTGATGGCGCCGGTGTAGATGGTCATCTGCGGCTCCTTGTACGCCGTCTTGTATTGGGACGCGGGCAGGATTTTGCCCCAGGTGTCCTCAATGTCCGCAAGGGCGACAGAGAGGAAGGCCATCAGCTCCTTCTCCTGCGCGGTTTCGGTGTAGGTGCCCTGCTGCTGGCTTTGCTGCTGCGCGGGCTGGTTGATCACGGCATCGCTCAGGATGTCCCCGAGGTTGCCGCCGCCTCCGCCCAGCATACTGACCAGCAGATAGATGACGATGCCGACAATGCCGATGCCGCCGCCGCCAAGGGCCACGCGGCGCCCGGAGGAGAACTGGCCGCGCTGGTCATTGACGTTGGTGCTTTTTCGTCTGCCTTCCCATTTCATAATTGCGTTCCACTTTCCGGGCTGTGCACCCTGATCAAGTCTGGTGTGCCTTGTAAGGATTGTACCCAGGGACAACCCTTGATTAAGTCTGAATCTTCAACTGCTCATCCAGTGAGCCGTCATCGTCATAGACCAGGAAGTCCAGCATGGAAAGGTACACGGTGTCCCCCACCAGGTACTGGCGGTAGTCCCGCCCGTCAGTGATGACCCGCACGCTGGCCTTGCCCACCTGCACACGGTAATCGCTGGTGTCGCCAAGGTAATAGGCCGCGGTCACGGTGCCCTTGAAGTCGCCTTCGGATTTGGACATGCGGATGTTCTCCGGCCGCACCGCCACTTCCACAGCGCCCTTGCGCTCCCCAAAATAGGGCAGCTTCACATCCATGTCCGTCAGGCTGATCACGCCGTCTTTGGACTGGCCCTTGAAAAAATCCACCTTGCCCAGGAAGTTGGCCACAAACTGGTTGACCGGGCTTTGGTAGATTGTTTCCGGCGCGCCCACCTGCTGCACCACGCCGCGGTGGATCAGGAAGACCCGGTCGCTCATGGCCATGGCCTCGGTCTGGTCGTGGGTGACATAGACCACGGTGACGCCCAGCTTTCTCTGGATTTCCTTGATTTCAAAGCGCATGGACTCGCGCAGCTTGGCGTCGAGGTTGGAAAGCGGCTCATCCAGCAGCAGCAATTTGGGCTCTGCCACCAAAGCACGTGCCAGTGCGACGCGCTGCTGCTGGCCGCCGGAGAGCTGGTTGGGGTAGCGCTCCTTGTACTTGCCCAGGTGGACGATGTCCAGCGCCTTCTGCACGCGGTCTGAAACGGTGTGCTTGTCCACCTTCTGGATGGTCAGCGGGTAGGCCACGTTCTGGTAGACATCCATGTGCGGCCAGACGGCGTAGCTTTGGAAGACCATGCCCACCCCGCGCTTTTCCGGCGGCAGGAAGACTTTTTCAGACGACACCAGGGTATCGTCGATATAGATTTCCCCCGTGGTGGGCTTTTCAAAGCCGGCGATCATGCGCAGCATGGTGGTCTTGCCGCAGCCGGAGGGCCCCAGCAGGGTAACAAACTCCCCGTCCTGGAAGACCTCGTTAAACAGAGAGAGCACCTGGGTGGTGCCAAAGGATTTGGTGACATCGCGGATGGTGACGCTGGACATTCTTGCCCTCCGATCAGATGGTGAATTGGCCCTTGGTAACGCGGCTTAAAAACTGATTAATCAGGATAACAATCATCAAAATGCCAAAGGCCATGGCGCTGGCCTGGGGCTGGCTGGTGTAGGTCCAGTACTCATACAGTTGGAAGCCGATGGTCTTGGTGGTGTTGGAATATAACAAGGTGGTCATGGACAGCTCATAGAAGCAGGGGATGAAAATGAGGAACCAGCCCGCGGCGATGGAGGGGAAGATGAGGGGGCCCGTGACACGGCGCATGGTGGTGAGCCAGGAAGCGCCCGACACCTGGGAGGATTCCTCCAGCGACACATGAATCTGGCTGATGGCACTGGTCACCGTGCGCATGCCCATCATCATGTACTTGATGAGGTAGGCCACGATGATGATGTAGGCGGTGTTGTAGATGTTGACGCCAAAGCGCCCTTGCATGGTCATGATGAGGCCCAGGGCGATGACCACGGAAGGCGAGCCCGAACCCAGGGTGATGAGGAAGTCGGGCAGCTTGCGCCCCCTTATGCGGGTGCGCTGCATCAGATAGCTCATCGTGATGGCCACCAGGATGCCCACGGTGGCGGCCACGGTGGCGAAGATCAGGCTGTTCTTCAAGGAATCCATGGTCTCCGCGCGGGAGAAGATGGTGGACCACTGGGAGAAGGTGAAGTTGCCCGCGTCCCACAGCGACTTGCCCACGTCGATTTTGAGGCTGGTGGTGAGGATGGTGATGAAGGGCAGGATGACCATCAGCCCGGCAAACAGGCTGACCAAGATGGTGAGCGGCAGCCGCCAGGCGCGCAGGTCCACGATGTTGGGGCGGGTGGACTTGCCCGACACCGTGATGTACTGCTTCTTGGCCACCACAAAGTCCGACAGGTACAGGATGAGGATGGCCAGCGCCATTAAAAAGACGGCCAGGCCGGTCGCGTCGTTCAGGCCCTGAGTGCCCCGGCCGTAGTACTCAATGATGCGCGTGGTGACCGTGTGTACACGGCCCGGCGCGCCGATGATGGAGGGGATGCCGTAGCAAGAGGCCGCGCTGACAAAGACCAACAGGGCGCCCGCGATCAAGGAGGGCGTCATGATGGGCAGGGTCACCTTGATGAGGGTGACAAAGGGCGAGGCGCCGGAGATGCGGGAGGCCTCCTCCAGGGAGGGGTCCATCTTCTCCATCGCGCGGGAGATGGTGATGAAGGCGTAGGGGTAATAAAAGGTGGTCAGCACCCAGACCAGGCCGCCCAGGCTGTAGATGTTGATGGGGCCGGTGCTGCTGCCCAACTGGAAGAGGCCGCGCAAAAACAGGTTGATGGAGCCCACGTTGGGGTTGAGCAGCCTTAGCCACGCCATGGCGCCCACATAGGGGGGCACCATGTAGGTCATCACGAACAGGCCGCGGAAAAACTTCTTGCCGTGCAAATTGGTGCGCCCCACCAGCCAGGCCAGCGGGAAGGCCAGCACCGTCCCCAGCACCATGGCGGACAGGCCCGCCAGGATGGTGTTGAGGAGCGCTGAGCGGTTCATGTTGTAGGAGAACAGCCTCTCAAAGGTGGTCAATGACAGGCTGCCCGCGGGCGTCAGCGCGCGCCATAGCAGGAACAGCAGCGGCAGCACCTGGAACACCAGCATGAAGTCCACAATCAGCAGCACCGCCAGCCACTTGATGTCCAGGCGCCATTCATGGCTTTGCCGCATGAAGAAATACAGCATCAGCGCGTTGATGATGAGCAGGGCCCCCACCAGCGCCAGCAGCTTGCCCTGGCTGCCGGTGATGCTTGAAAACCAGTTGCCGCCGCCCTGGGCGATGCTGACCGCGGCGCGCACCCGGGGCGCGTTCTGGCGGATGGCCAGGCGCAGGGCCATGGCGGTGTCCGGGCTGATGTCGCGGGTCAAGCCCTCGCTTTTTAACACAAGGGAGAGCAGCTGGTCTTTGGTGTACGCGCTGTCAATGCCCTCCGGTAAAGGCTGGGCGGGGTCCTTTATGTGGGCGATCACCGCGTCCGCCTGGGCTTTGTGAAGCCGCACCTCATTCAGGCTGCGCTGTTCCAGCGCCTGCAGGGCGGACAGCAGCCGGGCCTTGGTCTGCGCCGCGGTCTGGGCGGGCAGGCCGGCCAGGAAGTCGGAGATGTCCTCATCCGTCCGCGCGTCGCGCGCTGCCATCAGCTGGCTGGCCAGGTCATTTTCCAGGCGCTTGGCATCCGTGCCCTCAGCCAAAGCCAGCAGGGCCGGCGCCTGGGGGGAGGCACTGCCTTGCGCCGCTTCCAACAGCAGCGGGGTCAGCGCTTCATTCCAGGCATGGGCCAGGAGCAGGCTGCCTTGCATGCGCAGTTCATCCGCGTTGATGGGTTCCATGGCATCGGCAATCATGCCCAGCAGCTCCTGCTGGCGCGCGTCCAGCTGCTCCGGCGCCGCTTCCGTCAACGCGTCAAACAGCGCGCGGTTGAGCGCGATCAGCTTGGCGCCGGACATGGACTGGCTGTCCAGGGAGGACAGCACCCGGTCAAAGGCTTCTTCCGCGGGCAGGTTCTCCATCCCCTGCGCCGCAGCGGCGTCGCGGGGCACCTCATACAGCTTGTCCACCAAGGGCGCCCAGTCCACCTCGTGCCCGGACTGCGCCAGCATGTCCTTGAAGGCCTGGGTGAGGGGGATTAGGTTGGCCCCGGCGTTGGTGTAGCGGGACAGGCGGCGCTCCGCCACGGCGTCCTTGAGCAGCTCCCGGCCATCCAGCCGCGCGTTTTCAAGCACCGCAGCCTCCCGCTCGGCTTTCACTTGTGCCAGGCGGGATGAAAGCGATGGGTCCAGCGACAGAATCAGGGACTCATACGCCGGTACCCCATCCGCGGTCATCTCTTCCCTTGCCAGGCGCAGCGCCCGGGCCAGGTTTGACTGCTCCTCATTGGGCTGCTCTTCCAGCAGGTCCGCAAGCACCGTGTCGCGCGCCGCGGTGTCCGCCTTGTTGAAGTCCGCGGGCATCTGGCCGGCGAAGCGCGCCTGGCGCCATGCGTCGCGCAGAATCTCATCAAACAGCGGGGCAAGCGCCTGCTCATCTTTGAGGCTGCCGGAGCTGCCCTTTGACAGCTCCCTGCCCGCCCTGTGGATGGCCGTGAAGCCGGCGGGGTCGTCAAAGCCGGAGGCGTCAAAGGCGCGGATGCCCCCGATGCCAAGCCAAAGCAGCGTCACGCCAAGCAGCAGCACTGCCAACAGCACAGCCCTGGCGCGCCGCTCCTGTTTGCGTTGAAGGACCAAAGGCGCTTGTTTCATGCGTCTTCCTCAAAATGGACATGGGGAGGGCTTTTGATGGCCCTTCCCCCGCCCAATGGTGTCTTTGTTGTCAGGTTATGAGGTTACTTCGCGATGGTCACAGCCTGCTGGAAGGCCTGCTGGATTTCGTCGCGCTGGGTGTAGGTGCGCACCCAGTCCAGTTCGATGGTGGTCTCAATGAGTTCATCGGTGCTGATGGAGTCAAAGGGGTTCTCCGCGAAGCCCTTGAACACGGAGTGCATGAAGCCCTGGACAATGTACTTCTGCCCGACTTCAGACAGCAGCCAGTCGGTCACGGCCTCGGCGGCGGCGATGTTCATGTTGGCGGAGCGGTCCGCGGCAACGGACATGACGGTGGAGGGGATGAGGATGACGCCGTCTTCGGGGTAGATCACAGACAGCTTGCTGCCTTCGTCATGGCGCTTTTTCAGCACGGACTCTTCCAGCACCATGATGACCTTGCACTCGCCGGTCTCCAGCTTGGTCAAGGCGACAGAACCGGACTCGATCATCACGTTGTTCTTGCCCAGTGCTTCAAAATACTCATAGCCATACAGGTCACTAAGCGCGGCGACAGAGGCCATGGTGGTGCCGGAGGTCAGCGGGTTGCCCATGGAAATCAGGCCCTTCAGGCTCTCGTCAAAGGCGAACTCCTCAAAGCTCTTGGGCAGGTCTTCGGGCTTAAACAGCTCGGGGTTGTAGGCCAGCACCATGTTGGACACGCGCACGGGGTACCAGTAGCCTTCCTCGTCATAGGGGAAGCGCAGCAGCTCCTGGGCGTTCTCAATGACGTAGGGATGCAGCCAGCCGCCTTCTTTGAGCTCCAGGGAGTAGGCGGGCTCGGCCACCAGCATTATGTCGCAGCCCAGCTTGCCGGTTTCAATCTCGCCCGCCAGCTTCTGCTGCAGGGCGCCGGTGCCGCCGTAGAAGAATTCTACTTCAAGGTTGGGGAACTCTGTTTTCAGCGCTTCTGTCATCATGTCGATGACAAACTGGTACATGGAGGTGTAGATGACAAGCTTGCCAGTCACCTCTTCGTTGACCGCCTGGGCGCTGACCATGCCCAGCAGCATCATGGCGCATACCACCAGCGCAATCCATTTCTTCATGACCGGATCCTCCTGTGAAATTTTGCGGGTTCAATGCCCGTTTCTTGGGTATATTGTAACATTCATGAAAAACCCACGCAAGGTTTGGCGCGCACGCGTGGATTTTTTATCTGGATTTTACATAAGGGCCATCACGGCTGCAGCGCGGGCAAAAGGTCCTCCACGCCCTGGACGGCAAGCTCGGGCTTAATGTCGCTTTGCTGCCAGGTTTCCCTTGTGGTTTCGCCCGAAAACACCAGCACGGTGGTGACGCCCGCCGCCTTGCC
>LSQX01388638.1_pt1 | contig 35878 bp, 32 predicted proteins | sample 654561 | NCBI WGS metagenome assembly LSQX01 (sample SAMN04489861, study PRJNA283612) | anaerobic digester metagenome | isolation source: 4 biogas reactors fed with cattle manure at either 37C or 55C with and... | place: Denmark: Kongens Lyngby | collected 2014 | reverse complement strand
TCCAGCCTTTCACGAGATGAGGCATAGTGGGAAGCAGGAAATATGGCCACATGGTTGCGATAACCCAAAATCTCCCCGGTCAAGACATCAATTTCCGTAATCCTGTCAATCTCGTCTCCGAAAAACTCCACCCTAATAGCCCGCTCGGATGAACTGGCCGGAAAAATCTCAACTACATCTCCTCTGACCCGAAAGGTACCCCGTACAAAATTTATATCATTGCGCTGATATTGAATATCGACAAGCTTTCTCAAAACCTCATCCCGATCTTTTCTCATCCCCGGCCTTAACGACAAGGTAAGCTCCCGATACTCCACAGGATTTCCCAAACCGTAAATGCACGATACACTGGCCACAATGATGACATCTTCCCGTTCAAATAAGGCGGAGGTGGCCGAATGACGAAGTTTGTCTATTTCTTCGTTTATCGAAGCATCCTTCTCAATATACATATCGGTAGAGGGCACATATGCTTCGGGTTGGTAATAATCATAATAGCTCACAAAATACTCGACGGCATTATCGGGAAAAAAGAACTTAAATTCACTGCATAACTGTGCAGCAAGGGTTTTGTTATGGGCAAGAACCAATGTGGGTCGTTGAAACCGCTCAATTATATTGGCCATGGTAAAGGTCTTACCGGAACCCGTCACTCCCACCAGGGTCTGATATCTTTCACCCTTTTCCAATCCCTCTACCAAAGCATCAATCGCCTTGGGTTGATCACCCCGCGGTATGAAGTCCGATCTCAGCTTAAAACCCATTGAATCCACACTCCTTTGGGCTTTTATTATACCACATTCAAAGCGATATTGACATTCATATATATTGGCTGCTTCATAAAGAACGTAATTGTATCGCATCGCAAAGGCCATAGAAGTTGATAACACAATACAAAAAAATCTTGCATCTCATTTATCCAAAAAATATAATAATATACGCTAAATTTTTTTGGAAGTGATGGAATAATGCAAATGGTTTATGTTGATTTCGACCATGAAATACCCCGCTATGTCTATACGGGATGTGCCAATTGCTCCAGCGTTATGGGAATAAGCATGTGCAGCATTACCAACAGGGGATGCTGTTACTATTACCCCAAGTATACCCTTGTTGATATACAGAAAATGGCCAGGACTCTGGAGGGCCTGACATTCCTGAACTCGATAATACAGCTGCCAACCAGGGAAGTAGAACCTTTCCGAATAATTGCCAAAGGCTATTTCGACCGGAAGAGCTACAATGAATACATCATGGGAAAGAACCGGCTCAATATCAGCAATATACAGGATCATTCCATATTTTTCAAAGCATGCCCCTTTGTGAAAAGCGGTTTCGGCTGTACCCTGCCTCCTCGCTACCGTACGTACGTGTGCAATTTCTTTCTATGCGATGAAATTATACAAAGCATTAAAACGAAGAATTGCTTCGAAGTCTATATCAGAGAGCGGGAAAGGTATGTGCGATGGATAGAATGGGAAAATACATCATTAATGAAAATACTGCAGGAATATAAGGTGGATCTTATAAAGGATTGGGAAGGCAGCATAAGAATATTGCAGGACATACCGCTGAATATCTACGAGTTTCCGAAACTGCATCCCATAGTTGTGGACACGGGATCCAGCAGGGGAGCCTGAAATTCCGCCCTGCTTCTCATTGACGTGAACCTAATATGATATTTAAGAGATATAAACATGCCAATTGGCTATGCCGATTTTCTCCTGTTACCCCTGAGCTTATTCCAAAGCCTTATTATTACCCCCTTCTGTTCCTCTATCCGGAAATACTTACCTGTATTTCGAGGAACAAAAACAAGGCCCAAGCTATCGATCCCATTGGCGTAATCGGTATATTCAAAGGAGAGGACCGAATCCCCCCGCTTTACGTCCACCCAAACTATATAGAGATATTCACCCAGTGCCTCATATAGCATCTCCTGACTGCTGATGCTTTTCCCGTTCACATTTAACAGGATATCTCCCCGCTTTATCCCCATCTTTTCAGCAGGTGACTCGGGCAGCACCTCCAGGACCCTTAGCCCGACCCAGGGAACGCCAAAGGCTGGTTCCCCTCTCAGCTGCCTTTTTTTCCCTACAATTACCAAAAGCTCGTGAAATAAAGGAACGCTTACCGCCGCAACATACTTAAGCCAGTAAACCCTGGATGAGACTATGGCCAAAGTCAATACCGATATGCTGTATACGGCAAGCCACAAACCCGATTCCCGTGCCCTTTCATCGGGCAGCCGGGTAATGGCTATATCACCGTACCCCAGTACGGCTACGATGGGGAATAGAGCGTAAACCTGAGACACATTTTGAGACCTGAACAAAGGCCACCAATCGGGCATGCTCACTCCACCGCCGTTTGCAGCCAGTTGAGCACCGGCATACGGAATAACCAATACCACCAGCGGTATAGGCCATACCTTCTGTAACAGATATGCACCAACCGGCTGCAATTTGTCGTGTTCCACCCATACCGGCAAACTGTCCCTGTGTCCGTCAGCCAATATCAGCATGCTCTCCATGAGATGCAACACCCCTATAAGAGCGATAAGGGCGGATACGTCTATTTTAGGCCATCCCGTCAATAGATTCGCCAGCGATATAATGCCCCCCGCATAGGAGAAACACATATAGCGCTGGTTAAACAACATCAAAATAAGCGCCAGAGGCCACACAAACAAAACAGCCTGATAATCAATTGTGATACCAATAAGCACTATGAGCAAACTGGCTATAAGGCCTATTAGCATACCGAAAAAAACCACATTAACCAGCTGAGTGCTGACGGGACTGCGGAGAAAACCCAGCCAATACTCTTCCAGTTGGGCATTTCTTCTTATGCGAAAGTACGTAAACATAACCACTATAATGAAGAATAAACTGGTTATCGAATGGGCAAACGAGGTAACAAGCATCTTTATAAAGGCCAAATTAAAGCCCTCCTCAAACTATCATTGAAGCTTTTTTCTCAGCTCATCAATTGCCCTTTGTAACTGATTGTCAAGCTCAACAGGCAACTCGTCATTGGGGTTCTCCGTCATGAATTCTATGGCTTCCTGGCTTATTTCAACCTCAATATCCGGAACAATTCCTTCCCCGTGAATATCCCGTCCCTTTGGTGTGAAATATTTGGAGGTTGTGATCTTCATAGCTGAACCGTCATCGAAAGGCCCCCTCAGGCCTTGAACAAGCCCCTTCCCATAAGTGGTTTTACCAATGATGGTTCCTACTCCGTAATCCTGGATCGCCCCTGCCAGCACTTCAGAAGCGCTGGCGCTGTATTCGTTGACCAGCACAACCAGGGGTAATCCCAATTGTTCCTTTGATGAATGGTATTCTTCCCGCTTGTGCTGCCTGTTCTCACTGTAAACGATCAAGCCTTCCGGAAGCAGCATATCGGCAATCGCGGTACATGCATCCAGCAGACCACCGGGATTGCCCCGTAAATCCAGAATAAGCCCTTTCATATTCTGATCGCTCAGCTCTTTGATGGCATCCCTGAAGTTTTTGGGCGATTTCTCATCAAACTGATACAGATTTATATAACCGATATCTTCATCAATCATTTTGTAATCCATATCCGGAATCTCAATGATTGCTCGCTCCAGGGTAAAGTCGATTAATTCCTCTCCTCTGAGAACCGTTATGGTGACTGTGGTGCCCGGCTCGCCTCTCATCATTCTTACGGCTATTTCAAGCTTGCTGCCGTCCACATCGGTATCCTCTACCTTAACAATCTTGTCCCCCTGCAGGATACCCGCCCTGGCTGCAGGACTATCCTTAAAAGCTTTTAAAACGCTAATATTATTATCCTCTTCATCCACGCTTACCAACAGACCGATTCCGGCGTAACTTCCCTGAGTTTGTATAATAAAATTCTTATACTCTTCCGGGGTAAAGTAAGTCGTATAGGGGTCGTCCAAAGCTTCTGTCATCCCCTTAACAGCGCCAACAAATAGCTCATCCCAATCGGGTTCTTCGATGTAATCCCTTTCAATAACCTGCCTTACCTGCTCCAGCATTTCGTATTTTTTTAACAGTTCGTATACTTCCCGCTTTACTATAAACCTGTCCCCGCTTTGTATATCAAGAAATTTGCTTACTTCAAACGTCAGGAAGGATGAAAAAAAAGCTGTTACAAGGATTATAACAACCGCGCCAAATGCCGCAGCTCTTTTACTAATCATTAATAAAGTTTCCTCCTCCTAAGCCTTAGGATGCTTGTACACACACCTGATAATCACTAAGGTCAAAATTCTACTATATTATATCACACTTATGGACTTGTTTTCAAAAATAATATACATGTTTTCACAACGCATTTATATGGATGTCTGACGGAAAACAAATAAAGAAACGGTTCACAAAAAAGAAAAGACTGAGTCCGAAATACATTCCGGCTCAGTACTTATTATAACAATTACACATGGACTGTATTTAAAGTTCAACGCCCAAGATACGGCAGAGGATCCACCGGCACACCGTCCTTCCGGACTTCAAAGTGAGCATGGGGACCGGTGGATACTCCGGTACTTCCCACTTTAAGAACTGCCTGTCCACGCTTTACCTGCTGGCCGGTCGAAACCAGAATTGCTGAACCGTGGGCATAAAGGGTGGTCATACCCCCACCATGCTCGATTATTACGCAATTGCCGTATCCCCCATACCAACCTGCAAATATCACGGTCCCATCAGCCGCTGCAACAAAATTCTTTCCGTATATGCTTTCATCGTTGTTGGAACCGATGTCTATTCCGCTATGTAGCTTTCTCGTTCCGTAAACCGGATGAATACGGTATCCAAAATATGATGTAATCCTGTAAAACCCCGGAACCGGCCAGGCCAGCGTCCCCCCCGTATATTTACTGCCGGATCCGGAATCAGAACCCGACTGGTTTCCCTTGCCTCCATCTCCCCGGCTTTGCTGTTCCTTCTGTTGCTGTTCCCGCTGTTTCCTTAGCTGCTCTTCCCTTTGCCGCCTTAACTCCAGTTCCCGCAATAGCTGCTGTATAAGTTTTTCCAGCTCTTGAGAAGTCTTATCCAGCTCTTCCAACTGCTGCTCATATTCCTGCTCCTGTTTTTTCAGCTGCTGCAGCAGAGCATTTTTCTCCTCCCGCTTGTTCTCAATCTGCTTTTTCTGAGCGGCAACCGCCTGTTTCTTTTCGGCAATTATCTGCTCCTTCTCCTCCAGTTCGGTACACTTCTGATCTATCCGCTCCCGACATGCCTCCAATTTTTCCAATACCTGCAAATCAAAGGCCAACAGGCGTTTAACCATGATCAGCCGATCCAGGAACTGGTTGATACTCCTTGCCTCCAACAGCAGTTCCAAATATGAGGATACACCGTTCATATAGATTGTCCTTACCCGTTCGGCCATTAGCTTTTCCTGTTTTTGGGCATCCTTAATCGCCTGTTCCAGCTCCTGACGCGCCTTTTCCAACTCCTCCTGAGTAGCCTTCAGATCCTGTTCAAGCTTTTCCAGCTCTTTTTCCTTTTCAACAATCTGCCGGTCAATGGATTCCAACTGGACCATTACATTCTGCTGCTGCTGTTGTACCTGTTTTATATTCTCTTCCGTCTCTTTCTTTTCCCGATTTACTTCATTCAGTTCCTGTTTTTTGTCGTCAATATCAGAATAAGCCATAACATTGGTGGTCGCAGCAAATAAAAGCATAACCGCTAACAATACAGCCACCGCTCGCTTCATAATATCACCCCATCCCAGCATTATACCTGCTATTATACCTTAAGATGTTTGCGAATCGATATACAACTGGCCATTATTCCAACGCAAACACCCACCATCATAGAAATAACAAGAACGGGAAACATGATTTTATCCATGGGCAGCAGCTTAAATATTCCCAGATATCCCCACTTAACGTCTATATAGCCGCTCCGGTCTATCATCAGCTTATATACGCCAACCACCAGGCAGGTGGACAGCAATGCGCCTATCATTCCCAGGACCATCCCTTCGATTATAAACGGCCATCGGATAAACCAGTCAGTCGCACCAATATATTTCATGATATTAATTTCTTTTCTTCTCGAATAGACGGTCAGCCTCACGGTGTTGCTTATGACAATTACGGCAACAACAGCCAAAATAGCAACAATCAAAGCACCGAATATTCTTATACCCCGGGCAAACCATCCGATAAACTCAGCCACCCTGCTACTGTAGTTTATGTCATCTACGGCAGGAATGGCCCTTACCCGTTCCACTATGTCCTCCACATACTCGGGTTTTTGTATTTTTATCAAAAATGAATCGGGCAACGGATTGTTTTCCCCTGAATATCCCTCCAGCAACTTACCCTTGTCTCCTAGTTCCGTCCTCCATTTATCCAATGCCTCCTGCTTTGACACAAATACTATTTCGTAAACCCCTTCCCAGCTTCTTATGTTGTTTTCTATCGTAAGCCTCTGTTCCTCGGTTGTTTCATCCTTTAAATATATGGTTATCTCCATCTTGGACTCCATATTCTCGACCATAACATCCAAGTTGAAAGCAATAACAAGAATCAATCCCAGGACGAACAGGGCGACCATAATGGCAGTTATCGATGCCAGCGCCATAACCCGGTTTCGAAGGATATTTTGGAACCCGTTGCGAATATAAAAACCCCAGCTCCTAAAGCTCATCAAAATATCCCCCTTCCCGTTGATCCCTTACCAGGATACCCTTGTTAAACTGTATTACGCGTTTTCGCATTGCGTTGACAATATTTTTGGCATGGGTGGCTACCATGACGGTGGTACCCCGTTTGTTTATCATGCTGATAATCCGCATTATATCCATTGAAGTGACAGGATCCAGATTGCCGGTGGGTTCATCTGCAATAAGCAGGGACGGATTGTTAACCAGAGCCCGGGCTAAGGCCACCCTCTGCTGCTCACCACCCGATAACTGATGAGGATAGTCATGGGCCTTTGAGCCCAGTCCTACCAAACCCAGCACAGCAGGCACCTGCCTGCGAATTTCCCTTCCGGAAGCTCCGACGATCTCCATAGCAAAAGCCACATTCTCATAAGCCGTTTTATCGGGTAACAGCCTGAAATCCTGAAAAACCACTCCCATCTTACGCCGATAATAGGGAATTTCTCTCCTCTTCATTGCCGTTATGTCCACACCATCAACAAAAATGCTACCGCTTGTTGGTTCTATTTCCTTAAGAAGCAATTTTATAAGGGTGGTCTTGCCTGCTCCACTGGCGCCGACGATAAACACGAATTCGCCATTCTCTATTTCAAAATTTACATTGTAAAGCGCATACACACCATTAACATACATCTTAGATACATTCTGAAAAACAATCAATAAAAACACTCCCGTTTCTGCTTCTCTAACATCATCATAATCTTGAAAGTAACTGCATCATGGAAGTTTCTTAAATCCAACCCCAATGCCTTTTGTACCTTGTCCAATCGATAAACCAGGGTATTCCGATGAATATATAATTGTCTTGCGGTTTCACTCAAATTCAAACTGTTCTCAAAAAATTTTTCAATGGTAGTGAGCATTTCATCATTGAGCACTTTTTTTGTCTCCTCATCAAAAATTGTTTGATAGTATTTTCTGGAGATCTCCCTCGGAATCTCATGTAGAAACCGCTCCAACAGCAATGCATCATAATGATATACCCGGCTGTCGCCGTCATACATCATGCCCACTTCTATGGCTTGCATAGCTTCCATATATGATTCTCTAATCCGATATATGTTAGGCTTGCATCTTCCGATTCCAATACAAACCTTGACAGCAGTCTCATTAATTATGGTTTCTTCTATAGCTTCAGCGAGCTGGAATAACTCATCCTCCTCCGTATCATCCGACACCAGTTTAACCAATACTATTGTTCTGCTGTCAAACAGCAATAGAATATCCTCCTGAGTTTTGGGAAAAACCTTTATCATAATTTTATATGCCTGATCAGCCCCCATATCATCGGTCCGAATAATAACAATGCAACGCGCCTTGTCAGGCTCCAGCTTGTAATCCTGAACCAGTTCCTGAAGCTCTAGAATCGGCACATCATCCATCAAAATCCGCCGGATGATCTCTTCCTTGTTCATCTTTTTTGTCGTTGACTTCAAATACAGCTCAATCAGAGAAGATATAAGCATGCAATAATTTCTGGTTGTTTTGTTGGTCCCATCCATAGCTATATAATAGCTGTCGGTCCTGTCCACCGTAAACCGCATATATGTTCTGCCATTATGAATAAATATTCCTCTGCCGTCATTTATACCATTGCCCTTTACCACAGGCTCTTCTCTGCCAATCCGCTTTTTGTTGCAGCTGGCAACGATCTCCCCCGTCGAATCGACAATATCCGTAGTGATCTGAATATTCCTCACAACTCTGTCAAGAAGTTTTTGCATTCTTTGCGCTGTTTGCATATTATCACCTGTTATAAGTATACATTAGTTTAGCATATAAAAAAAGCAGAAATATTACCCAATATAGTAATATTTCTGCTTTTATGTGAAAAAATCCTTTTTTTATTCAAAATTCGCTTTCAATTATTTTCTATCTTGTCAGTATGGCCTCCTCAGTATCCTTATCGAAGAAGTGCAGCCTGTTGGGATCGAAAGCGATCTTGATTGTATCGCCAACTCTGGCGGTAGACCTTGGGTCGACCCTGGCTATCAGGTTGTTACCGCTCACCGTCAGATACAGGTAGGTCTCGGAACCCATCAGCTCAACAACATCCACATATGCTTTTACGGTACTGTCGGTAGCGCTTTGCAAGAATATCTCTTCGTCGTGGAGGTCTTCAGGCCGAATACCCATAATAACCTCTTTGCCAATGTAGGACTGATCCTTGAACTTCCTTATCTTGCCGGCCGGTACCTTGATCTTGTTGCCATTGAACACAGCAAAAACATCGTCGCCTTCTTTTTGCAGTACTACATTAATAAAGTTCATCTGAGGACTTCCGATAAAACCGGCTACAAACAGATTGGTGGGATAATCATAGAGATTTTGAGGTGTATCTACCTGCTGAATGAATCCGTCCTTCATAACAACGATTCGCGAACCCATGGTCATAGCCTCGGTCTGGTCGTGGGTAACGTATATAAACGTCGTCTGCAGCCTCTGATGCAGTTTCGTAAGCTCGGTTCTCATCTGAACCCTTAACTTGGCGTCCAAGTTGGATAGCGGCTCGTCCATCAAGAATACTTTTGGTTCACGAACGATAGCACGACCTACAGCCACCCTCTGTCTCTGACCACCGGACAGGGCCTTTGGCTTTCTGTTCAACAGATGTTCAATATCCAACATTCGGGCAGCTTCTTTTACACGCCTGTCAATTTCAGCTTTTGGTGTTTTCCTAAGCTTCAACCCGAAAGCCATGTTGTCGTATACTGTCATATGGGGATACAAGGCATAGTTCTGGAAAACCATTGCAATGTCTCTATCCTTGGGAGCCACGTCATTCATTAATTTATCGCCTATATATAGTTCACCTTCAGTAATTTCTTCGAGCCCAGCTACCATACGCAGAGTGGTGGTCTTACCGCATCCGGAAGGTCCAACCAATACAACAAACTCCTTGTCAGCAATGTCCAGGTTAAAATCGCTGACAGCAGTTACACCGCCCGGATACACCTTATAAACGTTCTTTAGAGTTACACTTGCCATTCAAACCCCTCCATAATAGTATTTTCTGCACCTTCAATGATGCAAAACCTTATTCCTGGTCTAGGATATGTCTATATTATATCGGTTTCAGGACAATCTGGCTATAGCTATTATTAACAAAAAATTTACATGTATTTTTGAGTAAGTTGCATAAAACACAGGAAGTGGTTGAAGTAAATATTAATATTATTAATATTGTATTTTTATACATTATATTGTATAATTATTACTATCAGAATTGGGTTATCCTTATTTCCAGCCCGACCATTTGGTGTTAAAAGGAGGTCAATACATTGATTAAAGCAAGCGTTCTGGGCGCTACAGGCTATGCCGGAATAGAATTGGTACGACTGCTTTATGTCCATCCTCAGGTTGAGCTGATCCATCTGGTTTCTCAAAGCTTTGCAGATCAGCCTGTGTCTTCCGTATACCCTAACTTCAAAGGAATATTCAACAGGACATGCAGCCGTTTGGACATTGATTTGATTTCCAAGGAAAGCGATATTATATTCACTTCCCTGCCACACGGCACTTCGGATCAGATAATCCCCGTCCTGTATGAGAGGGGCAACAGAATAATTGATTTAAGCGGCGATTTCAGATACAAATCGGCAGAAATATATGAAAAATGGTATGGTACCCGCCATACCTGTCCGGATCTTCTTGAGATATCGATTTATGGCCTGCCCGAGCTTTACAGAGAACAGATAAAGCAAGCAAGGCTGATTGGCAATCCGGGCTGCTATCCCACGTCAGCCCTGCTGGCTTTGGCACCCCTTGTGGCGGCTAAAACAATCCACTTGGATTCGATAATCATAGATTCCAAGTCCGGCGCCAGCGGTGCAGGCAGGAGTCCGTCCCCCGGCTTGCACTTCTGTGAAGTCGACGAAAACATCAAAGCATACAAGGTTGCATGTCACCGACATACATCGGAAATAGAACAGGAACTCGGAGCGATGACAAAACAGGATGTAACTGTATCCTTCACCCCCCATCTTCTTCCGGTAAAACGGGGGATCCTGAGTACCATCTATGCCACCCTCGCAAAGAGTATGAAATTCAGCGATATTTACGACTTATATACGTCTTTCTACAGCAACGAGCCCTTTATAGTAATCCATGAAGAAGGGAGTTTACCTGAGATAAAGCATGTTAACGGATCCAACATGTGCCACATAGGTTTTGTGGCAGATAGCCGCACAAACCGCATTATCATCGTATCAGCCATTGATAACCTAATAAAAGGAGCAGGAGGCCAGGCTGTACAAAACATGAACATATTATTCGGCCTCGATGAAACCACCGGCCTCAAATATCCGGGTTGGTACCTGTAATGCTTTCCCTATGAGCAGACAGGAAACCGTATTTTTATTTGCAAGGAGGAATGAAATGGATACATTAATTCAAAAAGCCGGCATTTTGACAGAGGCGCTGCCATATATACAAAAGCTCAGCGGTAAGACGATCGTTATAAAATACGGCGGCAGTGCCATGATCAATGACGAGCTCAGCCGTACAATAATGCAGGATATTACCCTTCTTAAATATGTAGGAGTCAATCCTATTGTAGTACACGGAGGGGGGCCGGAGATCACAAAGATGCTTGCAGCCTTAAACATCCCTACCGGCTTTCATAAGGGTTTGCGGATTACCACCAAAGAAGCTATGGAAGTAGTGCAGATGGTGCTTACGGGAAAAATAAACAAGGATATTGTATCACAGCTTAATTCCCTGGGAGGTAAAGCCATCGGACTCTGCGGAAAGGATGCCAACATAATCGAAGTGGAAGCAATGGAACCTGTTGACGGGGTAGATCTCGGATATGTGGGCAAAATAAAAAACATCAACTGCAGGGTACTGGAGATACTAGCAAAAGACGAATACATTCCGGTGGTAGCACCTATAGGCGTAGGCCCCGACAGTGAAAGCTATAACATCAATGCCGATACCGTGGCGGGGGAACTAGCAGCAGCTTTGAAGGCAGAGAAGCTGATTTTCCTGACCGATATTGACGGCATCCGTCTCGACCCCAAAGATCCCGAATCCATAATTTCCGTCATAACGATAGATGAAGTATATGAACTAATTCGCAAAGGTATAATTGACGGCGGCATGGTACCAAAGGTGGAAGGCTGTATAAAAGGCATTGAACAGGGAGTAAACCGGACTCATATAATAAACGGCACCATACCCCACCCCATCCTTTTAGAAATATTTACCGATAAAGGCATCGGCACCATGGTAACCCGCTGAATTTAATCAGAGAGCCCTATATTCCTGGTCATACCCAATATATACGGCGATATTAACGAATTCTCCTACGGAAAATCAGTGTCCTTAGTGAATAATTTACCTTTCATATTACTATTATATTCCATGGGGCATTGATTTTCTTTTTTATGTGTATACGCCGGCAAAGCAAAAGCTTAAAACAAAATTGGATTGACATTGGAAAAATTAAACACTATCATTAGTAGTGTGAGTTAAAATATCAGCAGGCGGAACTTCTCTTTGATGACAGGAGGGAACGATATGAAGAGAACACTTGCAATCATATTAATTCCGTTGTTCTTTATCCTGCTGCCGATATTATCAGGCTGTGGATTAAAGAGCAGACCCAAAGATGACCTTGTCAAACAAAGCGTGATTGAAGAAGCTGATGCAGAGCCTACGGATGAAAAGGCTCGGGAAATCATTCAGGATAGTGATACCGAAAGGCAGGATTATCTTGAGCTGGAAAACACGGCACAATTGGATGACAACATAACACCATTGCCGGAAGATATAGAACAGCTGGATGATGACGCTTTCCTGGAATCAGATGAGAAGGAAAAGCAGGAAGATAGGAAAGAAGAAAAGAAAGAGGAAAAGCAAAAAAAACCTTTACCCTATAAAATTCAAGTAGACGTCACCAATCAGGTAGTGACGGTATTCGGCAGAGACAATAACGGAAAATATACCAAAGTTGTACGCCAGATGATCTGCTCTACTGGTACCGATGCCACACCAACCCCTCTGGGCACCTTTATCATGCCGGGTCAAAAAGGCCGATGGGGTTATTTTGCCAAATTCGGCGTATATGCCCAGTACTGGTCAAGAATCAAGGGCGGCATTTTATTTCATTCGGTGATATTCAGAAAACCGGATGAATCCACCTTGTCGGTCAGTTCCTTGCTTAACCTGGGGAAGAAAGCTTCCCATGGCTGCATACGCCTTCTGGTGGAGGATGCCAAATGGATATACTACAATATCCCTGCAGGAACGGAAGTTACAATAATGAAGGGCAAGAAAAATCCGTCATTAACAGCCAGTCTGAAACCCAAACTTAAACCCGTCAAGATTGAACTCCAGACTCCCGGTCCGATTGAGCTGTTGGTTGGTGAAAGCAAGGATATAAACGTCCGTGTAACATATCAATACGGTGTAGTGGAGCAAAATCCTTCGGATATAGAATGGGTGGTCAACAGTGACAAGGTAGTTTCAATAAAGGCCGGCACAATACGAGCTCTGGCGCCGGGAAAAGCTGAAATAAAAGCCACCCTCGGAAATATCAGCAGCAGCCCGCTTATGATAAATGTAAAGGAACCGGCTCCCGAGATTAAAATCGCCGGATTGGCCATCTCTCCGAAGGGGTCATCCCTTAATATAAACATGGCCTCTAACAATACACTGAAGTTGGATGCCAAATTGCTGTTTGATGACCAATCAGAACAAAGCGTAACCAATCAGGTTGAATGGACCAGCAGCAACAATGAGCTGGCAACCGTACAGGCCGGGCTGGTTACCGCCGTCAACCCGGACACTGTAACCATCTCCGCCAAATACAAAGAAGGCGGCAAGGAATACACAGCCAGCGTTGATATAAAGATTATAAAACCCGTTGGAATTATAATCAAAGCAGCCTCCGGCAAGTCTCTGTCCATTGAAGTAGATGAGCAGATAACGCTTGAGGCAGAACTGGAGTACAGTGACGGAAGCAGGGAAAAGATAAGCTCAGGCTTGGAGTGGAACACCAATAACACGAGTGTTGTTTCCGTCAAAAACGGCACGGTTAAAGGTTTAGCCCCCGGCCAGGCGACCATCACGGTAAAATATAAGGGTCTGGAAGGCAATTGTATAATAGATGTAGCAGCACCTCCCGAACCACCAGACCCCGGCTCGGAAAATCCGCCGGAGTCACCGGATGAGCCGTAAACAACGACTAAACAACAGAATTAATGAAAGATATTGAAACAGCCGGGTTTACAGACAGACCCGGCTGTTTTTTTCAATTGACTTTTCAACGCAAAATATGCACAATGATAGATTAGATAAATGCATTAATGAAAGAAGGAGATATACGTGAACTATAAAGTAAAAATCACGCCCAAAATCCGCGCAAACCTGGCCATTTCGATTACTGTAATCTTTTGGGGAATGTCTTTCGTAAGTTCCAAAGCCGTTTTAAATACCGGCATTCCCCCATTTACCATGGCCTTTCTCCGGTTTTTGATAGCTTCGGCCCTGCTATTTCCAGTTTATAAAAAGCTGGAGCCGGATAAACGTATGAGGATAAAGACAAGGGAATTCCCAATTTTGCTTATAAGTGCCCTTTTTGGCGTCACAATATACTTTTTGTTCGAAACCATAGGCATAAAGCTTACATCCGCATCCACCGCATCAATGATCATTGCCAGTATTCCCGTGTTTACCGTGTGCGCTGAATTTGCCATATATAGGAAGCGTATCCCGCCGCTTAAATGGTTGGGAGTACTGCTGTCGGTGGCAGGTGTCTACTTCATTATAAAGGAAGAACAAGTACATCAATCCACCCCTGAATCCTTTATAGGAAATCTTTTGATGCTGGGAGCATGCATATCGTGGGTAATCTACATAATAGCCAGCAAAAGCATCAGGAAAAGCTTTTCGGGATTAGCGCTGACAACATACCAAACGCTGCTGGGGACCCTGTTCCTCCTTCCCCTCGCATTGCTGGAGCATGATTCCTGGATATCGATCCCCGCCATAGCATGGTTCAACATACTGTACCTGGCCGTATTTTGCAGCGCTATAAGCTATTTTCTTTATATATACTCCCTTACCTACCTGGATTCGGTCATTGTTTCATCCTACACCAATCTGATACCCGTAGTCAGCACCTTCGGCGGTATATTTATTCTTGGAGAAAAAATCATGCTGCGACAAATTCTTGGCGGCTTGATAGTTATTGCTGGTGTATTCATTGTCAATTTAAATAAGCCAAGCATAAACAGAATCTTCAATAGAACCGTATCTCTCGAGGTCTATGATAAACATCCTTAATGAACATAACTAATCCTTTTTTTATAAAGCCCCCGGCATACAAACCAGGGGCTTTATTCTCAAACCTCTTTGATTGCCTCGGTGGGACAGCTCTCCAAAGCTTCCTGCACATCCCCTTCCAGTTCCTCAGGAACATCGGTGTCAATGGCTTCCGCCCTATCGTCAGCATTCCATTGAAACACCTCTTCGCATATACTGATGCAAAGTCCACAACTTATGCAAAGATCCTGATCCACAACAACTTTCAACTTAACTCCTCCTCTGACTCATTTCAATAGATAGTCCTTTTCTTATTTTATCCATATATCTTCGTTTTGATTAACAAGTCAAAAAAATATATTTTTCTCTATATTATTTAACATAGCGCCAAAAGCCTCTTTTATAGTTGACTTTCTATACCAGAGCTATACAATTATATTAAACAATAATATTGCAATTATCAGTGTCAATAAGAGGGAAAGGGGTAGTGCAATGGCAGAATGGTTAGCCCAACAGAATCTAGCAACAATCGGAGTGATAGCCAGCTTAATAGCCGGGCTCAGCACTGGAATAGGAGCAATTCCTATTTTCTTCACAAAAAACGTTTCGGAAAAGGTCCTTACAACAATGCTGGGATTTGCAGCCGGAGTGATGTTAGCAGCTACTTCCTTCAGTCTGGTAATCCCTGCCATTGAAAAAGGCGGAGGGGGAATAACAGGAGCTACCATTACCTTGCTTGGGATCATACTGGGTGGATTGTTCCTGGACTTTATAGATCGACACCTGCCTCACTTCCATACAGTTGCCGGAATGGAAGGAACAAGCAAAAGTTTAAGCAGGATTTGGCTGTTTATTATTGCTATCACGATACACAATTTTCCTGAAGGTCTGGCAGTAGGAGCTGGGTTTGGAGATTTTGACTACAGCAACGGCTTTGCATTAACTATAGGTATAGCCATACACAATCTGCCTGAAGGTATGGCAGTCGCCCTGGCATTAACAACCGAAAAAGCCTCTCCCTACAGAGCATTTTTTGTCGCGCTTCTGACCGGACTGGTGGAACCTATAGGCGCAATTATAGGCCTTGTAATGACACAGCTCGCAAGGCCAATTCTCCCGCTTATGCTGGCCTTTGCGGCAGGCGCCATGCTATTTGTCATCAGCGATGAAATGATTCCGGAAACCCACAGACGAGGCGCACATAGAATAGCTACATTTGGTGTTATCATAGGCTTTGCCGTCATGATGGTTCTGGATACAGTGATTTAAACACATGCCGACAGATTAGACCGGGATATATTTGAGGTGAACGCTATATGGTAATCGGCGTCTGTAAAATCCATCTTCATATAAATGAGGTATTCTCCCTAAAAGAAAAAAGGCGTATAGTGAAAAGTCTCACGGAACGCCTAAGAGCACGCTTCAATGCATCGATTGCCGAAGTAGAGCTAAATGATAAATGGAAAAATGCCGTCATCGGCGTAGCTTGCATTTCCAACGATGGGGGGCATATGGACAGTATACTGTCCAGCATTTTGAATTTTATAGAAAATGACGGCAGGGTGTTTGTGGCCGACTGTCTTACGGAAAAAATATACGTGGACTAGGGATTATACATCCAAATAGGTGCAAAATGCCCGAAGCTCATTCGGTTTTAACACGCTCAACCACTATACGGAATCCTTCAACCTGAACCACCTTCACCCTGGTGCCCTTGGGTATAAACTCTCCATTTGTAATTACATCTACCCTCCGACCGTCTATTTCAGCCTGCCCCGTCGGTCGAAGCAATGAGAGGGTTAAACCTTCCTTCCCAAGCAGCTCCCCCCGGTTTGGTACGCTGCTGTATCCCTGTTCACTATTCAACCTGGATCTAAGGAGTAAAGTCTTTGATATCCTGCCACCTTTGACAGCAGAACGATAGGCCCATATCAGGAGGCCTACTATAATCAACAGTGCAATAACTATCATTCCAACCAGAACAGGGGGTGAAACAACCTGGGATGCAATCACAATCCCAAGCAGTAAGGATATGATTCCGATGGTGCCGGCAACCCCAAAACCCGGCATCATGAACTCTATGGCAATTAACACGGCGCCCAGCAAGAATAATAGCACCATTAACCATTTGAGCTGACTTAAAATTTCCAACAAAGCCACTTCTCATCCCCCCTACCCACTAATTCCCATCACACCGCTTTCCGCTTCAGACATTTATATGCAATCACTGTACCGTTTATGCCAATGTAGTGTAAATAAACTTATCTAATCGCATCAAATATTCTTCATTATTATACTTTCTACTATATCGGCCACATCTTCACAGGCGTCGCAACAATCTTCAAGGCATTGAAAAACCTGGGTCCAAGTCATGATCTCCACCGGGTCTTCTGATTCTACATAAAGCCTTCTCATAGCAGCTGTATACAGCCGGTCTCCTTCTTCCTCCTTATCATTCATCTCGACTATATATTTATGGATATTGGAAGATTTGCGGAAGTTAGGAAACTCACCCATCATCTGCTTCATAGTCTCGGTGGAGCTTGTAATAATCTTTACAAATTCAAATGCCTCATCCCGTATTGTCTTTATGTTGTACATATAAAGACGCATTGCCACTTCTTCTATACAATCGGTCGCATTGTCAATCTGTTCTGCCAACTGAATAATATCCTCCCGTTCTATCGGGGGCAAAAACTCCTTAAGAAGATTTTTCATCATAGCATGCTTTTCCAAATCAGCTGTGTGTTCTATCTTATGCATATCAACAATTTTTCGTGAAAGGGTATCCGCCTTGTAATTATCTATTATACCCCGCAGCATTTCGGCCGCTTCACAAGCATAGTTGACCATTTTTTGAAAAACCTCGTAATAGTTATAACCCCTTCTTCTTAACATTTGATCCTCCTTATTCTCATCGTGTATTTTTTATGTTGACATTCCTTGATGGAATTCGGATAAATGGCTGAATGCTAAAATATGGCTATAAACAGCTTGGCCATCAAAAAACCGATAAGGCCGCATCCCGGAAAGGTCAGTATCCAGGTCAAAACCATCTCTTTTACTACCGACCAGTTAACCGAGGATATGCGTTTCGCCGAGCCCACGCCCATAATGGCAGTAGTTTTGGTGTGGGTGGTGCTGACCGGCAAACCGGCCAATGAAGATATGAGGAGACAAAGCGCTGCTGCAAGATCGGCTGAAAAGCCCTGATATTTCTCAAGTTTCACCATATCCATGCCCACCGCCTTTATTATCCGGTACCCACCAATGGAGGTGCCCAGTGCCATAACGCCCGAACAAAGAACGATCAGCCAGAAGGGAATCATAAAACCGGCTGTTTGTTCCTGCCCCCTTACCAGAAAAATCCCCAGCAGGAATACGCTCATGAACTTTTGGCCATCCTGCGCACCGTGCATAAAGCCCATTGAAGCAGCGGCAAAAATCTGAGCGTTCCTGAAAAAACCCAGCGTCTTACGCCTGTCCACCCTATGAAATGCCAGCTCTACCCCTTTCACGGTAGCAAAGCCCATCCCAAAGCCTAAAAATGTTGACAGTACCAGCCCATAAATCACCTTTACCCATTCCGAACCATTAATGCCCGAAAAACCGCCTTGCAGGGCTATAGCTGCTCCCGACAATCCTGCAATAAGAGCATGGCTTTCACTGGTAGGTATGCCGAACCACCATGCAGCAGTTGCCCAAGTGACTATAGCAAAAAGCGCCGCACAGAGAGCAGCCAGAGCGGTATGGGTATCACCGCGAAAATCAACCATATTGTATACCGTCATAGCAACCGAATTGTTTATCATGGTCATAACCAGCACACCCAAAAAGTTAAATATTGTAGCCATAATAACTGCCGAGCGGGGTGTCATGGAACGGGTGGATATACAAGTAGCTATGGCATTCGGGGCATCGGTCCAACCGTTAACCATTATCACCGAAACGGTCAGAAGGGAAGTGATAAGCAAGGTAGGAATGGTGAAAAGCTCCTGCAAAAATTCCCAAAGTGAGATTGTCATCCTTCACGCCCTTTCTTGTGTAAAAAATACTATATATCCTTCCGGAAGTCCTGCCAAGCAGTTAGCGAGTAACGACAAAAAACATCATATATTTACAGATATATGCATAAAATACACTCATTATAGTATCATATCCCCGATAAAGGTGCAATACTCTTTATTTTCATTTATTTTTTCCCGCAACTTAGGATTTCCTAAAACTCATTAATATAAGCCCTGGCCTTGTGTAAAAGCAACAAAAAAAATGAGGCAATGTCTTTCATACCTCATATCACCAATTTATCTGGTGGGCCTTACTGGACTCGAACCAGTGACCCCTACAATGTGAGTGTAGTGCTCTCCCGGCTGAGCTAAAGGCCCGCATCATCACTTATTTGATCTTTGCAAGAATATTATACCCCTATCGCTACCCTGTGTCAATATTTTTGATCTCACTGTGACACATCTTCCTTAGCCGATGTCCTTCAACAAATCCCTTATAAATACTGCCCTGCCTTCTTGGATGGATCTGTTTGCCGCCGCACCGATTATAAGGGACATTGCTCCTGCCCTTGAACCGGCCACGTAGTTAAGTGGATCCGGGCCACCCCTAAACAGAAGTCTTTGAAGCACTTCATCCGCACCTCCGTGGCCGCCTGTAAATATCGGAACATTGATAACAATCTCTTCTCCCCTTTTATTGTACACTCTAAGCCGATTCACCGACGCACCGGCAAACATCTTCGAAGTATTACCCACAAAGGTTTCAGCTTCCAGCCTGCCACTCGTTCCATTTATCGAAAGCCTATATCCTTCATAGGGCGAATATGCCGTCAATGAATAGCTCATCATAGCTCCACCCGAGTACTTAACATTGAGGCTCATGGTATCAAATATATCTATCTCATCCGAAAATACACAGCTGTCGCGAAAATATCCATCCACATCTTCACAATCCAGATATAGCTCCTTAAGAGCCGGAAGCGAAGAAATATCCAGGTAAAAACTACACGTATCCTTATACCCACAGGTCAAACAGCGCTGGCCCCTTCTATCCGTGGTGGGACCGTAAAATCTCCTCTCACCGTATGCATTCACCGCTACGGGCTCCTGCTCTATAAGCCAGTTTATCAGATCAAAGTGGTGGGTGGCTTTATGTACCAGAAGCCCTCCCGAATTTTCCAAACGCCTGTGCCACCTCCTGAAATAGTCGGCACCGTGAACGGTGTCCAGAAGCCATTCAAAATGTATGCTCAAAGCCTCTCCGATAACACCGTCTCCGAGCAATTCCTTCATTTTGGCAGAAAATGGACTGCAACGGAGGTTGAATGTAACAATCACCTTTTTACCGGTTTTCTTTTCGGCCTCAAGGATCATATTGCATTTTTCCTCGTCTATCGTCATGGGCTTTTCCGTTATGGCATCGCAACCCGCTTCGAGAGCTCTTATTATATATTCGTGATGATAGCGATCCACTGTGGTCACTATTACCACATCGGGTTTTGAATCGTCCAGCATTTCATCAAAGCTGTTGTACACTTTAAAATCCCCGCCTGCTCTTCTCTTAAGCAGCTCCGCCCGCTTATAGTTTGGATCATACACGCCTGCTATCTTTGCCACATCCCTGAATTTTTCATGAATGGGGACTGCATACATGTATAATCCCCTGCTGCCCGCTCCTACTATGGCATACCTTTTCATATAATGCTCTCACCTCTATATACAATATATCCTCCAATATGTCCTCAACAGGCCAATTAAAACACTCGACGGTTTTTCCTTTTATTTTTTGATTGCTGGCTCAATACTTTTCGGATATCTCCTAAAGGCAGGCCGGTATAATATCAGCGGTGATTACAAGTTACAGCCATCCCGTCAATTTCGCAAGCAAGCGGCTGTATTCAATAAAATTTTGCCAGGATATATCGGGAGGTACTCCGTGATCACAGCTGGGGATAAAACCTCCTTCTTTCAACAAAGGAGGTACCACACGCACAAGCTCCTTTTCCAGTGCCTTTCCTCCCTTTGCAATGCACCTCTTGTCTATACCACCACAAAAGGCCATCTTTTTTCCGTACAACCTTCTGTATTCTACAATGTCGTTATGGGCGGCAACTTCCACCGGGGAACAACAGTTGAAACCTGCTTCGAGCCATATGGGTATCAATTCACCAATATAGCCGTCGCTATCCATTTCGATAACCGGGCAACCTTTTTCCCTTAATCTGGGAACCCATTTCTGGTAAACCGGCATCAGGTATTTATATGTCATTGCCGGGGAAATCATGCTGTGCGCTTTATAAGCCATGTCCTCATTTATGAGAACCTGATCGGGGCATATTTCCTCCAAAACTTTATCCAGCATTTTAGCTACAAAATCTCCCCAGAATTGGGCCATTTCCTGTACAAAATCAGGCTCTTCGATCATCATGATGCACAGCCTTTCCAAACCGCACCAATCCCGAAGTTGCCAAAAGGGACCGCTAATTGTCAAAGAAATGGGATAATCCCTGGACTTTAATCTTTCACATCTCTCTTTAAAATCATCGGGAAACCGGGCTGGACATTCGGGATCGTAGCGCTTCTTCATCTCCTCCCAATCCTTCCAGTTTTCCACGGGAAATTTTATGTACTTCCGGGTGACAAAATCCTTGGCATACCTTAAATAACTTACATCATAGCGATCGGATATCTCCACGATGGTGCCCATCCAATCCTGGACCACATAATGTCCTTCTCTATGCTCCAGCACCATTTCCGGAAATTGCGGGATCATTTTAAAGGAGATTCCCAATTCGCTGCGAGGATGCGAAAAAGGAGCATCAATCCCCAATTCCTTGCATAAAGCCTCATAGAAATCCATCCCTTCATCAAGCCCTTCCTTACGCCAGCGCGCCAGCGTGGATTTCCTCGGACCTCCGGGTATAAAAGGAATTTTATCGGGTTGTCCAAATGTCAAAGTTTCAATGTACCTTTCTCTTGCATTCAATTCTTCCACCCGTTTATCATTAACCAAATTTTATGGTTAAATTACGCAACACCTCGGAGCTTACCAGAGAGGCTGAATCTTCATCCAAAAACAGCATCCACTTATCATGGTTCTTTAGAATAGTGGCAGGTATTTCATTGGTTGCATCGCTTCCAAGGGTCAGCTTTATGGCTTCTGCCTTAACTTTATAGGGTACACAGGAAACAATAACCCTGCTTTGCATTATTTGATAGCACGTCATGGTAACGGCCTGCTTGGGAACATCCTCAACCGTTGGAAACCAGCCCTCCCTTACCTGCTGCCGTTTGCATCGTTCATCCAAATCTACCACGATAAAAGCTTCTCTGGTTTCAAAATCCGCCGGAGGATCATTGAAGGCTATATGCCCGTTTTCCCCGATTCCAATAAGCGCCAAATCGACCGGTTTTTTTCTTAGCTCTTCGGTTAAATGCTCAATACTCTTATTAACATCCCCTTCGGTGTTTACAAAATACGCGGCCTTGAGCTTTACCAGACTTGTAAACCTGTCTTTTAGGTATTTTCGAAAGCTGGCAGGATGTGTCTCGGGAATACCTATGTATTCATCCAGGTGAAACATTTCCACCCTGCTCCAGTCAACATTCATCTGAACTAAATGCTTTAATGTATCAAACTGGGAAGCACCGGTGGATAAAACCAGTCGTGCCTCACCTTTTTCAGCAATAGCAGCGTTTAAAATCTCCGCACAATACTTTGCCGCGGCTTGCCCTAACATTTCAGAATTTTTGTAAATATTTACAATCATGGCTTCGTCACCCTTATATCATCCTCAACTTAACAACCATAAACCGGTAGTCGTTGGATCATATCCGTTCAGCCAGGGTATTTTCGGACTTTATCATCTCCACTCCCTTTCAGCCTTGGCCAGTATCTTCAGGGCATCCTCCTCTTCCATCACTGGGAAAAGCAAATACAAGCCGTCAGATCCGTAGCGCTTCACCAGCTTGTCTGCTTTGGAGATCAGTTCATCCGTATCCCCTTCATCCAGGCTGATCCAAAGGGATTTGCCCGCTTCCTTTACCTTATCGTATATGGGATACCACAGCTCGTTTCCACCATCCGGCTTGCCGGCTCCGGGAGTCCATTGCAAGGCCGTCAGCTCCTCCACTTCCATTAAAGCATCCAGATGCTTGATAGCATCAGGCCCATCCAAATGAAACATGGTGTAATCCAGCTTTTGACACTGCTGACGCAAGGAGGGCACAAAAAACTCGCGGAACTGCTTTGGAGACATCAAGGCACAAAAATCACACTGTACCTTGGCTATTCTTCCCGGTCCCCATATATGGAAAGCGGTAAAGCTGCTGCTGCCGTCATTTCCCTTTATTATATTGTACATGGCATCATAATAGATAAAATAGAGAGCGTCTATCTGCTCAATATAGTCCTTTATAATGTCCGGCTGATCTATAATATCGTAGCAAAACTGTTGAGGCCCCCGCAGGACGGAAAGGATATCCAGACTTTCTATTATATCGGGAATGTTAACCAGAAAATCACCATCGGCCAGCTCCTGTCCCCTCAGTATCAGTTCCAAATGGCGTTTCCACCAATAATTATCGGGATCATATGTCAGCGGACCCCATTCACGCCAGTCCGGCTTGACGCATTCGGTATACCATACCGTGTCCCATGCAAAATTCGGCTCCGAACCCAAATATGTCGCCATCGAGCCCGGTCCTATATTTAGATCCAGTGATGGAAAGGCCTCTGCCAAAAAGACATGTGCCCGGCAGAAATTGCGCAACTCCTTTACCCGCCGTTCCACATCAAGGTGCAATTCCTCGGGCGTTTTGGGAGGTTTCACCGGCTCCAAAGGCTCTGTGGGCTCTTTCCGACGGACAACAAGCCTCAGCATGGGCCTATCTATACTGGAATGTTTCCACCAGGCTTTGAATCTCTCTTTGGTTTCTTCCCAATTATCCTTGTATCGCATAGCTCCCTCCTGATCCATAATTTTATATTAATTGAAACGAGCGGAAACACACATTCATCAAATGAACCGAACGGTGCTTTCAGCATCGTTTTTCACATTGACTTAATATACAATTTATATTTAAAAGCTTATATATATTTTCCAGAATGCTATCGTTTTACGCTTCCAGGTGTAGGTTATGTATACGTGGTTTTCGGCACTTACAATTGCGGGATAGGAGAATTCCCCGTCGTGGGACGTTTTAGGCGCCTCATTATGATCAAGTATTAATTCGTCCCTCCATGTCAGCCCATTGTCGTCCGAAACCCTCAACGCTATAGGGGTTCTCTCTACCCAATTGCCCTGTACGGGATTGTACACAAGCACCAGCTTCCCATTCTTCAATTTCACAAGATCAATTCCGCTGTTGTTATTGGGCAGATCGGTAGGATAGGCTTGACACCATGTCATGCCTCCATTCTCAGAATCGCTTCTGTATATGAAACCCTCTGTGCTTCTGGTCAGCATGTGCACTTCCCCCGGCTCCGACTCCCACAACGTGGGCTGAATTATACCTTTATCCATCAACCTTCCATGATCGATCGGAACCATCTCACTCTTGATCCATGTATTGCCATCATCTTCTGATATGTCCACAAAACAATCCCATCTTGTTTCGGTCTCAACGGAAGCAGGGGCTATCCACCTTCCGCTCTGCAGTATAATGGGCTTATTTTTGACGGGCCCCCTGCCACCGATATCTCCTGCAACCAGCTCCCTGGGCTGCGACCAGGTATCCCCTCCGTCTGTTGATGTCATCACCATGGTGTGCCACAACTGCGGATTCAGCCCCACCTTATAGAACAGATACAGCCTGCCATTATTCCCTTTAAACAGGACGGGGTTCCAACATGGAATATTTTCGGCATCGGCCACCTTTACAGGAGAGCTCCACCTGCCATCCTTCCTCCGCGATAGCCATATGGCTACATCGGGATGTTTCTCGTGGGTTCCGCCAAACCAGGAAGCCAGGACTTCATCCCTTTCATGATCCAGCACTATCAAAGTGGAGGCATGACACTGTGGAAAATACTTATCCGGTTCAAAAATACGCTCTCTCAAAAGAACTCTGTGACGCACTTGCACAACCTCTTCCTCCATACATCATTGTCGTCTTCCTGAGAGGCAAACCTGTTGCTGATTAAAACCAAAGCATCAATCCCGATATCGGCCATTCTTTCCCTATGAGTTTTGTATAAGAATTATATTCATTTTTACTTCACCAAAATTTAGGGAACCAGTCCAAAACACCAACAGCAAACAAAGATGGCCAGTTAAATCCTGATTTGAACTTTGCTCTATAGTATTGAACAATATTCTGCCATTACATAGCCAATATAGCACTTCCTGACAGAGTTGTCAAACGTCAATGTTTCCGATTGGCGCGCAATTGTCCCTGAAAAGACAAAAAAAAAGAACATCTCCTATATGATTCCGTTGTGTTATAATGATATAGAAGGAGAAACAGTGGGCGATGGAAGAACCGGTAAACTAAGACCAGTACCGTGATATTATTATTTGTAGGAGGAGGTCTTATCTGTGAGAAATTTTGAACCTGACTACACGAATATTTTGGATGCTGCCAAGAATAAAAAGCCCAAAAGGCTGCCATTGTATGAGCATATAATTTCCGAACAAATAATGGAACGGATATTAAACAAATCATTTGCAGACCTCATGAACGGAGACATATCAGATAAACGCCAATATATAATGGAATATATAGGATTTTTTAAGGCCATGGGGTATGATACGGTAAGCTTCGAAAGATGCATAGGCCCCGTGATGCCGGGCAGCGGAGCGCTTGGGAATCATAAACCCGGCGTTATAAAGACCCGGGAGGACTTTGAAAAATATCCGTGGGACTCCATACCCGATCTGTTCTTTGAGGAATATTCCGATATCTTCCTTTTACTCAAAGAGGAAATGCCCCCGGGAATGAAAGCCGTAGGCGGTCCAGGCAATGGTGTATTTGAGTGCGTACAGGACGTAGTAGGGTATATGGATCTATGCTACATTCGTACTGACGATCCGGAATTATATAGGAATTTATTCGATAAGGTTGGTACTATTATGTATACCATCTGGGAAAGATTTCTGCCCTTATACGGAGATGTGTATGCGGTTTGCAGGTTTGGAGACGATCTGGGTTTCAAAAGCTCAACCCTCTTACCACCCGATGATATAAGAAATTATATCATCCCCCAATATAAACGCATAATAGATTTAATCCACAGCCATAATAAACCGTTTTTATTCCACTCCTGCGGAAATATATTCTCGGTAATGGATGATATTATTGATGTGGCAGGTATTGATGCCAAGCACTCAAACGAGGACGTCATAGCCCCCTTCTCGGTATGGGTGGAAAAGTACGGAGATCGGATTGGAAATTTTGGTGGTGTGGATACCGATGTTCTATGCCAGAAAAACGAACAGGAAATACGGGAATATACCCTTGATATAATAAACACCGCCATTGAACACAAGGGCTTTGCACTGGGTTCGGGTAACTCGATCCCCGACTACGTACCTGTGGAAGGATATCTGACAATGGTGGAAACCGCCAGAAAATACCGCGGCGAATAATAATACAGGTATCAGTCAAACTCTACCACAATGGTTTCGAACAGTTCCAGCTTGGGAAGGGCAAAGGATAATTCGTTCCTGCCGCCAATACTGTAGTCCAAAACTATACCTCCACACAGCGCTTTTACGCCGGCAACCCGTCCGCCTACCTTCAGGCGAACGGATATATCAAATATGGGTAACGGCTCAAAAAAATGGAATAAAAACACATTTTCCTTTCCCGTACTTCTTTGAAATCATTCCCGGGATCGTGGTTTCCACAGCATAATAGCTCTTTTCGGGCGGGCCAAACATGCACGTGGGGATATATGCTAAATATCTATCACAGTTGTCATCGGTATCCAGCTCCATAAAATCGTCATAGAGATAAACTATATCCAGATCCTCAAGCTCTTGAGAACTCTCTTATCAGCAGGTCTGACCCGATAGAGCTTACGCCATTATGGCTGCCTTTTCCCGGGTAATTTGCCATTTAAGGGACTCTCCATTCAAATACCGTTTCAACTCATCCACCATGTATTTCCCCATGCGATTGCATTCCTTGCCCATAGAACCCGCAATGTGCGGAGTCAGTACAACATTGGGAAGCGTGTATAGAGGTGAACCGGCCTCGGGCGGCTCCGGATATGTTACATCCAGTACAACCTGCAAATCCGTCCGCCTTCTCAACACTTCTATCATCTCTTTCTCCCTCACAATTGCTCCACGTGCGGTATTTATGAATGATGCATTGGGCTTCATAGACTCAAAATGCTTTCCGGTGATCATCCCCTCGGTTTCTTTGAGCCAGGGAGTGTGCAGGGAAACCACATCGGCGAGTTTAAATATCTCATCCAGAGGATACATCTTCACTCCGAGCTCCTCAGCCTCTTCAGGACTTACATACGGATCGTAAGCTATAATATTTAAATCAAAATTTTTAAGCAGCCTGCAGACACGCCTGCCTATCATGCCCAGGGATATGATACCAACGGTTGTACCGTACGCCCCCGGTACCTCTTTAGTCTCAGGATATCTTCCCTCCCGCTTTATCGATAGGGCAAACTCCCATCCCCTCTTAAGGCAAAACAGTATCTGTGATATGGTATATTCGGCCACAGGTATGGCATTCGCAGCGTAAGCGCTCGTAATAACTATGCCTCTGTCCCAGAAGGCATCGCTGACCACCCCTTTTATCGAACCGGCTCCGTAAAACACAGCCTTGAGATTTGGACAAAAAGACAGGAATTCTTCATCCATGTAGGGAGCTCCCCAGCCCGAAAAAATCACTTCGGCGTCTGCCACGAGGGCTGGAGCCTCCTTTATCGATTGGGGTGTCTGAGGAGGGGCGTATATATCGACCAGCTTTCCAATCTCCTCCTGCACCTCTCCTCCATATATAAGCTTAAATGAATTCTTATCCAAAATATATAGCCCTTTCACCATAAGCACCTCTCCTTATGTTACAAATAGGTTTTGCCTCGGTGCGAATTCCCAGGCTCAATACATCTTTTGACATATCCCTATATGCTTCGGTCTTCAACTATTTAAATAAAGGTCTGACGCCCCTCAAGCAACGCCTGCATCATAGGAAGGTTCATACCGCCGTCTACCCGCAGGGTTATACCGGTTACATAAGCAGCTTCTTCGGAGGCTAACCATACTACTGCTTTGGCCACATCCTCTGACCGTGCTACCCTCCTTATAGGAATTGATTGCTGTATCAAATCCACAAAAGCCTTTCTGTCCCCTTCAAGCTCTCGGGTAATGGTCAGACCGGGAGCTACCGCATTCACCCTTATACCGTTGGGTGCCAATTCGTAGGCCATGCTTTCGGTACTCCTGGCCAATGCGGCCTTCATAGCCCCGTATATTGTATCCCTGTCATTGGTCCTTTCCTGGTGCACGGAGGTGATATTGATAATGGAACCACGGGTGCCGGTTTTGACCATCAGCTGGGCAGCGCGCTGAGCACAAAGGTATGCCGCCCGGAAATCCACCTTATAGCACTGCTCCAATCGTTCTATATCCATCTCCAAAAAGGGCTTAAATATTGTAATGCCCGCATTGTTTACCAACACATCCAGCCTGCCCATCTTCTCATAGGCTTCATCAACAATCCTGGCCGGGACATCAATATCGCTTAAATCTCCTACCACTATTTCGGTCTTCCTGCCCAGTTCCCCAATCTTCTGGGCCAGTTGTGCTGCCCCTTCCGGCGTTTGTCGGTGGTGAATCACAACATCATAGCCCTGTCTGGCGAATTCCAGCGCGATACCATGCCCGATTCCTCTTCCCGCTCCCGTCACCAATACAACTTTGTTCATGTCCCAATTCCTCCTCAATTATCTTTTATTTTCTCACGTATTCTACTTCTATTATTATATATTTATACTTCTAACCAGAAACTAAATATGAAAATAATGCTATTTTTCAAGCAGGATTTGCCGTTTTTCACATAATTATGCTTGTTTTCTTCCGCCTCACATGAAGAGTTATAAAAACAAAAGCATGCTGATAAAGTAAAACAGAGCATAACTCTGGAGCATAACACTGACTGCCATATGATATAAATATTTTATTATATTTTATAGCCCTTTACAATGTTTTGTGAAAACCGGCTGGGACCCGTTCAAAAGAATTAAACAATTGTCAGCTGATATGACTGATACCCCACGATTTGTTTGGCCTTGGTCCCATATGGAGTATCAGTGTACCTCCGTCAGCTATATCTTCATGCCTAAACCAAGGTTCATTCAGCGGTTTCCCATTCAATTGGGCAGCTTGGACATACTTATTTTGTTTTGATACGTTAACAGCCTTTATTGTAAATACTTTATTGCTATCCATGCGGATTTTTATATCCTCAAAAATCGGACTACCAATGTCGTATACCGGCTTGCCAGGACACACCGGATAAAAACCTATCGCTGAAAATACAAACCATGACGACATGGCCCCACCGTCCTCATCACCACAAATACCCAAAGGCCCGTCATCGTACCATATATCCATTATCATTCTCACAATTCGCTGCGTCTTCCAAGGTTGACCCGCATAGTTGTACAGATACGGGATGTGAAAGCTTGGCTCATTTCCATGTGCATATTGGCCAATTAATCCCGTAGAATCCGGAAATTGTCCTAAAAACATATATTTGGGCCCGTTATACTGTTCTGTAAACAAAGCATCCAGCCTTTCTGCAAATTTTTGCCTCCCACCCATAAGGTCAATAAGTCCCTCAATATCATGTTGCACATGAAAGGTATATACCCATGAGTTACACTCTGCAGTATAATCCCTGCCTCCCAGGCCCCCGCCTAACTTGGGATCAAAACCTTCAACCCATTGACCATCCGCATTCCTGGGCGCCATAAATCCTATCCGCTTATCATACAGCTTTCTATAATTTTCTGCGCGTTTTATAAAATATTCATAATCCTCCTTCTTATTTAATGCTTTTGCCATTTGAGCAATACACCAATCGTCGTAACACCATTCTAAAGTGACCGACACAGCCTGGCGCCTCTCAAAGGGATGAACCTCTCTCACCGTTTCTTTTTCATCCTTATTCAGCGCCGGGAAAAAACCTTTCTCGAGATATACCTTATCAAGCTGGGTCAGCGGGCCTTTTCTCCACGGCAGTTTTGTACATTCCATGGCATTTCTTTTCATGGCTTCATAAGCTTTTTCCACATCAAAATCCCTATAGCCCTTCATGTACACGTCAGTTATAAAAGCAGCTCCGTGATTGCCAATCATTATATCGTAATCCGCGTCCAAGTGGGGGAAAGTCGGCAACCATCCAGTATTATCGTAAATATGAAGATAGGATTTTATCATATCCAGCTGCCTTTCAGCATTAATCAACAATTGCAACGGATGCATGCAACGGTATGTATCCCAGATACCGTCATTCACATAAAAATCATAGTCTTCACAGCAATGCACTTTTTTGTCATAGTTGCTATAAAATCTGCCATATTCGGTTACATTGACCATACGAGTCATAGCCCTGTAAAGCGATGTGTAAAATATCGTACGCTGTTTCTCAGTCCCGCCCTTTACTTCTATTGAACTTAAAGCTTTATTCCATACACCTCTGGCCCGGTTCTTGATATTTTCAAAGTCCCACCCGGGAATTTCATTGATTAGATTTTGTCGTGCCTGCTCCTCGCTAATATACGATAAACCCACCTTAAGCTCAATACATTCTCTATCAGTCGTCTCATATTTGACTGAAAATCCTGCTTCCTTATCATTAAGATTAATCACTGTTTGTTCTGCATCACCATATCTATATGCACTACACTGTTTGAACGGTTTTGAAAATTGCATATGTACATAATGCTTCATACCCTTTAAAAGGCCATATCCTTGTATAGCGTTTGAATTAAGAATCTCCAGCTGCCCGGAATCCCGAGCATATAAATATATACTGGAGTTCATTGAAGAAGGAAAAGTAAACCGAAAGTATATTGCATGATGTGTAACGGTATATTCCACGATAATATCATAATCTTCAAGCAAAACTGAATAATAGTAAGGAGTCGCCATCTCAAAATCGTGATCAAAGGATGAGGCAAACTCTGAAGGAGCAAGCCCGTTACAAGCCGCCACAGGCATTATAATGCAAGCGCCAATGGGAAAGCCATATATTCTATCAGCCAAATACGTATCGCCTATTCCCGGAGTGAAAACAGGTGACACATTGGCCATGCTATGGGGAAGCATAACCATTGGAGATGTTGCCGTAAGCAAATGCCCTATGGATCCTATATACGGCTTAACATAATCAACGGGATCCTTTTTATTGCTTTTAATCAAGTAAAACACCTCCCTAATATCCCTTGGTGAAATTTTGTATAAACAAAACATCAGCGGTGCTGTATTTATGTTATTTCATAAAAGCACCGCTGCAATTTCATTTTTTCAGTTCCAACCAATTTTTTATGCTTTTAGCCCGGTTAACTTAATCCCCTGTACCAAATACTTCTGAGCGAATATGAACACCAGCAGCATCGGTATAGTGGCATACACTAACAGTACCATTATCAGATGCCATCCGAAATTGCCGCTGTGCTGCATATTGTATATGGCAACTGTTATAGTCCATAACCTGGAATCCGGCATCATTATCAACGGAAATACAAACTGCTGATATACAGCTAAAAATGTCTGCAAAATCACAATGGCAATAATTGGTTTTGACAGAGGAACAATTATTGAGCGTAAAATACGCATATTCGATGCCCCATCGATCTTGGCGGCATCAAACAATTCTGCCGGCAAACCATCGAAAAATCCCTTCAACAGGAAAATTGGCCAAGCCCATGCAGACCACGGCAGTACAACTCCCCATACTGTATTTATAAAATTCCAACCAGTTAATGGGAATCGTCTCAGCGTTAAATATGTGGGGATCAATAATGCCTGTTCCGGTATCATCATGGTTCCCAGAAAAAACAGAAGAATCAATCTGCCGCCTTTAGGCCGTATTTTAGACAATGAAAATGCGGCTAACGTACTTATTGTGCATTGTATTAGAATAGTCAGTATGGCAACCAAAAAAGTATTCAAAAAATAACGATGTAACGGAAGGGTATTCAAAACCTCTGCATAATTTTGGAAAAAGAATGTCTTTGGAATCAACCGCGGAGGCAATTCGAAAATATCCTTCGCACCTTTTAGTGAGGAGGAAATCAACCATACAAATGGAAATACCTGAATCGGTATACCTATCACTAATACTGCTATAATGAAGACATAGACTATTTTGTTCTTCTTCATGCGCATTTCATTATCGGTTATTAATGCCATATAATCACCTTCTGCTGGCAATTAGCCTTTTATTTATCATATCATTATTCCTCTTTTTGGAGCCGTAACTGAATATAACTTAATATTACAAGCACAATAAACAGACAAACCAGAACACTCATGGCATATCCAAAATCCTGGCCCGTATATGCCGTTTTAAAGGCGTACAATGCTACCGTTTCACTGGCACCGGCCGGACCTCCACCCGTCATAATATATGGCTGATCGAATATCTGCATTGCTCCGATTATTTGCAGTATAACCATTATTCTCACGATAGGAGAAATTCCAGGCAATAATATATGTCTCAACTTCTGCATAATACCGGCACCATCTATGGAAGCTGATTCAAACAATTCCTGCGGTATATCCTGAACTGCCGCCAAATATATCAAATAGTTAAAACCACCCCAAATAAGCAGGCTCGGGAAAAATATAACCCATTTAACCAATTTCACATCGTTTAACCATAGCTGGGGCGGTAAACCAACCAAGGATAAAATATAATTAGCCAGTCCATAATCGGGCTGCCATATATATTTCCACAACACCAGCATACCAATGCCGGGAGATATGGCAGGCAAAAAGTATGCAGTCCTGAAAAAAGTCTTTGTATGTCTGACCTCATTGACAAGAATGGCTAAAAGAATAGGACCCCAGAATCCGCAAACAAATGAGATGCCTGTAAATTCCAGCGTATTTATAACGGCAGTCTTCAGCTCGGCATCCTTGAAAAGCCTGAGATAGTTTTGGAAGCCGATAAATTGCCCCGGGGGCTTGGCCACACTAAAACGAAAAAAAGATACGAACATACCCTGAAATATAGGATAATATTTAAACATTGCAAACGCTATAACCGCAGGCAATAAAAACAGCCATCCCTGTATGTTGTTCCATAATTCCAATGAATGCTGGACAGTTCTACCGGTGTCATGCCTTTTCGTCTCGCTCTTATTCTTTACCCTCATCATCTGATCACTTCCATTATTTATATCTATAGGGGGGGATCAGGTTGCCCTGATCCCCGATATCTTTACTTTATTCTTTTTTGAATGTGTCAGGATATTTTGCATACAAATCTTCGGCACATTGCTCGAGGAGCTCTTTTGCTTTCTCAGGCGTCATATCCTCAGTAAGTATTATGGTTTGCAACGGTTTTACAAGAGCATTCTTAACGTCATTCCAATGAGGCATCCAGGGCTCCGGTTTAGCTGTAGCAGAAAGATCTGTAAGTTTTTGCTTCCAGGCCTCAGGTATACCCTCTGCATAATCCAGCGGCTGGAAGTCAATTCTTCCGAAAGGCCTGAAAATCGGGCTTCCATTTTCGGCAGATACTTTTGCAGTCAGCTCTAAAATCTCCAGATCATAGCCCATAAATTGGATGTACAGCCAGGCAGCCTCTCTCTGCTCAGGAGTTGCATTGGGACTTATGGTATATGTCTCACCACCGGCAAGGTTATAGGATTCGCAACCTTCCTTAGCAGGTGTTGTCATTAAGTCCAGGTCATTGATATCTCCGCCATATTTATTGACATAATCGTTGATATAGCCCGATATGCCTCCCCATTGCATGGCTGTTCTTCCTTGTACAAAATCAGCAAATAGATCATCATAGCTTTCCAAAACATTCTTCTGTGTACATTTATACTTCCACACCAGATCATGCCAGAACATAGCTGCATCGACTCCGGGCTGTTCAGCAAAAGTCAGTTTCCATGTTCCGTCGGGATTCTGCACTCCCATTTCACCGCCGGCATTCCAGACAAAATTGGTATATGGCCATGCACACCATTCCATACCCATCAAGCCAAAACCGAACCTGTTTTTGCTTGTATCGGTAATCTGGGCACAGAATTCACCAAATTCTTCCCATGTGGTCGGGATATTCTCAGGATCCAAACCGGCATCTTTTATAAGCTTCTTATTTATTACGATGTGCTGCTGATAAGGCATATATGGTACCGCATACCATCTTCCATCAATCTGAATTGCATCATCAAAACCTGTAAATACTTTTCCTTCCTTTCTCAAATCCCAGTTCTCAACAAATTCGGTTATATCTCCAATAGAACCGTCCTTTGCCCTGGTGGGAATGTCAACATACGGGAACATAGCGGTAACTGTCGGCTCTTCGCCGGCCAGCAAGGCCTGGTCGTATTTCTGCCTGTAATCGGTTCCTGGAGGAATGGATATATCCTCTACCGTTATCCAGGGATATTTTTCCCTAAACAGTTTCATCTTTTCATTGTATAGATCTACCTGCCAGGGAAGAGCTGTATCACCCGGTTTATCCCAGGTAATAATGGTAACTTCCTTTGGTTGTTCTTCTGTTTGTTCTTGAGGCTCTTCACCCTGTGTTTCGTCATCAGTGGTTTCATCCTGTGTTTGTGGCTCTTCTCCAGGCTGAGAAGGCTGCTCTGTTTTTCCGCATCCTCCTACAGCTATGGTCAGAAGTATCACCATTAATAACAAAATAGAGAATAGCTTTTTATTCATTATAATCTCTCCTTTTTGTACTTTTGTTTGCAGTAATATTCTCTTCCCATTACCGACATTTTGTGTTTACAACATACGTTACCCCCTTCCCGAATTTTTAATTTTTTCAAAATTCGGCATTGTTGTTTTGCAGTATAATCGCATATCAAAAGTCTCATATTGATAATATAATATGGCCCTAATTATCGTAAATGATAAAAATGTAACATGGATTAAAAAAACGTCATTTATTTCTTATGTAAAAAGCTCCACTTATAATCTGAATAGTGTGTTTCCAGCAGATTGATTTGTTCGATAAGCTTCTAAGTATTTTATGGAGCAAAATTGCATGTCATAGTGTAAAATAGTAGGAGATTTATAGGAAAACGAGAGATTCTCTTTTTTGATACATTAGAATTACCAGCAAAAATCTATTGAGAAGACGGATCTCTTGTGTATAACATTGTAATACAAAACTGTAAAAATTTCATCTATAAAGTTTAAGTTTTATGAGTGAACCACGTATAAAAAACTAGAATAACTGGAAATTGGGTTAAAGACCATTACCGATAATTTTGTGTTAAGCATGGTGCGGATATACGGAGAAAGCCTTGATAACGAAATAAAAGCGTCTAAAAAGTGGCGAAGAAAAAAATGGTATTGTGGCAGAACGAGACGATTATAAACAAGAAATTTAACAAAGTTTGGTATGCTGATATATAGCAGAATCTACTATTATGATAAGTATATTAATATATATATCTGGTTGATGAAATCTTGGGAATAACTCCCTATGATATAGTATCAGCTCCAGCAGCATTTTTGGTATATTATTCTAGTAATAACTCATATGCCAAAAGTAGTCAATATGCAATAGATAGCCAAGTAAGTCGACAAACAGTAATGAACAAAACAAGAAAAGTGGATAAATGTCACCGCCGGAAAGAAATTGATTCTTCCGCAGTTTTGGTGAAGAAATATATGGTAATCTGGCAAATATTAATTGGAAAAACATTCAGGCTGACATTATGCAAATAATATAGGATACTTATTACCGGGGCT
>LSQX01075693.1_pt1 | contig 35898 bp, 30 predicted proteins | sample 654561 | NCBI WGS metagenome assembly LSQX01 (sample SAMN04489861, study PRJNA283612) | anaerobic digester metagenome | isolation source: 4 biogas reactors fed with cattle manure at either 37C or 55C with and... | place: Denmark: Kongens Lyngby | collected 2014 | reverse complement strand
GTAAGCGTCAAACAGAAAAGGACATGTAATTTTTTTAAAAGTATATCACAAAAAAGGCATTTATAGAGATTTCATTGCTCCTCTTCCCAGGCATACTGCTCCAACTCTTTTTTGGATTTTGGTGAAAAAACCTTTTCCGGTAAAACTGCACTGCCTGGCAATAATTCATCAACAGATGCAGCATACCCGGCCTTACCAAGATTCGGCATCTGGCTTAACACCCATCTTAGGTATTCATAGGGATTTAATCCGTTTTCTTTTGCCGTTTCAATAAGACTGTAATAGACGGCGCTGGATCTTGCTCCCCCAGGTGTATTAGAGAATAACCAGTTTTTCCTCCCAATTACAAAAGGTTTTAAGCTGCGTTCAGCCCGGTTGTTACTTATCTCAAGCCGCCCATCGGTTAAGTATCTTTCTATATACTTTTTCTGCTTACGAGCATAGGATACCGCCTGACCCAACATACTGCTGGGCAGCACAAATAAACCTTCCATCCAATTGTAGAATTCATCGAACAAAGGCTTTGAATATTGTTGCCGTTTTTTCAGGCGCTCCTCCGGAGTGAGTGATGCAAACTCCCTCTCGTAGCTAAACAGCTTATCGCAATATTCCACACCCTTCAACAGATGTGAATCTTTCTGCTTCTCCTTTGAAAGAATCTTTAATCCATCAAAGAATTTCCTCCTAAGATGCGCCAAACATCCTACAACCACTATGTTATCAGGCAGTTTATGATATGCTTCGTACCCATCCGTATGTATAAACCCGCTGTATCCTTCCAAAAACTCTTTAGGCCTTATGTATCTTCTGTCAGGCTGGTAATCATATAGTACTATCTGGTGTCTTGCATCCCCGCTGGTCCTGTATAACCACATGTAACTCTTTGTCTGGGCTGCCTTCCCTGGTTCTTTCAACACCTGGACCGTCGTTTCATCCACGTGTAATACTCCATGCCCCAACAGCTTTTGCCTCAACCTGTCATACAAGGGTTCAAGCCACTCATTACTTGCCTTTATCAGCCAGTTTGCCATGGTCTGTCTTGATAACATTATACCGTTTTGTTTTAATTCCTGCTCCTGGCGATACAGTGGAGATGCCATCATGAATTTTTGAACAGCTATATGCGCTATGGCCTCAGGAGATGCAAATCCTCCCTTGATTACAGGCTCAGGCATGTCTGCTTTTACTATCGGTACATGGTCGGATGTATTCTCGCAATTCCTGCAGGCATATGTATAGCGTACATGCCTTACGATTACAGCCTTTGCAGGAATAATCTTGATCTCTTCCCGGGTTTCCTTACCCATTGCATGAAGATCACTTCCGCATTCAGGACAGTTCCTATCCTCTTCTTTAAGCTCATGCTCAATTACCTCTACAGGTAAATCCTCCGGAAGCTTATCTGTTGTAAGACGTGTACGCTTACGGTAATGCGCCTTTACCTCTGTTATCTCCGGTTCAGGCTGGCTTAGTTCAGCGCTGGATTCTGCTTCATTGAATATGGACATCTGCCTTGAGTTTGTCTGTTCCCTCGATGTGCCATATTGTCTATGTCTTGCAAGTCGGAACTGTGTCAGAAACCATTCCACTTGCTTCTCTAATTCAGCAATCCTGCGATTATTTTCCTCAATTATCTTAAGTAGTTCCTCTTTCGACATATCTTGCGCTTTCATGGGGACATTGTATCATGAAAACCATATACAGGCAATGTTTTGCCCATTTTTTTATGATATTTTAATAATTTTATCTCACAAGATTTGCCGCTCCAGTACTTCTTCTCGCTTTAGCTTCTTTTCCAGTTTTGCACCCTCAATCAGATAAGTTAGTTCTTCCACATCAAGATTCATGATTGCTTCTTCACCCAAAACAGGCCATCGAAAATGACCCCGTTCCAAGCGTTTAAAGTACAGCCAAAATCCGTCTCCGTCCCATTCAAGGATCTTTATTCTGTTACGGTTCCTGTTACAGAATACAAACAATGCCTCCGTAAAGGGGTCAAGGGAAAAAACCTCTTTTACCAGTGCCGCTAATCCATTTATTGATTTTCTCATATCTGTCGGCCCACAGCATAAATATACTGGTTTTTCATTAAACTTTATCATAGTGACCTCAATATGCTGCAGACCTTTTTCAATAATTCGAGATCCGTATTTCCCTTTACGGTTATATGGCAGCCGTTAATCTCAATCAATATGCTGTCATCTACAGATTGGGGTTTTTCCGGGTTTAATCTAACCCACCCAGCCGGCACTATCCCTTCGGAATCATTTGATTCTGTAAGGCCTTTACATGCTACTTCTCGTAATTTTCGCTGCCAATAAAAGTACGCATTCCTGCTTATTCCATTATCTTTACAAAAATCTTTAACACTTCTACCGCTTTCTTTACGCGCTTTAATGATCTGAGCCCATTGATTCAAGCGATATTCTTTCGCAACCTCTCTTGTATTCATACAATCACCCCATTTCGGTTGAAAAAGTGTGCACACTTTTTCAACTTTTTCAACCTTTTGTTGTGATTGTACTACTTTAGTGTATATTATTCCATGTGCTGATTTATTTGACGCTTACGAATGTTTAGCCCTTTTTGCGATGCAATGTATATGGCTTCAACTATCTGCGGTACTATATGGCTTGGCGAAACCAGACATATATTGTGGCAACCTTGTTTCTGCAAGGAAAGCATAATATGGGACAATTCGATTATTTGTACTTCTCTGCCATTACCATTTTGACTGATTTGATAGTTCTGGCAGAAGACGCAGCGCAGGTTACAATTTGAGAAGAATATGGTTCCGGAACCGTTTCGGCCAACCAATTCTTTTTCCTCACCAAAATCCCGCAGATATGAGGAAATTATCGGCTTGTCAGCGGTATTGCAATATCCCCTTTCGCCCTTTGCCCTGTTAACCTTGCAGCGCCGGGGACATAGGACACAATGTTCCAAAATTTTATTCAGCTTCTTCACCCTGGCTTGAAACTCTCCATCCTTCAGTAAATTTAAATATGCCGGAACAGTCATAAGCTTAAGTCCCCCCATTTACAGAGCTATATTAAGTGTAAGAAATAATGAGCTCAAGCGCAAGATTTTGAAGCAAAACAGTAACGATTCAGCCAACCAAACATTACGGCTATGTACGAAATGAGTTTGAACAAATTGAGATAAATTATAGTATAATTATAGTTGTTATGAGAAAATGAAAAAAGCGTATTCCAGACCAGGCTATTTTATTATTTGTTTAAGATCAATAGGAAACCTATAAACCGCTTAAAACTTAAGAGGATGCCGGACATATAATAATGCCAACGCGACAAATATTCCTCTTTCACAGATTACGGAAAGAAACCACAGAGTGTTTATTGATACGGCTTTGGAATACAGTGTGTAACGATATTCACAAGTCCATGAATATAATACCGTACCGGGTGGAAGTTAAATTTTCAATTGACTATAAAATTTCCAAGGTAAATAAAAAGCGGGAATAACCCTGTGTATAATGTGCGGATTATGATATAATCATATTGTAATCACGTCGAATAAAGGGGTATAAATGTTTGGGTATGTAGAGCCTTTAAAACCAGAACTGAAGATTAAAGATTATGCCTGTTTCAGAAGCTATTACTGCGGCGTCTGCAAAGCGTTGGGAAAGAGATACAGTTCTTTTTGCCGATTTACCGTTACGTATGATGCAGCTTTTCTCGCCTTGCTCAATTCTTCGCTGGGAGCTTGTAATGAAATCATATGTTTCGAAAAGTGCATCGTCAATCCTTTCAGACGTAAACCTGTGGTAAAAGAAAGCTGGGCAGTGGACTATGCTGCCATGATAAACGTCTTGCTAGCTTACTTTAAGCTTATGGATAACTGGAGGGATGATAAAAACATCTTTGCTTTGCTTGCTTCCGGCCTGATCAGGCAGTTCAATAAAAAGGTGAGAGATGAAAATCCCGAGGTATATAGGGCGGTACATGAACAGTTGGATAGATTGCGTTTAATCGAGCTGGAGGGTGTATGTTCCATTGATCATGCCTCCGATCCTTTTGGAAAGCTGTTGTCGCTGTTGCTTTCATGGCCCCAACGGCAGAAAACAAGCCGGAGAGTTTTGGAGTGGATGGGTTATAATTTGGGCAAGTGGATCTATTTGCTTGATGCCTATTCAGATCTTGAAAATGATATTAAATCCAATTGCTATAATGTACTGGTTTTAAAGTATGGAAAAGACCTGTCTCCCAGCCGGATTAAACAAAGCAGCCGTCAGGAGATTGAATTTGTGTTGGGAACCTGTTTGGTCGAGATAGGAAAAGCCTATGAGCTTCTGGATATAAAGCACAATGCCGAATTGTTGGAAAATATTATATATTTAGGGTTGGTCCATAAGACAAAAAGGGTGTTAAACGAGGAGGAAGAAAGAGATGGATCCGTACAAGGTTCTGGATGTCAGACCCAACGCTACACAGCAGGAAATCAAAAAAGCTTATAGAGAACTGGTTAAAAAATATCATCCTGATAAATTCGCCGGAACCGATCTGGAGGAAGTTGCAAAAGAAAAGCTTCAGGAGGTAAATGAAGCTTATGCCATATTGATGGGAAAAACATCCTCCGGTACCGGAGCATATCGGAGTGATGATGATTCATATGGATATAACAGTAATAGAAATCTCATCGAACAGGTGAGGGAAAGGATAAACGCAGGGGATTATGACCAGGCTGAAGCCCTGTTGAGGAATATGTATGATAGGAATGCTGAATGGTATTATTTAAACGGAATAATTCTTTGGAGAAAGGGATGGTACTCTGATGCCTATTCCAGCTTGCAGACGGCAGTTAATATGGATCCGGATAATCTGGAGTACCGCAATGCCTTAAATCTACTGCACAATTCGTTCAACAGAAGCAGGCAGCCGAATTATTCATACAGGGGAGTGCCGGACAATAGATCTTCCGACTGCTGCGAGTGCTGTACGGCTTTGTACTGTGCCGATTGTCTTTGTGAATGTCTCGGCGGTGATCTGATTTCCTGTTGTTAGTCAGGTGGTGATAGCGGATGACATTCATAAATCATTCAATACCCGTTACCAAAAAGATTTCCCTGGGAGGCATATTAGCTGCTTTTATTCTGATATGTCTGACAGCTGCTTCCCTTTTACCGGTGAACAGGCTGTTTTTTCTGGCCTTTAGCTCCCTTTTTATCTCTATAATGATAATTAAGACGGATATTTTCTATTCGATTCTCCTGTATGCAACGACATCCTCTTTATCCTTTTTTATGCTTCCGTCCAAAAGCATCGCCATAGCCTATATTGCTTTTTTTGGCCTATACGGAATAATCAAATTATTTTGCGAACAGATAAAAAACCTTGTTATCGGCTGGATTGCCAAGTTTGCGGCCTTCAATATTTGTCTGGCAGCTATGTATTTATTGGCTAATGCTGTTATTACACAGGGAATTTCATCAAAGATACCGATGCCTATTTTGTGGCTTGCAGCCCAGGCGCTTTTTTTAATATACGACCTTGTTTATACCATGTTTATAGATTTATATCGTACAAGGATAGAAAGGTTTATGAAGAATATGTTTAGATAATGACGATGTTCTGAGATAATGCATGAATCAAATCAGCTGACAATTAAGTCAGCTTGGCTTAAATTAAGATAGGGAGGGTATACAATGTACAATTCTCAAAAGCTGGTTCTGGGTTTTGCACCGACAAGGCGGAAGATGTATGATGTGGCCTTTGCACTTGAAAACAGGAGGAGGGTCAAGGAGCGGGTTGAATCGATACTCTCGGGGTTTGGTGTAGAGGTAGTGGACATAGAATGGCTCAACGAAGAGGGGCTCCTTATCGAAGTGGAAGATGTCCGGAAGGTAGAGGAGTACTTTAAGGGAAAAAGGGTAGATGCCGTGTTTATGCCTCACTGTAATTTCGGTTCAGAGGAAGTGGTCGGGAAGCTGGGGAAAGCGATGGAAAAACCCTTTCTTCTTTGGGGGCCGAGGGATGAAGCGCCCCCGCCGGATAGAGGAATTCGGCAGACCGATACTCAATGCGGGCTTTTTGCCAGCAGCAAGGCTTTGCAAAGATATGGCGTGCCCTTTACCTATATAGAGAATTGCTGGATTGATGACAAAGCATTTGAACAGGGTTTGATTGATTTTGTACGAGTCGCATCGGTTGTCAAGACATTAAAAAATTTGCGCATCGGCCAGGTAAGCGTCAGACCCAAACCCTTTCTGAGCGTGATGATAAATGAAAGCGAGCTGTTGGAGAAATTTGGCATAGAAGTGGTTCCCATAACGGGGGTTGAAATTATTGATAAAACCAATGACATATTGCTCAGGCGAAGGGATGAAGTTAAGGAACTCGTTGGTGACATAAAGGGAAAGATAAATTGCAGTGCCATGTCTGAGGATGAAATGGATAAAATAGCGGCATTGGAGCTGGCGTTTATGGATTTGGCCAGGGAACATGAGTGCAGGGCGATGGCCAGCGAGTGCTGGAGGACATTCGGGCAGGCCTTTCAGATTCGACCTTGTTTTGTATTTGGTGATCTGATCGATAGGGGGCTTATGGTGTCGTGTGAAACCGATATAAACGGTGCCGTTACCATGGCCATGTTGAAAGCCGCCAGCCTAGGTCAAAGCCCACCCTTTCTGGCGGACCTGACCATACGCCATCCCGAGAATGAAAATGCCGAGCTTTTGTGGCATTGTGGCCCCTTTCCCCAAAGCTTGGCGAAGTACCCCGAACAGCGTGAACTGGTTCGGTTTACAGGTTTCTGGGAGCTTAAGGGGGGATATATAACAGTTGCACGTTTTGACGGATGCAGAGGCAAATACAGCATATTTGCAGGTTTGGGCAAAGGTGTGGATGGGCCATCCACCAATGGCAATTACGTATGGATAGAAGTGGATGACTGGGTTAAATGGGAAAAGAAATTCATATACGGTCCTTATATCCATCATGTAGCATGTATACACGGCAATTATGTTTCGATTCTGGAGGAAGTTTGCAAGTATATCGGGGAAGTTGAAATTGATTTACCGTGATAAATAAGGAACATTGAATGTGGCGGAGACATTGTAAAATATGGGTAGGGGTGAGCTGTATGATCGAAGTAGTAGGGATAGGAGATCCTATCATGGATTTCCTTATCCATACCAATAGAATTCCCGTTACCAACGGGGTAAGCAGGCTCAAGGATTATAGCTGGCAGGGAGGAGGAAAAGTTCCCACGGCTCTGGTTGCATTGGGTATATTGGGAGTGCGTACGGGGATTATCGGTGTTGTTGGGGCTGATGCTTTTGGAAGATTTTGTATAGATGATTTCAAAAGACACAATGTGGATACATCCAGGCTGATAGTGGATCCAAATGGCCGGACGACATTCTGTATATGCCTGTCCGAACAGGAAACCCAAGGCAGAAGTTTTATAGGACGTGGTTCTACCGTAAGAAAACTGACGGTAGACGATCTGGATAAGGCTTATGTTACCCAGGGCAGGTTTTTACATCTGTCCGATATGGATCAACCGTCCAGGCAAGCAGCTGTATGGGCTAGGGAAAAAGGTGTTACGGTGGCATTTGATGCCGATTACTATCATCCGGAGATTGAAGGCAACTATGAACTGATCGATGTGTTCATTGCTTCAGAGTTCTATTATAATGCTGTGTTCAAGGACGATAACTATGAAAAAAACTGCAAAAGCATTCAGGAACAGGGACCTGAGATAGTTGTATTTACCTTTGGTGAACGGGGATGTCTGGGCGTATATGGGGACAAATATTTTAAGATACCCGCTTTTAAGGTTGAAGTTATGGACACGACGGGAGCCGGAGATGTGTATCACGGAGCGTTCATCTATGGACTGCTGCAGGGCTGGGATGTGGAGTATACTGCTCGCTTTTCCAGCGCCGTGTCAGCCATCAAATGTACCAGGGTGGGTGGTAGAGCCGGCATACCGGATGTGCCCACCGTGGAGAAGTTTTTGAAAGACGGAGTTATTGACTATACTGAAATTGATCGCCGTGTAGATTTCTACAGGGAATATATGTTTAACTTGTCCTCTGAAGGAGCTTCATACTTATGAATCAAATGAAAACGTACTTGAAATCACAGAAGATGACTACTTCCCGCCAAGCTTCATCCTTATGAATTAAGTGAAGACGGGAGATGGACTAATTTTAATATATAATTTTATCAGGTGAGGAGGGTTATTATGAATAATATCTTTGATCTGCCAGGCAGCATGAAGGCAGCAGTTTTAAAAAAGCCCTTTGAAATTGTGATTGAGGAGAGACCGGTTCCTGAGCTGGGGCCGGACGATGTACTTATCAAGGTAATGGCTGTAGGCGTGTGCGGTTCAGATGTCCATTATTACGAGAGCGGCAGGATTGGGAGCTATGTTGTGGAAAAGCCGATTATTTTAGGCCATGAATGTGCTGGTATTGTTGCAGCCGTGGGGGACAATGTCACACGGGTAAAACCCGGTGACAGGGTGGCCGTGGAGCCGGGCGTCACCTGCGGAAAGTGTGAATACTGCAAACAGGGGAGATATAACCTTTGCCCTGACGTGGAGTTCTTGGCCACTCCGCCTTACGACGGCGCTTTTGTCCAGTATTTTAAGCATAGACAGGATTTTGTGTTTCCCATTCCGGATCACCTTTCATTTGAGGAAGCATCCCTGATCGAGCCCTTTTCTGTAGGTATACATGCTCTGAATAGGGCAAACGTTAAGCCCGGAGCAAGCGTAGCCGTAATGGGCTTGGGACCTGTTGGTTTGATGGCCGTTGTTGCTGCAAAGGCGTTTGGCGTAAACAATATAATAGCCGTGGATCTGGAGGATATAAGATTAAAAGCTGCCAAGAATTTGGGAGCCAACCTTTTGATAAATGCCAGAGAAAACGAACCGTTAAAAGAGATCATGAGTTATACCGGCGGCAGGGGCGTGGACGTGGCCATAGAGGCAGCCGGACATCCCACCACTCTTCAGAATGGACTTGCATCTTTGTGCCGGGGAGGAAAACTCGTAATCGTTGGGCTGCCTGCACAGGACAATATTCCCCTCAATGTTCCCGAGATAGCGGACAAGGAAATTGATATATACGGTATTTTCCGATATGCAAACACCTACCCGCGGGGCATTGATATTCTATCGTCGGGGATAGCTGATGTCAAACCTTTGATAACCGGCAGGTACAGTCTGGAGCAAACTGCACAGGCTCTGGAGGAGGCCCGCGTAAATAAGGCAAAACACGTAAAGATAATGGTGTATCCCAATGGGATGTAGGTGGTTACATGGATAAAGACTGTTATATACTAGTATTTGATATAGGAACTACCGGGAATAAGTGTACCCTTTTCAGACCCGATGGTCACAGGGTTTGTGCCCACACTGTCAACTACAATACGACATACCTAAGGCCCGGCTGGTCCCAGCAGAAGCCGGAGGATTACTGGGAAAGCGTGGTTGCGGGCACAAGGGCTTTGCTGGAGAAAAGCGGGATTAATCCGTCTCAGATTGCAGTGATCGGTTTAAGCGGACATATGAACGGCTGCATACCAGTAGACGGAGAGGGGAATGTTCTGTTTCCCAATATTATACATTCTGATTGCAGAAGCCATCCCCAATGCGCCGGGCTTATGAAGATGTTTGATGCCAAGGATTTCTATTATATCACCGGAAACAGGATTGATCCCCATTACACCTTTCCCAAGGTGATGTGGCTGAAGGACAATTATCCCGAAATATATGCAAAAACCTCTTATATTTTAAACTCCAAGGATTATATATCATTTAGGCTGACCGGTGAGTTAGGCTACACCGACTTCTCGGATGCTTCCCTGACCTGTATGCTTAACCTGAGGGAAGGGAAATGGGCCGAAGAGTTGGTTAAGGAAGCGGGGTTAGACGTGAATAAGCTACCCCGCTTGGTTCCCTCTTTTTATATCCTGGGAGGTTTGTCTCCCCAGTCAGCTGGTGTATTGGGATTGAAGGTGGGTACACCTGTGGCCGTTGGAGGTGGAGACGGGGCTTGTGCAACAAAAGGGGCTGGTGTGGCAAAAAAGGGGCAGGCATATAACTATATCGGGAGCAGCTCATGGATATCTACTCTAAATGATAACCCAGTACCGGATGAGGGAGCCAGAATATTTCATTTCTACGACCTGGATGGGGTCAATATAAATGTTACCGGGACGGTGCAAAGCGCTACAATTTCCTATGACTGGGTGATAGAGAATATCGGCAGGTACGAGGCAGAGATGGCCGGTGAGAGAGAAAGGGTGTTCGAACTGATAGAGGATTTGGCGCGGACCGCACCTGCTGGTTCCAGCGGAGTCTTCTTTCTTCCCTATATGATGGGGGAAAGGACCCCTCACTGGGATGAAAACACGAAGGGTGGTTTCATTGGGCTAACGTTGTATCATACAAAAAGCCATCTCTTCCGTGCGGTCTACGAGGGGGTGGCATACGCCCTCAGAAATGTTCTGGATGTATTTGAGGATAACGGCCTACAGATTGAAGAGTTAACCCTGCTTGGAGGCGGAGCTAAGAGTCGGCTGTGGAACGAGATCATGTGCAACGTGTATCGAAAACCCGTAAAGATCCATCAGTTCCCCGGTGAAGCTACGTCGCTGGGAGCAGCCATTGCTGCGGGTGTAGGAATGGGTATTTACAAGGACTTTGGAGAGGCTGTCGGGATAATAGGATATCAACGGAGGTATGAGCCGGATCCTTGCGATGTTGAATTATACCGCAACTATTACAGAATATACAATATGATGTACCCACAGCTAAAACCCATTTACGACGAGATTGCCAGGTTGAATATTTGACATGGATATCATGTATTTGCGTTGATGCCTGGCTAATATTTCAATCTTTTTGAGTATACAAATTATGTAGCCGCTAAAATAAAAACAAGAGGGGATTATGTTACATATGTTGAAAGGTTTGGTATTCAATATACAGCGTTTTTCAATACATGACGGGCCGGGGATTCGCACCACGGTTTTTTTTAAGGGATGCAGCCTGAGATGCTTCTGGTGTCATAACCCCGAATCCATTCATCATGAACCGCAGCTCCAGTTATTTTTGCAGAAATGCATAGGATGCGGAAAGTGTTTTGAGAACTGTCCGGTAAGGGCTCATCGTATGGTGAATGGAGAAAGGATATTTTTGAGGGAGCTTTGTATCAGCTGCGGCAGGTGCGCTGAAGACTGCTATGCGGAAGCCCTGGCAATTGCGGGAAAATGGATGACGGTACGTGAGGTGATGGATGAGGTAATAAAGGATAAACCTTTTTACGAGAATTCGGGTGGAGGGGTTACTCTGTCGGGGGGAGAACCCCTGTTGCAGGCAGGATTTGTACGGGAATTGCTTGAAGAATCGAAGAGGGAAGGGCTTCACACCGCAGTTGATACTGCTGGCAACGTGCCGTGGGAAGCTTTTGAAAGTGTGCTTCCTTTTGTGGATCTCTTTCTCTACGATGTAAAGGTAGCCGACGAAGAGCTGCACCGACAGGTTACCGGCGTCAGTAACACCAGGATACTGGACAATCTTAAGAGACTTGCGGGCAAAGGTACAACTATTTTGATACGCATTCCGGTTATTCCCGGGGTAAATGATACTCCGGAAGAGATGGAAAGGATTGGCTTGCTTATAAAGGATTTGGACAATATTGAATATGCTGATCTGCTTCCGTTTCATGGCCTGGGGGAGAGTAAATATGCCAGCCTGGGCATGGAATACAAGGCCAAAGGTTATCAACCTCCGGAGCCGGAATTGATGGACAGCCTTGCAGAGATACTTGGAGAAATGGATATCAGAGTAAAGATAGGAAGGAAGTAAAACAGGGATTTCACTGCTGCTGGGATGTTACTTGTTGTGACCAAAAAGGAGGTATTGGCGGTGAAGTTAGATCTGCTTAATAGCATTGAAATGCAAAATGTAAGAATAACCAGCGGATTGTTGGGGCGTATACAGGAGTTGATTATAAATGAAACCATTCCCTATCAATATGATATACTGAATGATAAGGTGGAGGGAGTTCCCAAAAGCAATGCGATAGCTAATTTTCGGATAGCAGCCGGAGAACAAAAGGGTGATTTTTATGGTATGTTTTTTCAGGACAGTGATGTGGCCAAATGGCTTGAAGCTGCCAGCTACAGCTTGATCTTAAAGCCCAACCCTGAGCTGGAAAGGATATTGGATGAACTGATTGATTTAATCGGCAGAGCACAGGAACCGGATGGGTATCTGAATACATATTTCAGTGTAAGTCAGCCCGACAAAAAATGGACAAATCTAAGGGACATGCACGAGCTCTACTGTGCGGGGCATATGATGGAAGCTGCCGTAGCCTATTACAGGGCGACGGGGAAAACCAGGCTCATTAAAATAATGAGCAGATTTACTGATCACGTGCTTACGGTGTTGGGACCTGAGCCCGGCAAAAAAAGGGGATATCCCGGACATCCTGAGATAGAGCTTGCCCTGGTAAAAATGTACAGGGTAACCGGAGATGAAAAGTATTTAAGGCTTTCAAAATTTTTCATTGACCAGCGGGGCACTGAACCCAATTTCTTTAAAATGGAGGCAGAGGCAAGAAGCGAAAAAGAATTAAATGTAATGGGAGGGCTTGGATACAGATACTGGCAGGCTCATCTTCCGGTGAGAGAACAAACTACCGCTGAAGGCCATGCGGTCAGGGCAATGTATCTGTATGCGGGTGCGGCTGACATAGCCAGGGAGACACAGGACAGAGAACTATTGGAGGTATTAAAAAAACTGTGGGATAATGTGACAGATAACAGGATGTATATAACCGCCGCTATAGGCTCGCAGAGCTATGGAGAATCCTTTTCTTTTGATTATGATCTGCCCAATTATACTGCATATGCCGAAACCTGTGCATCAATTGGCCTTGTGTTTTTTGCTCATAGAATGCTTCAGATGGATCCCGACAGCAAATATTCGGATGTGATGGAAAGGGCGATATATAATGGCATACTGAGTGGAATATCTCTTGACGGAAAGAAGTTTTTCTATGTGAATCCCCTGGAAGTGGCTCCGGATGTGTGCAAAAACAGAAATGATCACCATCATGTGAAAATACAGCGTTCTGGATGGTTTGCCTGTGCCTGTTGTCCCACTAACGTTAGCCGGTTTTATACCTCAATCGGCGATTATATATATTCTGTTTCCCAGAATGGTGAGATATACATCCATCTGTTTGCCGATAGCAGTGCTGATATATCCATGAACGGTATGAATGTTGAACTTGATGTTAAAACCTGTTATCCCTGGGATGGAGACATATCGATTACAGTTAATCCTGATTGTTCCGGCGAATTTACCGTAGCGATACGTGTTCCGTCCTGGTGCTTGGATCCCTGTATGAGTGTAAACGGGCAAGCGGTTAATATAAATGATCATCTCAGAAAAGGTTATGTAAAGATAAGAAGGACCTGGCAACCAGGGGATAAAATTGATATAAGCTATCCCATGAAGGTCAGATTGGTGCGTGCCAATCCAAGGATCCGTGAAAATGCAGGCAAAGTTGCCATACAGCGGGGACCTGTTGTATATTGCGTGGAAGAAGCTGATAATTTTAAAGGGCTGCACAATATTGTAATCCCCCATAATGCAGTCTTCGAGGAAATCTATGATGAGGAATTATTAAATGGAGTGGTTGCTGTTGAATTTAAGGCATACTGCCTGGAGGATTGGGGTCATGAACAATGCTACAGCTTTATCAAAAACCATTATAAGGAAGTGAAGGTTAGGGCAGTTCCGTATTATACCTGGAGCAACAGGGAAACCGGTGAAATGATGGTATGGCTGAGGGAGGAGACCTGTATCGGATTATAGATTGTGATGGCTTGAATTGCATAAAACAGGAGTGAGATCACGTATATAGCATGCGGAGGTGCAGTTTTTATGGACGTGAAAGAGAAAATCCAAAGATTGCGGCAAAAGATGATGGAAAGGAATATGGATGCATATATAATTCCCAGTTCTGATCCCCATATGAGCGAGTACGTAGCCCCCCGTTGGCAGGGGAGAAAGTGGATATCGGGTTTTACCGGTTCGGCCGGAACCGTTGTTATAACGGTAGAAGAGGGTGGTTTATGGACCGATGGACGATATTATATACAGGCTGCAAAACAGCTTGAAGGAACCGGGATAAAATTGTTCAAAGCCGGGATGCCGGGTGTGCCTGACTACATTGAATGGCTCAAACAGACTCTTTCCGATGACAGTCGTATTGGGCTGTGTGGTGAGGTGTTTTCCGTTTCCAGAGTTAAGGAGATGAGAAAAAAGCTGTCCAGCAAAAATATAAGCATTATAAAAGAATTTGATCTTATTGATGAGATATGGGAGGGACGGCCATCCCCACCGCGAGAACCGGTTTTCATTCACGACGTGGCCTTTGCAGGATGGACTGTTGCCGAAAAGCTGGAACGCTTCCGGGCAGAAATGGCCAAGAAAGGCGTCAATTACCATCTGATATGCAGCCTGGATGATATTGCATGGCTGTACAACATTCGGGGGAATGATGTGCCCTATAATCCGGTTGTGATTGCCTATGCGCTGGTTTCCGATTCTCGTGCCTGGCTTTTTATAGATAAGACAAAGGTGTCGGATGCAATAAGAGAGATGCTGGCAGATAATGGCGTAACCGTGGAGGATTATGAGCTGGTATATGAGTATCTGGCCAGCTTAAAAGACGAGGATACAATACTTATTGATCCCGACAGAACCAACAGCTGGCTATACGATGCAATAGCCAAACACTGCAACAAAGTTGAGGGTTCAACTATAAGTACACCGATGAAGGCCGTAAAGAATGAAATAGAGATAGAAAATCTCAGGAAGACCCATATATGCGACGGGGTGGCAATGGTTAAATTTCTGTACTGGCTTGATAACAATCTGGGCAAACAGAGGATTACCGAGATTACTGTATCAGAAAAGCTGGAGGAATTTAGAAGCTCGCTGGAAAACTACATGGGGCCCAGCTTTGCTACCATTGCTGCATATAAGGATCATGCAGCCATAGTACACTATCAGGCCACCGACGATAGCTGTTATGAATTGGGCAGGGAAGGCATGCTGTTAATCGATACAGGTGGCCAGTATCTTGGGGGAACAACTGATATAACCCGTACCATAATTTTGGGCCCGATTACCGATGAAGAACGCCGAGCTTTTACGCTGGTTTTAAAGGGACATATCAATCTGGCAAGGGCGAGAATGCTGCACGGAGTTACGGGTTCCAATATTGACATACTTGCAAGGTTGCCCATGTGGAAAGCTGGTATTGATTATAAACACGGTACCGGCCATGGCGTAGGATTTTTTCTCAACGTGCATGAAGGACCACAGCGGATGAGCCAGATTCCAAACAACATTAAACTGGAAAAGGGCATGATTATAACCAACGAGCCGGGAATATATATTGAAGGTCGGTACGGCATCCGTACCGAAAACGAGATGCTGGTGGTGGAGGACGGGGAGACCGAATTCGGGGAATTCTTAAAATTTGAACCCATAACCTATTGTCCTATCGACCTTGAAGGTGTTAAAGCGGATCTTTTGACTGATGATGAGAAAAGATGGCTTAATGAATATCACACACGGGTATATGAAATTTTGTCTCCATATCTGGATGAAAATGAAAGGGAATGGCTGAGGAATGAGACGAGAGCGATATAATGGCGCGCGTGACCAATAAAAAGAGCCATGGGTTTGATTATAACCCATGGCTCTTTATCCCTATACAGCTTCAGTGCATATATATCTATTTCATTCCAAACATTTCTTCCTTCAGATCTAGGTAATAGAGGTAGTCTTCCACCTTTACATTGGGCGGACAGCGGTGGTCGCAGAAGGGAATATATCCACCTCTTTCCACCAGCGGAACCAGGGTTTCAAGATAGGCTTTAATGGCTTCCTTTCCCTTACCCAGCTGAATTTTGTCCACCCCTCCCATTATCCTCAGTTCTTTACCATATTCGTCCAGCAATTCTTTTGGGTGACTGCATCCGTTTACTTCAAAGGGGAACAGGCAGTTGATTCCGCCTTCAAGGAAGTAGGGAAGGAGCGGGCGGACATCACCGTCGCAGTCGGTGTACCATATATCAATACCTGCCTCTTTGAGTTTTTTGTGTATTCGCTTATAACGGGGAACTACAACACTTTTGAAAAAATTCACCGATACTATAGGCCCGTTTTTAAAGCATATATCTTCCCAACCGGCAGCAAAATCAAAATCAAAGTGGGGTAGCACCTGATCCAGAAAATCTTCTACCAGAACGCAGCAGGTTTCCACCATATCCTCCACCATATCAGGATAGTCATAGCAGGCATATGCCAAACCTTCAAACGTCAACATATCACGTATTTTACCGATCATGGAACCAGTGTTTACTCCCAAGGGATAATCTCTGTCAGGTGGATGGATCTTCTTCAGCGCTTCAATATCGACTTTTCGGGCCGGGTCATCCCTTCTGAAGCGTTCCTCCTTGCATCTCTTCCAGTCTTCTGGCGTTACAATAGATGATTTGATGTAGTGGGGGATGGTATCGTGGTCGTCTTTCGGTACTTCGGCAAGAAGACCGTCTTCATTGATAATTATCTTGCTGGTTTCGGTTTCATCAACAACCCGTCTTTCAAAGGGAGGAGACATCCAAATGTTGCCGCTTATAACTTCGATTCGATCAAAATTAAAAAAGATGTCGGCTTCCCAATTGTTCGTTATGCCGTTTTCCACGAATATTGACCACTCTTTGAAATTTTCGTCCCAGTAGCCAAATTCCATATTAAAACATCTATCGAAGGGTTTATAATGCATCTGGGCATTGAATCGTTCCCGATCCGTCATGGTGCCTTTCCACTTTGGGCGGCAGGGCTTGATGCTCATTAGCTTATCCTCCTTTTCTCTCTTCTTGGCTTGATTTTGTTTACCATGCTACCATGTTATTATAATGGCTACAAATTCATTATGCAACAATAACAATAAGTGGGAAATAACGTATGACGAAAAACATGATATAGAAAAAATAGTATGGCAACAAGGGATCTTTTAAGAGAGCAAGACATGCCTGTTTTTCAATCAATCTGTTCTGCAATATTTGGTGAGTAAAATACTCAGACATCGAATGCAAACGGGGAGGTTTTTATTACAGCATATTCAGGTGGGAATCCTTGGTATATCGGTTGGCGTAACAGCTTGCGGCATAGCTCTCAGGTTTAATCTTTGGTTCAAAGGCAGTGCTTTTTGCCATGGATACCATTTCATTTATCAGGTCCCTAGTGGCACCTCTGGTGCCTATATCCAGATGAAATTCAAAATGAATATCTCCCGAACGGCCGGAATGCTTTATCAAGCATTCGACTATCTTCTCGATTTTATCCTCGGTAAAAAGGGAAGCTATTTCCAGGGTTCGGGCAGTTTCATAGTATATTTTTTCCCGCAGGCTGTGTATGGGCCTGGGTATAATATGCTTTGTTATAAAGCCGGTGGCACCCCGTCCAAGTCTGTGAAGGTGGATTGCCGTGACAAATATTGTTTGTTTACAGACCTGGGAATCCGTGCCTATAGAAAGGCGGTATTCAAAATATGGGGCCTGCTTTATAAAGCCGATAATATGCTCATATACCTGCTCAAAGGTCAGGTGGTGATATTTTGAGTTACTGAAAACCAAAGACTGATGTTTTGCTGCTAATTTTGCCGCTTCGGTTTTTATAATGATCACTCCCCGCATATCAATCTTATTGTTAATTATACATCAAACCGTTGAAAAATAACAGGCCGTACAAAAAAAACTCTGTGGTTTTCCTTTATTTCTCCGATAAAATATGCTAATATTTGATATATAACAACAAAATTTGTGGAAAATAAGCTGGGGATTGGAATGGCGAAAAGCGGGAGATAAGGACATGACGTCCATACTTTCGTGTATTCACCGTTTCACGAGCAATGTAACGATTCGTGTAAAACGTCCCATAATATGGATTACCCTTGCCTATGTCACGGGAATTTTAACGGGTGTTGTAGTAAACAAAAGGTTAATGATATTGTTTTGGAGTGGGATTACCTTATTGAATTTGGCTGCCTGGTATATGAACTATAAAAGGGAAGCCAATTTTATTCTGACATTGATTACCTTTGGACTAATAGGGGTTGTGGCCGTACAAATATGTTTAAATGCAGACAATCCTTTGGACGGTTTTATTGGCACAAGCGTAACAGTAAGGGGACAGGTGGCGGAAAGCCCCATATACATGGAGGGGCGGGATGTTTATGTAATAGATGCCTTCTCTGTGACCGGGCAGAACGGGCAGGCAGATGTTAGAACCAGGATTCAGGTCACGGTTTATCGGGAGTCTCACCAAGGCCAGCTGTTGTACCTTAGTTTTGGTGATATTGTGGAGATAAGAGGTTTGCTGCAGCGTCCTCCGGGACAGCGTAATCCTCGATGCTTCGACTACAGGGCTTATCTGCAGAGGCAAGGTATTTTCAATATCATGGCTGTGAATGAGTATGGGATAAAAAGAATTGGGATTGGCCGAATATCGTTGCCAAAAGCCTTGCTTCATGCATTGAGAAGCCGTATTGAGGCAATGCTGGACAGCTATATCGGAGGTCAGGAAGGGGAACTGTTAAAGACCATGCTGCTGGGGCAGAAATGGTTGCTGCCGACGCAGATCCGGGAGGATTTCCAAAAAACCGGTTTATCCCATGTATTTGCTATATCGGGCTTGCACATTGGTTTTATTTTAGTGGTGCTGAACGGAATGGTTCGGCTTCTGCAGCTTTCAAAAAAGCAGTCCTTTGCGTTTATTACCGTTGTTTTGAGCTTATATTGTGCGTTGACAGGCGCTGCTCCGTCGGTAGTTCGTGCTGCTCTTATGGCTGTGATGGTATTGGGGAGCAGGCTGGTGGGGCGGCAGGCGGACATGCTCAACAGTGTTTTTACAGCCGGGCTGTTAATACTGCTGTTTCGTCCCACGGACTTGTTTGAGGTGGGTTTTCAGTTGTCATTTGCGGCTGTTTTAGGCATAGTTTTCTTTTACGGGTACCTTGAAAACCTGCTTGGCTTTTTACCTGGGCGATTATCATCAGGCTTGTCGGTTACCATGTCTGCCCAGCTGGGAGTTTGGCCACTTATCGCTTATTATTTCAATACTTTTTCAATAACTGCCCTGTTTTGCAATCTAATCCTGGTTCCTCTATCGGGCCTTATAGTCATGCTGGGGTTTGGCATGATTACGGTGGGCATACTGATACCGGCTTTTGGCAGACTGCTGGCTCCTTTGGTAAAACTGCTGTGCACTTTGCTTATAAAGGGAAACGGAATTTTTGCAGATCTGCCCTGGGCTTTTATTCGCGTTGTTTCCCCATCGATATTTTTTATGGTATGCTACTATCTGGTCTTTTGGTTTCTATCCCGGGAGAAACCTTTGGCGATGAGGTATCCTTTGCTATGGTGCTGTGTTCTGATAATAGCTGCATTTGCAGCGGGCATATTGATCCCGGTTTTAAACAACGATCTGTATATAGTTTTTCTGGATGTGGGGCAAGGAGATTGTATCTATATTCGAACACCCGATGAAAGGCATATTTTGATTGATGGGGGCGGAAGGCCTTCTGCAAGTTATAGCGGGAGTTTTGATGTGGGTGAAGATGTTGTGGTGCCCTTTTTGTTAAAAAACGGTGTTTGGTACCTGGATCTGGTGGTTATGTCTCACGCTCATGATGACCATGCTGAAGGGCTGGTTGCGGTGATGAACAGCCTTCCGGTAAGGGCTTTTATGGAATACCCGCCCGGCGAAAATAATGAGAGCTATGCCAAAATCAAAGAGCTTGTAGCCAAAAAAGGAATTCGGAATATATATGCTCATGAGGGGCTTTCATATAGAATTGGTAAGGATGTATGGCTGGATGTCATGTATCCGCCAAAAGAATCGAAGGAGGTGCAGAGCCTTTTTAGCAGTGGCGATAACAACAGATCTTTACTGCTGCTCCTGCGTTGCAAAGGAGCCAGCGTGCTTTTTACCGGAGATATAGAGGCTGATGTGGAGAAATACCTGCTTCACCAATGGAACAATCATGTAGATGTTTTGAAGGTGGCGCACCACGGCAGCAACACTTCATCGACCGATGAATGGCTTGAGGCATTAAACCCGCAGCTTGCCGTTATCCAGGTTGGCAGGAATAGTTTTGGACATCCCCACCCTCAGGTATTGCAAAGGCTGGAGAGACTGGGTGTCAGGATTTTACGCAATGATCATCACGGCGCTGTTTTGGCAAAATATCGAAACGGAAAATGGCGGGTTAAAACGATGGTTAATGAAGCGTCTGAATAAAAGCTTGATGAAAGGAGCGTGGCCGATGAAAAGTTACAGAAAAGAACTGTGGTTTGAAGTGAATAGAAGACGGGCCTTTATCAATATTACCGATACCTTGCAGACCTGTGTTAACGAAAGCGGTATTAAAGAGGGATTGCTGCTATGCAATGCCATGCATATTACAGCCAGCGTGTTTATAAATGATGATGAACCCGGGCTTCATCAGGATTTTGAAGAATGGCTGGAAAGATTGGCCCCCGAAAAGCCGTATTCACGCTACCGGCACAATGTCTTCGAAGATAATGCGGATGCTCATTTGAAGCGCACCATAATGGGCAGGGAGGTCGTGGTAGCTGTAACCGAAGGCAAGTTGGATCTGGGACCGTGGGAGCAGATCTTTTATGGCGAGTTTGACGGAAAACGAAGAAAACGGGTGCTGGTAAAGATCATAGGAGAGTAGATGGAAATAATTAACACGTTTACACTGCTTACATTTATGGTAAAATGTTTATCCTGAGATTACAAACATGAAGGGTGGGCAAGGAGTGTCTGCACTTATAAAAAAAGGCAAGCGTGTTGGGTGTTTTATAATTCATGAAATGTATGGCAATTGTAACAGCCAGGATGCTCTGGCATCATATATGGAGAAACAGGATTATCTTACTTACTGCTGCACTCCGGCAACATGTTGCGAATCATGGAACGGCATTAGTACCAATGTCTATTTTGAATGGTTGAATATGGCCGAAAAAGAGCTTGCCCATTTTATGAATGAGTGTTATACCGTTGTCATTATAGGGTATTCAATTGGGGGCTTGATAGGGATCCATTTAGCATCGAAGTACGAGGTTGACGCGTTGATAACGATTAATACTCCTATATTTATATCTGATTTTCGAGGGCTTATTGACATATTGCGATATGAACAGAGTGGAAAAGCTAATTCGAATGTAAACCGGATAACCATATCTACCTTGTACAACTTGTTTAGTTTCAATAGACTGGTTAATCAGGCAAAAAGGAAGCTATGCAAGCTGCGTTGCCCTATTTTGGTCGTTCAAAGCAAAAGGGATAAGCTTGTTAACTGGTCCAGTGCCTATTATATATTCGAAAATGTTTGCAGCTATGAAAAGGAGATCCAGTTTTTCCCGAAATCGGGTCACTATATACTGGGTGATTCCGAGAAGGGCTTGGTTTTTATCCGGGTGCACCAATTTATTGAGAAGGCTGTGGAGAGTAAATTGATGATTGAGGGGTACATATAGGCGGTTAATCCAAAACATACCACCGCTTATTGAAAAATAACGATTTAACTGTATCAGTAAAGGAAGGAGCATGAGACATATGAGGAGATTTGAAGATAGTAACTGGAAGAAAACTATGAGAATACGCTTTGATTTTAACAATATGATGTCCGATATGTTAGGCGATGGGTGGGGAATAAAAAGGGAGCAAATTGCAGCCCTGGCACCTCAAATAAGGGCTGCCATAGAAAAGCTTAACCAAAAGCGGAAGATTGGCAAGACCCAGTGGAGGGAACTGCCTTATACGCAGAAGGAAGTGGTTAAGGACATACTGACAATTGCCGATGAGATTCGGGAGAAGTTTGAAGCCTTTGTGTTATTAGGTATTGGCGGCTCGGCTTTGGGTCCCATAGCCGTGCATCAGGCGCTTAACCATCTTCACTACAATGAAATACCAAGAGAAAAAAGAGGCGGGCCCAGGTTTTATGTGGTGGATAATGTGGATCCCGAGAGAATGCAGGCTTTGTTCGACGTTATTGATGTAAAGAATACGGTGTTTAACGTTGTGACCAAATCAGGCAACACATCCGAGACCATAGCACAGTTTCTCATAGTAAGGAATATGCTTAAGGAAGCCGTAGGAGAGAAGTATAGTGAGCACATTATAGCTACTACCGATGCTGAGAAGGGCAGTTTGATCAAGATTGCACGGGAAGAAGGCTTTAAGACATTCTATATTCCCGCCGGTGTTGGCGGCAGATTTTCTGAACTATCCCCTGTAGGGCTTCTTCCTGCAGCCGTATGCGGAATTGACATTGAGGAGTTGCTTGCAGGAGCTGCATATATGGATGAGGTGTGCAGCCAGGATGATGTCTTTAAGAATCCTGCGTATATGGCAGCTGTTCTTCAATTTATTGCCATGAAACAGGGTAAGAACATATCGGTGATGATGCCCTATGCTGATTCATTGAAATATATGGCCGACTGGTATGCCCAACTGTGGGCTGAAAGCCTGGGGAAAAAGCTGGACCTTGATGGAAAGGAAGTATATGTAGGCCAAACCCCGGTTAAGGCTTTGGGAGTAACCGATCAGCATTCCCAGATCCAGCTTTACACCGAAGGACCCTTTGATAAGGTGATCACCTTTCTTACGGTTGAAAAATATCGCAGTCAGGTTCCTATTCCCAGAGCCTATGAGGATATGTCAGGTGTTTCCTTTCTTGGAGGGCATACCATGAACCGGCTTATACAGGTCGAACAGATGGCTACCGAGTATGCCTTATACAAAGCCAAGAGGATGAACAGAACCATCATATTGCCGGAAGTAAATGCGTTTACTATTGGCCAGCTTCTGTATTTGCTGGAGGTTGAAACTGCCTTTGTTGCCGAGTTGCTGAACATCAATGCCTTTGATCAGCCTGGGGTGGAGGAAGGAAAGATAGCCACCTATGCTCTTATGGGTCGGCTGGGTTACGAGAATAAGAAGGCAGAATTGGACTCCAGACCCGAGAAGAAAGCGGAGTATATCATATGATGAAATAAAAGGAGTTGAGTGAGAGATTGAGAGCAACCATTGATTGTGTGCACTGCTATTTAAAACAAGCGGTGTCCTGCATGAAAATGATAGGGATGGATGAGGATGCCCAGCATGAGATAATATATAAGCTCATGGATTATGTAAAGACTTTTGATAGAACGGCTACACCTGCTGAAAATTCCACCCTTGTTGTATTGAAGGCATATGAATTGATGAAGGTGGATGATCCGTACAAAGAGGCTAAGAAGCAATCCAATGATCTTGCTCTACAACTATATCCCTGTTTAAAGTACATGGTTGATGAAAATGGGGATCGGCTTTATAAAGCGTTAAAAATATCGGTTGCGGGCAATATAATTGATTTGGGTATCAGAAGATCCTTTAATATTGAGGAAGAATTGAAATACAGCACGGAAATCGGCTTTGCAAAGGATCACTACCAGGATTTTGTCAAAAAATTGGCACAGGTGGAAGAAATCCTGTTTTTAGGGGACAATTCGGGCGAGATAGTGTTTGACAAGATACTGGTGGAAGAATTGGCCGGGCTTGGCAAGAAGGTAACCTATGTGGTTAAAGAAGGTCCCATTCTCAACGATGCCACAATGGAGGATGCCATATATGTGGGCATGGACAAGGTGGCCAAAGTGATTACCACGGGGTCCAGGTTTATGGGGGTATGCTTTAACCACGTATCCCAGGAATTTGCCGATATCCTGTATAATGCGCCGCTGGTTATAGCGAAGGGACAGGCAAACTTTGAATCTCTGGAACAGGAAGAAATGGCCAGGGGTAAAGTATATTTTCTTTTGAAGATAAAATGTGATGAGGTAGCAAAGGCAGCAGATGTCCGGCTGGGCGATTTGGTCTTTTTTGCTGTATAGATTTTAGTAACATCGCCGAGGGTTCATATGCTAAGTGTGTGGAAGTTGCAATACTATCGGTGCCTGTGTTCGGTGGACGTATTGCAATGACGAATAACGGATGCTTTTTAATACCGGCATTCTTTAGCAATCAATTGTCGGCGGTTTAAAATTTGTAAGGAGAGGAGAACCGGATGAGCGTAATCGTATTGGATAACATTGCCTGGAATATAGATGTGAATGAATTGATGAAAAGGTTTTATATCCCTCATGGAAGTGAGGATGCGGCAAGATTGGAGGCCTTAGCCCGGGCGGCTGAAAAGGTGGGTAAGCCTAAGGCTATGTTCAAGGTGTCACATATAGAAGATAGAGGCGATGATTTTGTTATTGTGGATGGGATTAAGCTGAAAAGCCGAATTTTGCGCATCAATTTTGATGAGTCGGATAGGGTTTTCCCCTATGTCGTTACATGCGGCAGCGAGATCGAAGAGTGGTCAAAAACGGTTGATGATTTTATGGAGCGATACTGGGTGGATGGGATGAAGGAGATGGCCCTTGCCGAAGCAACTAAAGCCCTTTACTATCGGGTTGAGCATGAATTTCTTAAGCGTTCGGTGACCAGCATGAATCCGGGATCGCTCAAGGACTGGCCAATAGAACAGCAGAAGCAGTTGTTTCAGATTTTGGGAGATCCTAAGGAGACTATTGGAGTACAGCTAACCGACAGCTATTTGATGCTTCCCATGAAGTCGGCTTCGGGGATACTTTTTTCCACCAGCAAAGGGTTTGAGAACTGCCGGATGTGTCCCAGGGAAAACTGTCCGGGAAGGAGAGCACCGTACGATCCTCAACTTGTGGAATCCTATAAGGAATAATGAAAGGGCTGTCAATAAAGACAGCCCTTTCATTATTCCTTGTTATAAATCGTCATGCCTCACAAAACCTATGATGAAGTCAATGCTTCATGCGCATCTTTGAGCTTTTCTATTATTTCAATATTTTGGGGGCATGCACCTTCACATTGAGCGCATTCTACACAGTTTGATGCATCCTTCTTTTCATCGATAAGCCTTCTGTAATGCCTTGCCTGTTCATCAAAGACATTGAACATGGAAGCAGTGTTGTACATGCTGAATATTCTGGGAATTTCCACTCCTGATGGACAGGGCATGCAGTAATTACACGAAGTACAATCCACCTTGATTTTGCTTTCGTACATAGCTTTAACCTGTGCAACAAGTTCAAGCTCCTCCTCCGTCATGGAGTTGGGAGCTGCATTGGCGAAGATCTCTATGTTTTCCTTTAGCTGTTCCATTGTGCTGACCCCGCTTAATATTACAGCAACTTCGGGGAAATTATATATCCACCTGAAAGCCCATTCCACCGGCGAGCGTTTGATTGGGAAGCTGTCCCACACTTCGCGAATATCCTCCGGTATGCTCTGAGCAAGACGGCCACCTCTTAAGGGTTCCATTACCACTACGGGTATTCCTTTTGAACCGGCATACCGCATCCCCTCCACACCGGCTTGATAGTTTTCGTCGAGGATGTTAAGCTGAATCTGACACATCTTCCAATCATAGGCATCAATGATCGATTTGAATACGGATAATTCGTCGTGGAACGAAAATCCGGGGTATTTTATCTTCCCCGATTCAACGGCTTTGTCGAGGAAATCTAAGACATTTAGGTTTTTGACCCTTTCCCATGAGCCTTTATTTAGCGCGTGAAGCAGGTAAAAATCAATATAGTCAACCTGCAGCTTGGCCAATTGCTCATCAAGAAGCTTTCCAAAGTCTTCATAGGAATTGGCCAGCCAGACTGGCAGCTTTGTAGCCAGCTTGACCTTTTCCCGATATCCGTCTTTGAGGGCTTTGCCCACCACAATTTCGCTGTTGCCTCCGTGGTAACCGTATGCTGTGTCTATATAATTTACTCCGTTGTCAATGGCATAACGAATCATTTTTATAGCTTCATCTTCGTCGATTTTTGATTGATCGGTTGAACCATCCGGCAGAACCAACAAAGGTAGACGCATGCATCCCATTCCAAATGTTGAGACTTTGAATCCTAAATTTCCTAACTCTCTATAATACAACTGTATCCCTCCCTGCTATATCATTGCTCCTTTTCATTATAGCAAAGATGAAGCATGATTTAAATGGAATGAACATTATTAAATATGATCGACCTTTTCTTTTATGCAGCGTCTACCCTTTGAGGCTCAAGTCTGATAAAATAATAAGTAAATGATGGGGGGCGGGCGGGGTTGATCGGTGGTATGAAAAGGTCCAAGTATTCTGCATAATGCAATTTGGCATGCTTTGCATCCGGGAGAAGACGGCATAAAAGTGGAGCCCGAACCCCTTTTCATATCCGGCAGTCCATGCACATGCCGTGAAACAAGGGCTGACGGCCGATTTGGAGAAGTCCAAAGGGTTATTCTGTGTAGCTGTAACCCTTGCCAATGATTTCCTGGCTTTAATCGGTGAATGCCGGGAGCTCGACGAGAATGTTAATATTGATTCCCATCCTGGAGGTGGAGGAAGGTATGGAAAAAATGATAGATTGTGTCAAAATCGAATGCGTACAGGGGGATATAACCAAACAGGAGGGGTTTGATGCAATTGTCAACGCTGCAAATGCTCAACTTCTACCCGGTGGAGGTGTAGCCGGAGCAATACATAGGGCGGCAGGGCCCGGTCTGGCGGAGGAATGCAGGCCTCTGGCTCCCATTAAACCGGGGCAGGCCGTGATAACCGGCGGGCATAATCTGCCCAACCGCTACGTCATCCACTGTTTAGGGCCGGTATATGGAGTGGACCAGCCTTCCGACAAGCTGTTGGCTGACTGTTACAGGAATGCGCTGAACCTTGCTGAGCAGCACAACATAACCTCAATAGCTTTCCCTGCCATTTCTACAGGCATATTCGGCTATCCCATGGAGGAGGCGGCCAGAGTGGCCTTTAAAACAATATTGGACATGGTTCCTACGCTTAAATCAGTCAATATAATCAGGTTCGTCCTGTGGGACAGAAAAGCGCTGGAGGTTCATGAGAGGGTGCTGGATAGTATGTTTTGATTGTGTCAACTTTCGTGTTTTGATATATAACTTCATTTTTTAAATTTTCGCTGAGTTTGCTGGGGATAATTCCTTAATGCAGAAAATTTAGTTCTTGAGAATTTCAAAGGAGAAGAGTGCATCCCGATAAGGGTGAAACGGTTTTTAGCGGGTAAGAACCCTGGTCAGAACAACTCAATATTTAAGATATTTTATATGAGCGAAGAAAATAAAATCATTCGGGAAAAGACAGGCATAAAATTATTTGGGTAACCGAAAGTACTCTATTAAACGAAGGGGAGGCATTTATATGGATGATAAGAAAATAAAGGCCGGGAAGAAGACCGGCACGATACGCGTGGGTGTAGTTGGCATACGCCGGGGGCAGACCTTCATGGAAGGCGCAACGGAAGTGCTGGGTATGGAGCTTGTTGCCATATGCGATACCTGGAAGGAAAGGCTTGAGGAAGTAGGCAAAAAGTACGGAGTGGCGACTTATACCAATTACGACGAGTTTCTTGAGCATGACATGGATGCGGTAATACTGGCCAATTATTTTCACGAACACGCTCCTTTTGCAATTAAGGCTCTGGAAGCGGGGTTTCACGTGATGAGTGAGACCTCCTGCAATGCTACGCTGGCGGAAGGTGTGGCTCTGTGCCGGGCAGTGGAAAAGAGCAGGAAAATATACATGCTGGCTGAAAATTATCCTTACACCATATTCAATCAGGAAATGAAGCGTTTGTATGTTCAGGGTGAAATTGGGGAAGTGATGTATGCTGAGGGAGAATATAACCATCCTATGTCCTATGAAGACAGTTTGAGGATTTCACCCGGGATAGATCACTGGCGAAATTGGATACCTTCTACATATTATTGTACTCATTCCCTTGCCCCTCTGATGTATATTACTGATACCATGCCGGTGAAAGTGAATGGATTTTCCCTGGCGTTCCCGCAGTATAGAAAGAAAATCAGAAAAAATGATATTGGTTCGGTTATCATCTGCCGGATGAACAATGGGGCTATTTTTAAACTTTTCTTCGGCGGGACACCGGGTCATAGCATATGGTATAGGCTCCACGGTTCAGAGGGAGCTATGGAGAGTACCAGGGGACCGGGATACTGGGGGCCGCAGCAGGTCAGGGTATGGCGTGAGGAATGGAAACTTAAACCGGGTCAGGTACGGGAAATGGTATACTCACCCGAATGGCCGGAGCATGGAGAGCTGGCCGAAAAGGCAGGTCACGGGGGAGGAGATTTCTGGGTTAATTTTCATTTTGCAAATGCCATAAGGGCGGGAAAACAACCCTATTTGGATGTTTATCGCGGGGTAGCCATGTCTTCGGTGGGCATTCTTGCATGGAAAAGTGCCCTCCAGGATGGAATACCCGTTGAGGTTCCTGATTTTAAGGATGAAGCCGTGCGCAAAAAATACGAAGATGATCACTGGTCGCCTCTTCCCAAATTTAGGCATCTGCAAGGAACCGAACCGCCTCCGGCCAGCATATTGGGGCATATAGAACCTGCCCATGAAGATATAGAATATGCGAAAAAGATATGGCGAGAGATCGGATATGAGGGAGAGTAACCGGAGATAATCTCGGAGGAGGCTGAGCTATTGATATTGATGAAGATGGCAATCTCGAGACATACTGTATAAAACTTATTGATATTATGGGCGAAAAGGCCATTCGGGATCCCAATAAGTTTGAAGGAGGGAATCCCCTATATCACTTTACAACGTTATATCATCACCTTGTTCGTTATTATAAACCATAATTACAATATAAATGGCAATTTCGATATTTCTGAGAAGGTTATTGTATACCGCAAAACATGTATTGCGTATCAGAAAAATTGCACATTCAAAATTCTAATATGGGCGGATCCCTATGGGGAGATGACGCTCATCCGTAATTTGAAAACCGGAACAGGCCCGGACGCCGGAGCGACAAATCCCGACCTGGTACTGTTGCGCGGTAATATTACCGGTTGTTGGCTGTCCCATTGGCTGCGATACATTGAAGGGTTGAAGCGTTATTTGGCAGCTCTGGCCTCCGTATTTAACACGTTGTGTTAAAGTTCAGTTTTGAAGTCAAGTTCCACGTATACAGCATGGTGATCGGAATAAAAACCACCATCTATTTTCTCATTGAGTACTTTGTAACAATTTACCCTGAAATCATTCTTTGAAACGAAGCAAAAGTCAATTGGTTTATCCTGAGAAACGTCATTCTTTCCAAAGCCATGATAGGTGCCGATGTTAGTGGTATTTTCAGCAAGATATCTTGCATCTCCCATCTTTCCACTGGTTAATAGTATATAACCTTCTGAATCCTCTTTATAATTAAAATCCCCGGTGCAGATTACAGGCAGGTTAAAGCTGTTTATGTTGTCCAATACCATCCTGGTTTGCATAATAGGGGCTAATTCTCCAAAGTCAATATGGGTGTTGACATGGACAAACTCTTCCTCCGTTCCCGCCAATCTGAATTTTGCCCAGGTTAATATCCTTAGACACCTAGAACCCCAGCTTTTAGATACTACGTAGGGAGTCTCAGATAGCCAAAAGGTCTCAGTTTTTATAAGGCTAAGCTTATCAGTACGGTAAAATATTGCTGTGTGCTCTCCCTTATCTCCTCCTTCTCTTCCTTCACCTACATGGGCATATCCCTCCAGATTGGAGCTTAGGTATTCCATCCATTCCGGTAAAGCCTCCTGAACCCCCAGAGTGCAGGGTTTGTACTTGTTGATAAGCCTTTTAACCCTTTCCTGACGCTTTTCAATAGTATTATCATCGTGTCCCCAGCTGCACAAGTTTAAACTCATTATTTGTAATTGCGCCATATTGCTTTTCCTCCTAAAATTATAATAAACTCAATCAGCTCAATTCTGATTGTAATCACAAGTGTAGATTATAAAGCTATTTATTCTCTCTTTTTTTTAAGGGTTACAGTACCCTGCTTAAATTAAGTTTTCAATCTGTTAAATTCAGCCCAATCGAATTGGTATATACTGGTGTTATATTGGTTTCCTGTATTGTTCACAAGGGATCCGCCTTTTCAATAGATTTTGCTGGCGATTCTATTGTATCAAAAAGTGAGTTTTTTTCCAAAAAAATCTCCCACAATAATTATTCTATGATAATGTTATATCGAATTTATTTTGACAAAATGTTATGTACACGAAAGGAAGAAGTAAATCATCTTTTATGTTTTATTCGGTGGCAAAACTGAAACACAGTCTAAGTTGATACGAGAAAAACCTGCCATTTCATACACAAATGATGGGAAATATAGTATAATTTATTAAAAGCGTCATTTTTGCATTTGTTAAATATCATCTGAATGATAAGAGGCGAAGTATTCGTGAGATATAGATATAACGAATTAAGTCTGAGGCAGGTTGCAGAAGGTTATTCCTCAAACAGTACTAATTTGATAATTGCATGTATTGATAAAGCTGTTGTCAGGAACTTTTTTAAAGATTGGAAATGGATCAATATTGGACTTGTCGTGTCTGAGGCACTTTACAAACTTCCTAAAGAACAAAGGAAGAAAATGGTTGTAGATATTGTAAGGAATGCTATAGAGAAAGTACATGAAGATAATATTGTGTTGGAAAATATAGATATTTTATTTTTTCCAGAATATTCGCTTGATGTTGTCAAGACTTTGCAGATGGTTGGAAAGAACAAAAGACTTTTGGTAATTTGGGATGGCCATTGCAAGAATGGTGTTTTGACTTATTCAAAGCCGGATTACCCGGATTTTCATAAGTATAAGATTAAGGATTATGGTGTTTATTGCATTACAAAATAAGGGGTGGGTTACATGAAGTATGGACAACTTATAAACTTTGATCCGATTGAGACTGTTATTCAAATAAAAGATGCTGATGATTCTGCTAAAGCGGCACGGTTGGTTGAAACCTATGTGATGTCGGATGACATGGCGGATATGATCAACGAGAAGATTCTATCTCAGTTAAGCTTGGATGAGGTAATCGATAATAAGGGAGTTTTCTTAGTTGGTAATTATGGTACGGGAAAATCTCATCTTATGTCGGTTATATCTGCAATTGCTCAGGATGAAAACCACCTAAAATATGCCAGAAACAAGAAATTTGCCGAGTATATGAGGCCTATTGCTGGAAGATTTGAAGTATTGCGAATCGAGATAGGCGCTGTTAAAACCTCATTACGAGACATAGTAACTACCGAGCTTGAGAAGGATTTGGCGAATCGCGGTATACATTATACCTTTCCACCTGCCGATACCATAACGAGTAACAAGCAGGCTTTCAATGAGATGATGGAAAGGTTTGAGGCGGTTTTTGGTCCTAAAGGTTACCTTCTGGTAATCGATGAGCTTTTGGACTATCTGAAGAGCCGCACCGAGATGGAACTTATGCATGATCTTGCATTTATAAGAGAACTGGGAGAACTAATAAAAAATACCAGATTCAGGGTTATCTGCGGTGTTCAAGAATCTCTTTTTGAAAGCCCAAGCTTTAGCTTTGCTGCAAGTACTCTGCTGAAGGCAAAGGATAGATATGAACAGGCTATCATACGCAGAGAAGATATCGCATATGTAGTGTCTGAACGCATATTAAAAAAGACTTCGAAACAAAAGGCATGGATTAGAGAGCATTTGCAAAAGTTTTGTAATCTATACAAAAACATGGCAGAACGTCTTGAAGAATTTGTAGAACTTTTTCCTATACATCCTGCCTATATCGAAACTTTTGAGCGGGTATACCTGGCGGAAAAACGTGAGATACTCAAAACGATATCTGCTACGGTGAAGGAAGTCCTGGTTCAGGACGTGCCGGAGGACCAGCCCGGTATCAAATCCTATGATTCCTACTGGAAATATATCAAAGAAAATATGGCAAAGAAGGCAGAGCCTGAAATTAAAGAGGTATTGGATAAAAGCGGTGTACTGGAGGATATAATCAGCAGATCGTTTATCTCCAGACCTATATATAAACCCATGGCTATAAGAATTATTTATGGTTTAAGCGTGCATAGACTAACTACCGGTGGTTTGGATGTCAGAGCCGGGCTTACAGCACAAAACCTAAAAGATGATCTATGTCTGTACATAGATATGCCGGAAAAGGACGAAGAGTTTTTATTATCAACTGTTCAGTCGGTTATGAAAGCTATAATGGAGACGGTAAGCGGACAGTTTATAGAGTACAACAAGGACAATGAACAGTACTTTCTTGATCTGAAAAAGGATATAGATTATGATGCAAAGATAGAGCAAAGGGCCAATACGCTTCATGATTCGCATTTTAACAGATATTTCTATACGATTATCTATGACATGCTTGACTGGCAAGTGACTGAGTACGTAAGCGGCCACCGGATATATGAGTATTTTATAAACTGGGAAGGAAAGAATATTTTCCGGAGTGGTTACCTGTTTATGGGTGAGTCCAATGAGCGACCTACAGCGCAACCACCGAGAGATTTTTATGTATATTTTCTGCCGCCTTATGGAGAGCTGACTGCTGTTGATGAGAAAAAGGACGACGAGGTTTTTTTCAAATTTAGGGGTGACGATGAGTTTGAAGAACATCTAAGGCTATTTGCAGGTGCAAAAGAGATGGAACAGCTTTCTGGTCATGCCGACAGCAAGAAGGTTTACAGTAGAAAAGCTGAAGAACACAAACGAGATGCTTTACGCTGGCTTAATAATCATAAGCTTTCATGCTTTACAGCTACTTACAAAGGTGTTAACAGGCAGATATTCGAAGTGCTCCATGGACGTCGCATTAATGATATGACTTTCAAAGAAATCATCGATACCACGGCTTCGGTGCTTCTATCTGATTATTTTGCTGCAAGATATTCTCTATACCCTAAGTTTAAAGTTAAAATAACCAATGAGAATTACCGACAGATGATACAAAGAGGATTGGATTATATTGCCGGGAAGAAGACACAGGATGGAGCTAATCTGCTTGATAGTTTTGGGCTTTTGGAAAGAGACAGAATAAACCCCGAAAGATCCATGTACGCCAGCTATTTTATCAAAAAGATGAACAGTCTGCCATCCGGAGCCGTTCTAAATGCTTCTGATATATTTGAAAATCCATATGAAGATGTGTTTTATGATAGGGAGTTTAAACTGAATCGGGAATGGATAGTGCTCATACTGGCAGCATTGATATACAGCGGACATGTGATTGTTGTTGCAGGGAACAACGTGCATTATGATGCTTCAAATTTAGAGGAAATGGCCAGTGCAAATTTTTCAGATCTGTATAATTTTAGGCATGTAGGGAAACCGAGAACACCTGCTCTGGCTGAGCTGAAAAAGCTTTTTAACATATTGGCTTTACCCGAAGGACTTATAATCAATCCAAGTACATGGGAAGAAGCGGTAAGCAGGCTATTGGAAAGAATAAAGCATATTTTGGATAAAGCACTTGCTACAAAGGAACTGCTTAATGAGAATTTTGCCTTGTGGGGTGAATTTCTGATACCCGATAACATAATGAAAGATTATATTAATAAGATAGATTTATTAAAGAATTTTGGTAACTCAATAATAAGCAGATTTAATACTCCTGCAAAATTGAGAAATTTTGATTATACCGTTCAGCAGCTGGAAGAGGTAGCGGACGGGATAGAAACAATTGAAATAGTGGAAAAATACAAAGCTTTCAAAGATAACTGTTCAGCCAATGTGGAGTATTTTAGTAAAGTAGAGCTTATCCTTGATGATGAGAAATGGCTTGAAAAGATAAGGAGAGAAAAGCAGGAGTTTTTGAAAATAAGGGATCTGATTAAGGATTTACCGGATGATCTTGCATTCGAGTTTAACAACAGGCTAAGCAAATTAAAAGAAGATTATATCACCTATTATGTAGAGCTTCACAACAGATGTCGTTTGGATTTGAGTGGAAGCAAGAGGAAAGGCGAATTAATGCAAAGCAGGATGCTGGCGAACTTGAAAAAACTTAGTAAAATTGAAGGGATTCTTGATACAGGTAAGCTGGATAAGCTAATTGACGATGAACTGGCATCCTTAAAAGTATGCTATGAACTCTCTTCGATCGAGCTAAAACAAAACCATATTTGCATGCATTGTTTCTTTAAGCCTGCCGATAAGGAAAGGCCGGTCATAGGCATGCTGGAAGCTATTGAGGAAGGATTGGAACAGCTGGAAGAAGAATGGACACGTATTATCCTTGATAGTATAAAGGATCCATTGGTTGTCAAGGACATTCAATATCTGGAAATATCTCAGCGAAGGATGATAGAAGAATTTTTGTCGAAACGTAAGCTTCCCGATGTAGTGGATGACAGTTTTGTTGAAGCGGTGAATATATTACTTAAAGGTCTTGACAAGGTTGAAGTTAGTATTTCTGATTTGGCCGAGGTTATGGCATCGTGGGGACCGTGCACTGTTGATGATATGACAAAGAGGTTTGATAACCTCGTTAAAGAATGGAGTAAAGGCCGAGATAAGAATAAGTTAAGGATAATAATAAAGAAGTAAAAATGGAGGGCTGTATCTATGGATATACAAAGGTTAAGAAACAAGCTTTATAATTATTCAAAAGCCTTAAATCGGCTCGAAGATGCGTTACGAAGAGATCAGTCCGATGATATCGTTGTGGATGCGGTTATACAGAGGTTTGAGTTTACATATGAGCTCTCCTGGAAACTTATCATGGCTTATATGTCCTACAACGGAATAGCGGATATTAAGACACCGAGACAAGCTTTTAAGGAAGCTTTTGCTGCGGGCTTGCTCGATGAAGGAGATGTGTGGCTTGAAATGTTGAATGACAGAAACCTTACCTCACATACTTATGATGAAAGTACAGCCAGGCGCGTTTGTGAAAAGGTAAAAAATAAATATTATATAGCTTTGAGTAAATTAAAAGAAACGATAAGCAGGGAGATAGAGCAATGAGATTTGGTCTTGAAGAACGTATAATCAAGGACATAATATCGGTGATTGACAAGCATGAATCAGTGAAAAAAGCAGTAATATTTGGTTCAAGAGCCAGGGGTGACTACCGTTATAACTCTGATATTGATTTTGCAATATATACCGATGGCCGAGCCTGTCCCGGGCTTATCGACGACATAGACCGTGCAGCCGGGATATATAAGGTCAATGTGGTTGATGTAAATGGGTTAGAGAATGATGACTTAAAAAAGAGCATAGAAAGAGACGGAATTGAAATATACAGGAGGGCTGATATATGAAGCTAACAAAAGAACATTTGGACAGTGTAAGACATATGGATGGTTTCCCGATAGGTAGTGATGAAGACATAATTGCCTTGTCCCAGCCTCCTTATTATACCGCCTGTCCCAATCCTTTTATTGAGGATTTCATAAAGCAACACGGCAAGCCTTATGATGAGGCCACCGATACATATCATAGAGAGCCGTTTGCAGCCGACGTAAGCGAGGGGAAGAATGACCCCATTTACAACGCTCACAGTTACCACACCAAAGTTCCGTATAAGGCCATAATGCGCTATATACTTCACTACACGGATCCGGGGGATATCGTGTTTGACGGCTTTTGCGGTACCGGCATGACGGGCGTGGCTGCTCAGATGTGCGAAAATCCCGACCCGGAATTTAAGATGCAGATCGAAAAGGAGATGCCTTACGTAAAATGGGGGGCAAGGAAGGCAATCCTTAATGATTTATCGCCCGCTGCTACGTTCATAGCTGCAAACTACAACCTGCCGGTGGATGTTGCTGAATTTGAAAAGGAGGCCAAAAGGATACTGGATGAATGTGAAAAGGAATGCGGTTGGATGTACGAGACCCTTCATACGGATGAGAAGGGTAATCCG
>LSQX01304907.1_pt1 | contig 35904 bp, 38 predicted proteins | sample 654561 | NCBI WGS metagenome assembly LSQX01 (sample SAMN04489861, study PRJNA283612) | anaerobic digester metagenome | isolation source: 4 biogas reactors fed with cattle manure at either 37C or 55C with and... | place: Denmark: Kongens Lyngby | collected 2014 | reverse complement strand
TGGTGCGATTTCTGGTTTCCACGGTATTGTGGCCTCCGGAACCACATCCAAACAGCTGAACCGTGAGCCGGATGCCCGCTTGGTCGGTTATGGTGGTGCGCTGGGCGAGGGTACCCTGGCGTTGGCTGCGATCATTGCCGCCAGTGCAGGCTTTGCCACCTATGGTGAATGGAAAGAGGTTTACTCCAGTTTTGGTGGCGGTGGCCTGAAGGCCTTTGTTGACGGTGGCGGTGCCATCCTGCATGCCGGTACCGGCATCAGTCCCGAGGTTTCGGCAACCATGCTGACAGTGATGGCTGCGCTGTTTGCAGGAACCACCATGGATACCGGTCTGCGCCTGCAGCGCTATATCTTCCAGGAGTGGGGCGAAATCTATAACCTGGGCTGGATGAAAAAGGCCGCGCCTGCCACTTTCCTGTCAGTGGGGAGCTGTCTGGCGCTGGCTTTTGGTGCCGGCGGTGCGTCCGGTAGCGGTGGGCTGCTGATCTGGCCACTGTTCGGTACCACCAACCAGTTGATGGCCGGTTTGACCCTGTTGGTGATTGCCGTCATGTTGGTGCGCCGTAAAACCAATGCGATTTTTGTCATTGCGCCGATGGCGTTTATCCTGGTAATCGGTTTGTTGGCACTGGCCATCCAGATATATACCTTCTTTAGTCAGTCCAAGTGGTTCCTGTGCGGACTGGCGATTGTGGTGCTGGTAGCCGGTGTGCTGGTGACGCTGGAATGCGCGGCAGTGTTGCGCAAAGAAAAGCAGGCGGCCGCAGCGACCGGTTAGTGCGTTGTCAGCCTGGTTGAACAGCGCCATGCGTCCGTAGCCGGGCGCGTGGCGTTGCCACATATGGCCTGTGTTACCGGAGGCGTACAATGAGCAAGCTGGGCAATATCAAGGGCTGGATCCTTCGCGCCAATACGGCGCTGAATACCTACTATAACGCGCCTTACCGGGCAGCCATCGCCCGGGCCAAGCGTGATGAAGATGACTTGTTCATGCTGCTGGTGTTTTCCGAGATGATGGGTATTCCAAATCCTGCTTCGTGGTATACCCTGGAGCTGCAGCCCCTGCTGCTTGAACGCTTTCACGACTGGCATGTGCGCATGGGCATGGAAAAATCCCCTTTTGACCATATTTCTTGCTGCTAGTGGCCTGTGTGATCAATTGCTTCATTCGAGCCAGGGTGCAGGGTCTTCAGTCAGCCATGATAGCGTGACAGAGAAACAACAACACAGCATTGACGCTTTTAAATATCGAAACTGGCCAGCCAGCAGGTCATTGATATGCAAGACGTCAGTGTGGTTGCGTGATGATGCGGCTGCGCCTGGTGCGTGGCTTTTTAACACTTTTGCTTCGGGGTGGCTATGTTGAAGCTAGGGCAGCTGGTACAAGAAAGGCGCGTGCTGTTTTGTGGCGGCAAGGGTGGTGTGGGCAAGACCACGCTGTCTTGCGCCATTGCAGTCAAGGCAGCGGCTGCAGGACGGCGCACGCTGCTGGTATCGACCGATCCGGCCCACAGCCTGTCAGACGCCTTTGCCCGTCCTGTAGGCAACCGTGAGTTGTGCCTGGCAGAGAACCTGTTTGCCCTGGAGCTGGACCCGGATGCCGAAGTGGATGCCTATCTTGAACGGGTATTGTCACACATGCGGCGTTATGTAAACCCGGATCAGGTCAGCGAGCTGCGGCGGCAGCTGCAGCTATCCAGACAGTCACCCGGAGCGCAAGAGGCGGCTATTCTTGAGCGGTTGGCGCGCCTGCTCGATGACGGACTGGAGCAGTACGACCTGATTGTCTTCGATACAGCGCCTACTGGTCATACCCTGCGCTTGTTGACTTTGCCGGAGGTCATGTCTGTCTGGACCGAGGGGCTGCTTAAGCATAACAGGAAGGCCGAGCACCTGGGCTCGGTGCTGGAGCACTTGAGCCCCGGACGCAGCATCGACAGCCTGACGCAAGACCCGGCCAAGCATGCAGTGGAAGGGCTGGATGATCGCCAGCAAAAATTGCTGAGTACCCTGCTGGAACGCCAGCGTCTGTTTCATCGCATGCGACATTTGTTGACAGACGCAGGAAAGACCGGTTTTTTGTTTGTGCTGACACCCGAACGCCTGCCAGTCATGGAGACCGAGCGGGCTGTCCGCGCCCTTGAAGAAGGCAAGATCGGTGTTGCCGGGTTGCTGGTCAACCGGGTGATGCCCGGGCAGGTCATGGATAACGAGTTCTGGCGCAGCCGCTTGCAGCAGCAGCAACAGTATCTTGCCGACATTGGGCAGCGTTTTGCCGGTTTGCCGCGACAGCATGTGGAGCTGCAGCAGCAAGATATTCAGGGTCTGGAGGCATTGCAAGCACTGGCCCGGCAGCTGGTCTGAGAGCTCCGCCGGAGCGGGGTTTTACTCTATGTTTTGAATTTGTTCGCGCATTTGCTCAATCAGTACCTTGATATTGACTGCAGCCTGGGTGGTGCGTACGTCAATTGCTTTGGAGCCAAGGGTGTTGGCCTCGCGGTTTAGCTCTTGCATCAGGAAGTCCAGCCGGCGGCCGACCGGCTGCTTGCTATTGAGTACACGGCGCACCTCGTTAAGGTGGGTATGCAGACGATCGAGTTCTTCGGCAACATCACTGCGTTGGGCCAGCATGACCAGCTCTTGCTCAAGCCGCTGTGGATCGATTTCCAGGGCAATCTCCTGGCAGCGGTCGAGGATTTTCTGGCGCTGGGCGTCAAGCATGCCGGGAATGGCATCGGCCAGTGTGCGGGTTTCCTGTTCGATGCTGTCGAGCCGCTCGCTGATCAGGCGGGCCAGCTCAGCGCCTTCACGGGCGCGGCTGTCTTTTAGCTGCGCCAGTGTCCGGTTGAACAGCTGCAGGGCGTCTGTCTGCAATTGTTCGCCATTGGCTTCCGGTGGGCTGAGTACACCAGGTTGCAGCATGATTTGTATTGGGTCCAGTGGTGCGGGCTGACTTATCAGGGCGGCAATCTGTTCGGCGGCAGTGACCACTTCACGGGCACGCTCCAGGTTGAGACTGCCGCGGGTATCTGCGTGTGCTTCGGCTAGCTGCAGGCTGCACTCGATCTTGCCGCGTGACAGCCCCTTGCGCAGCAGCTCGCGTATCGTGCTTTCAAGGGTACGCAGGCTTTCCGGCAGGCGTAGATGGGGCTCCAGGAAGCGATGGTTGACCGAGCGGATTTCCCAAGTCAAGGTGCCGTAGGGGCCGTTGTGTTCTTGGCGGGCAAAAGCGGTCATGCTGTGAGCCATGGACTGTCCTCGTGATGGTAAAATAGGCATTCTAGCGAAAATACAGGCTGTGTGCCCTGTTCCCGGGCAGTGCCTGGCCGGACGGGCTGGTGGTGCTGTCTGTGCGTTGTTGCTCAAGTTGTCAGCGAGTGTCTGCATGTACCGGGCCGCGCGGAATAGCCGCATAGGGTATGTGGTGTTTCAGTGCATAACAAACCAGGCTGACTCAACGGTTTGTGGCTTGTACAGCGGACAGTAACCGAATCCTTTATACTGCCTGTAGTGTATAGCGGCGAACCTGGTTCGCCGCTTTTTTGAAGCTTTGAGGGGGAGGCACCCATGATCCGTCCTAGTGGCCGCGCAGCTGACCAGCTGCGAGAAGTAAAGATTACCCGCAACTATACCTGTCACGCCGAAGGTTCGGTACTGGTGGAGTTTGGCCAGACCAGGGTGATTTGTACCGTTAGCGTGGAAAGTGGTGTGCCACGTTTTTTGCGTGGCCAGAACCAGGGCTGGTTGACGGCCGAATATGGTATGTTGCCCCGGGCAACGGGTGAGCGTACTCGTCGTGAGGCAACCAGTGGCAAACAGGGCGGCCGCACGCTGGAAATTCAGCGCCTGATTGGCCGTTCGCTGCGTGCTGCAGTAGATCTTGCCGCACTTGGCGAGTACACCCTGACCGTAGACTGTGATGTTATCCAGGCTGACGGCGGCACCCGTACCGCAGCTATTACAGGTGCCATGGTGGCAGTGGAAGATGCCCTGAAAACCATGCAGGAGCGTGGCTGGTTAAAAGCGGACAAGCCCTTGCCGCTGAAACAGCGCATTGCGGCGGTGTCGGTTGGCATCTACCAGGGTGGGGCGGTGCTCGATCTGGACTACCCGGAAGACTCCACTGCAGAAACCGACCTGAATGTGGTAATGACGGATGCGGGTGGTTTTATCGAAGTGCAGGGTACGGCAGAGGGCTCGCCGTTTAGCGCGCAAGAGTTCAATGCGTTGCTGGCGCTGGCGGAAAAAGGCATCAGCGAGCTGTTTGCCATTCAGCAGATGGCGCTGGAAAGCTGACTCTTGTTGTGTTCAGTGAGCGGCCATCCTTACCCCGGCCTGTGTCCTGCCGGAAGGCGTGATGCACATGCGCGGCCAGGAAGCAAAGTCCGGCGAGGTGTTGCGACTATCAAGGGTGGCGCCTGCCGTGAGCGGAGTGGCGGATTGTCATGTTGCAGAACGACAGGCTGTATCTGGTGGGTGGCAGGGTAGCACTTAAAAGCTCAGTGTCCAGTCATAGTCAACCTGCAGGGGTGCGTGCCCGGAAAAGCGCGGCTGGCGGAACAGGCGGGCGGTGCGCACAATACGCTTCAGCCCGGGGGTGAGCAGCTGGTAGTCGAAACGCCAGCCCAGATTAAGCATTTCTGCTTGCTCGCTGTCGGGCCACCAGCTGAACTGCTCCCCCTCGCGTGAAACTTCACGTAGCGCGTCAATGTATCCCATGTTGTGTATCAGTTCGTCCAGCCAGGCACGTTCGGCTGGCAAAAAACCAGGTGTTTGCTGACAGTCGCGCCAGTGTTTGACATCAAACTTTTGATGGGCAATGAAAGCAGAAGCACAGTAGATGTAGTCGCGCCGCTTGCGTCGCTGCTTGTCCAGATAGCGGCCGAGGTCTTCCATGAATTTGAATTTGTCGTTGAGTTCGTGGTCACCTGCAGTGCCGTGGGGAAACAGCAGGCTGCCGATGCTGATTTTATCGAAGTCCGCCTGGATGTAGCGCCCATGGCGATCTGCGGACTCAAAACCCAGTGTGGTGATGATTGCCCGGGGCTGCACCCTGGTATAGAGGGCCACGCCCCCTTGCTCCGGCTGCTCGCCCGAAGCGGCGAATGCCTGGTAGCCGGGTAACTGAAACCCGGGCAGTTCAATGTCTGCGGCATCGATACGGGTATCCTGCAGGCAGATGACATCGGCATCTTGCCGGATGAGCCAGTCTTGCAGGCCGCAGGAAACAGCGTGGTGCAAGCCGTTAACATTGATGCTGATAATGCGCATGGTTCGCCTCTGGGTAAAAACTGCGCATATGATACCTAAGCCGTATGGAATTGGCTAAGTAAAAGAGAATTGCTGAAACACGTGCTTTATGATGTGGGGCAGTCAGTGCGGTTTGCTGCAGGACAAAGTAAAATGCAGTGCTGGCCCGTATACTGGCAAGATGACAGAGTACATCACCGCTGGTTAAACAGGGTGTTCATCCAGATTTTGGCAAGAGTCCACTATGCAAGATTACCAGGAACAGTTCATTCGTTTTGCCATCGAGCGCGGCGTGTTGCGCTTTGGTGAATTCCAGCTCAAGTCGGGCCGGGTTAGCCCGTATTTTTTTAATGCCGGGTTGTTCAACAGTGGGCAGGCGCTGAGTAAGCTCGGTCAGTTTTACGCCCGGGCGCTGCTGGAGAGCGGCGTTGATTACGATGTGCTGTTTGGTCCGGCTTACAAGGGCATTCCACTGGCAACCAGCGTGGCGATAGCGTTGGCGAACGGGCATGACCAGGACCGTCCATGGTGTTTCAACCGCAAGGAAGCCAAGGCGCATGGCGAGGGTGGCACACTGGTTGGTGCACCGCTGCAAGGCAGGGTGATGATTGTTGATGACGTGATTACCGCAGGTACGGCCATTCGAGAAGTCATGCAGATTATCAGACAGGAAGGAGCCCGGGCTGCCGGTGCCCTGATAGCCCTGGACCGGCAGGAGCGTGGGCAGGGTAAGCTGTCGGCCATCCAGGAAGTTGAGCGGGATTTTGCCATGCCGGTAATCAGCATTGTTTCCTTGCAGCAGATTATGCAATATCTGGCAGAGGACAGGCAGCTGAAGGCGTACTTGCCTGCTGTACAGCGCTACAGAGACACCTATGGCATAGCCTGATACCAGGCCAGGAACACAAGGAGCGCGACATGACCATCAAATACGGCTGGGTTGCAGGGTTGTTTTTGCTGGGCTGTGCATCGGCACAGGCGGTTGAGTTTTATCGCTATGTGGATGCCAGCGGAGTGACCGTAATTTCCCGCCAGGGGGTGCCGTCCGATGTTATTGGCAATGGCTACGAGGTCATTAATGAGCATGGACGGGTTGTGCGGGTCGTTCCAAGAGCCTTGACCCCCGAGGAGCATCGCCTGTTGCAAGAGGAAAGGCAGCAGGCTGAAATTGACCGGCAGCTGTTGCGCCTCTATCGTCAAGTGTCTGATGTGGAGCGGGCTGAAGAGCGCAAGCAGGCCGAAGTTGACAGCTTTATTGCCCTGGTGCGCCGAAATATCGAAGACATCAGGGAAGATAAGTCGGCGTTGCTGAAGCAGGCCGGCAACCATGAGCGGGCCGGCCGGGAAGTGCCGGCAGAATTGCTGGAAAAGATTGCCCAGCTGGAACAGAGAGAGCGCGGTTATCTTCAGGAAGTCGAACGCTATCAGCAAATAAAGGTTGATATTGCGCAAGAGTTTGCGCTGGATAAAGAGCGTGTTGAGTTTCTGCTGAATTCGCGTTAAGCGCTAAAAAAAAGCAGAAAAAATTGAGTCTGCGGATGAACTGCAGTACCCTTCCAGTCCTTTTTGATTAAAAAGGCGTCTTTCAAGCCGGAGCATTTCCGGACTTTTTGGGAGCATTGTTCCCATGTGATTGGCCACAAAGGCAGACCTTCTGCCCGGCCGCTTTTGATTACCCTGTTGGTAATTGTCTTCCCTGCGGGGGATACCCAGTCGGGCAAGCTTTGTCGTGCCGTTTTTTTGGCGTTTATGCTTGCCATGGATATGGAGACTACCCATGACTCAACTGATAAAAACAACAACCTCAGATGAGGTTTTTACACGTAACACCAAATTTACCGTTTACACCGAGCGGCAGCTCGACCGGATCGAGCCGCTGCAAAGTTTGACACCCGAGCAGCGTTTCGAGATGCGTGTGGTGGCCAATGTGCTGCCGTTCAGGGTCAATCAGTATGTGATTGACGAACTGATTGACTGGACCAATATTCCGGCTGATCCGATCTTTCAGCTTACTTTCCCCCAGCGTGGCATGCTTGCGCCGGAAGACTACGACCGCATGGCTGATGTGCTGCAGCGTGAGGCAGAGCGTAGCGAAGTCCAGGCGGTTGCCAATGAAATCCGTGAAAAGCTCAATCCGCACCCTGCGGGCCAGCAGGAAATGAATGTGCCCATGCTTGACGGCGAACCTCTGCCCGGCATGCAGCACAAATATCGTGAGACTGTGCTGTTTTTCCCCAGCCAGGGCCAGGTGTGTCATACATACTGTACGTTCTGTTTCCGCTGGGCACAGTTTATTGGTGACAAGGAGCTGCGCTTTGCCAGCAACGAGGCTGACACGCTGCATCGCTATCTGGCCAAACATAAGGAAGTGAGCGACCTGCTATTGACGGGGGGGGATCCCATGGTGATGAAAACCCATCACCTGAAAGGTTACCTGGATGGTCTGATGCGTCCGGAGCTGGATCATGTCCAGACTATCCGCATTGGTACCAAGTCCCTGACGTTCTGGCCACAGCGTTTTGTGACTGATCCGGACGCTGATGAGCTGCTCAAGTTGCTGCGCCGGCTGGTAAGGGGCGGCAAGCATGTGGCATTGATGGCGCACTTCAATCATTGGCGTGAAATGGAAACGCCGATCGTACGTGAGGCGATCAGGCGCATTCAGGCAACAGGTGCCATTATTCGTGCCCAGGCGCCTGTGGTGCAGCACATTAATGATGATCCTGATGTTTGGGCCCGCATGTGGCGTACCCAGGTCGGACTGGGTATTGTGCCGTATTACATGTTCGTTGAGCGTGATACGGGTGCCAAGCGTTATTTTGAAGTGCCGCTGGAGCGCACATATAAAATTTATCGTGAGGCCATTCAGCAGGTGTCTGGTCTGGCGCGTACCGCCCGGGGGCCATCCATGAGTGCGGGCCCTGGCAAGGTGGAAATTCAGGGTATTACCGAGCTTAATGGCGAGAAAGTATTTGTCCTGCGCTTTATTCAGGGCCGCAACCCGGACTGGGTCCAGCGCATTTTCTTTGCCAAGTACGATCCTGAGGCTACCTGGTTCGATGATCTGGTACCGGCGTTTGGTGAGGAAAAATTCTTCTTCACGGACGAGTATAATGCTATGCAGGAGCAGGCTGGCGCCTGACTCTGGCAGAGCGGACGAAAAAGGCTGCAGTCTTTCGGGGTTGCAGCCTTTTGTGTCTGGTCGTTACCGGTGTAGCGGTGCAGTCTAACTGTTGGTGATCAGCGTACCCACACCAGAGTCGGTGAAGATTTCCAGCAGGACGGCATTGGGCACCCGGCCGTCAATGATATGGGCGCTGCGCACGCCGGCCTGTACCGCATCCAGTGCACAACCGATTTTTGGCAGCATGCCACCGTAGATGGTGCCATCTTCGATCAGCGCATCCACCTGCTCGGTGTTAAGGCCGGTCAATACATTGCCTTGTTTGTCCATCAGGCCTTCAATGTCCGTTAGCAGTAACAGCTTTTCAGCGTTTAGAGCCTCGGCCACTTTGCCCGCGACCAGGTCGGCGTTGATGTTGTAGGACTCGCCGTCAGCACCTACACCGATGGGTGCGATCACGGGAATGAAGTCGCCCTGCACCATCATGTGCAGCAACTCCTTGTTGATGCTGGCCACTTCGCCGACCTGGCCGATATCGATGATTTCCGGCTTGGTCATTTCGGGTGTCTGGCGGGTCACTTTTAGTTTGCGTGCACGAATCAGGCGCGCATCTTTGCCGGTCAGGCCGATAGCACTGCCGCCATGGCTGTTAATCAGGCTGACGATGCTTTTGTTGACCAGCCCGCCCAGCACCATTTCTACCACGTCCATGGTCTGGCTATCAGTGACGCGCATGCCGTCGACAAAACGGCTTTCAATATTCAGGCGTTTAAGCAGGTCACCAATTTGTGGGCCGCCACCATGTACTACCACCGGATTGATGCCAACTGCTTTCATCAGCACGATGTCACGGGCGAAGCCGTTTTTTAGCTCTTCGCTTTCCATGGCGTGACCACCGTACTTGATGACGAGGGTCTGGCCGACAAAGCGGCGGATGTAGGGCAGGGCTTCGGTGAGTACTTCGGCCACATGAGCTGCGTCTTGGCGGTTAAGGGTCATGGTTGGCTCCGTGTCAGAAAGGCCAGTGAATATCGGGTGCGACCGCCAGAAGCTGGTCGCGGAACAGATTCTGGATTTGCTGCAAGTCTTCTTCGCTGTCGCCTTCAAAGCGCAATACCAGCATGGGGGTGGTGTTGGAGGCGCGGATCAGGCCCCAGCCTTTGGGGTAGTCAACCCGGATACCGTCCAGGGCGGTTACACTGCCGTCACCCCAGTCGGCTGATTCCTGCAGCGCTTGTATGATGGAAAACTTGCTGGCCTCGGTCACTTCGATGTTCAGCTCGGGCGTTGAAGGGCTGGCCGGATAGCGTGCAAACACCTGATTGACACTGTCACTGTCCATGCTGAGGATTTCCAGCAGGCGGGCAGCCGCATAGATGCCATCATCAAAGCCGAACCAGCGTTCCTTGAAGTAAATGTGACCGCTCATTTCACCAGCCAGCAGGGCGCCGGTTTCCTGCAGCTTGGCTTTCATTAGCGAGTGACCGGTTTTCCACATGATGGGGCGGCCGCCACTGCGGCTGATCAAGGCCGTCAGCTTGCGAGTGCACTTGACATCGTAAATCACGTCACACCCGGGGTTGCGCGAGATTACGTCTTCGGCAAGCAGCATCAGCAGGCGGTCAGGGTAAATAATTTCGCCCTTGTTGGTGACAACACCAAGACGGTCACCATCCCCGTCGAAAGCTATGCCAAGGTCAGCTTCGCTTGTCTGCACTGTGCGGATCAGGTCCTGCAGGTTTTCCGGCTTGCCGGGGTCCGGATGATGGTTGGGGAAGGTGCCATCTACCTCACAGTAGAGCGGGATAACCTGGCAGCCGATACTTTCCAGCAGACGGGGCGCGATCACGCCGGCAACGCCATTACCGCAGTCCACCACTACTTTGAGCGAATTGCCCAGAGCCACATCACGCCCAATGTAGTCGACATACTGGTCGAGCAGGTTGACCTGTTGCATGCTGCCCGTGCTGTGCAACAAATCCTGGCTGATGATGCGCTGATAGAGTGCAGTGATGCGCTCGTTGGCGAGGGTTTCGCCGGCTATTACTATTTTAAAGCCGTTGTAACTAGGCGGATTATGGCTGCCGGTGACCATTACGCCAGACGTTGCATCCAGCTGATGGGTCCCGAAATAGACCAGCGGGGTGGGTACCATGCCAAGATCCAGAACGGTACAGCCGGTATCGACCAGGCCGCGAATCAGGGCTTCCTGCAGCTGTAGGCCGGACAGGCGGCCATCACGGCCAACGACAACACGGGCTTCGCCGCGAGCGATACTTTCGCTGCCAACAGCGCGGCCAATCCAGTAGGCGGTATCGCTATCCAGGTTGGTATCGACAATGCCACGAATGTCATAGGCACGGAAAATGCCCGGGTCAGCCTTGGGCAAACTGTTCATTGCGGTATTGGCCGAGTGTAATGCGTTGTCGTCCAGCTCCAGGTCCAGGATGTCGATGTCCAGGGCATCGGCAAAGGCGTGTCCAGACTGTTGTGTGGCATCTGTGGCTCCGGTTGATTGTTTGTGTGCTGCTGGTTTGGACGAAGCAGTGCTGGCAGCAGGCCGAGCTGTGTGGAGCAGCAATTTGCGTACAGGTTCGGCCAGGGGTTGCAGGCCGGTTCGGGCCAGCTGCTCCAGCAACTGTGGCTGCTTTTCCTGTATAGCCTGTAGCAGTACATTGACATCGAGAGCCTGCAGTTGACGCAAGTGGTTACGCAGTAACAGCAGTGCAGCCAGTGCACTCAGCAGTGCGGCCAGCAGCAAGCCGGCATAAAGCGGCAGCCATGGGCTGTGCAGTAGTTGTGGCTGCTCCATGCCGACTGACAGTTGCCAGTAAGGGTGCGCAGTCGTCAGGCTTTGAGGTGTGCTGCCTGCCAGGCCGGGTCCCGCCTGATAAAATGTAAGCTGGGGTGCTTGGGGCAGTTGTTGTTGCAGGCTGACCGTCCAGCCACCCTGCAGCTCAGGCTCGACAAAACGGGCCAGCATGGCTTGCGCATCATAAACCAGCAATAGTGTACCAATGACCCTTGACTGTTGTGGATGAAAAACCGGACTGGCCTGGTAAAACAGGGCGCCATCCGAGCTGTTGACATATTCAAGGGAAGACTGCTGACCGGTTGCGGCCAGACCCAGGTGGTCCAGGGCGGCAAAACTGAGCGACTGATCGGCGTGGTTGCTGCCGGACTGCATAATGAATACACGAGTGAGGTAGGGTGATTGCACCCACTCACGTTCCAGCCTGCGCAGGGCTTCAGCATCCTGCAGCAATAGTGCATTGATCAGCGATGTGTGGGTCGGCAAGTGCCTGATATTCGTATTGGCAACATCGAGCAAGACCTCAAGCTGCTGGTTATAGGTAGTGGCCAGGGCGTGTACTTGTTGACTGTTTTGTTCTGTATCGTAGGCCTGCTGCAGACGAACAAGCAGAGCAGCCATGACGGCCATACCCAGCAAAACCGGTAGCAAAACCATGGGCGGGAGGGAGCTGCGCTGCTTTTGCTTCCTGTTTGGCTGGGCTTCGCTGGCTGGATGTGCGGCCTTGCTTTTGCGTTTCATGAAACCTCCGTGCCGGCCTGGCTGCCGGTGTTACTCTTGACCGGTATGGCCAAATCCGCCAGCGCCACGCTGGCTGGCGGCAAAATCATCGACCAGTTGCAGTTGTGCTTGCACCACAGGTACCAGTACCAGCTGGGCGATACGTTCGCCCGGTTCAATGGTGAAAGCGCTGTCGCCACGGTTCCAGCAGGATATCATCAGCTCTCCCTGGTAGTCCGAATCAATCAGTCCGACCAGGTTGCCCAGCACTATGCCGTGCTTATGGCCGAGCCCGGAACGTGGAAGGATCATTGCGGCCAGGCTGGTGTCGGCAATATGAATTGCCAGGCCAGTGGGAATCAGCAGGGTTTGGCCTGGCTGCAAGCAGGTTGCCTCCTGCAACATGGCCCGCAGGTCAATCCCGGCAGAGCCCGGTGTCGCATGTGCGGGCAACGGAAACTCATTGCCCAGGCGCGGGTCGAGAATTTTGGCTTGAATGGCGCGCATGTCAGTTTGCCTCCTTGGACAGATATTGATGAATAAGCTCAATCAGTTGGGTGGCAATTTTGCTTTTGCTGGTTTGGGCAAAGTGGGTCTGGTGGTGTTTGCGGTCAATCACGGTGATGGCATTTTCTTCGCTGTCAAAGCCGATACTTGAGTTGGAAACATCGTTGGCAACGATCAGGTCAAGGTTTTTGTCACGAAGCTTGCCTGCTGCGTAATCAAGCAGGTTTTGTGTTTCGGCAGCAAAGCCGACACTAAATGGGCGGTCGCTGCGCTGTGCAATGGAGGCCAGAATGTCTGGATTGCGTACCAGCCGTAACTGCATGCCGTCGTCACTGCCGGGGGTTTTTTTCAGCTTGTGCTCGGCGGGAAGCTCGGGGCGGAAGTCGGCGACCGCGGCAGTGGCAATCAGGATGTCACAGGGCATGGCCGACTCGCAGGCCAGCAGCATTTCACGTGCACTGGTCACGTTGATCCGCTCTACCCGCTGGGGGGTGTCCAGCTGGACCGGACCGGTAATCAGGGTGACCCGGGCCCCGGCTTCGGCTGCAGCGCGAGCCACGGCAAAGCCCATTTTGCCGGAGCTGTGGTTGGTGATGTAGCGTACGGGGTCGATGGCTTCACGGGTGGGGCCGGCGGTAACCAGCACGTGCTGGCCGGTCAGCAGACAGTGCTCGAAACACTCGGCTGCTTCCAGCGCAAGCTGGTCTGGCTCAAGCATGCGCCCCGGGCCAACATCGCCACAGGCCTGGCTGCCGGCCGCCGGGCCGAATAGCTGAATGCCGCGCTGCACAAGAACTTCAGCGTTGTGTTGGGTGGCCGCATCGCGCCACATGGCCTGATTCATCGCCGGTGCCAGCGCCACAGGTGCATCGGTGGCCAGTATCAGGGTTGTCAGCAGGTCGTTGGCGTTGCCCAGGGCCAGGCGTGCCATGATTTCTGCAGTAGCAGGCGCCACCAGGATCAGGTCAGCCCAGCGTGCCAGTTCAATATGACCCATGGCTGCTTCGGCAGCGGGGTCTAGCAAGTCGAGGTGGACCGGGTGGCCGGATAGCGCCTGCAAGGTTAGTGGCGTAATGAATTCGCGTGCGCTACGGGTCATCACAACACGGACGTCGGCACCCTGGTCCTTGAGACGGCGCACCAGCTCGGCGGCTTTGTAGGCAGCGATACCACCGCCAATACCCAAAATGATGCGTTTGCTGGCCAGACGCTGCATGGAATCGCCTCGTAGGAAGATGTGTATGGCAAAATAAAAAAACGGCATTAAGATAGCACAAGACACCTGGCGACACAGCACTGCCTGTGCTGCCAGGTGTACCATCAGGATCGGCGGCAGATTGTCCGCATGCATAGGGAGATGCGCATAGCATGAGTATACGTTTATGGCCGGAGCAAGAACGGCCGCGTGAAAAATTGCTCCAGTCAGGCCCCGGAGCCTTATCGGACGCAGAATTGCTGGCGATTTTTTTGCGCACTGGCGTCAAGGGTTGCAGTGCAGTAGAGCTGGCGCGCCGGCTGCTGGGTGAGTTTGGGGGCTTGCGTCAGTTGCTGGAGGCGAATCAGGACGAATTTACCTCGCACATAGGTTTGGGGCCCGCCAAGTACGCCCAGCTGCAGGCGGTACTTGAAATGGGTCGCCGGCATCTGGAGGCAACCATCAAGCGTCAGTCGGCGCTGGAAAGCCCCGAGGCGGTACGTAATTTCCTCAAGGCGCAATTACGCCATGAGCCGCACGAAGTGTTTGCATGCCTGTTTCTTGATACAAAGCACCGGGTGCTTGCGTTTGAGCCGCTTTTTTACGGTACCATTGATGGTGCCAGTGTTTATCCGCGGCAGGTCGTCAAGCGCGCTCTGGCGCATAATGCGGCAGCCCTTATTTTGAGCCACAATCACCCGTCGGGCATCGCAGAGCCTAGCCAGGCAGACCGGATGCTGACCGAGCGCCTAAAAGAAGCATTGGCTCTTATTGATGTGCGCATACTGGATCACTTTATCGTGGGCGATGGCGAGCCCCTGTCGATGGTGGAGTATGGCTGGATGTGATGTGAAGTTTTGCTGCAAGGCTTGCTGTTGCTGACAGTTTTTGTTATAAAGTGCGACTTCATTCCGGGCCTGATCTATGGCCTTGTGCGCCTGCAGCCTGCAGGCAGCGCTGCAGGTCAGGGTTGCGGAATGGCTAGCATCATTGAATACACTGCAGTTTCAATGGCTTACAAAACACGTTTTCAACAGCCAACCCATGCCGGGTTGGGCATGTGGTTCTAGAGGGCTGAGGCATGTCAAGAGTTTGTCAAGTAACCGGTAAGGGTCCGGTTACGGGAAATAACGTTTCCCACGCCATGAACAAAACCCGCCGCCGTTTCCTGCCAAACTTGCAGTACCATCGTTTCTGGGTCGAGTCCGAGAAGCGCTTTGTACGTCTGCGCGTATCTGCCAAGGGCATGCGTGTCATCGACAAGCGTGGCATTGACACTGTTCTGTCCGAGCTGCGCGCTCGCGGCGTTAAATATTAAGGGGTAATTCCATGCGTGATTTGATTCGTCTGGTATCCAGCGCCGGTACAGGCCATTTTTATACCACTGACAAGAACAAGCGTACTACGCCGGAAAAACTGGAAATCAAAAAATATGACCCGGTTGTCCGCAAGCACGTGATTTACAAGGAAGGCCGAATCAAGTAACTGAACGGCCCTCCAGAGAAAGCCCGCTCAAGCGGGCTTTTTTGTATGCCTGCCTTGTGCAGGCCACTTTATTTGAGTGGGAAAGTTGTCAGGACGGATGTAACAGTCCGTAGTACAGGCGACGCTGGTTAACCCGTTGCTGACTGTTTCACATCTTGGGCTGACTGGTTATACTAGGCGGCAATTTGCATGCGGCTGTGGCAGAAAGGCAGCTGTCGGCACTGTGCGCTGGCTTCAAGCCTGAAATCATGCCGGGCTGGGCGAAATATTAAACCTAATGCTAAGAGGGTACCCCGTGAACCTGATCAAAAAAATTCTGGTCGCTCAGGCGACTGCATTGTTTGTCCTGGCGGGCACTGCTGCCCATGCGGCGGTTGACGAAGAAGTGGCTGCGCGCCTCAAGCCGGTTGGCGATGTCTGCATTGAAGGCCAGGAGTGTGCAGCAGCGACTGCGGCAGTCGCGGAGGCTGGTGACTCTGCTGGAGAAACTGCAGCAGCGGCGGGTCGCAGCGGCGAACAAATTGTTACCCAAAGCTGTGGGGTTTGCCATGGTACCGGTCTGCTGGAAGCTCCGTTGACTGGTGATGCAGATGCCTGGGCAGAGCGTTTCGAGGCTGGGGGTGGCATGGATGGCTTGCTGGCCGTGGCCAAGGGTGGCAAGGGCGCCATGCCCCCGATGGGTACCTGTGGTGACTGCACAGATGACGAGCTGGTGAGCGCGATCAAGTTCATGTCCGGTCTCTGACTTTGTAATCGGCACATGGAAAAACCCCGGGCATTTCCCCGGGGTTTTGTTTTTCCGGGAACAGGGTTGTCAGGAGCGTGGCACCATACCGGGTGGCCGCTTCATGGGTGCTGGTGGGCCGACACATGGCAATAGCCGATCTTTGTGATAGTATTTGTCACTCAGGAGAACGCCGGTTCCACGGTGTTTTCGCACAAATACCCGGGCACATGCATGCCCGGGAATATCTGAACTACTAGCCTGCACGATGCAAAAAAGGAGAACCTTATGGCCTTTGAATTGCCTGCACTGCCGTATGCGCAGAATGCTCTTGAGCCACATATTTCCGCTGAAACCCTGGACTTCCACCACGGCAAGCACCACAACGCTTATGTCGTTAACCTGAACAACCTGGTGCCAGGCACCGAGTTTGAAGGTAAAAGCCTGGAAGAAATCATCAAAACCTCAAGTGGTGGCGTGTTCAACAATGCTGCCCAGGTCTGGAACCACACTTTCTACTGGAACTGCCTGAGCCCCAACGGCGGCGGCGAGCCAACCGGTGCCCTGGCTGATGCCATCAACGCTGCTTTTGGCTCCTTTGACGCATTCAAAGAAGAGTTTACCAAAACAGCCATTGGTACCTTTGGTTCCGGCTGGGCCTGGCTGGTGAAAAAGCCAGACGGTACAGTCGCCCTGAGCAGCACCATTGGCGCTGGCTGTCCGCTGACCACTGAAGACAAGGCGCTGCTGACCTGTGATGTGTGGGAACATGCATACTACATCGACTACCGCAATGCCCGTCCGAAGTATGTTGAGGCGTTCTGGAATCTGGTCAATTGGGACTTTGTAGCGGCCAACTTTGCCGACTGACAAGCAGTCTTCCGGGGGCCCTGAAGTTTTGGGGCCCGACACATGCGGCAGGTAAGTACCCCTGTCGCATGTGTTTTTTCAATACACCACAGCTTTAACCGCAAGCGTACAACACCAGGGCTTTGCATGACTGCCAATGAAATCGCCCCTGCCGCCCGTCCTGCCCGATTGTCCAGCATGCTGTTGCGCTGGGTTTTGCTGGTAGCGCTGGGCGTTGGCATCACCATGAGCCTGGTGCAGATAGTACGGTGCGCAGTTGTAACGAAAGAGCAAGCCCGTGAAAAGGCCCATCAGCTGCTGGACGTCTCTGCAGGCGCTGCCCGGCAAGCGCTCGAAAACAACAATGCAGCTGTAGCCGGCCAGGTCGTTAGCAGCCTGCTGACCCAGTCCTCTCTACGCTATGCACGCCTGGCCAGCCCGGACGGACTGCCATTGGCCGAGCGTGTCCGGCCGTTACAGCACTCGGCGTTACGCTTCCTGACCGACCGGCTGTTTGGTGCAGAGCAGCATTTTTACCTTGATCTGGACAGTAAGCGGGATGGTGCCCGTCTGGGTCGACTGGAAATTAGCCTGGACATGGCAGCTTCGGGCGCAGCTTTCATGCGTGAGGCCGGCGTGATTTTACTGACCGGCATGCTGGGTCTGGTCATTTTGGTGACGGGGTTGTCGTTGGTGTTGCAGGCCTTGTTGACTCGTCCCCTGGCCAGAATGATGGTCGGGATGAGCTATATCGATCCGCAGCGGCCGGGCAAGCATCAGCTTGGTATCGCCAGGGAGCACCGTCACAACGAGCTGGGCCTGTGGGTTGACCGGGTCAACCAGCTGTTGCGCGCCATCGAACATATCAATGAATTGCGTGAAGAGGCTGAAGAAAATCTTCAGAACCTGTCCCATGTCGATTTTTTAACCGGGCTGCCCAACCGCCTGGGCTTGCAGGGCAGGCTGGACAGCATTCTGACCAGGGCGCGACAAGAAAACAAAGCGGTTGCTGTCATGTGCATAGGCCTGGACGGCTTTAAATCTATCAATGAGCGTTACAGCTTTCAGCTGGGTGACTGGGTGCTGCGCTCTTTCGCCCAAAGGGTTGGCGGCCAGCTATCCGCTGAGCTGGACAGCTTTGCCCGGCTTGGCGGTGACCAGTTCATCCTGATCCATTCCGGGCTGGAAAACTCGTACCAGGCAGCTGTGCTGGCCCAAAAGGTTCTTTTCCTTTTGCATCAACCCTTTCGTGTGCCACAGGAGGGCAAGGGAGATGTGATGATCCGGCTTGGCGCAAGCGTGGGAATTACTTTATTTCCCAGTGATGCGCAAACCAGTGAGCTGCTATTGCAAAAGGCCGAGCAGACCATGCGCTTGTCCAAAATGGGGGGGCGCAACCGTTATCAGTTCTACGTCGCAAGCATCGATCAGCAATTGCGTGAGCGGCGTCAGATGGAACTGGACCTGGAAACGGCGCTGGCTAAAAAAGAGCTGTTTTTGCTGTATCAGCCACAAGTAGAGCTGGCTACCGGCAAGGTTATAGGGGCTGAGGCCCTGTTGCGTTGGCGCCATAAAAATGGTGAAGTGGTCTCGCCAGATATCTTCATTCCACTGGCAGAGCAGACTGGCGCCATCGTCAAAATGGGTGAGTGGGTGCTGGAGCAGGCCAGCGAGCAGCTGCGCATCTGGACTGATATTGGTTGGCAGGATATGCGCATGGCGGTGAATTTGTCAGCTGCGCAGCTGCACCATGACGGGTTGGAAGGCTCGATACAAAGAATTATCGAAACGTACCAGATTCCAGCAGGTTGTCTGGAGCTTGAGATTACTGAGACCAGTTTGGTTCAGGATGTAGAAATGGCCCGTAAGAAGCTGCTGTCTCTGCGCCAGCTGGGTGTTGCGATTGCCATTGACGACTTTGGTACGGGACACTCTTCACTGGCCTACCTGAAGCGCTTGCCACTGGATAAAATCAAGATTGATCGCAGTTTTGTACAGGAAATGGAGAGCAGCACCGAGGATGCAACCATTGTGCGCACAATTGTCGAGCTTAGCCATAGCCTGCAACTCAAGGTACTGGCCGAGGGTGTTGAAACCCGGGCAACAGAACACCTGCTGGCCGAGCTGGGCTGTGATGAAGGCCAGGGCTATCTGTATGGCAAGCCGGTAACAGGAGAAACATTGCTGGATCATTACGGACGTTTTAGTGACTGACAGGCTGTTTGCTCCAGGCATTAACCCGGCACTGGCCTGGGCTGGCATTTTTGGTCTGCTCGCTGTGGCCATGGGTGCCTATGCTGCTCATGGCTTGCGGAGTGTGCTGGCAGCAGCCGAGCTGGCTACAGTGCAAACTGCCGTGCAATACCAGATGTGGCACGCACTGGTGCTGCTGGTGGTGGCCGGACTGCCACCTGGACGCGCCAGGGCGCTGGCCACTCTGTTTTTTGTGACCGGTATTTTCGGATTTTCCGGCAGCCTTTATATACTGGTTTTTACCGAATTGCGTCCCGGTCTGATGACTCCGTTAGGCGGGCTGCTGCTGATGGCCGGCTGGCTGACTTTGCTATTGGCGGGCCTGGTCCGCAAGCGCGCAAACCCACATTGAATTGAGGAAAACCATGACTATACAAATTGTATTGAATGGCAAGCCCCTGACCATTGATGAAGGCAGCACGGTTGCGGGGCTGTTGCAACAAATTGAATTGCACAACAGGCGTGTTGCCGTAGAATTGAACCGGGATATCGTGATTCGTAGTGAACATGAAACAACCATGCTGCAAGCTGGTGACCAGGTAGAAATTGTGCACGCCATTGGTGGCGGCTGATATTCCCCGATGTCGCAGAAGCTGTTCTGACAGCAGACTCCCGCATTTGCCATCTTTCACACCAACCAGGATACCCTTGCATGACACAACCACACATTGACCAGCCGTTTGTTCTGGATGGCACAACTTACCAGTCCCGTTTGCTGGTAGGCACCGGAAAATACCGTGACCTGGAAGAAACCCGCCAGGCCATTGAAGCCTCAGGCGCCGAAATCGTCACAGTGGCGGTGCGTCGCACCAATATCGGCCAGAACCGTGATGAGCCCAACCTGCTGGATGTTATCAGTCCGGAGCGCTATACCATTTTGCCCAATACAGCTGGTTGTCATACGGCCGAGGAGGCGGTGCGTACTTGCCGTTTGGCACGGGAGCTGCTGGATGGCAAGTCATTGGTCAAACTGGAAATCCTTGCCGATGACAAGACGCTTTTCCCCAATGTGGTGGAAACACTCAAGGCGGCCCGGATGCTGGTCGATGAAGGGTTTGCGGTCATGGTGTATACCAGTGATGATCCCATCATCGCCCGCGAGCTGGAGGCCATCGGCTGTATTGCCGTGATGCCATTGGCCGGCCTGATTGGCAGTGGGCTCGGCATCTGTAACCCTTATAACCTGAAGATCATTCTGGAAGAAGCGAGTGTGCCAGTGTTGGTGGACGCCGGTGTGGGGACCGCTTCCGATGCCACCATCGCGATGGAAATGGGGTGTGCCGCAGTGTTGATGAACAGTGCGATTGCCCATGCACAAAAACCGGTGCTGATGGCCGAGGCCATGCGTAATGCAGTGATCTCCGGCCGTCAGGCATATTTGGCTGGCCGTATGCCCAGGCGTTTGTATGCCACTGCCTCTTCTCCTTTGCAAGGTCTGATTTGACGTGAACGGGCAATCACCGCAAGCGGCTGCGCAGCGCCGCGAAATCAAGAGCTTTGTCATGCGTGCTGGCCGCATGACACCGGGGCAGCAGCGTGGACTGGATGAAGGCTGGCCACAGTATGGCCTGGAGCTTGAAGATGGCCTGCTGGAGCCTGCTGACTTGTTTGGTCGCAGCGCACCCTTGACACTGGAGATCGGCTTCGGCATGGGACAATCCTTGCTGGAGATGGCGGCTGCCGCGCCCGAGCAGGACTTTATCGGTGTCGAGGTGCACCGGCCTGGTGTTGGCGCACTGCTCAGCGGCCTGCTCAAGCAGAAGCTGAGCAATGTCCGTGTCTACAGCTGTGATGCTATCGAAGTATTGCGTCACTGCATTGCGGACAGTAGCCTAGATCGCGTGTTGTTGTATTTTCCCGATCCATGGCACAAGAGCCGTCACCACAAACGCCGTATCGTCAATGAGAGGTTTGCCGGGCTGGTGCGACAAAAGCTCAGGCCTGGCGGGATTTTGCATATGGCAACCGACTGGGAGCCCTACGCCGAGCATATGCTGGAGGTGCTGCAGCAGGCACCAGGGTATGACAACCTGTCCACAACCGGCAGCTGGGTTGAGCGGCCGCCAGAGCGGCCGGTAACCAAGTTTGAGCGGCGTGGTGAACGCCTGGGGCATGGGGTCTGGGATCTGAAGTTTGTCCGTCAGGAGCAGGACGGGTAGATAAAAAGCAGGCTGCAGGTACAAGCAACGGAGCATGCACACCCTGTGTGGGGACAAGAGTCTGAAAGCTGGAGCATTGCGTTGATGTCACGTATCGGTTTGAGACAGTTACTGGTGTTGCTGGCGCTGACCAGCACGCTGGCGGTCAGCATGAATGTGCTTTGGGTCAGTAACTCGCTGCATCAACAGGCCCTGCTTGAGCACAGTCTGAAAAATCAGCAGGGATATGCAGCCCTGTTAGCCAGCAAGCTGCAGTGGCGTTTACAACAGGGCGCACAAACTGCTCCTTTCGACAGCCTGGAGCCGACGGAGCAGCAGCGGATCTGGGTCATCAGCAATGACGGCAAGGTACTGTTCCCGGCAGGCTCGGACCTGGCGCCTGCTCAGGAGCGCGGGCTGGATGGACGGTACAGGGAGCATTCTGCCCTGATACGAGACGAACAGGGTGTGGAACGGATGACCAGCGTGGTTGCCGTTCCCGGGACGGACTGGTTGCTGGTGCTGCAGACAGCGCTGTCAGAGCGGCCCAGGCTGCAGTGGGCGCTTGTCGACATACTGGCTGCTGTTTTGCCTGCCAGCTTGTTGTTGATTCTACTGGCATGGCTGGCGGGCGGGCGTGTGGCCCGCCCGCTTGGTTCGCTGGCTGTTTATGTCCGCAACCTGAACCGTCCGGAAAGCATGGCCGCAATCAGGGCAGTGCAGCCGGCCTTGAAAGAGACAGCCGAGCTAAAAAAAGGGTTGCTGCAAGGCATCAGGCAGCTGCAGCCAGTGTCGTCGCCAGGACAGCCAGAAGGCGAATATCTGGATCCGGTTACAGGGCTGAGCAGTCCAGATATTTTGCCGGAGCTCGTGGCCAATATCAGCCAGGGCGACATAGGTTTTACTGCGATGGCCTTGGCGGTGGATGACTATGGGCAAGTGCAGGAGTATTTTTCTCAGCCGTTGCGCGACCAGGCACTGAAACATTTGGCCGAACTGCTGCTGAACCATTCCCGCGAGCTGGACATCAGCGTACGTTTGGGTGAAGAAGTGTTTTTGTTGCTGCTGCCACAGTGCCCTATAACCATTGCCCAGCGCATCGCTGAGCGCTTGCGGTGCAAAGTTCAGGAGAGTTTGTTTCCTGGTGTGGGGCACATGACCATTTCAATAGGCGTAGCCGGCTATCAGCCAGGCAGTGGTAACCCGCTGGATACTCTGAAACGGGCACAACAGCTGTTGATCAGTGCACGGCGTGAGGGGCAAAATCGTGTTCATGCCGGGACAAACGAGTAGGGGTTCGGCACTGCAATAAAGTCAGTTGCGGTCGGCAAAGATACCGATGAGGGCGAAGAGCACCAGCAGCACGGGGAACAGGGTGTAATTGTTTAGCTGGGCCAGCAGCAGTTTCAGCTGTGGCGTCAGGTAGATCATGGCCAGTCCATAGCCGATGGCACATACCAGAATAAAAATTAGTGTGCGAAAGATGAAGTTTAATGTTGCAGTCTGGCGGCGCAGCCAGCGGTTGACGTGTGGGCCGGCCAGCACCAGAGTGGCTGCCATCAGTGCCATACTGATATCGGACAGATGACTGCGGGACCATTGTGACAGGCTGACAATCCAGCTAATGAACATATCCATGATAATTCCTGTTTGAGTGACCAGATGGGTTGGGTATAACGGTTTGCTTTAAAACTCAGGGCCACGATGGTTGCAAGCCTGGACCTGTCGGTCATTGTGATATGACTGGGCCTCAGCAGTATGTTTGGCGTTGCTGAAAATAATGGCGCAAGCTGAGTCTCCGGTGAGGTCGGCAAATACGCTGGCCTGGATTATAGCGCTGGTTCCAGAAATATTTGCAGCAGATCATTCAGAAACAGCTGTCCCCGGTGTGTGGCCGTCAGGTGCTGCGGGTTGGCAGACAACAAGCCGCGTTGCTGCGCCTGTTGCCGGGCCTGTGTCAAGACCTCCAGAGACAGGCCGGTACGTTCGGCAAACAGGCTGGTCGGCACACCTGCCGTAAGGCGCAATGCATTCATCATGAACTCGAATGGCAGCTCGTCATCACTCAGTAGCTGTGTGCCGGCCCGCTGCGGCCGGTCGCCACGCAGATAGTCATCTGGCTGACGGGTTTTCCAGTAGCGCTCAATACGGCCGTCATTGTGGCTGACCTTGCCATGAGCACCGGCACCGATGCCGAGAAAGTCACCGAATTGCCAGTAGTTCAGGTTGTGCCGTGCCTGTTGTCCGTCGCGGGCATGGGCGGAGACCTCGTACTGGTGGTAGCCATGGCTGGTCAGCAGTGCCAGTCCCTGCTCCTGAATGTCCCATAGGCAGTCGTCTTCTGGCAGCAATGGTGGTTTGCTCCAATATACTGTATTGGGTTCGATGGTTAGCTGGTACCAGGAGATATGGCCCGGATCAAACGCCAGTGCTTGCTGCAAGTCGTCCATGGCGTGTGCCAGGGTCTGGTCCGGCAGGCCGTGCATCAGGTCCAGGTTGATGTGCTCAAATCCGGCTTGCCGGGCTATCTGTACTGCACGCAGGGCCTCGTCACCGTTATGCACTCGGCCCAGCAGTTGCAGGTGATTATTGTTAAAACTCTGCACACCGATCGACAACCGGTTGATACCCAGTGCGCGATAGGCGGAAAACTTGTCTTGCTCGAAGGTGCCGGGGTTGGCTTCCAGGGTGATTTCGATGCCAGCTTGCCAGTCCGTGCGCGCCTGAATGCCCTCCAGCAGGCGCTGGAGGGCTTCGGCAGAGAACAGGCTGGGAGTGCCACCGCCGATGAAAATTGAGCTCAGCGGGCGGTTGGCTGCCAGTGGCAGGTCCTGCTCCAGATCCTGCAGCAGGGCATCCACATAGGCCTGTTCCGGCAGGCTGGCCGGGGCTGCGTGTGAATTGAAGTCGCAATAGGGGCATTTGCGAATGCACCAGGGAATATGCACATATAGCGCCAGGGGCGGCAGCTGGGGCAGAGGGCGGCGGCTGTCGGTGGTCAGTAGCTGGTTCATTTTTTTACGGCGTTATCCAGTGCATGCTGTTTGTAGGGGCTCTTGGCTACGATGTTGCGCGGGATGGGGCGCCCTGCAAAGCTACGCTGCCAGTCCCGCTGTAATCTTTGAGGCTGTTGTTGATGCTTTGCGGTGGCCCCGCCCCGCCTGTGGATACACCTTGCCGTTTGCGGAGAGTGACCAGGCTGTGCCGGGCTGCTGCCGCTTGTGTGAGGAGCTGGGCTGATATGGACCCACTCCCCCTGCTGGTGCGCCCCAGCACCGGGAGACAGCCTGTACGAGCCACTATTTAGTGGCGACCCGCATTACAAACAAGGCGCCTCAGGTCGCGGCTGAAGCCGTTCGTGCAGGGCCCGTGCCGCAGCGCAGCGTTACGTCGCGTTGCACCGGCTCTGCCGTACATCGACAGGCAAAAGAGTTACAGCCCCAATCGTTGTCTAAACTGCTGCATGGCCAGTGCCCGGTGGCTAATGCTGTTTTTCAGCTCCGGCTTCAGCTCGGCGCTGCTGCAGTTGTGCTCTTCAACCCAGAACAGCGGATCATAGCCAAAGCCGTGTTTACCCTGCACAGTGTGCAGGATGCGGCCCCGCCAGAGACCTTCACAGACAATCGGCAATGGGTCCTCGGCATGGCGTACCAGTGCCAGTGCACAGACGAATTGCGCGCCACGCTGGGCATCAGGTACATCAGTCAGCGCGGCCAGCAGCTTGCTGTTGTTGGCCGCGTCATCCCCGCTGCCTGAGTAGCGGGCCGAGTGGATGCCCGGCGCACCGCCGAGAAAATCCACCGCAAGACCGGAGTCATCAGCCAGCGCCGGCAGGCCTGTTATACGCGCGGCATGACGGGCCTTGAGGATGGCGTTTTCAATAAAAGACAGACCGGTTTCTTCCGCTACTTCACTGCTGAACTCGGCAATCGAACGTACTTGGAAAGAGTCGCCCAGCATGGCTTGCAGCTCTTTCAGTTTGCCGGCGTTATGGCTGGCCAGAACAATGGTCTTCATGGGTCGGGAAACACTTCCTGGTTGAATTTCAGGCTGTGGCTTTTGCCTTCAGTGTCCACTAGCTTGATGTCGAATTTAAGCAGCTCGCGGCTGTCGATCGGAAACTGGGCAATGTAATACACCGCCTCGCCCTCATCAATTTCGCGGAACTCGAGGCTTTTCACCTGGCCAAGCAGGTTGGTCAGGGTGCCACTGACGCTGCTTCTTTCGCCCTTGCCGTCACGCAGCGGCGAGACGTTGAGCACCGCGATATTCTTGCCGCGCTCAAGACCGCTGGCCTTGGCAATTTCCGGTTGCAGAAAGCTGGAGTTGAAGACGATGTAATGGATGTCCAGCGCTCCCGAGGTGATTTTTTGCTCAGCGGCAACGCCCAGGCTCAGCAGCAGGCCAAGGGTCAGGGTAATCAGTTTGTGCATGTCCAGAATCCTCCGTCAGGCGGTTTTGACAGTATTGCGGGTGACGCGGTAAATGCCGATTTCGCCCAGCAGGTTGGGCCACAGTTTGCTGCCCAGGTGGTCGCGGTGCTGGTTGTCCACGGCCAGCCGGTCGAGTACCTGCATTTGCATCTCGCTGCACAGGGCTTCGAAGTCCTTGAAGGTGCAGAAGTGAATATTGGGTGTGTTGTACCAGGTGTAGGGCATGAAGTCTGATACTGGCATGCGGCCACGGGTGGCCAGATACCAGCGGCAACGCCAGTGGCCGAAGTTGGGGAAGGTAATGATGCAGGTGCGGCCTACACGCAACATTTCTTGCAGAATGCGGTCGGGGTAGTGTACGACCTGCAGGGCCTGGGTCATCACCACCACATCGAAGCTGTTGCTGGCAAAGTTGCCCAGCCCCAGGTCCAGGTTTTGCTCGATTACGTTGACGCCCTTTTCTATACAGGCGTTGATTTTGTCCGGATCGATTTCCAGTCCATAGCCGGATACGTTTTTGTGCTCCTTGAGCCAGGCCAGCAGCTCGCCGTTACCACAGCCAAGGTCCAGCACACGGCTGTTTTCGGGAATCCATTGCTGGATGATTTCCAGATCGGCTCTCATGCTTAAATCTCGATACGGTTCATGTAACTGGAAAACGCCTGCAGGTAGCGCGGATGCGGAATCAGGAAGGCATCGTGACCGTAGGGTGCGTCAATGTCTACATAGCTGACTTCCTTGCCGGCGGCGATCAGGGCATTGGCTATTTCCTGTGAGCGCTCTGGCGAGAAGCGCCAGTCGGTGGTGAAGGAAATCAGGTAATAGCGGGCGCTGACATGTGCAAAGGTTTGGGCCAGGTTGCCACCATGGGCAGCAGCAGGGTCGAAGTAATCCAGCGCCTTGGTCATGATCAGATAGGTATTGGCGTCAAAGCGGGTGGAAAACTGCTCTCCCTGATAGCGCAAATAGCTCTCGACCTGGAATTCGACATTATTGACATCGAAGTTCAGCTGGCCGGTCTTCAGCTCGCGACCAAATTTTTGCCCCATTGAGTCGTCCGACAGGTAGGTTATATGGCCGACCATGCGGGCCAGCTTCAGGCCGCGGCGGGGCAAGGTGTTGTGTTCGAGGAAGTGGCCATTGTGAAAGTCGGGGTCACTGATAATGGCCTGACGGGCCACTTCGTTAAAGGCAATGTTTTGTGCGCTCAGGCGGGGTGCGGCGGCAATCGCGACGCAGTGGCGCACCCGGTCGGGGAAGTCAATGCTCCACTGTATGGCCTGCATGCCCCCCAGGCTGCCACCAATCACGGCAGCCCATTGTTCGATGCCGAGACGGTCGGCCAGCCGGGCCTGGCTGCGCACCCAGTCTTGTACGGTCATCATCGGGAAATCGGCACCATATGCTTTGCCGGTGGCCGGGTTGGTGCTGGCCGGGCCGGTGGAGCCGTGACAGCCACCCAGGTTGTTCAGGCTAACCACATAAAAGCGGTTGGTATCTATGGGCTTGCCCGGCCCTATGCAGGCCTCCCACCAGCCTGGTTTGCGGTCGTCTGCACTGTGATAGCCGGCGGCGTGGTGATGCCCGGACAACGCATGACAAATCAGCACCGCATTGCTGCGCGCCTTGTTTAGCGTGCCGTAGGTTTCATAGACCAGCTCGAACTGCTCCAGCTGGCGGCCACAGGCCAGCTCCAGGGGAGCGGTAAAGTGCGCGACCCTGGGGCTGACCAGACCAACGGAATCTTCTGGAAAATCGCGGGACACCTGATGCTCCATGCGTGAAAGTGAAAGTTTGCAACAGCTTGCTGGCTGCCATGCTTTGCCGTGCCTGGTGCACCGGGCGGCAGCCTGTAAAAACCTTGAGTCAGCCCCGGGGCATGCTTTTCTGACTGCCTGCGGGCTGGTCAATACCGGTGGGCCATTGTACAGGATTCTGGATGCGTACGCGCTTTTGCCGGCTCAGCTCACCGCTTTCTATGCTGACTGCATTGCGTGGTACGGCAAACAGCTTGCTCAGAAAGCGGATCAGTTCGGTATTGGCTTTGCCGTCCACTGGCGGGGCCTGCAAACGGATTTTCAGGCGCTCACCATGCTCGCCTGCCAGCTCGCTGCGTCTGGCCCCTGGCTGGATATGACAGTGCAAAACCAGGTCGGGGCCGTCAAATCGGGCATAGCTGCTCATTGCTTACATGAACGGGCTGATGATGGCGGGCATGCGTGCCATTACCGCCAGGTTGGCAATCACGAACTTGTCCAGCAAATTGAGCGCCAGAAAGGCAAAAATCGGTGAAATATCAATGCCGCCCAAGTCCGGGATAAAGCGCCGTATGGGTGACAGCACAGGCTCGCATACCTGATGTACCAGCTCAACAGCCGGGTGACGGCTGCCCTGGGCTACCCAAGACAGGATTACGCTGATAATCAGGGCGAAGAAAAATATTTTCACAAACAGGCTGGCCAGGCTGATCAGGCACCAGAGGGCCAGTATCGGCAGGGCCGACACCAGCTCGGCGCTGGAAGCACCGGCAATCAGCAGTACAGCCAGTGATAACGCCATATGCACCAGCAAAGCCAGCACCAGCGAGGCAAAGTCGATACCGCCAAGGCCGGGAACGATACGGCGCAGCGGCAGTAGCAGTGGCTGGGTAGCCTTGACGACAAACTGGCTCAGCGGGTTATAGAAATCGGCGCGAACCAGCTGCAGTACAAAACGCAGCAAAACCAGCAGAATGTATAGTTGTCCCAGGGTCTGCAGGACATAAATCAGGGCTTGGGGACCGGACATAGGCATCTCTAAACGGGTGTGTTGTCAGCAAGTGGGTACATTAGCCTTTCCGTGGGGGTGTTGGCCAGTTTTGATGCACAAACAATGATGAGTATTGCCCATGCGCGCCCCAGATGTAAGTTTATTTGCAAGTACTGCAGTGATGCTGGCCATGTTTAAACCTGTACGGCATCGTTCTCTGACTGTCGACAGCCACATCTGGGGCAAATGGCCCGGGGCAACAGCTAGCCGCTCCCCAGCTCGCAGGACAATTCTGCCGAGCGGTTAGCGGCAGCCTGCAGGGCGCGCTCGACCATCGGGCGGAAACCGTCTGCCTCGAAGCTGCGGATGGCCGCATCGGTCGTGCCTTGCGGAGAGGTAACCTGTGCACGGAGGCTGGCAACATCCACATCGCTTTGGCAGGCCATGTGCGCGGCTCCCAGAGCGGTCTGGCAAGCCAGCCTGGCGGCGGTGGCGGTATCCAGCCCGAGGCGGACGCCGGCATCGGTCATGGCCTCGATCAGCAAGAAAAAATAGGCCGGGCCACTGCCGGAAACTGCAGTAACGGCATCCAGCAGCTGTTCTTCGGCTACCCAGACACTGCTACCGACAGCGTTCATAACGGCAGTTGCCTGCTGACGCTGGGTGTCGCTGACCTGAGCAGCTGCATAGAGCCCGCTAATGCCTTGCTGCAGCAGAGCAGGCGTGTTGGGCATGCAGCGTACTACCGGCAGGTGCCCCAGCCATTGCTGCAAGCTGGCACAGCTGATGCCGGCCGCGATGGAGATTATAAGCTGGCCGGGCTGAAGTGCCGGTGCCAGTGCCAGACATACGTCACGCATAATTTGCGGTTTGACCGCCAGCAGTATGATATCTGCCCTGGTGCAGGCAGTTGCGTTATCGGCATGCACATGGATGCCAAAATCGTCGGTCAGTTGCTGGCGTCTCTGGCTGGACGGTTCGCTGGCGTGGATATTGCCAGATGGCATGCCCTGGGCCAGCAGGCCGCCGATCAGGCTGGCGGCCATGTTGCCGGCCCCGATAAATGCAATACGCAAATTGTTCATGAGTAATCCATTGTCTGGTGTGGAAAAGTGTTTCGCAAAAGGATGCAGTGTCCTGCCGGGCGCAGCTAGGGCCGCGCGCCAAAAATTGCCGTACCTATGCGTACCCAGGTTGCGCCTTCAGCCACGGCAGCTTCCAGATCGCCGCTCATGCCCATCGACAGGGTATCCATTGGGTGTTGCAACAGTTCGTTGACGTGTTCCAGCAGCTGTCTGGCTTGCGCAAAAGCTGCATGTTGCTCCCTGATGTTGTCGCTGGGCTGCGGAATGACCATGAGTCCGCGCAAGCACACATTGTCCAGTTTCTCTACGGCCAGGGCCAGCTCTGGCAGCTCCCCAGGCGTGCAACCGGACTTGCTGGCCTCGCCACTGATGTTCACCTGCAGGCAGATGTTCAGTGCGTTGCGCCCGGGCGGGCGCTGATCAGACAGGCGCCGGGCGGTGCGCAGCCGGTCTACAGAGTGTACCCAGTCGAAGTGTTCTGCTACCGCACGGGTCTTGTTGGACTGGATATGGCCCAAAAAATGCCAAGTCAGTGGCAAATGTGACAACTGCGCTTGTTTTTCAAGGGCTTCTTGTAGATAGTTTTCACCCAGATCATGTAGCCCAGCGTGCCAGGCCTCTTCGATGGCCCTGGCCGGCTGTGTTTTGCTGACAGCCAGCAGGCCCACCTGTTCTGGAGAGCGTCCACATGCCAGCGCCGCAGCGGCAATACGGTTGCGAACGAGGCTGATATTCTCTGTTATGGTAGACATTACTTGTCCCGTTGGTTGTAATGACGGCGGCTGCTTATGTTAACTGCTTGTGCATCATATTTGGGGGGGAACCATGGATATTACCGAATTACTGGCGTTCAGCGCCAAGCAGGGGGCGTCCGACCTGCATCTCTCTGCCGGCTTGCCACCGATGATTCGTGTCGATGGCGACATTCGTCGCATCAATGTGCCGCCGCTGGATCACAAGGGTGTACACACCATGGTNNATATTACCGAACTGCTGGCCTTTAGTGCAAAGAACGGTGCGTCAGACTTGCACTTATCTGCGGGATTACCGCCCATGATACGTGTTGACGGCGATGTGCGTCGTATTAATTTGCCCGCACTCGAACACAAACAGGTGCACTCGCTCATTTATGACATCATGAATGACAAGCAGCGCAAGGATTTTGAAGAATTTCTGGAAACCGACTTCTCGTTCGAGGTTCCAGGCATTGCCCGCTTCCGGGTCAACGCCTTCAACCAAAACCGCGGTGCTGGTGCTGTGTTCCGGACCATTCCCTCCAAGGTGTTAACGCTTGAAGACCTGCAGCTGGGAGAGGTGTTTCGCCGTATTGCTGATGTGCCACGCGGACTGGTCCTGGTCACGGGGCCGACCGGCTCGGGCAAATCGACCACGTTGGCAGCCTTGATCGATTACCTGAACAGTACGCGCTACCAGCACATTCTGACCATTGAAGATCCGATTGAATTCGTCCACGAGTCGAAAAAAAGCCTGATCAACCAGCGAGAGGTGCACCGTGACACTCTGGGCTTCAGTGAAGCACTACGCTCTGCCCTGCGTGAGGATCCTGACGTGATCCTGGTGGGTGAGCTGCGGGACCTGGAAACCATCCGTCTGGCGCTGACCGCGGCAGAAACCGGGCACCTGGTGTTTGGTACCCTGCATACCACGTCAGCCGCGAAGACCATTGACCGTGTTGTTGACGTCTTCCCGGCTGAAGAGAAGTCCATGGTGCGTTCTATGCTTTCCGAGTCATTGCAGGCGGTGGTGTCGCAGACACTAATGAAGAAAGTTGGCGGCGGACGGATTGCCGCACATGAGATCATGCTGGGCACCCCGGCCATCCGCAACCTGATTCGTGAAGACAAGGTGGCACAGATGTACTCGGCGATCCAGACCGGCGGCAGCATCGGCATGCAGACTCTGGACAGCTGCCTGAGCAAGCTGCTCAGCAGTGGCAAGATCACCCGCGACAGCGCGCGGGAAAAAGCCAAAAGCCCGGAAAACTTCTAACCCAGCCCAAAACAAACAAAGGACACGGATATGGAACTGGAAAAACTGCTGCGCCTGATGGTTGAAAAGGGAGGCTCTGACCTGTTCATCACGGCAGGCGTTGCGCCGTCCATCAAGATCCACGGCAAGGTCATGCCGGTTGGCCGTACGCCGCTGTCACCCGAGGCGACCCGCGAACTGGTTCTGGGTTCGATGAACGAGCAGCAGCGCCGCGAATTTGCCGAGACCCTGGAGTGTAACTTTGCCATTAGTGCGCGTGGTATCGGCCGCTTCCGGGTCAGTGCCTTTTATCAGCGTAACCTGGTTGGCATGGTGTTGCGGCGCATTGAAACAAGAATTCCGACAGTCGACGAGCTCAGGCTGCCGGAAGTCGTTAAACAGATAGCCATGGCCAAGCGTGGTTTGGTGCTCTTTGTCGGGGCTACAGGAACGGGCAAGTCAACTTCTTTGGCAGCAATGATCGGCCATCGTAACGAGAACAGCACTGGCCATATTGTTTCGATTGAAGACCCGGTTGAGTTCATCCATCAGCATAAGGGGTGCATTGTCACCCAGCGTGAAGTCGGTATCGATACCGAATCCTTTGAGGTGGCACTGAAAAATACATTGCGCCAGGCACCGGACGTGATCCTGATTGGTGAAGTGCGCACGCGTGAGACCATGGATTACGCGGTCACTTTTGCCGAAACCGGGCACCTGTGCCTGGCCACCCTGCACGCCAACAATGCCAACCAGGCACTCGACCGGATTATCAACTTTTTCCCGCCTGACCGGCACCAGCAAATTTGGCTCGACCTGTCATTGAACTTGCGTGCGATTATTGCCCAGCAGCTTATCCCGACTGTGGATGGCAAAGGTCGCCGCGCGGTGATTGAAGTGATGCTGAACACACCGCTGGTTGCCGACCTGATCCGCAAGGGAGCGGTAGAAGAAATTAAGCCACTGATGACCCGTTCTACCGATCTTGGCATGCAAACATTTGATCAGGCGTTGTATGAACTTTATCAGGAAGGTGCCATCAGTTACGAAAATGCGCTGGCTTACGCCGACTCGGCCAACGACTTGCGCCTGATGATCAAGCTGGGGCCGGAAATTAACCAAGACAAGCTGGGCAAGGCGGCACAAAACCTGTCGCTGGAAATTTCTGACGAGCCTGGCGGAATCACCAACTTCAAGCTGGAGTAATGCAAGCATATGTCGAAGCAAATCAGGGTATGGGACTTGCCACTGCGCCTTTTTCATTGGCTGCTGGTGGTTGCGGTGGCTGTTGCGATTTTTAGCGGTTTGAAAGGACGCATGGGCCTGCATGAGCAAGCAGGTTTGGCTGTGGTGACGTTACTGGCCTTTCGGCTGGCCTGGCTGTTTTTGGGTTCAACCTATGCCCGCATAGGTGCGCTGCTCTGCGCCTTGCCAAAAATCCCCGATTATTTGCGTGGCCACTGGCGTAATCCCGGGCATAATCCGTTGGGTGTGCTGTCGATGGCTGCCATGTTGTTGTTGCTTGGCTGGCAAGCGGTGAGCGGGCTGTTTACCAATGATGACAGCATCTTTACTGGTCCGCTGTACCGCTTGATCAGCAAGGCCGACAGTTTGTGGTTGACGGGGCTGCACCGGCAGACTTTTTGGTTGCTGGTTGGGCTCATAGGGCTGCATGTGGCGACTGTGCTGTTCTATTGGCTGGTAAAAAAGAACAACCTGATCAAGCCGATGGTTACTGGCAAAACCGAACAGCTGAACGAGACGTACAAGCCGGCCACCGGCGGCCGCTGGCTGGCGTTTGTTCTTTCCTGTCTGTTTGCTGCCGGTGCTTTTTATGTGGCCCAGGGCAGCTGGGTGCCCAAGCCGCCGCCACCGCCTGCTACGGCGTTGCCGTTTTAGGTGTGGTTGTTTTGTAGTTTTCTGCTGTGCTGTGCTGTGGCGGCGGGGCGGGTGAGGCGCTCCGTTAGTCTACGCTGGTTCGGTTCGGCCAGCCGGCCCAAACCGCGAAGGCCTGACTCCGGCCTCACCCGCCCCGCCTGTTCAAACTCTGAGGAATCCGCAGCTGGGTTTATACCTGTCGAACGCTGAATAAGTACGCCCGCGAACTGGGGTGATCATGTGGAGTCAATGGGCTGCTGTGATGCTGAGTGTGGCGACTCGATTGTTCAGCACCTCCCTATGGTGTCATTCTGCGCGAAGCGAAGCGGAGTCGCAGAATCCATGGAAAAGAAAATTAAGAATGCGCTGAATGATGCTGGCAAGGCAGTAGCAATGTGTTGCGCCAGACATAAAAAAGCCGGCATCCAATGGATGCCGGCTTTTTGTAGCGCAAGACTGAAAATCAGTCCATGCGGAACTTGTCGTGACAGCCTTTGCAGCTTTCACCAGTAGCTGCGAAAGCCTTGGCTACTGCTGCCTTGTCGCCGGTTTCAGCAGCGGCGGCCAGCTCGGTGGCGGCGGTGTGGAAAGCCATGCCGACCTCGGTGACACCTTCAATGTCAGTGAACATTTCAGGCTTGACGCGGGTTTTGGTGTTGCCCACGTCTTGTTCAGTGCCGGGAATGAACAGCGCACCCATGCCTGAGTTGGCGGTGGCTGCGATGCTGTTGGCGGCAGCCTGAACCTGCTGTGCGTTCCACTCCATGTCGCCATCAATGGCCATGGCCTTGATTTTGGCCATGTTCCAGGCCATAAACCGGTAGCCAGCCTGGCGGAATTCGATGGCTTCCTCGGCGTCCATGGCAAAAGCGTTCAGGCTGGTAGCCAGAACAATGGCAGACAGGCTGCCCAGTACGGTTTTTTTCATATTAGTCTCCCAGGTTGAAGTGTGTTTGCTGCGGCTGACATGAAACAGTGGCAGCCGGGCATCCAGCAGACGATTTGCCAGCCTGCTTGGGCTTTTTTTGATTCGTCCAAAGCGCAAGCAGCTGTCAGCCAGTTTGCAGGCTTCCGTATGGAGTGCAGAAAGGCTGTTGGGTTCCATGCTGTAGCTGCTTCAGCTGCCGCAAGATAGTGGTTATCCAGGCCTGCTGCAGGCAGGTCGCAAGCAAGATGGTTTCGTATTATATAGATGAAAGCTGCCAAGGTATATCTATAGACGGGAAATCACCGGTTGTCGGAAAAAATCTTTGCCCCTTGCGATACAGCTCAATTGAGCGTACTTTATGCGTCCTTGTCGGCATGGACTGAGTTTGCAGCCTGCCGATATTGTCTTAAGTGCGCAGGTAATTGGTACTGTCGACTGCCAGAAGCATGGCACGTCTAAGTCTGTGAACAAGATTTTTTGAATGTAAACAAATCGTCCATTATGAACGATTGCCCAGACGCAGCTGGCGTCTGTGCAGGATGTTACAGTCACAAAAGCTTGTTTTGGTTAAAACATTGCTTTGCCCGAAACGGGCAGATTATTGTCCGCCTCCGGTGGCGGCCCATACAGACTGAATACAGGAGCTGTGCGCGTGAAAAAGCGTTTTCTTTCCTTTGCTGCCATTTCACTGGCAATTACCATGACCACTCAGGCGCAGGGCGCTGGCGAGCGCACGCTGCATGTGTATCATTGGTCAGACTACGTCGCCCCAGACACCATCAGCAACTTTGAAAAACAAAGTGGCATCAAGGTAGTGTTTGATGTTTACGACAATAACGAAGTGCTGGAAGCCAAGCTGCTCTCCGGTCACTCCGGCTATGACATCGTAGTGCCGTCCAACCCCTTTCTGGCCAAGCAAATCAAGGCGGGTGTGTATCAGAAGCTGGATCGCAGCCAGTTGCCACAGTGGGATAACCTAAACAAGGATTTGCTGAAAACTCTGGAAGTCAGCGATCCTGGCAACCAGTACTCTGTACCCTATATGTGGGGTTCTATCGGCATTGGTTATAATCCGGCCAAGGTCAAAGCGGCGCTGGGTGTAGAGGCGGTGGATAGCTGGGAGATGATTTTCAATCCGGAAAAAATCAGCAAGCTGGCCGAGTGTGGTGTGGCTTTGCTGGATTCTCCGACCGAGATGATTCCAGCAGCCATGCATTACCTGGGCTTGCCGCCGGAAAGCGAAGATGCAGGGCATATCAGGCAGGCTGAAGAGCTGCTGCTGAAGGTGCGTCCGTACATTACCTATTTCCATTCGTCCAAATACATCTCGGACCTGGCCAATGGCAACATTTGTGTGGCGGTGGGTTATTCCGGCGATATTTACCAGAGCAAGGCGCGTGCCGAAGAGGGTACCGGCAAGGTGAGGGTTGAGTATCAGATCCCGCAAGAGGGCGCCGGTACTTTCTTTGATATGGTGGGCATTCCGGCTGACGCGAAGAATGTCAAAGAGGCCCATGAATTCATTAATTACCTGCTGCAGCCGCAGGTGATGGCGGATCTGACCAACTATTTGCAGTTCCCCAACGCCAACAGCGCGGCAACGCCACTGGTGGATGAGGAGTACCGTAATGACCCTGGTATTTATCCCAGTGATGAGATGCTGAAGAAGCTGTATGCCTTCCCTGACTTGTCGGCCAAGGGGCAGCGGGCGATGACGCGTAGCTGGACCAAGATCAAATCTGGCAAGTAGTTTTGCTCTGCGGCGGCTGGGCCGGGTGGGGCGCTG
>LSQX01313960.1_pt1 | contig 35908 bp, 32 predicted proteins | sample 654561 | NCBI WGS metagenome assembly LSQX01 (sample SAMN04489861, study PRJNA283612) | anaerobic digester metagenome | isolation source: 4 biogas reactors fed with cattle manure at either 37C or 55C with and... | place: Denmark: Kongens Lyngby | collected 2014 | reverse complement strand
ATGCATCACGGGTTTATAAAGGCGTTGGAGGCGGGGGGGTGTTCCGGGCCGCCACGTTTGGCGCTCTGGCTCTGCTGTGCCTTTTTCTTGTGGGTATCCTGCTTTCCCTTTTCACCTACACGGATTGGGGGACGATGGTCAGAACCCTGTTCTCCCGGGAGATTTTCGGTGCGATTCGTCTGAGTGTCGTTACCGCCACCATTGCCACTTTTTTTTCCGTTCTGATCGGTATTCCCGCGGCGTATGCGATTTCCCAGGCGGATTTCCGTGGAAAATCCGTTGTTGACACGATTCTCGACCTGCCCATTGTCGTTTCCCCCGTGGCCCTGGGCGCGGCGTTGCTTGTTTTCTTCAATAATCCCGTGGGCATGGGCATTGAAAAGTACTTCATGCGCTTTGTCTTCGAAGTGCCGGGGATCGTTCTGGCCCAGTTTACCGTGATCAGCGCCCTGACGGTGCGCCTGATGAAAACCGCCTTTGACGGCATCGATCCACGCTACGAACAGGTTGGTCGTACTTTGGGTTGCGGCAGGCTTGCCGTCTTCTTCCGGGTCACCCTTCCCATGGCCAGAAACGGTTTGATCGCGTCATGCGTCCTCACATGGGCGAGAGCGATCGGGGAATTCGGGGCGACCATTACCCTCGCGGGCGCCATGAAGTCCAAAACAGGGACCCTGCCGGTGATGATTTTTTTGAGTCTTTCCACGGCGGATATCGAAAAGGCGATAGCCGTGATCATCACTTTGGTGGCGATTGCCGTCACGGCCCTTCTGCTCATACGAAAAATCGGCGCGAGGCCTTACTCCCTGTGATCGAAATCCGAGACATGGTCGTTCGACTGGGCAAATTCACCCTCCGGAATTTTAACCTGCGCATTCGGGAAGGGGAGTACTTCGTCATCCTCGGTCCCACCGGGGCGGGCAAAACGGTGATTCTCGAGGCCATCGCGGGCCTTTGCCGAATCCGCCGGGGAGAAATTTTCATCAACGGCGAAAACGCAACGCAGATGCCGCCGGAGCAACGACGGATTGCCTACGTGCCCCAGGACTACGCCCTCTTTCCTTTTCTGAATGTCCGTGAAAATATCCGCTTCGGATTGAAAAAAAGCGGACAACCTTCATCCGAATCGGAGCGAATCGTCCGCCGTCTGGCCCATATGCTCGGTATTGCCCAGCTGCTGGACCGGCAAGTCGGGAACCTGAGCGGCGGAGAAAAACAGCGGGTTTCACTTGCCCGGGCCCTGGCGACATCTCCGAGAATTTTGCTGCTGGACGAACCTTTGAGCAGCCTCGACGTGAGTACCGCCAAGTATCTGCGTCTCGAACTGCGGCGTTTTCATGAGGAACTGGGGATTACGACGATTCACGTGACCCATAACCTCATGGAGGCGGAAGAGCTGGCTGACCGCATTGCCATTATCGACGGCGGGAACCTGGAACAGGTGGGAGCCCGGGAAGAGATCTTTCTCGCCCCCTGCAACGAAACGGTTTCCAATTTCATCGGTGCGCCCAACATCCTGACCTGTGAGCGGTGCAATGACCTGGGCCATGGTCTGATCGAAGCGGTTTGCGGACGGATGCCCATCATTTTGCCCAATGAGGGCAGGGAGGTCCGAAAGATCGCCCTGTTCCCCCGGGATATCTACGTTTCCGCCATCAACCCGCCCGGCCCCTCTTTGAACCGATTCCAGGGTGTCGTCATGGATATCAGGCCCTTCTCATCCCTCGCGCGCCTGAAGGTCAAGGTGGGGGACAATATCCTCTTGGCCGAGATGCCCAGGGCGGCCCTCGAGGAGATGGCCATCACTGTGGGACAGGATGTTCATCTGATTATGAAGATTCGGGGTATCCGGATCGTATAGAAGACCCTCCGATTGTTGTGGCGCTTTCCCGATTGTCAGGGTAACCAGACAATGGTAATGGGAGAAGATCCTTTGCCGCGTCGGCAGAACACAGGGAGTAAAAGAAGATGGAATCATTCGATCTTTCGTCCATCCTGACCCCGGGGGAACTGTTCGGAGAGCATACAAAGCGCATCCTGGACATGATCACGGACCATTCCCCCTTTCCGAAAGGCCGGACCGGGAAGGGCAGCCGTCGGGCGAGACTCCATGCTGCGCAGATCCATCTGAGCGAAACGGTTTATTTCGGACAGATCGTTTACCGGGCCCTGAATCCGGAGAAGACGGTGGAGGTCTGTTCCGGTTACGGTCTGCCCACATTGACGATGGTGAAATGTTTCGGTACGGAGGGGATTTGTGTGGATATGGATGACGATGGTTTGGCGGTTGGGAGGGTTATCGCGGAAAAACTGGGCTTATCGCTGACTCAGGTTCGGGAAGATCTCTTTTCCTATCTGAGGAGGGAGGGCCCGTCCCTTTGCGGGACGACGCTCATGGCGACCGCCGCTTTTTGCTGCGATCGGGAGAGGGGCCGTCCGCCGGGGAGCGGAGAGGGGGATCTCGTCGATCTGGCCATCCGTTTGGGCATGAATCTGGCGATCCTGCCCTACCGGAGCGGTGAAACGATGCGTACCGGTGTTTCCCAGGAGAGGAAGCGGTTCGACGATTATACACAACGTCTGGTTCCGTCCGGCTACCGGGTGCACCGTCATCCCACGAAAAACGTTTTGCCGCAGACGGGCGCCCCGGACTGGTTTTATCTTGAAATTCTGACGGCTGAAAAGAGGCCTGAAAGCTGATCACGATTTTTTCAAGTTGAAACCGCCGGTAAAAAGGGCCCATCTTTTCATCGGATAACCCTGGCTCATTGGGTTGGGTGCCGGAGGATTCGTGGACCAGCCGTGTACAGGGGGAGGAATGAAACATGGAATCACAGACGGAAAAAATTCAACGACTTTTCAACCCCCGTTCGATTGCCGTCATCGGCGCTTCAACGGACCCCATCAAGATCGGTCACCTCGTCCTGCGGTCGGCCCTTCTCTCCCGGGTGGAAAAAGTCTATCCCGTGCACGCCGGGGGGGCGAAGGAAATAGGGGGATGCCCCGCGTACCCAACCATTGAGGCCATTCCGGACAGGAACGTTGATCTCTTTCTTTTCGTGATTCGTCAACAGGACATTTTGGAGGCCCTGCGAGCCGCTATCGGCAAGGGATGCCGGGGGGCGGTGATTTTCACGGCGGGATACCGGGAAACCGGCCGGGAGGGAGAAACACGACAGGAAGCACTGTATCGATTGTCTGAGGCGGCGGGAATACCGATCATCGGGCCCAACACCCTGGGTTTTTTCCGGGGCCCGGACGGCGTCAACGCCACGTTTTTACCCTACCTGTCAGAAGAATTTCCCTCGTCGGGAAAAATTACCGTCATCAGCCAGAGCGGCGGGGTGGGGGCCTTGATTGCCGGGCAGTTCATAGAGGACCGCCTTGCCATGGGGACTTTGGTGAGTGTCGGGAATCGGATGAATGTGGATTTTTCGGACATGCTGAATTTTTGCGCCGACGATCGGGCAACCGATGTGGTGGCCGTCTATCTTGAGGGGCTGGAGGATGGGCGGGCCTTTTATCAGGCTGCGGGCCGCTGTGCGGGGAAAAAACCCGTTGTGATTTTCCACGCCGGACAATCCAGGGCGGGGCAGCGGAGTTCCATATCCCATACGGGCAGCATGGCCGCCTCGAGCGCCATCTACCGGGGGATGTTCCGTCAGGCCGGTTTGATCGAGGTGAGCAGCCTTCAGGAGCTGAGCGATACGGTGAAGTGCCTGTCTCTCGCGAAGCCCCCCGGCGGAAACCGTGTGGCCCTGGTCACCCACACAGCGGGTCCCGCCATTGTCGCGGCGGACATCCTGGAACAGGGAGGCATGGATGTTGTCCCTCTCCAGGAAGAAACCAGAGCGGCCCTGGCAATGAAGAAAACATTCCCTCCTTTCATTTCCCCGGACAATCCCGTCGATCTTGCTACCTCCGGTATGGAGCGCCGTGCCTATCTGGACGTCGTGGAAGTTCTGACGAAAGACCCGAATATCGACGCTGTCCTTACGGTGTGCGTCTCCTTGCTCGCCGGTCAGGAGGGGCACCCGCTCTACTTTCCGATCGAGGCGTTCAAACGGGAATTTGAAGGATCGGATAAGACCCTGGTCATGCTCTGGGGCGCCCCCGTAACCAGGGAGGAAGAATTCAAACCCTGGGAGAACTCCGGCATTCCGGTGTATCCGACTCCAGAACGCGCCGCCAAAGCCCTTTTGAATCTTTACCGCTATGGGGTTATGGGGCGGCGGGTTCATGAGGAGGATGTTCCGGCGACCAGGCTGCCCCAAGAACTTATCCGGGGTGTTGCCGATTTTCAAGCCGGAGGTGCCGTTTTCGTTGGCGAAGTGGAGACCAAGCAGCTCCTGGCCCTGGCCGGGATCAGTGTGGCCGAAACGTTTCTGGCTGAAAATGAGAAAACCGCCGTGGACCGGGCTGAAAAACTCGGCTATCCCGTGGCGATGAAGATCGTTTCCGATCGCATTATCCATAAAAGCGACGCGGGCTGCGTGCGCCTGGGTCTGCGGGAAGCCCGGGATGTGGGGACTGCCTGGCGGGAAATCCTGCTCAACGCCTCGGCCTTCGCGGCGCCCGATGAAATCCGGGGCATTGCGATTCAACCCATGCTCCCTCCGGGTTTTGAAGTCATCGTGGGGGGACTTTATGATCGTCAGGCGGGACCGGTGGTTATGTTCGGTTTGGGCGGAATCTGGGTGGAGGCCTTGAACGAAGTCGTGTTCCGGCTGGCGCCGGTCAGTCGTAAGGAAGCGGCCGACATGGTTTCAGAGGTGCGGGGGTCCCCCCTTTTGCTGGAGGGGGGGAGGGGATATCCTCCCGTGAACCGTGAATCACTGCTGAATTTGATCGTTACGGTCGGCCAAATGATGGCGACCTTGCCTTTGGCGGAGCTGGACCTGAACCCGGTTGTTTTTTACGAGGGCCGCTACGCCGTTGCGGACGCCCGGATGGTCCTGCGTCCAAGACCTTGAATGGATGAGCCAAGGGCGAAACACGCGACGGCAGAAGCACCTGTCCCGCCTGCTGCGGGAAGGAAAACAAATTCAACGGGACCGTGTCCGAAACGGGAAAAAGAAATAACGGCCCGTATCAGAACAAAAAAGGGATGAACATCCGGGTCCCGTTCATATACTGACGGTATTCCTCTCCGAACCGTTCGATATTTTCGCGCTCTTCCACCTTGCCCGTTATGAACAAAAACAGGGTCACCAAGAATGCCAGGGCCAGGCTTGGAATGCCCGGCGCCTTCATCGCCACACCCCAGGCCAGAAGAATCACGGACATGTACATGGGATGCCGGATAAAGCGGAAAGCGCCGACTTTCAGCAGGCGGGTCGTGTTTTCAAAAGCGAGATTCGGAGAATGAGGAAGAGGGCCCTCGGAAAGTCCCAAGATGAACATCAGGTCGGCGCTGTGGATGATCAGCATGAGGGAGCCTATCAAAAGGGGCCAGGAAACGGTCTGATTCCATGAAAAGGGATCGTCAAACCAGGAGGGTATGTTCAGAATGACGAGGAGGAGCAGAAATTCGAAAGCGAAAAAACGATAAAAACCATGGCACAAAGGATCCTTGAGAGAGTTCCTGGATACGGTGATGATGACTCCTGAAATAATCATGAAGGCAAATACGGATATGGCCAGCATGGAGGTGTTCTCCCGACGGATGATATGGCGGAATCCGGTCCCGCCCCTTCCCGCCGCGGCCCGGTTTGTCATGGGGAGACAAACCGGGCCGCCGGTTGGGAAGGCGGATGAATTGTAACCGGGCAGGTCCGTTTTGACCAGCAATTTTTCTCCTTGTACTCTGCCTGCCGGGATTAACCACGGTCGTCATGATTGGAGGGACCACCCCACGGGTGGTTCGCCCGTGAATCGGACGGGAAGTCCCCCGTTTCCATGATTCCCCGTGTCCTTTTGATGGGGTTTCTTGGATTTCGGGGCCCTGCGGCGCAATGATCTCAAGAGGTGTCCCCACGTGTTTTTGTTCAATCCCCTTTCCGGGGGGGGCCCCTCCGATGGGCCACGGCGTTTCTTTCCTGGAAAAAACCGTCCCGGTAACCCTGGATTCTGGTGTTGTGTTCTGCCAGGGCCAGTCTTTTTTCCGCCAGGCAGGCGTAATCTCGGTCTATTTCCACCCCTATGTAGCGGCGGCCCAGCTTGCGTGCCGTTACGGAGGTGGTGCCCGAACCGAGAAAGGGGTCCAGAACGATATCGCCTTCGCGGGAGCTGGCCAGAATGATTCGGGCCAGTAGTTTTTCGGGTTTCTGGGTTGGATGGTCCGTGTTCTCCGGCATGGACCAGAAAGGCACCGTCAGGTCCGTCCAGATATTGGACGGGTGTGTCATGCGCTCGGGTCCCTCCGGCGTTTCCTCCCAGTCCTTCGGGCGGCCGCGGCCGTCCCGGTACGGCGCGAGAACCCGGCGCCTGATTTTGACTGCGTCGATGTCGAAGACATAATCATTCGAAACGGTGGCGAACCAGATGTCTTCGCTGTTGTTTTTCCAGTTGGAACGGGCCCCCCGCCCCTTTTCGCGCTCCCAGGTGATCCGGTTTCGGATGATGAAGTGTTTCTCCAGAGCACACCGGACGGTCGTCGAAGAAAACCAGTCGCTGCAGATGTAAAGGGAAGCCGTTTTCTTGAGGATCCGGGGTAATTTCCCGATCCAGGAATCAAGCCAGGCCCCGTACGCCTGACAGGTGAGTCTGTTGAACGGCCTGTCGTTGTAGGTTTTGGCCAGGTTATACGGGGGGTCGGCGAAAAAGAGATCGATAGCGTGATCCGGCAGAAAATCGAGGACAACGAGGGCATCTTGACAAATCGTTGTGTTCACGACTTCATGAAGCGTCGCCGTTTTTTGCAAATGCCCGAGTCTGCTTTCGTAGCAGCGTATTTCTTCAGCGGTCAGGCTGATCGTGCGGTTGCGGGGTGCGCGCACCTGTGATTCCTTTGATCCTTTCTTTTCCATGGCGCCGCCGGGTCATAAGGGTGGGCCTCGGGGGACAGGGGGGCCGAGCATTTATCTTGGCGTTCATGGCTTTTTTCTGCCATAATCCCCCGCACTCCGAAACAACGGGGCATCATTCATGCCTGAAAAGATGACTTTGTGCAACCCTTTAGGGGGTATTTTTTATGGTGGAGCGGTTTGTGATCCATCTTTTGGATGACTTCCGTTGGAGAAAAAAGTCGAATACATCGCCATCGCCGCGTGCACGCACCGGCCATTCGCCAGGGGGCAGGATTGATTCAAACAGGGAAAAATAAAAGTCGAACGCGTCGGGATCGTTCCATGCAAACGGGTTTGCCCTTTCAGGACGAGAAAATTTTAAAACGCTCGGTATTGATCGTGACGGCGTTTGCCGCATACCTGACGCCTTTTATGGGTTCGGCCGTGAATCTGGCCCTGCCCGCCATTCAAAAGGACCTTGGGGCAAACGCGCTCGGACTCGGATGGGTGATGAGCAGTTTCATTCTATCGGCCGTTGTTTTTCTTCTTCCATTTGGTAGACTTGCGGATATCGTCGGTAGAAAAAGGGTTTTTACGGCCGGTCTGATGCTGTTCACGGTTTCGACGCTGTTCATCGTTTTTTCCCAGACTCTTGCGGCCCTTATCGCGTTCAGGATCGTGCAGGGCGTATCAAGCGCCATGATCTTCGGAACGAGCATGGCCATAATCACGTCCGTCTTTCAGGAGGGGGAGCGCGGGAGAGCCCTCGGAATTAACGTGACGGCAGTATATCTCGGTCTGTCGACGGGACCGGTCATCGGGGGCCTGCTGACCCAGCATTTCGGCTGGCGGAGCATTTTTGCCTTTCTGATACCGTTTGGAATCGCCGCCGTTGTTCTCATCAGGACAAAAATCAGGACGGAATGGGCTGACTCAAAGGGAGAAAAATTCGATGCCTGGGGCTCGGTCATTTACGGCATGACCCTTTTTGGGGTCATGTATGGGTTTTCAAATCTTCCGTCGGTCACGGGCTGGGTCTTTCTTATTACGGGTGTTCTCCTGTCGGTTGGTTTCGTTCTGTTTGAAAGGAAAACGGAGCATCCTGTTTTCGATATCCGGCTGCTGGTCGGAAACAGGGTTTTTGCCTTTTCCGGTATGGCCGCCCTGATCAACTATTCGGCGACAAGCGCCATCGGATTCTTCATCAGTCTTTACCTGCAATACATAAAAGGGTTCGGAGCCAGGGAAGCCGGTCTCATCATGATCTCCCAGCCCCTTGCCATGGCGCTCCTGTCACCGGTTGCGGGAAGGCTCTCCGACAGGTATGACCCGGGGAAAATCGCATCGATAGGGATGGGATTCACCGCGGTGGGATTGCTCGCGTTTTGTTTTATCACGCCGGAAACAACAATTGCGACTATTCTGGTTCTGTTCATCATCCTCGGAATAGGTTTCGGATTGTTTTCTTCTCCGAATTCCAACGCCATTATGAGTTCAGTCGAAAAACGTCATTTCGGGGTTGCGTCAGGTGTCGTGGGGACCATGAGAATGATCGGGCAGATGTTCAGCATGGGGATAGCGATGATGATCATTTCCCTTTACATGGGAAGGCAGGTCATCAATCCCTCCACCTTTCCGGGATTCATCGCCGGAATGAAAACCGGATTCGTGATTTTTTCGGTTTTGTCGGTGCTGGGGATTTTTGCCTCCCTGGCAAGAAACGACAGGACATAAGCGATTTCTTTCATCCCGTATTCCTGCCGGGATACAGGCCATCTGAAGGGTCATTCACGGCTGTTTTCTGATTTTACAGACGGATTCAGGGGATATTTTTTATAATACGGGTTTTATACAAGTGTTAAATAGGTATTAATCAGGCATTGTCTCGCATGCCGGACATATCATAAATATATACTGAACATCGGAAGCATTCATGCCGCAAGGTCGCACGGACAGCGGAAAAAAGAAGAGAATGACAGCCTATGCCTCACAAGAAAGAACCGTTTCATTCGCCGGTCTTCTTGGCGCGAATTCTGGAGCTTGCCATGGACACCGATTTGAAGTTTCCAAAATCGATCGTGTGTGTGTGAATGATGAGCAAACCCTCGGTGGATCCTGGATCACGATCACCGGAGGTTTTTCTTTGGAATGCGGGATTCAATCATGAACAAAAAAGGGAGGGTTTGTAACGGTATGAGATGGCGAGGAATCATTTTGCGTATGGCTGTCGGGATTTTTGCGGGGATGTTGCTCTGGGGTTGCACCCCCGCTCTGGAGGAGCAACTCAAACCTTTTCAGGTCAGCTATTTTCGGAACAAGCTGATGGATGTCGCCTTTGCAGATGTCCGGCACGGATGGACCTCCGGAGACCAGGGGTTGATTCTGTTTACCGATGATGGAGGAAAACACTGGGCGCGTCAGAACAGCGGTACCCAGCATACCCTGAGGGCCATCAGTTTCATCGATGCCGAGCGGGGTTGGATGGTCGGCGGTGCCGGTACGATTATCCGGACGGAGGACGGGGGACAGACTTGGAAGCGGCTGGACAGCGGGACCAAGGATGACCTCATGTGCGTCAAATTTCTGGATGAAAAACGGGGATTCGCGGCGGGGGCCTTCTCGTTGTTCCTCAGGACGGAAGACGGAGGGCAGACCTGGATAGACATGACCGATCAGTTTTCCGAGGAAGAAGCGTTCATGCTGGATACGAGCGGGATGTCCATGGAAGAGAAAATGGCCGCTCTCAAGGAGGAATTTGCCGCGGAGGGGGGCGAGGAGGAGGGGGAAAGCGTCATTCCGCTGAATCCGATGATCAACGAGATTTTTTTCATCAATCCCCTGAAGGGGTGGGTGGTCGGTGAGGCCGGCTCCATTTGGACGACCGATGACGGCGGCTTGCAATGGGTGAAACAGCAGAGCGGACAGTTGGAAGACCTGTTCGGTGTTTTTTTCAAGGACGAGGAGGAAGGGTGGGTGACCGGTTTGAACGGCACCCTTCTTTATACGGACAATGGTGGAAGCACCTGGCGGCAACAGGTGTCCACGGTAAAACAGTCCCTCTTTGGCATCGCCGTCTCCGGTGATCGCGGATACGCGGTCGGCAACGCGGCCACGATGATCGAGACGAAGGACGGCGGGAAGACGTGGAAGGAATTCGTGCCCCCCTCGATTCGGAATTTTTCCTGGATTCGCGGCCTGGTGGTGATCAAGGATGTAGAGGATACCTATGTGGCGGTCGGCGGATTGGGGACAATCATGATCAGCCGGGACAGCGGGATAAGCTGGGAAAAGATCAGTTAGTCGCGAAGGAGGGACGCAGATGATAGCAAAGATAGTCGATTTTATATTCAGGAAGCGGATGGCGGTCCTCGGAATTATCGGGGCCATCACCCTGGGCTTTCTGTATTTCATGATGAATATCAACATCGCCACGAACTACGACGATCAGCTTCCCACGAATCATCCGATCCGGGCGGTGCATGAACAGTACAAGGACAAGCTGGGCGGTTCCCACATGGTTCTGGTCATGCTCAAGGTCAAAAAGGGCGATGTCTGGAACATTCCCACCCTGAAAAAGATCAAGTACATGCAGGAATACCTGGATGCGATCCCCGGGGTCAACCACTACCAGGTCAATTCGCTGGCCTCGCCCCGTGTGAAGCAGGTGGAGGTGACCTCCGGCGGCGGTCTGTCCTTCAAGGCCATCATGGCGGATGTTCCGCAAACGGAACAGGAGGTCGAAATTCTGGCCCGCAACGTTCACCTGAACGACGCGGTTTATGGGCCCATGATCGCTTTCAACAACCAGTGCGCGCTTCTGACGGCGAACTTCATCGAGGGCAGCTTCAGCTATGACGAAGTGTTTTCGATGGTCAACAAACTCGTCGCGGAGATGAACGACGAGCACACGGAGGCCTATGCGGCCGGCGAGCCCATGCTCACGGGCTGGATTTTCGATTACCGCAACGAGACGGTCATGATCCTGTTTTTTACCTTCGGGGTGATGATCCTGCTCCTCTTCCTCAATTACCGGAATTGGACGGGTGTGGCCGTGCCGATGACCGCGGCGTTCGTCAGCGCCATATGGGGTCTCGGATTCTGCGGGCTCCTCGGATTCAGTCTGGACCCGTTGATCCTGGTCATTCCCCTTTTGTGTATGGCCATCACGATCAGCCATTCCGTTCAGATGTGTCAGCGGTACTTTGAACTGCTCGATGAGTTCCGGGACAAGGAAAAGGCGGGCCGTCTGGCCATGCAGAGCATCCTGCCCCCGGGCATGCTGGGGCTTATCACCGATATCGGCGGTATGGCCTGTATCGCCGTTGCTCCCATCCCCCTGCTCCAGAAGCTGGCCGTTTTCTGCGGCTTCTGGATCGCAAGCATCGTGGTGAGCGTGATGATTCTCTGTCCCCTCCTGTTCCAGTTTTTCCCCGTACCGAAAAACCTGGCCAAGATCGCCCGTCCGGACAAGACGAACTTCTTGGAAAAACGGGTTCTGGGCAGTTTCGGATTTCTGGCGACGGGCAGGAGCGCCTACGGCATGGTCGGCCTGGGCGTGGTCATGTTCGTGGCGGCGGTCTGGGTGACGAGCAAGATGAACATCGGCGATATCCACCCCGGTTCCCCGATTCTGTGGCCGGATTCGACTTATAATGTCGCCATCAAAAACATCAACGAGAACTTCGCCGGGACGGAGGAACTCTTCTTCATCGTGGAGGGAAAGGAGCCGGGTCTGATCCGTCAGCCGGACATCCAGAGAAAGATCCGGGAATGCCAGATCTACATGGAAGAAAGCGAGATGGTCGGGTTCACCCTGTCGATTGCGGACTTTGCCCCGGTGGTGAACAAGATCATCCATGCGGGGGATCCGAAGTGGGAGGTCATTCCGGAGGATGCCGTGATGATGGGGAGCGTCATGAACGTTGTCATCGGCGGTTCCGCGCCGGGTGACTTTGACCGGATGATGAGCCGGGACCACAAGGACGCGAACATCGTCGTCTGGTGCAAGGATCACCAGGGGGATACGATCCGTCAGGTTCTTGCGCGCGCCCGCAGCTGGATCGCGAAGAACAAGGATTACGAGCCCCTGCAGTTCCGTCTGGCGAGCGGCTATCTGGGTATCCTGGGAGCGGTGAACGAGGTCGTGGCCCAGGCCCAGGCCCAGAACATCGCGTTGATTCTGGGGATTGTCGTTGTTTTCGCGGCGTTCACCTACCGTTCGCTGCTCGCCGCGGCGATTCTTGTGTTTGTCCTTTTGCTCGGGAACTTCCTGACCATGGTGTTCATGGTGCTCAAGGGGATCAGCCTCAATGTCAATACCATCCCCGTGGCCTCCATCGGCATCGGCGTGGGCGTCGACTACTCAATTTACATCCTCTCACGGATCATCGAGGAGTACCAGCTTCACCGTGATCTGCGGCTGGCGATCCCGGTGGCATTGAGGACGACGGGCAAGGCCGTGGTGTTTACGGCGGTGACCCTGGCGGGCGGCGTGATCCTGTGGTACTTCCTGTCGTCGCTGCGGTTCCAGGCGGAAATGGGGCTGCTTCTGGCCCTGGTTCTGCTCATCAACATGGTTCTGACCCTGGTCCTGCTGCCTTCCATCATTTTTGTCCTCAAACCGAAGTTCATCGAAAAGGGGACGTTCATGATCCGGGAAAAGGCGGTGAGGGACTAAGCGGTTTATGTTTCGGACCCCGGCCCGGGGATGCGAACGACGTCCCCGGGCCGGGATTCTTTTCAGGTCAAGGCGGCATCGCCGGGGGAAGAATCGGCCAGGGAGGAGGTGAGAGGGGGGCGAAATAGCGGAAGAATGGCATTGATGGAAAGGAGCTTGCGTCAAGTATTCAATCCTTGAAACGAGAACAGGAGGCAGAGTTATGGGAGGGAAAACAAAGATACTGATCGGTTTTATCGGATTTATGATGATGCTGGCCTGGAGCGGGGGCGCCTGGGCCATCGAGTACGGTAATTTCGAGATGTCCGGCTGGGTGAGAAACCAGATCGCCTACAACATCGGCCAGCCGAACCCGTACAACGTCCTGGGTGAAATGGCCGACGGGCGCCGGGACCGGATCAACCTGAAGATGTTCAAGACGTCGGTGCAGTTGAAGCCGCAGTACCATTTTACGGACAACGTCTCGGTGTTCGCCCGGACCATCGCGTCCATCGACCGTTCCGTGGAAACGGACTACCCCGGAAGCGTGGATCACTTCCCCAAGTCCTACGACATGGACCTGTTGTTGACGGGGGACGAATGGATGATCGGTCTGAAGGAGCTGTACATGGATTTCGACAGCCAGTACGTCTGGCTCCGTCTGGGAAAGCAGCAGGTCTCCTGGGGACAGTCCGACGGCCTGCGCCTTCTGGACATCATCAACCCCCTGGACAAGAGCTGGCACGGCATCAGCCTGAACGAACCCTACCTGGATGCGTTCGACAACGTCCGTGAATCCCTTTGGATGGCCCGGCTGACGCTGAAATCCCCCTGGGAAACGGACAATCTCCAGGACGTGCAGCTTGAGCTCCTCTGGCTGCCCGGGCATTTCATCGGTTCCCAGTTTGTGGGTCACATCAACCCGGTTCACGGGTCCCCCTACAACTTCGAACCGGACATGTTCACCAACAGAGAGGTTATTCCCGGCGGTCAGGAATTTGGCGCTCGTCTCATGGGAAAATATCGCGCCTTGGAATGGTCTCTGAACTACTTCCGTCATTACGAAGACGACGGCTTATATCAGATGGTCGATGCTGGTCCCGGTCATCCATGGAAGCCGTTTCATATTGTTTCCCGAACGGTTCACCCCCGCGTCGATTCCTACGGTTTCTCCATGACCTACGACGACGCCCTGAACACGAAGGCCGTGTACCGCCTGGAGTTTCTGTACCAGGATCGGCCTTACGAGAAGGATTATATAAATGGTGCAGACCCTTGGCCCACGGACATCGAGAGGAGAAAGACCATCAAGGCCCTCCTGGGGATCGACCGGCCGACGTTCGTGAAGTTCCTGAACCCGACCCGTACGGTCAGCTTCGGTTTCCAGGCCTTTGTGACCCAGGTCGTCGAGCACCGAAAAGACATCAAAAAGGACGGCCTGACCCTGAACGGCTCCCACCCGTCCCAGACCACGACCATGTTCAGCTTCTCCGCGGACACGGGGTACATGCAGGACCGGATCAAACCCAATATGCTCTACATCTTCGATCCCGGCCGGAAGGGGCATTATCTCCAGGTGGGGACGGAGTTCCGTCTTTCGGACAACATCCTCTGGTACGTGGGCGCCACCCTGTATGACGGCAAGCACAGCGACAATGCCGCCAACGACAACCTGGCCTACTTCGAGTGGGCCGACGAAATCCAGTCACGAATCACGTTTCAATTTTAATAAAGGAGGGATAGACGTATGAGATTCAAGAAAAAAACGATGACATGGACGGTACTGGCGGGTATTTGCGCCTTGCTCCTGCTCGTGGCGGGGGTATCACCGGTTGCGGCCCTGACGGATCAGCAGGCCAGGGTACCCGGTTATTACGGTTTCGAGCAGAACCTGGACAAGTTCGATTTCACGGGTATGCCCATGAAGCTTCCTTCCAACGAGGTGGAGAGGCTTTCGAACGGGAAAATCAAGGTGGGCATGGTCATCAACAAGAACAATGTGGACAGTATGAAGAACGAACTGATCGCCCTGACCAGCCCGGGCATTTACGAGATGGTGAAGCGGGGCATGGAGATGGTCATTGCGGACTACAAGCCCTGGCCCGTTCCCAAGGCTTTCGCCGCCGTGACGAAGGCGAACGCCGGGCAGGCGGTCATCACCCCCGACGGGAACCTGAAGACAAAGGGCGGCCGGTGGTGGACCGGTGGTATTCCCTTCTTCACGGTGGATCAGAAGGATCCCCAGGCGGGTCTGAAGGCCTGGTACAACCAGATAAACACCTATGACGGCGACGATTTTACCCACGACTGGGTCAGCATGTTTTACATCGGCCCCCGAGGAAACCGGGAAAGAACCGTCGAGATGTCCTGGGACCGCCTCTTCCTGACGAGCCGGGAAATGATCAACCCCAAACCGTCCTACGACCCCAAGGTGGAGGACATCTTCTTCAAGGAACTGGTTTACGTGCAGAGCCCGGCGGACCTGCAGGGTTTCGGCAACCTGACGTACCGATACAACGATCAGAACAAATCGGATGACGCCTTCGCCTACATCCCAGCCATGCGACGGGTCCGCCGTCTCACGAGCGGTCAGCGGTTCGACGCGTTCGTCGGCTGCGACTCCGCCATCGGTGACTTCCGGACCCTGGACGTCCCCCTGGCGCGGTGGAACTGGAAGCTGATCGCCGTGCAGCCGAAGTTGACGACCCTGTTCTGCCTGGACTACATCACGGAGAACAAGAATGCCCAACGTCGCCACCCGACGACGGTGGGAGAAAAATTCCCCCGGATGAACTGGCGTCTGTGGCCCAATGTCTACGTCATTGAGGCGACGCCCAAAACCAAAAAGGACTGCCCCGTGTACAGCAAGAAGGTTCTCTGGTCCATGGGTGGAAACTGGAAGAGCGGCCTCGCCGATGCCTATGATCAGCAGGGCAAGCTCTGGAAAACGACCCAGAACTATTTCTATGGGTACGGCGACGGCAAGGTTCTCGATTTGCTTGCCCACTATGAACACGACTTCTATACATACGACCACCAGGCCGACCACGCGTCGCCCTGGCATATCGACTTCCCGCACCGGAAGTTCAACGTCGGATTCACGCCCGAGCGTTTTTCGACGAAGTATCTCCAGCGGTATGGTCATTGATCCCGTCGGGTAGAGATTCTTGACCCGATCATGTTGGAACGGGGATCGCCGGGAAACGGGAAAACCGGCTTTTCGGCGGTCCCCGCCCTCCCATGACGGGAAGACGGGAACCATTTGAAAGGGCGGCGCATGTCATGCGCCGCTTTTCTTTTGTGTGTCGGGCCCCCAGTCAGCGCGGGGTAAGGCCAACCGGGGCGGATGCCGTGAAATCATCGGAGAATCCTGTTGCCATTCAGGACGAAATTTTATAAGGTTGGAGAAAAATTGCAGGGGGGGATATGGTCAACAAGGTGATTTTGATCGGCAGGCTGGGGGCGGACCCGGAAGTTCGCTATACGCCGGATGGAACCATGGTCGTCAATTTCCGGATGGCCACGGATGAATCCTTCAAGAACAGGCAGGGCGAGAAGGTGACCAGGACGGAATGGCATCGCATCGTCGTTTTCGGACGGCTGGCGGAGATTTGCGGAAACTACCTGAGCAAGGGCCGGCTCGTTTTTATCGAGGGCCGGCTGCAAACCAGCACATGGGATGACAAGGACGGGAATAAACGCTGGACGACGGAGATTATCGCCGCCAACATGCAGATGCTCGAGTCGAAGGGACAGGGAAGAGGACAGGATGTTGCCATGGACGAACCCGTTCCACCCTATGATTCAGGGGGCTCCGTGCCGGACGATGACGTGCCGTTCTAAACGGCCTGCATCACTTTTTCCCCTCGTCGTTGTTGATTTTTTTTGTTTCGGGCGTAACGTCGATATCTTCCTGGTCACTGGTGGCTTTTTTGAAGTTTCTGATTCCTTTGCCCAGGGCGTTTCCGATTTCCGGGAGCTTTCCCGCCCCGAAAATGATCAGGACGATGACGAGAATGACCAGCAATTCCGGCATGCCGATACCAAACATGTGCAGCACCTCTTTTTCCTGGAGTTCAATCCGTATTCCGCTCCTGCCCGGGAGGGGCAGGTAAGGATAGGAAATCATGTGCCTCCCAGCCTAGATCATCGGGAGGGGAATGTCAAAGGATATTCGCGGAATCGTCCGGTCTTTCAGGGCAGGGTTAAGTGTACAACCTGTCCCGCTTTTCCCAGGGGGGGCAGGGTTTTCCCCTGAAGCACGACATCGATTCCCCCGGCGTTGCCGACATCCAGCCGAAACTGGTTCCCCGAATAGGTGACCATATCACCGGGGTGCAGCAACATCTGGTGCCCTTCCTGACCGTCAATGAGAATGCCCACCCATGTGGTTTCCCTTGCCTTGAGGATCAGTTTCTGTGCTTCATCTGTCTTGTCGCCCTGAGCGTTGGCATCCGGAAGGAGCCCCGCCAGCGGTTTCGGTGGAAATGCCGGGCGCGGGGACGGCGTAATCTCCGGCTGGAAGGTAGGTGCCGCCGGGGGCGGAGGGGGGGTATGCAGGGCAGGCGGTTCCGTTGGGGGCGACGCCGGAACGCTTTCCGGAGGGGCCGGCATTTCCGGCTGAACGTTCGGAACAACGGTCGGATGATTCGGCGGGGAAGACGCGTTTTGCCCCGTCATATAAAAGAATGCGAAAAAAGCCCCTATGACAACAAACAGACCGACCAGGAACAGGACAAGTTTCCAAAATCGGAAACCCGGAGACAGTCTTGCCCTGTGGTCGGCTTTGAACGTCGGGCCCGGAGTCTCTCGAGATTCCAGAAAGGTGTCATATATTTCCATCAGGGGACGGGCCTCGATACCGAGCAGGTCCGCATATTGCCGAATGAAGGCTTTGGTGTACACCGGGGGAGGCAGCGAGTCAAAATCACCCTGTTCCAAGGCGGCCAGGTTTTTCATGCTGATCCGGGTCCTCGCGTAAACATCCGCAAGGGACAGGCCCATTTGCTCGCGGCGCGCCGAAAAAAGGCCCGTGCCATTTTCCGCGGAAGAAACGGGGGGGTGTTCTGCCGGAAGGCTGTGTGGGTCCGAATCAGTCATTTTCTTTCTGCTGGATCTGCACCTTGTTGTCCATGAGACGCCTGGCCTGGTACAAGCGGCATGATTGACCAATGAAATTCATCTATCACCAATCGGCTGTATCCGCAATAAAAACATGTTTCAGGTTGATCCGCCCCGCGGTTTCGTGAAAAAAACGGTTGTTTTCCATGGCGTTTTTTCGCCCCATGTTATAAAAGGACGGCATTGATATTCATTTCACACCAAAAAGGGACGTTTTGCATGTCATCTTATCTTGAATCAGCCATGGCTATTGTCCGGGAGGCCGGTTTACTCCTTCGGGAGAGGTTTGGTCGACCCCAAAAAATCGAATACAAGGGACGGATCAATATCGTTACCGAGGCCGATCATGCATCGGAGGATCTTATTATCAACAAAATTCGGACCTTATACCCGAATCATGACATCATGACGGAAGAATCGAAGGGTATCGCAACGGGTGCCGATTACCGATGGATTGTCGATCCCCTGGACGGGACGACCAATTACGCCCACGGCTATCCTGTGTTTTGTGTTTCCCTTGCTCTGGAAAGAAGGGGGACGATATGCTGTGGTGCAGTCTACAATCCCATGCTGAACGAAATGTTCTGTGCGGAGCGGGGGGGCGGTGCCCACCTCAATGGGGAAAAAATACGCGTATCCGCCACGACCGTCCTGTCTGAAAGCCTGCTGGCCACGGGGTTTCCCTATGACATCCGCGAGAGCGATGAGAATAATATAAACTATTTCAATTATATGGCCGTCAATGCCCAGGCCATCCGCCGGGCTGGCTCTGCGGCCCTGGATATGGCTTATGTGGCCGCCGGCCGTTTCGACGGGTTCTGGGAGCTGAAACTCATGCCCTGGGATACGGCTGCAGCCTGGCTGCTGATTACAGAGGCAGGGGGCAGCGTGACGGACCTCTTCGGCGAACCGTTTTCCCTGCAATCACCGCACGTGCTGGCATCGAACGGGATCATTCATGGGGATATGAAGGCTGTTCTCTCCCGGTCACGGCATGGAGAACAAAAATAGACAAACCTCTCCTTTGTCATACCGCATATCCCGTCTCCGACTGATATCGGTCTTATTCATCACATTTGTTTCCACCTCACCTGCCTCGGTTTCCGGGGTACCGATTCCAGCTGTTTTTCCCGCATACCTTGACAAGTAAAATCGGGTGAATATATTACAGTCGAAAAGATGATCAAGCATATTAACATGTTATATCATCTTGGGTGCAGCCTGTCTGGGTGAAGCAACCGGCATGGGGATGAAAGAATAAAAACGATTAAGGAGGTATGCGTGATGTTTGGACCCACAGTTTGGAGATTCGGCAGAGTAGCGGATCCATTTAGAGAAATGCAGCGCCTTCAAAGCGAGATGAACCGGCTTTTCTCTACGGTTGATGCTCAGATCAGCCAGGAGTATCCGCCGATCAATGTCTGGTTAGGTCAGGAAAATGTCATCGTCACGGCGGAAGTACCGGGTATCGATCCCGACACCTGCGATATTTCCGTGATCGGCGACACCATGACCATAAGCGGCAAAACCGATCCGGAACTTTTGAAGGAGGGGGAGAGCTATCATCGGCAGGAACGGAATTACGGACAGTTCAAACGGGTCCTGCAGTTACCCTTCCATGTCAATGCGGAAAAGGTGGAGGCGAAGTATGAAAAGGGAATTCTACGGGTGACGCTCCCCCGGGCCGAGGAGGACAAACCGAGGAAGGTGTCGATTCAGGGGGAGTAACGCAAGAAAGGAGGCGGAATCAATATGGCTAACGAACCGAAAGAATTACAGAAACAAACGGCGCAGACCCCTGTGGAAACGGAGCGAACCCGAAACAGCAAGGTTTATGTGCCAAAAGTCGATATTTATGAGACGAAGGAAGCGATCATCCTGGTGGCCGATATGCCCGGTGTTGACGAAAAGAGTGTCGATGTCGTGCTGGATAAAAATACCCTGACCATCTCGGGGACTGCGGAAGCCCTGGCATTCCAGGATCACTCCATTGCCTATGCCGAGTATGATGTGGGGGATTATCAGCGGGCCTTTACCATTTCCGACGAGGTGGACAAGGACAAAATCGAGGCGACCGTGCGAAACGGTGTCTTACGGTTGATCCTGCACAAGGCGGAAAAGGTCAAGGCCAGGAAAATCGCCATCAAGGGTGCTTAACAGGAAATCGAACAGGAAAGGAGGACGGATTATGGCAAGGAAAAGTCTGATGCCCTCTTTATGGAGGGGCGCCAAGGGGCCGGCGGGCCGTCTGGGCAGCCCTTTTTCTTCTTTTCAACAGCAGATGAACGATCTGTTTGACGATTTTTTCAACGCCCTTCCCATGGCGTCCGGTGGTGCTTCCAGTGAACGGCTCGGTGCTTTCTCTCCGTCGATCGACGTCAAGGAGGGAGAGAAGGATATCGTGGTCAAGGCAGAACTTCCCGGTCTGGAGGAAAAGGATATCGAAGTGATGCTGGACGATGACGCCCTGACAATCAAAGGCGAGAAGAAGGAGGAGAGGGAAGAGGAGGGGAAGGATTACTATCACATGGAGCGGACCTACGGCTCCTTCTATCGGGTCATTCCCCTGCCTGTGGAGGTCGACGGCAAAAAGGTCGAGGCAACCTTCAAAAACGGGGTGTTGAGCGTGATCCTGCCGAAGACGGAGAAGGCCAAAGCGGCGGGGAAGAGGATTTCAATCAAGACGGAATGAACACCGGATCCATGGGCGTTCAGAATAACGGAACCGGGCGGCGGGAGAACCCGCCCCCGGTCTCCCTTTTTGCTTTATTTTTCAGATTGTTGCGGCGTATTCACGCCGGTGAAGCGCACGGCTCAAAGATCCTGGATCAGCCTGACGAACAACGACCGGGCGCGTGGGCCGTCGAATTCGCAGAAGAACAACGACTGCCAGGTGCCCAGGACGAGGTGCCCGTTTTCGAAAAGGACAGTCTGCGAGGAACCCATGAGTGACGCCTTCACGTGGGCGTCGGCGTTGCCCTCCCTGTGACGGTAGTCCCCGTGGAGGGGGATCAGCCGCTCCAGGGTGGCGAGAATATCTCTTGGGACGTCGGGGTCGGCGTTTTCGTTGATTGTCACCCCCGCTGTGGTGTGGGGGACGTAGACTTGGCATAGGCCGTTCCGGTACCCGGATTCCCGCAGGACAGACCGGACCTGTCCGGTGATGTCGACCATCTGGCAGCGGCTGGTTGTTTTGATCGAGAGTTGTTTCAGCATAATTTTACACCTCCCATGAGAAAGCCTTCAAGAATCCGGTAATTTGCGCCGGATATGGAAATGGCCGCATGCTTCACCAGGTGTCCTTTCGAATGCGAGAAATCTTCATAGGATGAAATCACTTGACTCGAAGAGTTCTCCCTGCGGTTGAAATGATAAAAAAACACGTTACGACAAAACCTCGTGCTCCGGAATGGGGCAAAGGGCTCGTACAAACGGATCCGTCTAATCAGACCAGAATCTGGACGTCGATCCGACTGTCTTTCAGAAGCACCTGTATCCCCTCAGGGATTTTGATGATCGCCGTGGCGTCGGCCATGTTTTTCAGTCGGCTTTTTGAGACAAGGGGAGAAACGGTCAAATTTCCATTTATCTCCGCCAGTTTCGCATAGATAAACTGTGTCCAGTTCTTTTGGCCGCCCACCTCTTCCGTCAGCAGGGCCTTGACGGTCCCCAGGGGTTCGGGAGGATAACCCGACATGGCCAGAATGGCCGGCAATGCGATTTGGAGGAACGCCATTTCGTTTGACGGGGGGCCTCCGGGGAGGCAAAAAATCGGTTTGCCCTGCAGCAGACCGAAAGCCACAGCTTTGCCCGGACCTATCCTGACCCGGTGATAGTGGGGTTCCCAGCCCAGTTCGTCGAGAACACCCAGGGAGTAGTCCCTGTCACCTTCCCAGGCGCCTCCGATGGTCAGGATAACATCGCAGTCACGCAGCAGGGTGTCGACCATGTCCCGAATCTGATCCGGCTGATCCTCGATGACCTTCATGATCACCTCGATTCCGCGGAAGCGAAGAAAGGCAGACAAGGTTACGAGATTACTTGCGAAAAGGGCCCCGGAGCGGAAGGGTTCTCCCGGGGCGAGAATTTCATCGCCCGTGGCGATGATGGCCACCCGTGGCAGCCTGTAAACCTGTACCGCGTCGATACCCGCCGCCGCGATCAAGCCGGTATGGCCGGCACGCAGAACTTCGCCCCGCCGAACCACCTGTTCTCCCTCTTTTACATCCGTACCCTGAACCAGGATATTGCGCCCCGGTTCAGCATCGGCCTCGATGATAACCTCGTTTCCCTGATCTTTGGTAAACTCCTGAGAAACGACGGCACTCGCTCCATCCGGAAGCGGTGCTCCCGTCAGGATGCGGATCGCCTGGCCCTTTCCCAACCGACAGTTTGGTTTTTCACCCGCCGATACAGTGCCGATAACCGGAAGGGTCACGGGATGTTCATTGCTCGCCCGGGCCACGTCCGTGGAATCGACGGCGTAACCATCCTTGAGTGACGCGGTCAGGGACGGAGAATTGATTTTCGAGTACATGTCCTCCGCCGCCACCCGCTGAACACATTCGTGAACGGGCAGGGTTTCTGCGGGCATGATGGGGATTTTGTTAAGGGTTCGATCCAGTGCTTCCGTCAGCCCCAGCCATTGTCTTCTCATATTTGTATCCTGCTTCCCTTCCATATGACTGTATATATGTCTTAGCTTCACTCTGTTTCCTACGGGTGTCCGCCTTCCGTCCGGCGTATCCGAAACGCTTCCGGGAAGAGAAAGAATCGCGGGTTTCCACCTCCAGGCCTTACCAGACCACCTCGACCTTGCCTTTGGGGGTGTCGGTTATCTCTCCAACGATTGCCGCATCCGTTATTCCCGCTTCGTGCATTCGGGGCAGTACTTCATCCGCCTCTGAAGGGCCCAGTATGACCAGCAGCCCTCCCGCTGTTTGGGGGTCGAACAGGATGTCCATCATCCAGTCCGGGCAGGCGGGGTCAAGGACCACCTGATCGGCCCGGTGACGTTTGTTCCTGGTTGTGCCCGCAGGAATGATCAGGTCGTCCAGGAGTTTCCTCAATCCCGGGAAATAAGGGACTCTCTGCGCTTTGATCCGCATGCCGATGTCCGTCCCTTCGATCATTTCGCACGCATGACCCAGGAAACCGAAACCCGTGATGTCCGTGCAGGCACGGACTGTTTCCAGGTCGTCGAGCAATTCCGCCGCTTGCCTGTTCAAGGTGGTCATGCGTCGGATCGATTCGGTCTGAAGCGCTTCGGAAGCGACACCCGCTTTGACGGCGGTGCTGACAACACCGGTTCCCAGAGCTTTGGTCAGAATCAGTTTGTCGCCGACGTTTCCGCCTCGATTCAGGAGTACCATGTCCGGATGGATCACCCCCGTGACGGAGAGGCCGTACTTCAACTCGTCGTCCTCGACACTGTGCCCGCCAACAAGAAGGACGCCCGCCTCCTTCATCTTGTCCATCCCGCCTCTCAGGATATCCCTGAGAATACCCATCGGCATACTTTTAACGGGAAAACAGACGATATTCATTGCGGTGATCGGCCGGCCCCCCATGGCATAGACATCACTTAGGGCATTGACGACGGCGATTTGCCCGAAGATGTAGGGATCATCGACGATGGGGGTGAAGAAATCGACGGTCTGGATGATGGCCAGATCATCCCGCAGGCGGTATACTCCGGCATCTTCGGCATGTTCCATGCCGACGATCAGATTCGGATCGGTGCTCAACGGCAGATCCTTCAGTGCCTCCTGCAGGTCGCCCGGACCTATTTTGCAGGCTCAACCGGCGCCGTGTACGGTTTCGGTCAGGCGGATCTTTTTTGTGTCATCAACCATTTCGGTTTCCTTGGAAGTTTTCTCAGGTTAATAAACCGGTTGCGGGATCAACTAAAATGAATCTTTCCCGCACCTGAAAGACATCACTTAACTATAAAAAAGAAAAAAATAAGTCAAACAGAATAGGAAAGCCCCGTTGAGCGGTTTGGGAATGGGTCTTCTAAGTTCTTACGTCGAGGATCCGCCATGAAATGAGACGCTGTGTTCCAGCGATCCCCATCAAGGTTTTTAAGGGCGCCGCCTTAAATATTGCTCCAGGTCATTCATCAATTGTTTGGGATCGAGATGATTTTTCGATCACATGCCTTCCGGGGAATCAAACAAAGCGTTACAGCAGATGCACGTTCCGGCTGCATCGTCATAGCGCCTGAACGGGGACTCCATGCCCTTATGCTGATACAGGATATCCAGTTTGGTATCTTGAACGTCCCTGTTTCTATACGCAATTCTCAGAACCTTTTACGAAAATGCCGCCCACAGCTTCGGGAATATGCATGACGATATCCATGATGCTTGACGCCGGCGTGGGCTTGGCAAGATGACCGGCCATACGGTTTATTTTGCAGGCCGCAACAGCCGCGTCAGGTATTGTATAACCGGCGGCTATCAGTGCGCTGACGATCCCCGTCAAGGAATCCCCTGTACCGCCGATGGCCTCCATGGCATCCTCGGAGGGTTCACTGACCGTTTCGATAATCTTTCCATTCTGAACGATATAATCGTTTTCACCCTTAACCAGGAGATTTTTTGCTGCATTCTTATGCGAATACGCCCGGGCAATAAGATCCGCTGCGCGGTTTTCTTCGTGAAGAATGAAGCCCCGCGTGTAAAAGGGGTGTGGCGCCGACTCATCGGCAAGAAAAGCCAATTCACCGACATCCGGCGTAAACAGGTCATAACTTTCAGCATGACCGCTCATCTTGGCGGCATACATGAAGCCCGCATCTGCAATCAAGACGGGTTTGTCTTTCAGCGCCTCTATTTTATGAAGAAGTTTATCATGCCAGTGGGTGATTGGCTGGAGGTAGTGCAACGTCAACGTGTCGATATCAAATTCGTTGAAATGATCCGTCAGATATTTTAACAGATGACGGCTTCCCGTGCCGCGACCGACATCACCTACCAGGAAACCATAAGGGGCCGGTTTCCCCATCGTGTCCAAGGTGACAACGGAAGCGGCCATGAGGGCGGACGTTCCGCGGTTTACGGATACGGCTCGCCCGTCCAGCAGGATACGATCATGATGTAGTGTCAAGGGACCGTGAATAATCGGTGTATCGTGATCCGGAACAGTCCCGACTATAGCAAGCACCGTCGCTCCATTTCCTCGTAGGCAAGTTGCAGGGCGTAAGCGCAGAGGGTATGACCGACATCTCTCGGGTAGGGTGGGCTTCCCAATCGCTTGCCCGTCATTTCCTGAGCCAGATAAGGCGCATCAGGACACCCGCCGCCGGATACATTGACAATATTAAGATTATCCTTGCTGACGGTGATCTTCATGTTGGCTGCCCGGACCATCAAATAATCACCAAAATCCTTTACGGCGTAGAGGTCGACCGGTTTTAACAAAGGTGAGGTCACCGGCACGGTTTCTCTGGGGACGATATCAGCCTGAGCAAGGGTCCTCAAGATGTTCATCTGCTCCATGATCGGAAATTCAATGACAAGGTCACAGCCGGTTCTCACCTCGGGGGGCGGCCCCATGACACGGATGTCCCAACCCGCCCTCTTGAGAATCTTTTCCGCTTGAATCACTTCACTGGTCGTATCGAAGACCAGAATGCCGAAGTCGACGTCATTGCGATCCAGTTCCCGGGCATTTTTTGTTTTGAATAACTTAAACAAGGACATGGCGATTATTTCTCCAAAATCAACGTGTAACCCGCCCCGTCATTCTGAACATCCTTGACGCTCCACCCCTTGTTCTTTGCCAAGCGTGAAACGTTTTCCATCGATGTATCCGTATCGACCAATACTTCGATTACCCCCTTCTCCATGGTTTCGATCTGATTCAACGTCATAATAACCGGCTGAGGACATGAAAGACCTCTGGCATCCACAAGTGCGCTCATGTTTTACCTCCCTTACGCGGATTTCTCTCTCATGGTGAAACCAATAAACAGACAAACGGCGAACCCCACAATCACCGCAGCAGCCCCGTGGGGACCAATGCCGGTCGTGGAACTGGCCAAACCGAAATTGTGGGCGATAGCGGCACCGACAATCATGCCGAGGACAAAAACCGCCGCGTCGCCATCCCCCTCTCCGGCGAGGAAGAGCTGACGCCCGGGGCATCCGCCCGCCAGCACAAAAGCCAGGCCCGCCAGGGTCATACCGGCGAAGTTCCAGAGGTGCATGGTGTGAGCCACGGGCTGTTTTTCAAAACCCGGGTGAAATTGTCCGAGAAGGATGTTGGACAGAAAAGCCAAAATCAAGAGTGCGGCAAAACCGCCGAACAGGTGTGGCTGACGAAAGAGAATCAGGTCCCGAATGGCTCCCATTGTGCAGAAGCGGCTCTGTTGCGCCAGAATACCAATGAGCAGCCCGGCGCCGAGAGAAATGAAGAGGGGCGCAAACTGGGAACCGGGTCCTTTGAGGCTGTAAAAGAGCACCCCGCTTTTGGGTTCACCGGGAATTAGCGGGTTGAGAAAAAGGAGTACCAGAAGTCCCAGCATGATGATCGGCATCAGCAGGCCGACGGAAGGGTACGTGGATTGGGAACGGCCGAGGTTGTACCCCCCTTTTAGGAATAAGGTGCCGATCCAGATTCCCGCCGTCAACCCGGCGAGACCAAGAATGGCGTTCAAATCCCCCCCGGCCAGGCGGAGGACGGCGCGCCAGGGACAGCCTAAAAAGACTAGGGCCCCGATCATGGCGAAGACACCCAGAACAAAGCGGGCAATGGGAGCGGAGCCGGCTCTGGGGCGAAATTCGCGAAAAAGGAGGGCGGAGAGAAAGGCACCCAGTACAAAACCGATAATTTCAGGTCTCAAATACTGCACCACTTCGGCGCGATGCAAACCTAAGGCACCGGCGATATCGCGTTCAAAGCACGCGACACAAATCCCCATATTGGGCGGATTGCCGAATTTCTGTAAAAGCGCGGCCAGAATGCCGATCAAGGCACCGACAGCAATAATTCCCCACCCTGAAGCAAGCGCATTTTTTAACTTCATAGAAATATCGCCTCCTTTAATCATGTCATCAATGTTAAAGCATTAATGAAACCCCGATCCGTCCCCTCATTTCATTTCGCCAAAGCAGCTTTCAGATCCGCTTAAAGCTAACAAAAGCAGAATAAGAAAGCATAATCAAATTAATTATTTGAATATTATCCGTCAGATAATAGATTGTTGGCTATACGGTGATCATCTGCGTATCATCGAAAAACCTGCTTATCTCTTATGGTACCTTTGGTGCCTTCTCCACTGGAACGTTTCATTTGGCCGGCTGTTTACATGGCTGGTGTCGGCATGGCTGTTTGGCGATGTCCCAGACGCCGTTAATAAACCGGGGTGCGGTGTGTATCATGGCTTTTCTCTTCATGATGCTCCTGAGCGTTCCTGTCGGCAGGCTGGTTTCGGAGACGGGATTTGGGGAACGGGCGGGCAAGCTGACTATTGTTAGGAAATAAACCGGATTTTTTATAGCTATAAGAAATTGGACGCGCGCCGGCGGGAAGACGTCAGGACGATTCGAAATAGCTATGGCGTAAATAGAGAAAAGGCAAAAGGATTTTGCGGTTCCGGCGTGGTTATGATATGGTACCGCCCATGCCTTACGATACGTTCAAGAACATCACCATGCAGCAGCTCGAGACCCTGATCCAACTGGTCGGCGCGGGCAGTTTCACCCGGGCCGCGAACCGGATGTTTCTCACCCAACCCACCCTGACCAAGCACATCAAGAACCTGGAGGATGCCGTGGGCACGCTGATCATCCATCGGGCCAGTAAGGGTTTGTCCCTGACCCCGGAAGGGCAGGTTCTCTATAACTATGCGAAGCGGATGATCCGCCTGCGGGAGGAAGCGAAGGAGAAAATCCTGGAAATGCGGGAGCATGAAGCCGGGCACATTTTTCTTTCCGCCAGCACGATCCCGGCGACTTACATTCTCCCCCGGCTTCTGGGACGAATGCGAAAAAATCATCCGGATATCCGGGTGCACCTGCAGACCTCTGACAGTGAGGAGACCCATCAACTGGTGATCAACGGCGAGGTTGAAATGGGAGTGATCGGGAAGGAACCGTATGACCGGAGACTTCGCGTGGAAACCTTGTGGAAGGATGAACTGGCGCTCATCGCGCCGGTGGATGACGCCGGTTTGCGCAGGGAGGCTCCCGTCTCCATGGATCAACTGCTGAAGGAGCCCCTTGTCGTGCGGGAGAGGGGTTCGGGGACCCGGGAGAACATCGAGGCCTACCTGCAGAAACAGCATCGTCTGACGCTTGCCGCGTTCAATGTTGTCGGGGAGATGGGCAGTTCGGAGGCGGTCAAGGAGGCCGTGATCGGCGGGCTGGGGCTCTCCATCATTTCCCTTTACGCGGTCGAGAGGGAATTGAAGCAGGGCGTCTTAACCGTGGTGCCCCTGGCGGGAGGGAACATCTGTCGTCATTTCTACCTGATCTACCGGAAGCAGTTACGTCTGCTCAACTGCCACAAACACTTCCTGAAGGTTTTGAAAACCTCGATTGCCTCTGCCTTAGGTTAAAATGGTCCGGATGCAGAATGATCGGATCCGGGGGAGATATAACCCCGCCCGGGCCGGCGGGAGCGTTTTTTGTCCATTCACTAGCGTGCGCTTTTCGTTTTACCTCAGGAACAGGCGGGAGGTTTCAGGGGGGAAGATCGGAGACAGGCAGTCCCGTTGTCAGTGCCCGATAGTATGTCCGACAGGCTTTTTCCATCAATTCGACATTTAGCAGGGCGTCTTCCATGGTGTGCCCCAGAGCGAGAGCGCCGTGGTTTTGGATGATGTAGGCCCCGTATCCGTTTTGCAGTTTTGCCGCCACATGATCCGCCAGCTCCCGGCTTCCTGCGGGAGCAAAGGGGACGATATCGATCCGGGGACCGATTTTGACGAGAACTTCCTCGAACAGGGCAGGGACGGGACGGTCGAGCACGGCAAACACGCCGGCGTAGTCCTGGTGGGTATGCACGATGGCGGATACGTCGGGCCGGGCCCGGTAAGCGGCGATGTGCATCGCCGCCTCGACGGACGGGGGAAAAGCCCCGGCAAGGGCGGTCCCGTTGAAGTCGAGGATGCAGATATCCCCTGTCGAGAGTTCGTCATACCTCCTTGACGTTGGGGTAATGGCCAGGAGTTCCCGGTTTTTGATCCGCAGGGAAACATTGCCTCCCGTTCCGCGACGGGTTCCGAAGAAACCGTTCTCTGACAGCCATATTCCCGCAGTCAGAACGGTTTTTTTGTGGGAAGTGTAATCGGATGTCCTATCCATGATCAATGGCTTTCCAGGGTAAAAAAACTGCGCTTCAAACGAAGTTGACAGTCGGGATTGCTTAGATGGTTCATATAACAGCATCGAACGGCTAAGGCAACAAAAGACCCCCGTTGGTCCAAAAAGCGGGTTGAAAGTAAAACGCTGTACGGTATAGTGGACGGGATGATTCACACCGGTTATGCGGCGACAGGTTATGTCCCGCCGGGCCGCGCGCGTTGCTGCGACGCTATTGAGAGGCGATTTGGTTTCCTGATGTGCATTGATTATAATGTTTCATTGTCGTTATCCCAGATTATGCATGGGGACTTACTAAATCAGTACCAGGCATCATGGCATTGATACTGCCTGCAAAATCCCGTTCCATCATTCGGGATAATCTTAAAAACCCACTTTTGCTTAGCCTTCATTACCTCATGGGGTACCTTAAGCGACAATTTACTGAAATCTGCAAATACATATCCAAAGGAGTTTTATGCCCTCCGCAAGCTTAGAAATTATAGCGGCTGTTATTTTTGCACTTGCCATCATTCATGTTTTTTCAGTCAAATATTTTGAACATTTAGCCAATAGAAGTGAAAAACACGCTGGACTTTTTCATCTACTTGGAGAAATAGAAGTCGTTTTTGGTATTTGGGCTATGGTTTTGATTTTATTTATGTTTATTATTTCAGGGAAAAATGAAACGGTCGCGTATATGAATAGCAGAAGCTATGTTGAGACCATGTTTGTTTTTGTAATCATGGTTACGGCCGCCACCAGACCCATCCTTCAAACGGTTATTCTTTTGGTGAAAAAACTATCCCATTTGCTCCCTCAAAAGGGTGCAACGGGGTTTTATTTTGTCGTGATGTGTGTTGTTCCTATTCTGGGCTCCATCATCACAGAACCAGCTGCCATGACTTTGGCCGCATTGATACTGTCCGATAAACTTTTTTCACAGGGAATATCCAATAAATTAAAATATATGACCTTGGGAGCTCTTTTTATCAATGTTTCCATAGGAGGAACTTTGACAAATTTTGCAGCACCCCCTGTTTTGATGGTTGTTGGAACCTGGGATTGGAGTACCCGGTTTATGTTTATGACCTTTGGTTGGAAAGCGATGATAGCTATTTTTATAAATACGAATATGATTATCCTGTTTTTTTACAAAAAACTCTCATCCATGAACATAAAAACCTCTGTTTCTGAAGAAGAAAATATACCGTTTCCTATTGTATTAACGCATTTTATTTTTTTGTTTTTAGTTATTTTCTTTGGACATCATCCTGTAATTTTTATGAATATATTTTTGCTCTTTTTAGGAATCACCTATGCTTATCAGCAATATCAGGATAGACTGATCCTACGGGAAGGGCTTTTGGTGTCTTTTTTCTTAGGAGGCCTGGTAATCTTGGGTGGTCAGCAAGAATGGTGGCTTAAAGATCTTATTGCCAATATGTCCAATGCAGAAGCTTTTGTAGGCGCTATTACCTTGGGGGCTTTTACGGACAATGCGGCCATTACATATTTGGCCTCCCTTGTTGAAGGATTGAGTGACGAGTTTAAGTACTTCCTGATGGCTGGTGCAGTTACCGGAGGGGGATTGACTGTTATCGCCAATGCCCCAAATCCCGCGGGCGTTGCAATTTTAAAGACTCACTTTGAGGATAACACCGTCGATCCTAGATATATATTTTTGGGTGCATTGATGCCCACGTTAATTGCCGGTTTATGTTTTGTTATCTTATAAAAAGGAAAGGGTAAATGATTCCAGCTACCTGATGTTCCCGGCGGGCGGTCTCTTCTTCCAGGAGGTCATGGAGGAAGGGAAAACAGTCCTCGCTTCCCTGCTCCGCCGTATGAACCACGCTTTCAAGAATCTCTTCCCTCGGAGGACGGCGCAGCCGCGCCGGGCTGGTCTGGATGTGAGAGGGGATCAGAGGGCGGCCACCTACCTCGGGGGGGGGTATCCATAGATCAGCGGAGCAGGGGATTGATGCTGAGGACCCTGTTCTGAATCCGCGGTGATGATGATACAGACCGGCAAAGAGGGAACCATTCAGGGGAAGGAGGGGAGCCGATGATGAAAGAAGCGAACGGCATATCCCATGATGACCGCGACAGCGAGGCGTCAAAAAGTGCGGCGGCAATGCGTACCGTTGTTTTCAACCGGGAAATGCGTGTTCCTGAAGATCTTTTGATTAACCTGAGTTACGACTACCTCCGTCGGGAACTCTGGGTACCCCTTAGCGGGCAGGAAGGACGGGTTCTGGTTGCTGTCTGTGACCCGGCTAATATTCTGAAAAAGGATATGATCCAACATCTCCTCCGGGCGAAGTCCGTGGAGTATTGTCTGGCAGACAGGGAAGACATTCTCAGGTTCATCGATTATTTTTACGGTGTCGAACCGTTGCCGGACTCCGCCGCCGGGGAGGGTACGGACTCGGCGGGTATGACCGCCGATATCATCAAACTTGTGGATGATCTCATTGAAGAGGCCTACGAAAGACGCGCCTCGGATATTCACATCGAGCCGGATGTCAAGGACCGTCAGGTCAACATCCGACTGCGGATAGACGGAGAATGCATCCCCTACAAAACGTTTCCCTACAACTATCGGGCGCCGATTGTTTCCCGTGTGAAGATCATGTCCAACCTGGACATCACGGAAAAACGTCTGCCCCAGGACGGGAAAATCATGTACAGGCGTCATGGCGGAGAGGAACTGGAACTGAGAGTCGCGACCATGCCCACGTACGGGTACACCGAAGATGTGGTGCTCCGCATTCTGACCCGGGGAAAGATCATGAGTCTGGAAGAACTGAGCATGCCCGCCGCGACGTACGAGCGTGTCCGCGAATTGATCACGAAACCCTACGGCCTGATCCTCCTCGTGGGGCCCACCGGTTCAGGCAAAACCACGACAGCCCATGCGGTGTTGCAGGTGCTGAACAAGCCCAATGTAAAAATCTGGACGGTCGAGGATCCCGTGGAGATTACCCAAAGAGGGATCCGTCAGGTCCAGGTACATCACAAGATCGGTCTGGATTTCAGCAGTGCCATGCGGTCATTTCTCCGGTCGGATCCCGATATCATCATGGTCGGTGAAATGAGGGACTACGAAACGGCGAAGATGGGTGTTGAGGCTTCGACGACAGGCCACCTCGTTCTGAGTACCCTCCATACCAACAACGCCCCTGAGACGATTGTCCGCCTTCTCGAAATCGGGATCGATCCCTTTGCCTTTTCCGATTCCCTGCTCTGCGTTCTCGCGCAGCGCCTGGTCAGGGCCCTGTGTCCTTTCTGCCGGGAGGCTTATCACCCCGTAGCCGAAGAATACGAAGAACTGTCACGGTATGGCGGGAAAAAGATCTTTCAGGACTTGAACATCGTCTATGATGACCGTTTTATCCTGTATCGTCCGAAAGGATGTGGAGAATGCAACGGAACAGGTTATCGGGGCAGGATGGGCCTTTTTGAATTGCTGGTCGCGACAGATACGATCAAGCAGATGATCATTTCACGGAAATCGATTGCGGCGATCCGCAAGATCGCCATGTCTGAAGGCATGCAGACTCTTCTGCAGTGCGGTGTCGAAAAAATCCTTCGGGGAGAAACGGATTTAATGGAGGTGTTGAGCGTATGCATAAGATAACAATGACACGTGAAGAGCAGGTCCGGCTTGTGAAGGAACGTCTCGGACAGGCACAAAAAGTGGTCGTGTTGACCGGTGCGGGGATTTCCGCTGAGAGCGGTATCCCGACTTTTCGTGGCGCCGACGGTATCTGGGAGCATTACAGGGCGACGGATCTGGCGACCCCGGAAGCCTTTGAGCGAGACCCGGAACTGGTCTGGGCTTTCTACAACTGGCGAAGAGAGTTAATCAGCAGGGTTAAGGAAAACCCCGCGCATCAGGCGCTGGTCACGTTGGAGAAAATTGTGCCCGATTTCACCCTGGTCACCCAGAATGTTGATGGGTTGCATCAACGGGCGGGGTCAATCAATATCATCGAAGTCCACGGCAATTTGTGGAGGGTGCAGTGTACGGAATGCGCCCGGATTACAATGGATATGTCCGTTGACATGGGAAAGCGGCCCCATTGCCGGGAATGCGGGGGAGTGCTCCGGCCCGATGTAGTCTGGTTCGGTGAAAGCCTGGATGGCCTGCTCCTGTCCCGTGCGGAGGAAGCGGCCCGGACCTGTGATACCATGCTGGTGATCGGCACCTCCGGGATCGTTTATCCTGTAGCCTTTCTGCCCGCCTTGGCCAAGGATGGCGGCGCGTTTGTGGCGGAAATCAACATGGAGGAAACACCGGTTTCACCGGGCCTCGATTTGACGATTCTGGGGAAGGCCGGAGAGATTATGCCCCTCCTGGTGCCTTGATGCGATGCGCGATGGACCCGTCATAAGAACCCTGGCCGCGGCCGTCTTTTTGCTTTCGACCATATGGGTGTTTCCCGGATGTTCCGTTTCTCTTTTGAAAGAGGAGGAGACCACGCCTTCTATGATCGTTGCGGCGTCTGCTGGAGCATCGCCGGTTGATCTGTCCGCACAGTTGCAGCCGGAAGAGCCCGGCGTTTCGGTGCCGCCGATCGAAGACGTACGGCCGATCGTACGTCCGACCATTGAACAAAAGCTAGCCGGGAACCTGACGGTCCTGCCGGTTATTCACGGAACAGCCCTTCTGAGCGATATTGATGAGTTGAGATCCTTCTATGTTGCCCGGAACTGGCAACATGCCTGGTTCCACGACAACAGGCCGACGGCCGCGGTCTCCGCGTTTCTGGGCACCCTGGAGAAGGCGGAAGAAGAGGGCCTGTCTTCCCGAGATTACCATGATATGGAGATAAAAGATCTCCTGACCACCCTCAATGACTTGAATGGAACAGAGGAGGCCGCCATGCTCCGGGTGGAGTTGGATATCCTGCTAACGGATGCCTATCGGGCTTACGCCTCCCACCTGTACGGGGGGAAGATTGAACCCGGCCGCCTGTCCAGCCAGTGGCCGGTGCAGAAAAAGCCTGGCCCGGTTATATCGGAACTGAAGGAGATCCCCCCAGCCGAGCAAATGGAAAAGACCCTGTTCAGCCTTCCACCGCCTTATCTGGGTTATCGCCAGCTTCGCGATCTGTTGGCGAAGTACCGCCGGATCGAGGCCGGCGGCGGCTGGCCCGTCATTCCGAAAGGCAATTTGGCTCCCGGAAAGCGAGACCCTCATGTCGCCCTGTTGAGACAGCGTCTTTTTCTCACGGGAGAATTGAAGGAAATGCCCGTGAAAGACCTGGATTTTTACGACAGATCTCTGGAAAAGGCAGTACGGTTATTTCAGCGGGCCCACAACCAAAAAATAGACGGGGTGGTGGGCCCCGCAACCCTGCGCCTCCTGAACATGACCGTTACGGAGCGGATTGACCAACTGCGCTTGAATATGGAGCGATGGCGTTGGATGCCCCGCGACATGAATCGGTACATTTTTGTGAATATTCCCGCTTTTGAATTGAAGGTGGCCGAAAGAGGCTTTGTTGTCCTCAAAATGAGAACGATCGTCGGCACGGAGGATAAGCCGACCCCCAGCTTCCGGGGTCATTTGAACCAGATCGAACTGAACCCGTTCTGGAATATTCCCCGAAGCATCACCGAAAAGGAAATCATCCCCATAGTGAAGCGGGATCCCTCCTATCTGACACGCCAGGGAATCCGCATATACCGTGACTGGCGTCCCAACGCCCAGGAAGTCCCCCCCCAAACAATTAATTGGAAAGAAGTGACGCCGAAAAAATTCCCGTACCGTCTTGTTCAAGATCCGGGACCCTTGAACCCCCTCGGGCGAATCAAGTTTCTTTTCCCGAATCATTTCAATGTTTACATGCATGATACGCCGTCGCGTCATCTGTTCGGCCGTGAAGGAAGAACATTCAGCCATGGCTGTATCCGGCTGGAAAAGCCGGTCGAGCTTGCGAGGTACCTTTTAAAAAATGAGCTGGGATGGGACGGGAATCAAATTCTGAAAAAAATCGGGACGGGGGAGCACCAGGTGATTACCCTGCGGAGTCCGATTCCCGTTCATATTGTTTATTTCACGGTCTGGACCGGGCCGGACGGTTTAGCCTATTTTCGGGATGATCTTTACGAGTACGACCACCTGCTCGATACGGCCATGCACAAAAACGTCGGCAAGACCGGAGGATTTCTTTTCTGATTCAGCGTGTTACCCGGTTACCCCCCCCTTTTTTGTTTCGCACCTTCCACCCCTTCTGTCCGGATCGGATGTTTCTTCCATTGCCGGGAGTTATCATCTTCGCCATTTCATAGTTATTATGAATTGGATAAGAGCGCCTCGTGTTGCGTATAAATCTCATGTTGTATGATTCAGACCCTGCTGGCCGATTGGAAGGACGCGGGGCTGCCGTTTATTCAGATCGAAACGGACTACTCTCAGGCTGACCGCGAAACCCTGCGGGTTCGCCTGGAGGCGTTCGTGGAAATGATGGAGAGATCCTGCCGTGGCGATCGTAGGTATTGATGTGGGCTCTGTGGCCACGAAAGTGGTCATCATGGAAGGAGAAAAGATTTTTCACGATGTCCGGCCGACCGGCTGGAGTCCCCGGGAGACGGCTCGCCGGTCCCTCGATGACTTGATGGCTGAAGCGCGATGTCGGGAAGAAGATATCCTCTATTCCGTTGGGACGGGGTATGGCCGGGTGTCCCCTCCCTTTGTGAATAAAACGGTCACGGAAATTTCCTGCCACGTCCGGGGGGGCGTGTATCTGGTTCCGGGAACGTCGGCCATCATTGAAGCGGCGGCCAGGACAGTAAGGTGATCAAGGTGGCCCCGGACGGGAGGGTCCTGGATTTTGTGATGAACGACCGGTGCACCGCCGGAA
>LSQX01182782.1_pt1 | contig 35953 bp, 23 predicted proteins | sample 654561 | NCBI WGS metagenome assembly LSQX01 (sample SAMN04489861, study PRJNA283612) | anaerobic digester metagenome | isolation source: 4 biogas reactors fed with cattle manure at either 37C or 55C with and... | place: Denmark: Kongens Lyngby | collected 2014 | reverse complement strand
TATGCCCTAATGGCTAATTCGCAAACGGCACCAAGTAAATATTGGATACAATTTACAGATAAAGACAACACTATATATTCCGTTTCAGAGCCAGAGCAGTTTTTGTCGCCACGTGCCATCGAAAAACGTCAAAGATATAATATAGAACTTTCGGAAGATGATTTTCCAGTAAATAAAACATATTTAGACTCTGTAGCTTCATATGGAGCTGTGATTTTGAATACTTCCAAATGGTTAAATGCAGCTACAATTTATCTTGAAGATACCAATTTAATTCACACTATCAGAGATTTAGGATTTGTTGAAGACCTTCAGAAATCAGCCAAAGTGAGAGCCAACAGAGTTCCGCAAATGGATAAAATAAAGAGTATTGTTACCACAAAACGAAATAGTGATTTTACTCAATATAATGCTGAAAATAATGAGGATTGTAACTATGATTACGGTATGGCATCCCATCAGACGCATATGATTAGAGCAGACTATTTGCATCAAAATTCATTTTGCGGACAGGGAATGTTGATAGGTGTTGTGGATGCAGGTTTTGCCAATGTGAACATTATCCCAGCCTTTGATTCCCTTTGGGCAAATGGGCAGATTTTAGGATATAGAGATTTTGTTTTCCCCAGTGATAATATCTTCGAAAATCATAGTCATGGAACCATGGTTTTGTCCACCATGGCAGCAAATTTGCCCGGTGATTTTATTGGAACTGCTCCCAAGGCAAATTATTTATTATTGAGGACAGAAGATGGTGATACAGAGTATGTTATAGAGGAAGATAATTGGGTTTCGGCTATAGAATTTGCCGATAGTGCAGGGGTTGATGTGATTAATTCATCTTTGGGCTATACCACTTTCGACGACTCTTTGGTAGTGCGAACTTACGAAGATATGAACGGAAAAGTTAGCCGTGCCTCCATTTGTGCCACCATTGCAGCCCGAAAAGGTATGATAATTTGCAATAGTGCCGGAAATTCTGGAAACAAACCATGGAGATACATTGGTTGTCCAGCCGATGCCGATAGTATTCTCACCATTGGAGCTGTAAATGAGTACGAAGAACCAGCATTTTTTACTTCCCACGGACCAACATATGACGGAAGGGTAAAACCCGATGTTTCAGCCATGGGTGAGCAAACTTGGATGGTAAATATTGATGGTGAAGTGATGACAGGAAATGGAACTTCGTTTTCCTCGCCAATTATGGCTGGAACAGTGGCGTGCCTGTGGCAAGCTTTCCCCGAAAAAACAAATTTTGAAGTTATGGATGCCGTGCGAAAATCTGCTGATAGATACAACAATCCAGATACTCTCCTTGGATATGGAATCCCCAACTTTAAGACTGCATACGAGATTTTAGATAATAGTGTTAAAGTTGAAAATTACAGTAAAACTAAGTTGCAAGCAATGGTGTTTCCCAATCCCATAGATGAGCATTTTACCATTGCAATTCATTCGCCAGTGAAAGATTATGCATATTTTCAGATGTATGATGCTCAGGGCAATACTGTAATTTCATCGCCAAAACTTTCGCTGAGAGCTGGCAATAACTATATCGAATTTAATGAGGGAGAACTTTTAGAAAAAGGAATTTACTTGCTCCGAATTTTGACCAGCAAAGAGGTAGTAGTAATAAAAATTATTAAATAAACTTGGTTTTTTAATAAAACAAAAACCAGCATTATTTTAATCAACTTATAATTGTTGATACCTTATTTATGTAAAATTTATTTACATAAGTTTTGTTCCTATATTTGTCAATAAAGTTTAAAGTTTTATCTATGAATGAAAAAGACTTATTGATAGAGTTATATAAGAAATGGAGAGGTGAAGATGTTGAGAAAATTGCACCGCTTCCCATTTCAGGTTCCAACAGAACATATTACAGATTGAGCTCTCAAAAGGGTACTGCTGTTGGGGTTGTGAATGATGATTTGAAGGAGAATAATGCCTTTTTGGAGTTCACAAAACATTTCAAAGAAAAAGGTTTTTCTGTACCCGAAATTTATATTGTTAGTGATGACAAAACAGCCTATTTACAGGAGGATTTTGGTAACGAAACGCTCTATTCCAGACTAACAGCAGAGAGGAAAGATGAATTTATCCCCGAAAGTGTAGTAAATATTTACCTAAAAGTGGTTGAAGAACTTCCTCGATTTCAAGTTTTAGGACACGAAAATTTCAATTACTCCAATTGCTACCCGCGCGGAGCCTTTGATAAGCAGTCCATGATGTGGGATTTGAACTACTTTAAATATTACTTTCTAAAACTTGCACATATCCCCTATGATGAGCAGAGTTTGGAAGATGATTTCAATCATTTTGCAGAATATCTTTCGCAAATAGATAGCGATTTTTTCCTATACCGAGATTTTCAATCGAGGAATATAATGCTAAAAGGCGATGATATTTATTTTATTGATTATCAGGGAGGTAGGAGGGGAGCTTTGCAGTATGATTTGGCTTCTTTGCTCTATGATGCAAAAGCAGATTTGAGTGAAAATATACGAGAACTATTATTGGAAAAATATTTGAATGCCTTAGAAAAACATATTGCCATAGATAGAAATAAGTTCAAAAAAGATTTTTATGCATTTGTTTTAGTGCGTATAATGCAGGCTATGGGAGCGTACGGATATAGAGGCTTTTACGAGAAAAAAACTCACTTTTTAATGAGCATTCCTTACGCTTTGGAAAATCTTAAAAACTTACTTTCCAAAGATTTAATTGATATTGAAATTCCTACTCTGAAGGAGGTTCTGAAGAGTTTAACAGTAAACGAAAGACTTATGGATATTGGAAAAGATTATAAAGGTTTGACAGTTAGAGTTAATAGTTTCTCCTTTAAAAAAGGCTTGCCAACGGATGATAGTGGCAACGGCGGTGGCTTTATTTTTGATTGTAGAGCTTTGCCCAATCCAGGACGCTTGGAAGAGTATAAAACCCTCACTGGAATGGACAAAGAAGTGTCAGATTATTTGGAAGAGTATGAGGTTGTGGATCAGTTTAAGGACTCTGTGAAATCGTTAATAGATATTAGCGTACAAAATTATATTGAAAGAAATTTCACTAATTTGCAAATAAATTTTGGTTGTACAGGCGGACAGCACAGGTCGGTCTATTTTGCAGAGGTTTTTTCTAAGTATATAGAAGAAAAATATGCAGTGAAAGTAATTCTAAATCATCGTGAGCAATAGAAGTTTTTAATTTTATAAAATGCAAAATATGGAGATTAAACCCAAAAAAGCAATGATTTTTGCAGCCGGACTTGGAACACGTTTAGGTAGTGCAACAAGAGATATGCCTAAGGCTTTGGTGGAGATAAATGGATATCCACTTTTGGAAATTGTTTTACGCAAGTTGGAAAAGTTTGCATACACAGATGTTGTGATAAATGTTCATCATTTTGCAGATAAAATAATTGACTTTGCAGCCCATTACAAGGGAAATATAAATCTACACATCTCTGATGAATCGTCCCAGTTATTGGATACAGGTGGTGGACTTTTTAAAGCATCGCATTTTTTTGGCGATGAGCCTTTTTTGTTGCACAATTGCGATGTTATGAGTAATATCGATATAGATAGAATGCTTTCGCAACATCTTGATAATAAAGCAATTGCTACTTTGGCTGTACGTGATAGATTTACATCAAGATACTTTTTGTTTAGCAAAGATTACATTTTGAGTGGCTGGAAAAATTTCACCACCGGGCAAGAGATTATCACTCGACAGCAAGATGAGTATATCCCAATGGCTTTCAGTGGAATACATATGATTAATCCTAAAATTTTTCAGCTTTATAAAGCTGAAAAACCAAAGTTTTCAACCACCGAAATGTATTTGGAACTATCCAAAAAACATGAGATAAAAGCTTATGTTGATATTGCCGATTATTGGTCGGATGTGGGAAAGCCAGACGATTTGAAAGAGGCCGAAAAATATTTCCATAAATTCTTTGTATGAAAACATTTTTAGAACTTTTAGCTGAGGAAATTTCCAAAAGTTACTCCGAAAATTTAGCAGATATTTGCATTGTAACACCAACAAAAAGAAGTCAAAGATTGTTGGTAAACGAGCTTCATAAGCATAGTGGAGAAACTTTAATGCTCCCAGAATTTCTTACCATTGATGAGCTGATGTTGGATTTATCGGGCTTACAAAAAATAGATAATCTACAGCTTTTACTTATGCTGAATAAAATTTTCAGAGACTCAATTCCTGAGCAAGACGAGTTTGATGAAAAAAATGATTTCAAGAAGTTTGTGGGCTGGGCTACGCTTTTTTTAAATGATATAAACGAAATAGATTTGCACCTAAAAAATGGGGAAGCAGCTTTTTCGTCCCTCACAAGCATCAGAGAGTTGAGCATGTATGATATTCCCGAAAATCAGTTAACAGACTTACAAAAAAACTATCTGAATTTTTTCAAAAAACTTGAATTTTTCTACAAAGATATTAGAGAGAAATTATTGGATCAAAACTTAGCATATCAAGGTTTATACTATCGACAAGCTGTTGGAAGTTTTAATCCCAACAAAGTTAAAAATAGATGGGAAAAGTTACTGTTTTGCGGTTTCAATGCCCTTACAGAGAGTGAGTTGCACATAATGAAACAGTTGAAGGTTGAGGGATTAGCAGACTTTTATTGGGATATTGACAAAGATTTATTGAAAAAAAATAGTGAAGATAAAACTGGAATATTTATCCGTAAAAATTTGGAGTTTTTGGGGATAGACAATGATACTACTTTTGTTGCAGAACATTTTTTATCAGATAAAAATATCGAAATTATTGAGGCTCCCAGCGATTTAGCTCAAGCGAAGTATGCCGCCTCTATTTTCCATAAAATTGTTTCGAAGAATAAAGAGCAGAATACAGTTTTAATTCCAGTAGATGAAACGGTTTTGCCCTTGCTACTAAACTCCATTCCCGAAGATGTAAATATTACTATGGGCTTGAGTTTAAGCAACTTAATGCCAGCAAAGTTTGTTGGTTTGCTTTTCGATTTGCACACAAACAGTCAAAGGCACAGCGAGGGAAAAAAGGAGGCTCTATACTACTATAAGGACTTAATTGCCATTTTATCGCACCCATATATTCAAAAACTTTTTAAGGATAATTTAGACTATAATAATAATGTAGTAGCAACAATTTTATCGAAAAACATTAGCTATTACACCCAAAAAGGAGTTGAAAATTTAATTGAAAATCAGGCTATTTGGGAAGCCATTGGCGAGCTTTTTAACAGATATGAAAATGCCGTAGATTTTTTAAGACTAATTCTAAAAGTTTTAAATAGTATTGAAGATTTATATCCAAACATTGAAAACAAAAGTTCAGTTTCCACAATTCTAAAATCTTTCATTGTTGTTTTTGAAGATATTTTCAAAGATATTATTTCGGCATTGGAGAGCTACAAAATAAATTTAAAGATTGATGAATTGAGTCAGATTTTCTTTTCAAAACTATCGTCTCAAACATTGTCTTTTTCTGGTGATGCTCACCAAGGACCGCAATTGATGGGCTTTTTGGAAACTCGACTGTTGGACTTCAATAATGTGATTATGCTTTCGGTTAATGAGTCTGTTTTGCCTGCTGGAAAAACACATAATTCGCTTTTACCCTTTGATTTAAGGAGGCATTTGGGGCTATACTCTCATATTCAAAAAGATGCAGTTTTTGCTTATCACTTTTATAGATTATTGTATAGAGCCAAAAATATAAGCTTGCTATATTTGGGTTCCAGTGCCGATGGCAAAGCCGAAAAAAGTAGATTTATTCGTCAATTGGAATATGATATTTCTAAAAGATATCCCAATATTAAAATCACATCAAAAGTTTTAGATTTTGATTATGAAAGCTCCCAAAATAATGAAATTATAATTAAAAAAACAGATGAAGTTTTCAATAAATTAAAGTCTATAAATTATATTTCGCCTTCAGCAATATCTACCTATATTCAGTGTCCGCTTAAATATTATTTCAGATATGTAGAGAAAATTAAAGAGGCTGATGAAATTATGGAAGACCCTGATTATGCTTTGTTGGGGACAATTATTCATGAAGTTTTAGAAGATATATATGGAACTTTTACGCCCAATGTGGTTCTTGTAGCCAATGATTTTAAGCAATTCAACCATGATAAAATCAAAGAGTTGAGTATAAAAGCTTTTGAGAAAAACAAATTCACAAAAGATGATTTGCAAAGTGGGAGAAATGCCATAGCTTTTGAGGTTGTTCAAAAATATGTCTCCGAATATTTGAGTTTACAAATAGAATTAATAAATGATAATGTGGAAATTATTCCCATTGCTCAAGAAGTTAAGCTTCAACATGGAATTTCTGTAGATGCTGTGGAGGGTTCTGTGGTCTATTTGACAGGTATTGCCGATAGCATTGAAAAGATTGATGGTGTGGTGAATGTAATAGATTACAAAACTGGTTCTGTTGATAATAAAGAAGTTGTTATTTCGGATATAAAAGAGCTGCTTTATAATTTGGAAAAAACGGAAAAGAAAAGTAGTGGACCAAGGGAAAAAGCCAAGGCTTTGCAGCTTATGTGCTATGCACTCTCTTTTATGAAAGATGAAAGTTTGTCAGAATATAATAAGAATTTGGAGTTTTTGTCCTCAAAAATTGCATCATTACGAAGAAGGAACCCATATTTTGACCTTAAAATTGGAGATAAAGTAGATGCCAATGTGATAAAACTTGAGACATTAAATTTATTTGAAAAGGAGCTTTCAGAATTTTTGACTACACATATATATAATAAGAATTTGCCCTTTACCCAAACAGAGGAAGTGAATGATTGCATATATTGTCCTTATGATATTATTTGCAATAAAAATTAACAAAACTGTATTTGTGCTGAAATAGCTTTAAGTACCAATTGTATTGCGTTATATAGGGTTTCAAAGTGTGTTTTCATATTTTATTTCAACTAAAATGTTTAGACAATTTGTTAATGTCGAATTTTGTAATATATTTGCACCCAATTAAATTTATATACTGAAAATAGCTACGACTACCTATCAATATACAATGGAATTGGAACTGAAAATGAAAACTTTATAAATGTATTCTCTGGAACAATCCTTTCAACATCGATAACATCTTCAGGGCAGTGTTTAACATTCCACTTTATATCCGATAATTCAGTGTTCAATTCAGGTTGGTACATAAGCCTAGTGTGCGATAAAGCTACCATAACTTCCAATACAGATGGTGTTGTATGCAATGGTGAAACAGTTATTCTAACAGCCAACGAAGGCGTTTCATACCTGTGGAGTACTGGCGAAACAACACAAAGTATTGCAGTTACAACACCCGGCTACTACTCTGTACAGGTTCTAACATCCGAAAACTGCAACTTTGTTTCAGACCCATATTTTGTAGAGTTTGCCGCTGTGCAAGCACCCACAATTACGCCCAACGGAACAATTACAGTTTGTCCCGGCGAGAGCGTTAATTTAATCTCAAGTCAAGGAGTTAGCTATGAGTGGAGCAACGGTAGTACAAGTCAGTCAACAAATGTTGTAGAAGCTGGTCAGTACTGGGTTAGTGTTACTGATGCCAATAGTTGTGTAGCAGTTTCGGAAATTGTAACAATTGAAAATCACGTTACTTCACCCATAGATATTACTCCATCTGGAAATATCTCTATTTGCTATGGTGATTCAGTTCAAATTAGCACCACTGCCAGCGATGACATACTCTGGAGTACGGGAGCTACAACACAAAGTATTTACGTTAGCGAAGTAGGAACATATAACGTTTCTGCCCCCGATGCAAGTGGCTGTATGTCCATTTCTAATAACTTAAATATCAGCTTCTATAACCCTGAACCACCAACAATTACGCCATCGGAACCACAAACTATCTGTGAAGGAAATTCTACGCTTCTAAGCTGTTCATCTGGAATTGCCTATAATTGGAATACAGGTGCCAGCACCCAATCCATTTCTGTTCAAGAAGCTGGAAACTATTGGGTTGTGGTAACAGATGTCAACAACTGTTCCAGGGCTTCAGCACCAGTATCTATTAATGTAAACCCCAATCCTCCAACACCAACTATTACAGAAACTGAAGGTTTGCTACAGTCTTCAATTACAGGTGGTTATGCCTTCCAGTGGTACTATAATGGGGAGGCTATTGCAGGAGCTACAAATAGCTTTTATATGGCAACACAAAATGGCTTGTACTTTGTGGAACTAACCGATAATTTTGGTTGTAGCACCCTGTCGTTACCCTACAATTTACAAGGTGTGGGCATTGAAGACAATTCGCTGTCAAACTCAGTTAAATTATACCCCAATCCATTTGTAAACAAATCAACTTTGGTGATAAATTCACCCAAAGCAACAACAATTACCATTGATTGTATGGATATGCTTGGACGCAAAATTGCAAATATCTATCAAGGAGATATTCCAAGTGAAAATTTCCAAATAGAAATTAATGCCCAAGCATTGGGTCTCGCCTCAGGAAATTATTTGCTAAACATCAGTAGCAACGAAGAGGTGATGCAGTACAAAATAAGCATAAGCAAATAGTAATTGATTTGTGAATCTATAAGGGAGTGCAGTTTGTGCTCCCTTTTTATTTAAATCATCGGTATAATTTAAACTTTGAAAATTGAAATAAACTTTCCAAAACCAACAAAATTGGAATAGATGTTGCACATAGATAATTTGTTAAATTTTAAAATTAACCAATATTTTACCACATAATCAGAAATATTTTCTTTAAGTTTACCTATTAAAATTATAATAAGATGAAAAGACTCCTTTGCGCCGTCAGTATCATGGTTTTTCTTTTGTTTTCCTGTCAAACAAACAAAGTAAGTATAGTTAGAACAAATTTCGAAGCTGAAATTGATTTACAACAAAATTTAAGTTTTAAATTTGATAAAGACATAGCCCCAGAATCAATGCTAAACAAATGGGATACAGCTTCTTATATAAGTTTTACTCCTAATGTAAATGGGCGTTTCCAGTGGATATCGCCATCGGAGCTGGTCTTTTCACCCGAAAGTGGATTTCACCCAGCCACAAAATATGAGGCTAAACTCAATAAGGAGATAGCCAATTTGAGTGAGCAAAAAATTTCACTCCCCAAATCGATTTTTGAATTTCAAACTCCTGATTTAAAGTTAGAAGCTGCCAAAGCCTATTGGGGGTTGTCTGCCATAAATGGAAATGATGTGATTATCGGCGTTGATATAGCCTTTAATTACCCAGTTTCGATTTCAAATTTAGATGAAAATTTAAAAGTATTTGTGGGTGATTATATTATTCCACATAAAATAATTAGCTCAGGCGAAAGTGATGATGTAAGCCTTGAATTTAATCCGCCAGCAGGAATAGGAGCAGAAGAAATTCCTCTCAAAATAGTAGTTGAAGAAAATTTATTCGTAGCAAAAACAGATAAAACAATTGGAAAACAACAAAGTGTAACAGCCTCGATTCCAGTACGTTCTAAGTTGATGGTGAGTGCCATCACAAATGAAATGGTGCAAGGCGAAGGCACGGTAAATATTTTCTTCACACAGCCAATTTTAAATGATAATTTTAAGGACTTAATTACGGTTAAACCCAATGTTGCACATAAAATTGATGTACAAAATAACATTGTAAGACTTATTGGCGATTTTGAAGAGGATAAAACATACGAAATTAGAGTGAAAAAAGCTGTTAGAAGCGTTTTGGGAGCAAGTTTGGAAAATGATTATACTCAATCGGTAAGTTTCAGTAAGTCAAAACCTTATATCTCTTTTGCCAATGGTGATGACAATTATTTATCCTCACGTGGTAATGGAAACGTTGGTATAAGTTTGGGTGGTGTTGAGACTATAAAAGTAAGCGTATTTAAAATCTTCGAAAACAATATAATTCACTATCTCCGTAAGGGAAAATCCTATGACTACTATTGGGATGATAGCGGATTTGAAAGAGAGTGGTACGACTTTTATGAGTGGCAAGGCGATGCAGATTATGGAATGCAGGTGTATGAAAAAACACTTGAGTCAACCCAATTGCCATTGCATATAAATGGACGACTTTTGCATTTGGATATTAATGAATTAAACAGAAAAGACCCCGGAAATGGTATTTATGTTGTTGCCGTTCAGGATGCCAAAAGAAGGTGGTTGCGAGATGCAATTATGGTCTCGATTTCGGATATTGGGGTTATAGCTAAATTTGGGAAAAATTCGGCCCTTATTGCCACAAACTCAATCCTTGATGCAACCCCCCTAGAAGGTGTAAATGTAGATTTTATAAGCACTAATAACCAAAAAATTCACTCGGCTAAAACCTCAAAAGATGGTTTTTTACTTCTGGAAAATACCTCCGAGATATTCAAAAAATTCAGGGTAGGAATGCTCACATTGCGTCATGGCAATGACTTCAACTACATCTATTTAGACCACAGCAATGTGGAAACTTCCAGATATGAGGTTGGTGGAAAATATACCAATGCCTCCGATTTTGATGTCTTTATTTATGGCGACAGAAAACTCTATCGTCCCGGCGATTCTGTCCATATAAACACCATAATCAGAACCTTAGATTGGGAAACACCCAAAGATATTCCTCTGAAATTCAGAGTGGTAAATCCCAGCGGACGACATTTTTCAACCTTTAGAAAAACCACCAACAACGAGGGGGCAAGTGCTGTTTCTTTTAAACTCCCCGATGCTGCATTAACAGGCTCATATACCGTTGAGGTTTACTCTGGAAATGACGTTCTATACAATTCATACAGAATTTTGTGCGAAGAGTTTATGCCCGATAGATTGTCGGTTACAGTGAAATCCAGCTCAACGGAAATGATACCAAAGGACAATCTGAAATTAGATATTACAGCTGAAAATTTCTTTGGAACGCCAGCAACAAATAGGGAAGTGGAGTGCGAAATGAGAATCAATACTCAAAATATTTCACCCAAAAAATATAGCGACTACAGGTTTAATATATCAATTCCCAACAGTTTTTATTTTGATAATGTATTGAAAAACACCAAAACCGACAAAGATGGAAAAGCTTCTGTTAGCTTCCAAATGCCAGCAAATGAGAATATTGGAATGCTTTCGGGTAGGGTTTATACTGCCGTATTTGATGAAAATAATAGACCTGTAAATCGTCATACAACCTTCAAAATATCTACACAAAGTGTATATTTTGGCTTACGCCATTTCGACTATTATGTGCCCATTCAGCGAAATATGAAGTTTGCTTTTGTGGCATTAGACAAAAACGAAAAATTGGTAAATGGAGCCAAAGCACGTGTGAAAATTGTTCGCAACGAATATCAAAGTTCCATGGCTCGAAGTGGCTCTTCATATAGCTATTTATCCAATAAAAGAGAGATTGAATTGGTAAACAAAGATGTGAGTTTTTCCAACGGAAAGGCGTATTTAGACTTTGTTCCACCAGTTTCTGGTGAGTACGAAATTAAGATTTATGTGGATGCAAATGCCAAATCATATGTTGGTCGAAAATTCTGGTCGTATGGCTCTGGCACAACAGATTATTCCTCCTTTGAAGTTGACAAAGAGGGCGAGATTTTAATAGAAACAGACAAAGAAGAATATTTAATTGGCGACAATGCCGAAATACTTTTCAAATGTCCATTCTCAGGAAAATTGATTGTTACCATCGAAAGAGACAATATAATAGACTATAAAGTTTTGGAAATTGAAGATAAGGCAGCAAAGCTTAGTTTGCCCATCGAAGAGAGCTATATGCCAAATGTCTATATATCAGCAACAGCAATCCGACCGCTTGTTAGCAATGAAATCCCGCTAACAGTTGCCCACGGATATTCATCAGTAATTGTTTCAAACCCCAATTACAAAATGGATGTGCAAATTAAATCACCAAAACAGTCGCTTTCCAGAACAAAGCAAACTGTTGAGGTTAGTGCCGAAGCTGGTTCGCAGCTCACAATTGCTGTTGTGGACGAAGGTATCCTGCAAATGAATAATTATCAAACTCCCAATCCTTTTGAATATTTCTTCCAAAAACGTGCCTTAGAGGTGGATAATTATGATTTCTATGCCAAAATATTCCCCGAACTGAAAAGAAATCTTTCGTCATGGGGTGGAGACATCGCCATGGAAATGGGCAAAAGAGTAAATCCTTTTACCAACAAAAGAGTTAGATTGATTTCGCATTGGAGCGGAATTGTGAAAAATAGTACAGGAAAAGTTTCATATAGTTTCGAAATTCCTCAATTCTCCGGAAGTCTTAGAGTGATGGCAGTGGCATGGAAAGGTAAAAAGTTTGGCTCTGCCGAAACAAATCTAATAGTTGCCGACCCAATAGTGATTAGCACAGCATTGCCCAGATTTTTAACCCCCGATGACCTAATTAATATACCCGTAACTTTGAGCAATACAACCAAAACTGCTGCCAATGTAGTGGTGAAACTTAATGTTCAAAAATCGGTTAGCCTATTGGGCAAAAAAGAGTATAGTCTAAGCATTCCAGCCAATTCCGAAAGACGTGTAATGTTCAATGCAAGGGTCAATAAAGATATTGGCGAAGCACTTTTCACAACCTCTGTTGAGCAAGGTGGCAAAACTTTTAAAGAGGAAATTTATGTGCCAATCAGACCCACGGCTGGTTTTGTGAAACATTACCAATCTGGTGTAATTGACAAAGATGAAGATGTTATCAGAATTGGTGGAAATTTCCTTAAAGGAAGTGTAAACAATAAGCTTATTGTTAGCAAATCGCCCATTACTGAGTTTACCAAAAACATCAGCGAATTGCTTAGCTATCCCTATGGCTGTTTGGAGCAAATTACCTCGGTGGCTTTCCCACTTCTATATTATAGAGATATTGCCCAAAGTCTAAATCAGGACAATCAAAATATGTCGTGGAATCCTGACTTTTTGGTCCAAGAGACAATTCATAAAATCCAGTCGATGCAAAGATATAGCGGTGCTATGACTTATTGGCCCGGCACTTTTGCCGAATCGTGGTGGGGAACAGCCTATGCCACTCACTTCTTAATTGAAGCCCATAATGCCGGCTTTGAGGTGAGAATGTCGGCTATTCGAAATGCAGTGGATTATTTAGAAAGAGAATCTAGAACCAAGAAAATGAAAGATTATTATTACTATAATAGTGCAGGCAGACTGAGCGTGGTGTCGAAAATTCGTAACGAAATTCCATACTCATTATATGTCTCAGCTTTGGCAGGTTCAAAAAACACATCTCGACTAAATTATTATAAAGACAATTATAAGGATTTAACGCAAGAGGGTAAATATCTCTTGGCGGCAGCATTCGCCCTTTCGGGCAATAAATCCACTTTCAGAGATTTGCTACCAGCAAGATATACCTACGAAGATGTGAAACGCGAAACAGATGGTAGTTTTGGCTCCACAATCAGAAATAATGCTTTGGTTTTAAATACAATTTTCAAAACCGATCGCAACAATCCACAAATATTGCCCATGGCTTCCAAATTGTCCAACGACTTGAAGCGTGCAAAATGGCTATCAACACAAGATAAAGCTTTTGCCCTGCTGGCATTGGGTAGTGTGGCTGCCGAAAGTGCAAAATCTGATATTAAGGCAAGTTTTACACATAATAATAGAGTGATTGTTAATTATAACAATGAAAATCAGGTATCTACAAAAGATATTTCCAATTCTACTGTGAATGTGAAGAAATCAGGAAGTGGAAAACTCTACTATTTCTATGAAGCTGAAGGATTTAGCAAAGATGGAAAAGTGGATGAATTGGATAATAATATTGTTGTTAGAAGAAGCTTTTTTGACCGAAGCGGAAACAAAATTACCAATTCCAAATTCAAATCCAACGATTTAATTATTGTTAGAATTGGCGTTGCAAGTCTTGACAATTCTACGGTTGAAAATGTTGCCATTTGCGATATGTTGCCAGCATGTTTCGAAATTGAAAATCCCCGCATCGGAAACGACCGTGAATATGCCTGGATTAAAGATAAATCAACACCAACTTACACCGATATTCGCGATGACCAAATCACATTTTTTACATCAGCAAGTTCCAAAATTAAATATTTCTACTACATGGTGAGAGTGGTCTCTTCGGGAAGATTTAATATTGGAGTGGTTAGTGCCGATGCAATGTACGACGGAAACTATTATTCATACCATGGAACTGGTACAATTACAGTTCAATAAAGTATAAAAAGTGGTCAAAAGCAGATATTTGAATATTAATATTTTGAAGAATAAACTCTTTCAAATATCTGCTTTTTTTAAAAAAACAGCTAAGAAAATTTGGATAAGAAAGTGGCTGAGATATGCTCTAATATCCCTATTTTCTTTGTTTTTACTATTTCATATTTTAAACAAAATATTTCCTCTTCCCGCGTTGGATGACTATTCACAAATTGTGGAAACTGAGAGTGGCGAAATTCAATTTGCCACCCTAAACAGCACCGATAAATGGCGTTTCAAAGCTGAATTGGACGAAATTACGCCAGTTTTGAAAAAAACAATTTTGGAAAAAGAAGATAAATATTTCTATTATCATTATGGAATTAATCCTGTTTCCGTTTTACGAGCATCTTGGAATAATATTTTCAAATCAAAGCGAAAGCTTGGTGCATCAACCATTACAATGCAGTTGGCACGAATGATGGAAAGAAAAGATAGAACCTATGGAAACAAATTTATTGAGATGTTTCGCGCACTGCAAATAGAGTCTAAATATAGTAAAGATGAAATTTTACAGCTCTATCTAAATCACATTCCCTATGGTGGAAATATTGAAGGGGTAAAAACTGCAGCATTTTTCTATTATAACCAAAAGCCCGAAACTCTGAGCCTATCGCAAATGGTGATTCTGTCCATAATACCCAACTTCCCCAATATAATTCATGGCGATGCCGATGATTTATTACAGAAAAGAAATTATTGGTTAAAGCAATTTTCTAAAAGTAAGCTCTTTGATAAAGCTCAGATTGAAGATGCTTTTGATGAAGAATTGAATTTTGAAAGAAGGGAGCGGCCCCACAAAGCTCCACATCTTTCGCATAGGCTCTGCCGATGGAATAGTGGTGAAAATAAGATTGTTAGCACAATTTCGGACGAAATTCAAGCCAGAGCCGAAAATTTGGTGTATAACTATGTTAAGCCCCTGAAGTTCAATAATATAAATAATGCTTCAGTTTTGATTATTGATAATATATCGGCAAAAGTTGTTGCCTATATTGGTTCCGACGATTTTTTCGACAACAACTCTTCTGGGCAAGTTGATGGGGTGGTGGCTATCCGTTCGCCGGGGAGTGCCTTAAAGCCCCTGATTTATGCCCATGCCTTGGATTTAGGGCTAATTACACCCAAAACCAAAGTGCCAGATGTGCCCTATAATTTTTCGGGCTACAATCCTGGAAATTACGATAGCAGATTTCGTGGATTAGTGAGCATTGAGCAGGCTTTGACGCTGTCGCTAAATTTGCCTTCGGTAAAACTTTTAGATGAAGTGGGCGTGAATAATTTTATCAATTTGCTTATAAAATCTGGTTTCAAACAAATAGCAAAAGATAAGAAAAATCTGGGCTTATCGCTAATTCTTGGTGGTTGCGGTGTGAGCTTGGAGGAGCTAACGAATTTGTTTTCAGCCTTTGCAAGGGGTGGAATCTACAAAAAGGCAACCCTCTATTCTGGTCAAGAGGTGGAGAAGCCGCAAAGAATAATAAGTTCAGCATCGGCATTTATGATTACCCAAATGCTTTCTAAGGTGGAGGGTCCCGACTTTCCTTCCAATTGGGGCGACTTTAGTACAGCTCCAAAAATTGCCTGGAAAACAGGTACATCCTATGGCAGACGTGATGCTTGGAGTATTGGCTACAACAGAAAATATACAGTTGGAGTTTGGGTGGGAAATTTTGATGGTCGTGGAACACCTGAGCTAACAGGGGCAAATGTTGCCACACCGCTGCTTTTTCAGATTTTCAATGCCATCGATAATAAGCAAGAGCAAGATTGGTTTATACCTCCACAAAGTATTGACTATTGGGAAGTTTGCTCCGAAAGTGGAAGTATCCCTAACGACTTTTGCGAAGATTTAACCATCGATACCTATATACCCGGAATATCGCCCAATAATCGTTGTCAGCATAAAATTGAGGTCTTTACAGATGTAAACGAAACCGAGTCGTATTGCAGGTTTTGCAAGCCCGAAAGCAACGTGAAGCGCAAACTTTATCGCCATTATCCAGCTGAGGTTATTGCATTTTTTGAAGAAGAAAATATACCCTACGACAAAATTCCTCCGCATAATGAAAATTGTACTAAAGTTTTTTCGCAAAATGGACCTGTTATAAGCTCGCTAACAGAAGGGGTTGAGTATATTTTTATCGCCAACGAAAATCAAAAAATGATGCTCAAAGCCAATGTGGAAAATTCGGTAGAAAATGTGTGGTGGTACGTAAACGACAAACTTCTGAAAAAGGCTTTAGCCAAAGAAAAAATCTTCTTTATACCCCCCGAGGGAGAAGTGAAAATATCCTGCACCGACGACAAAGGCCGAAATACAAATATTTGGGTAACGGTGAAATATATTTAGCCACTGCGTCCGCTACTCAAGATGACAAATGTTGTGGTTATTCAAATTTCAAGCATCCCAAGTTTCAAGCTTTCTATTTTATTATCTATAATCTCAAATCTTTCCAAGTTCAGTGTTCAGCCGAACTGCCACCGCTGAAACCACAAAGGCACAAAGAAGGCACCAAGGCACAGAGGATTTTCGTGTAAACTGTGAATTTTACGAATTGTATTGCAATACAATTCGTAAATACATATAAGGAGAAAAGGTAATAGAACTATTTTTATATTTAGACATTTGTGTTCTATTATATTTTCTCCTTATATGTGTTATTTTGTCTTCGACAAAATAAATTCCAAAAAATATGCTTTCGTCTCTGTTTTAGGTGTTTTTTGTCAGAGACAAAAAATAATTGGCGTAGGCAACCCCTCCGTGTCTCTGCGTATTCTCCGTGCCTCTGTGGTTAAAATAAAAAAAAAGCTAGTTGATTCTCCAAGGTTTCCAAATTTCAAGCTTTCCAAGTTTCAAAGCTTTCCTCTTCTAAAAAACGATTCCGGCAGTTGCATCAGAAGCAGTGCTGCTGTAATAACAACTATACCCAAAATTGTAGGATAGTCGGGACTTTCATTTTTTACCAATAGCCAGCTTAGTGCAGTTCCGAAAACAGGTATTAGGAATTTCCACATATTGAGTTCCGAAACTTTTACTTCTGGACGATTCAATAAACCATACCATATTGAAAAACCTGCCGATGAAATCACAGCAAGCCACAGCAAAGCTCCCCAAAATTCCGTTGGGAAATTGTAAGATTGAGGTTTCTCGAAAATAAAAGAGCTGATTAAAAGTAAAATTCCACCCACAAAATGAGCCACAGCCGTTAGCAAATGAGGCGAAATTTGTTGTTCTTTCCTTTTCGAAAGCATAATATTTGTATATCCGCCAATGGCAGTGCTAGTAAGCAAAATCAGTACACCTATATAGAAATTGGGATTATTTCCCATCATCTGTCCCTTTGCCAAACTGATAAAAACAACTCCGGTAAGTCCCAAAGCTATGGCAAATATTTTTCGGAAGCTCATCTTATCATTTTTTATGGAAAAATGAGCCATAATGGCTATCAACAGCGGACCAGAGCCAACCAATATTGCCGATGTGGCAGCTGGTACTTTATTTATTCCAATAAAAAATAGTCCATATTGAATATAGGTTTGTAAAAATGCAAAAACCAGCATAAAACGCCAATGTTTCAACTGTTCTTTTAGGTTTACTTTTCTCAAAAATATTACTGGAATTAGAATAATTGCAGCCAAAACAAATCTCATACCCGAGAACAGGAGAGGATCGGCGTGTTGTAATCCAATTTTTGCACCCGCAAAAGCCGAACCCCACAAAAAAGTCGCAAAAATTATTTTAAAATACATTATAGATCGTCTATGCTAATTTTTTTTGCAAAATTACAACAAATGTTTGTACTTGTATTATACAAAGGTAAATGCCGAAATAATGGTTGTTTTTTCTAATCAATATTAAATGAAATTGGACTAACCTAGATGTGTAGTCGATGTAAATATAATATTTTTTCACATTTAATTGACATATGAATAAATGTTTGTATATTTGAAGCACGGTATCTTAAATTATTTGGCAAATGAAAAGAATAGTATTACTAGCATTTTTAGTATTTTTAGGCAATTTAAAATTATATTCGCAGGAAGATTTGGGAGGTAAAGTGGAAGATTTGGGGTATAAAATTGACTGTTATGAGTTTTATTACCCTTGTATTATTTATAATAAGCTGATTTCTATTATAGACTCTAATACGATAGATTTACTTATAAATAAATTTGAAGAGGACCGCAATTGTGCTTTTATTGTTTATTATACATTAAATATTAGAACAGGGTATTTAGAAGAAGTTATTATACGAGATAATTGCATGTTGCTTTCGTTGGAGAAAAAAGAAGAATTCAAAGAAATATTATATTCAACTAAATTTAGTATTTGTCATATAGACAAGTTTTACCAAGATTTAAAAGTAGTAGAGCTTTATCGAGATGTTTATAAATCTAAAGATGATGTGATTGGTAGAGCTAGTGTATGTGCCTTCAGCGTATGGTGGACTATGATAAATACTTATAGAAAGAAAGATTATGAATATTTCATAACAAATTCAGATTAATTTGAGTATGCAAAATTTTTTCTTAATTGACAGATATACGAACAAGATTTTATATTTTTGAAACGCAATAGAGGCAAATGAAAAGAATAATATTTCTAATACTCATAATCACACAGTTTTGTGCTTCAAAAGGGCAAAATACAGTTTTTGTTAGATACGATTCTATCCCAATTTATGAAATTGCACATAGCGATTTTGAAAATATATTGGATAGCTTTATTGTTAAAGAAAAAAAACTAGAATGTATTGATGATAATACAGTTTTTAGAATTGGAGTTTTAGATATGATGTATGGTACATCTATTCAGTTAAGCCAAACTTCAAGAGAGAATTCATTTAATGTGAATGATAACTTTGATTCTTTTGGACTATTGCATTACAAAGACTATCTATTCCAAATAGTTGGGAGAGTGCCTATTAGCAATAAAATATTAAAAATGACAGATGAAAAACAAATAATAGCAGTGTATGATTTAGACCCAGACTATATCAATAGTTCAAAAATTCATTGGTATATAGATGAAGAATGGTGTACTACGTGGATATACAGCTTAGAAGACGACAAATTTGTGTTGACTTATAATTCCGAAAATTATAACCAATAGTGCAAGCAAGAACTAATAGGCTGATATAAACAATTCTCTACATATTTTTATAAATACATATATGTAATAAAATTGATAAAAAACTGATTTTTTCTTACAGTTTCCTTTGTGAGTCAAAATATTTATTGTAAAATTGCATAAATTAACTAAATCACAAAACATGAAAACTAAACAAATTCTTTCGTTATTGCTAATGTTTGTAGTTTATACATCTATTTCTCAAACATTTGAAGCTGTAAAGGTAAAACCTTTTGGACGTTCACCCAAAATCGAGCTATACAAAAATGACAAGGGCGAAATAATCCTAAATCAATACAAGGCCGGAATGATGACCAATAGGTCCATGTATGAGCTCTATGAGCACAATGGTGAATTTTTATTAGCTCGTTATCAGAAAAATGGAACTTTAATTGAAGATAAAACCGTGAAAACAGATAATGCCAATCACGTGATGTCCTTAAATTTTGCCAATGACAATATAGCACTGCTATCAAAATATACTAAAGATGTTTTAAGTATATATTATTGTGGTTTTGAAAGCTCAAACCAAGGCAATCCTAAAGAAATTTTCAGCACTAAAATTACCAAACGCAAGGATATTAATATATCAGCAGTAACTTCTGCCAACGATAAATTTATGGCAGTAATAAATGTTCACGAAAATAAGGGAGACACCTATGTCAATGCAGCTGTATTTGATGAGGATTTTAACAGGATTTGGCAAGCTAAAAATTTAATTGTTCCTGCAAATTTCGAAACAAGTACAGTGTCGGAGTTTGCACTGAGCGAAGAGGGTGATTTATTCCTTCTGATGGAGTCGTACGACAGTAAAAGAAAAAGTATAACCGACTTCGAAATCAGTCTTTTAGTTATTAGAGACGGAAGTTTAGAAAAAGAAAATATCCCATTTGGAAATATTTTGCCAGCCCAAAGCAGAATGAGCTGTAAAGATAACAAATTAGCCCTTGGTGGGCTGTTTTTAGCACCAAATGTTGGTGGAATTCATGGAGTTTATTCCGTTGTAACTGATGCGAAAAATATTGACTTATCAGATATTCAAGCAGTGGCATTTTCTGATAAATTCAAAAAAGAGTCAACAGGAAACTCTAACTATTCTGGCAAAAAGCCTTTAGACATGGATTATATGAGATTGAGATATTTGTTGCCCACAGAAAATAATAAATTCATAATGCTTTTTGAGCAATATAAACTACACATAGTGGAAACATATGGTCAAGGAGCCAGAACAGATGTTTATAACAGCGAGTGGGCTATATATTATGCTCTTGTCAATGCTGACGGGAGTTTCGAAGCCTTGGATTATATCCCCAGAAAAAATTATTCCAGAAATAGTGTTGGTGGAATTCACTCATTTTCGGCTGTCGTAAAGGGTGATAAAACCTATGTTCTGTATAATTATGGTGCTAAACAAAAGGGAATGAATTTTGATAAATACCCTGTAAATAACTTTGCCAAAAAAACAAATGTCGTTGCCGTTACAAGCATAGACAATGGTACAGGAAATTTTAAAACAAAATATTACACTAGCCCAAAAGCAAAATCTACTTGGATTGAAAGAAATGTGGTTCTACTGGATAATGATGAAGTCGTGTTCTTAACTAAAAGTAAGTCGGCAAGATTTCTATCTCGAATTCGTTTAGATTTCTAATTCCTTTTAAATGAAAAATATTGTAAAAGTCATATTTGTGACCATAATCGCAAATATGACTTTTCTTTGACAGATAATTCTAATATTTCAATATCAATATTATTGTGAAAGAAAACTTGATAAAAAATAAAATAAGCTTTATAAAACTTGTCTTTGTGCTCTGTTTTCTTTTTGCGTCAACGCACATAGCACGTTCGCAGCTTAACTCAACTTCATACAAACCTCTGAAATCGGAGGGAGTTATGCCCAAAGTTTTGAAAAATCATTTTCAAATGCGACTTTCGGAGCATCAGCAGCAAATTATGGAAGATTTGAACGAAAATCAGTATGAATTTGCACTTCGAAATACCTATTATTTTACCCAACTTCTTCAAAGTGGAAAATTGCTTTATGGCTCCGAACTAAATAATTATGTGGAAAATGTAGCTTATGAATTACTAAAACCACAAGCAGAACTTATCGATAAATTTACCTTTTTGATTCTAAGAGTGCCTTTTGTCAACGCTTTTGCCATAGAGCCGGGAATAATAATTGTTACCACCGGACTCTTAGCAAAAATTGAAAATGATGCCCATTTGGCTTTTATTCTTTCCCACGAAATGATACATATTATAAAAAATCACAGCATCGATCTATTTGTAACAAGTAAAAAAATAAAGAAAGAAAAAGCTCCACAATCCAGCGACGGTATTGATAGTAAGATTTATAAATATCACTATCGCTCACGCGAAAACGAGAATGAAGCCGATAAGTTGGGAATGGAAACAATTCTTTCCAAAAGTATTTTTGAAGTTGATATTGCAGATGGGGTATTTGGAATTTTAGAAAATGGCGATGCTCCATTGGAAAATAAAAAAGGTTTTGAAGAGTTTATGAGGTTAGAAAGCGTCTCATTTCCTGAAAATTTGATACTTCAAGAATTTGTAAAACCTCGAAAAAGTAGCGAAGAAGTTGACGACACCCTCAGCACTCACCCCAATGTGAAAGCCAGAAAGATCGCCCTAAACAAGCTTTCTGAAAACTATAAAAACGAAGAAAGAATTGAATATCTAACAAATGAAAACGATTTTGAAAAATATAGAGATTTGGCTCGTTTCGAACTGATCCACTACTTTATGTTAGACAGAAATTATGTTAATGCAATATACAATGCGTGGATAATGTTAGAGAAATACCCCGAAAATCCATACCTGCATACCACCATTGCCACATCACTTTATAGTTTGGCAAAGTACAAAAATAACGGTTATGCCAGCGATGTTATTCCCAATTATATAAATCAAGATGGTGAACTTCAGCCGGTTACATATTTATTGCAAAGATTAAATCGCACAGAAGCAAGTGTTATAGCTTTAAGGTTTTTGTGGGATTTAAGAATCAAATATCCAGAAGATAGTCAAGTAGAATTGCAAATTTCCGACCTGATTTCTGAGTTTAAAATGCAGAATTTAACAGAATCTGACTTCGACTTGAATAATTCAAAAAGCAAGTTGAGAAGCGAAGTGGCTTATCTTAAAGGCTATTTTGCAAATATGGAACGAAAAGAAGAGTTTTGGAACTTGTATAATAAGATCAATGCAAAAGTTGAAGATTATTCGGCACGGAACAGGAAGAAGAAAAAACATGAGGGTTTTGTAAAAGGAAATATTGCAAGCTATAATCCCTATTTTTCCAAAATTGAAGACAAAAAAAGTAGGGCATCTACATTGCTGAAATCCAATAAGACAGAGGAGAAGCTTGGAGCTAAAATAATTAAAATGTCGGAGAAAAATGGACTAAATAATCAAATTTTTACATCTCACTACTTTCATAAAAATGAAACTAATTATTATAACGATTATTCTCTTCTAAGTGATTGGGTTAACGAGTTTTATGTGCTAAATGCAAGGTTTGATATAATACCATATCAAAATAGATTTATGGATGAGTTTTTAAGTCAAAATCCTACACAATATATCTATTTAACGGGAGTAATTGAGTATAAAACCAAATATCGGGAAAAAGTAAATGGAATGTATTTGTTAAATCTGCCACTATTTGTTGTAAAGAGGTTTTTCTACAACGATATAGTGTTTCATCAAGGTCTCTTGGTCAATATTGAAAATGGAAAAATAGAGCATTCATTAATAGATTATTATAATTCTAAAGCCAGTGAAACAATGCTTAATAACTTGACTTATAAATCGTTGTATAAAATAAAAAACTTGTCGCGATGAAGATAAAACAACTATATTTATGGCTTTTAATCTTGGTTTTTACACTATTTGCAAATATTTCAAAGGCTCAAAATGCAGGTTTTGCTGGTAAATATTGTATCTTGAAATACAATGCCATTGTAAATTATTACAAACCGATTTTTTCAGACTTAAAAGCTGAAAATTCCGTTCCTATGCGTAATTACATTGGATCAGAATTTATAGTAAGCGACAATAAAACAGTGGGAATTTACTATAAAAATGCCAATACAAATTTTACTGTTGAGAATAACATAGGCGATGTGAACTCATGGGGGATAGGTCTTTCCTATTCATTTTATGATAATAATTCAGCACCAATTGGTTTCTTTTATAGCATAATGTTGGATTATAATTTTTATGATTATGAAATTAGGTACAACGATTGGCTTGGTTTTAGTTATCTATATATCGATGATTTTCAGGCCGTTTCATTTGGTTTACAAGCAGGATTATCAGGAGTTGTTTTCAATAATTTTGTATATAGTTTTGGCGTTCAGTATGGATTTCAGTTGCCTTATCCCATTTTTGGTAGCGAAGATTTAATAAAAGACAATGCCTTGAAGCGTACAGCTTTTAACAATGCATGGGGCGTACATTTGGGAATTGGACTTTTACTTTTTTAGTGAAATTGTTGGAGTATAATGATGAAAAAAGATTTTAATTGCTAATAAATTTCTCTATTTTCGATAAGTGAAGTTTTTTTATTTATCTTTGCTAAAATTTGTTGAATAAAATGAAAGATTCTGAGCCTCCGAACCCTCATTGGTTACTAAGTTATTTACTCAGCGATTCTTATATTAATTTTATTGCCCTATGACCCTTCTGTTAACATATTTGGGATTAGCCCTAATTATCTCTTTTTTGTGTTCAATAGTTGAATCAGTCTTGCTTTCTGCACCCTATTCATTTTTAAATATGAAAGAGGAATCGGGACACAAGGCTTCAGCACAATTAAAAGATTATAAGATTAATATTGATAAGCCACTTTCGGCAATATTATCTCTAAATACAATTGCTCACACCGTTGGTGCAGCCGGTGTTGGACATCAAGTAACTCATGCTTTTGGCTCAGCATATTTTGGTTGGGTATCGGCAGCATTAACCTTTTTAATCCTTGTTTTTACAGAAATTATACCCAAAACCATAGGTGCAAACTATTGGCGAAAAATGATAGGTTTTACCGCTGGAACCATAAAATTGATGATTGTTGTAATGTATCCCATTGTGATTGTTTCCAGCTGGCTATCCAAATTGCTTACTAAAAAATCCAAACAAGGAGAAAATATTTCTATAACAGAGGACGAAATTAGAGTGATGATTAAAATGGCTCAAAACGAGGGTGTTCTCGATTCAGAAGAGAGTGCTTTGCACAATCAGCTGTTTAATTTCAATGATAAAAAAGCACACCATCTTATGACGCATCGTACTGATGTTGAATGGATTAACATAAGTATGACTTTTGAAGAAATTTCAGATATGCTCAAAACAAGTCAACACTCTATTTTTCCAGTTTGTGAAGGTACTTTGGATAATACTCTTGGAATTTTAAGAAATAAAGACTTTTTTGAACTCTATAATGATGAAAGTCTTGAAGATGATAAAAAAGATTTAAAAGGAATTTTAGATGAGGTTATCTACATTCCTGAAACTCTAACTTCGTTGAAAGTTCTCAGTATTTTTAAAGAGCAAAAGCACTATTTTGGAATTGTTTTGGACGAATATGGTAACTCCATTGGTGTTATTACGCTTCACGATTTGGCAGAAGATATTTTGGGCGATTTGCCCGTTGATGGCGAAGAAGACGACCCCGACATTGTGGAGCGACCTGATAACTCATTCTTTGTGGACGGATTAACGCCAATTACAGATTTTAATGACAAGATAGATTTTGAGTTAATTCCCGAAGAATCTGAATTTGCTACCGTTTCAGGCTTCTTTACCAATACTCTCAATGCTTTACCCAAAGTGGGTGATGAGTTGGTTTATGAGAGCTACAGATTTGAAGTTGTGGAGATGGAAGGCAACAGAATTGAGAAGTTTATTATTACCAAATTGGAAGAGGAACAAGGCGATGTAGAAGAATAGATTTTTTAGCTTTTCCAAATTCATTGGTTAGCCAAACAGTCGTAGCACTGACCCAACTATTCGACAGACCACACTTTCAACTTTATAAGCTTTCCCCTTTTTTCTTAAAAATCATAATTCACCATTAACAATTTACCAATAATCATCAAAATTAATCGCCACTGTTCATTGTCTTTCTCCGTGATTTAAAAAACTTGCAAGGTGCTACGACAGCGACTGATTTTCTCTTGAGGCTATTTCAAGTACCTCTTCAAATTCCTCCGGAGTGAGGTCGTTAAAGAAGAAGTTTACTGGATTTACTTTCACATTGTTTTTGATTACTTCATAGTGCAAGTGGGGTGAAACCGAGAGCCCGGTATTTCCAACATATCCAATCAATTCGCCACGTTTCACTTTTTGACCTGCACGAACTGCCGATTTTGAAAGATGTGCATATAGCGACTGGTAGCCATATCCATGATTGATTTGAACAGCAATTCCGTAACCACTCATTGTACCCGATTTTGCAACAACGCCATCACCACTGGCATAAACAGGAGTATTTCTCGGTGAAGTGATGTCAATTCCGGTGTGCATTCTTCTTACTTTTAAAATGGGGTGAAAACGCATTCCAAATCCTGAAATAATTTTGTTTTTTCCATTTCTTATGGGGATAATGGCTGGAATTGATGCCAACATTTTGTTTTTATTTCGAGTCAATTCCACAATTTCGTCAAGAGACTTAGTTTGGACATAGATTCTACTTGCAGTTTTGTCCAATTTCATGTTAATCTCTTCTAAAAGTTCAGAATAATTCAAATCTTTATATTGATTATAATAATCGGCACCACCTATTCCCGCTTCTCTAACGGCAGATGGTATTGGTTCTGCCTCGAAAATGGCTCTATAAACTTGGTCATCACGGTTTTGTATTTCATTCAAAGCCAAACCCATTTTGTCCAAACGATGATTTATCATAGATAATTGCAATTCATATTGCTCCATTTCTCTTTTGTATCGTTTCTCTTTAGGAGAGTCGAAAAAGAAGTATGCAAAAAATATAACTACGGTAGAAAAAGCTACACCAGTAGCTAAGTAGCCCAATATTTTATAAATGTAATCTTTTATGCTTAATTTTTTCTCTTCAAAACTTAAAGAGATGGGGTTAAAATGATATTTTCTTTTAGCCATTTGTGTTTTTGTTGTTCACTATATAAAAACAAATGTATGTTTTTTGATTATACGAACTACATTATGAGAAACTAAAATTTGTTAAGTTGTTTTTAAAGTGCTTGATAATAAGCTTGTTGTGTTTTGATGTTATTTTGCTAATCAAATGTTAATAGATGTTCAGATTTCAATTTATTGCAAATTTAAAAGGATTTAGTTTGAGTAAAACTGTGGAAAGTTTAGTGATTTTGTCCAAAATGTTTTTTCCGATAGATATCGGGATTATTCATTGTAACAAATAGTACTACAAAAAAGTGAGTCAAAATTTGACTCACTTTTTTCAATTGCTTTTATATGATTTTAGTATCCAAAAATTTCTTCGCTACTAAGTTTTTTTACTTTACCATATTTTTCCAGAAGTTTGATATCTATTTCGTCTTCATTACCAAGAATTAGATATGTTTTTGTTCTGTTTTTCACATAAGAGTTGTTGAAGTTTTTCACATCTTCTATGCTGAGGCTGGGTACTTTATTATAGATATCTTTTCTAATATCATAATTAAGTCCTCTTCTTTGTGCAGCTAAGTAGTTCCATATTATACTCATTTTTGTAACCCTATTGGTTTCAATACCAGTTATTATGGATTCTTTTGCTAATTGGAATGAAGTTTCGCTAATTGGCATATCATCAAACAAATCATTAAAAGCATCGAATGCTTCGTTTACCTTGTCGTTTTGCGTTGCAATAAAGGAGTTTATCATATGGTGTTCGTCGCCTTTGCGTGGTGTTGTAAAGTTTGACTGTGCTGTGTATGCCAAACCTCTTTTTTCGCGAAGCTCTTGGAACACTATGGCGTTCATACTTCCGCCAAAATATGAGTTATAGAGAGTAACTATGGGTATAATTGATTTGTCATATTTTATACTTCTAACTATTGTTTGCAAATAGGCTTGTTTTGCATCGTAGTTGGCAAAAAACACTTGATTTTTGTTGGTTTCTAATGGTGTAAATTTAGCGGACTCGGCAGGTTTTTTAAGTTTTTTTGGAGCTTTGTGAAGTTTTTCAATTTTTGCTTTTACTGCGTTGGGATTTTCTGGACTGTAGCAAAGAATAGTGTGTTCGTATGTGTTAATATCCTTGATTATTTCAATCAATTCTTCTGCTTTAATATTTCTCAACTCTTCTTCGCTAAGCATATATTTATATGGACTGTTTTCGCCATATGTTCCGTAGCTTACCAATGCGCTGAAGTTGCTTCTTTGGTTAGCTTTGCTGTCGTTTCTCGATTTTAAAATGTCGTCAATTAAATTTTCTAGTGCTTTGGGGTCGGCTTTGGGGTCGCTCAATAAATTTTCCACAAGTGTTATAGCTTTTTCCATATTTTCGCTCAATCCGCTAATTGAAACCCAAACTTCATCATTGCCAGCCGAAACACTAAAATTACAAGCAAGTTTGTACATCTCTTGATTAAATTCTTCAACACTCATTTTTGACGTTCCAAGATAGGGTAGATATTCTATAGCTAAATCAAGTTTTTTATTGCTGTAGTTCCCAAATTTGAATAAATAATAAAGATTAAAAGTGTTGTTCTCTTTATTTTGTGTGTATAGGATTTCAATTTTATTTTTCATTTTAATTCTTGTGATATCCTTTTTGTAATTAACGAAAACAGGCTTTAGGGGTTCAACTTTATTAGATTTTATTTTCTTCATAAAATCAGACTCAGAATCGCGGTTAATGTGAATGGGAGTAATGGCAGGTTTGTTTACTTTTACTATGTTGTCGTCTTTTTGCTGACGTTTGTAAACAATAACATAGTTGTTGTCTTTGATGTTTTTGTTGACAAAACTAACCAATTCTTGTTTTGTGATTTTCGAAATTTCGTCAATATAATTCACAGATTTTTCCCATGGAATATTATTCATAAAAGATCTGGCAATTGCCATTGCTCGTCCCTGATTAGACTCAAATCTTTTCAGCTCTTGCAGTTTTAGGTTGTTGATGGCTGCTTCTAACATCCAGTCGGGAAAATCGCCATTTTTAAGCTTATCAATTTGTTCTAAAAGTATCTCTTTGACCTCGTCTAAACTTTGATTGTTTTTGGGAGTTCCGGCTATTACCAACGATGAATAATCGCCAAGTACGTATGGAAAAGCTGAAGAGCCCATGGTTAATTGCTGTTGATTTACATTCAGGTCTATCAAACCAGCTTTGCCGTTGTAGAGCATCATCGAAATTAAATTCACCATTGTAGCATCGTGGGAGTTGGCACCATCAAAACGCCAAGCCAAACGAACGTTTTCAGCTTCAAGCCCAAGCACATCCTTTTTAACTACAGAGGTGATTGGCTTTTCGGCTTCGAATTTAAATTCTTGAAGTGGTTTTTTCTTTAATTTTCCCAAAGTATTGTCGATAATAACGATGGCTTCATCAGGGTTAAAATCGCCCGAAAGCACTACTGCCATATTGTTTGGAATATAATACTTGTCGAAAAACTCTCTAATATTTTTCATGGAAGGATTTTTCAGATGTTCAGTTTCTCCAAGTGTAGTTTGTGTTCCATAAGGGTGATTGGGGTATAATCCTTGAAACATTGCTTCGAAGGCTTTTCTGCCGTCGTTTGTCAGCGACATGTTTTTCTCTTCATAAACAGTTTCCAATTCTGTGTGGAAAAGTCTTAATACTGGATTTTCAAAGCGATCGGCTTGAATTATAGCCCAATTCTCAAGTTGATTTGAAGGAATATTTTCAATGTAAATGGTGTAGTCGTTGGCAGTTCCTGCGTTGGTTCCTTGCGAACCAATGGTTTTCATTAGTTTGTCGTACTCATTGGGAATGGCAAGTTTTGAAGCTTCGTAGGAGAGGCTGTCAATAACTGCATAAATTTCGGCTCTTTTGTCGTCATCTTTCTCTTGTCGATAAATTTCAAATTGTTGTTCAATGGCATCAATCAAAATTTTTTCTTCTTTCCAGTTAAGGGTTCCAAAGTTAGGAGTTCCTTTAAACATCATATGCTCAAAGTAGTGAGCAAGTCCAGTTGTTTCGCTGGGATCGTGTTTGCTTCCCACTTTAACAGCTATATAAGTTTGAATTCTAGGAACATCTTTATAAACTGTCAAATAGACTTGTAATCCATTGTCTAAGGTGTAGATTCTGGCATTAAGGGGGTCGTTTTCAACTGTGGAGTATTTATACTCTTTTTGTGCTATGGCACTAATTGCTGTGGTAAATAGCAATAGCACAAACAGACTGATTTTTGTAAAATGTTTTTTCATATTTTCAGTTTTTTATTTCTAAGTATTAGTATTTATTGATTTTTTCTTTTTTCTTGATATATCAGCACTGGTAGATTGGTTTTATATACAAGTTTACGAGTTTTGTTCTTTCCAAAAAGTCCTTGAAACAAGCTTTTATTTTCTCTCAAAATGGCTATTCTATCGGCATCTGTGCTATTTGCATAGTCGTCTAATCCTTGAACAGTATCATCAGATTCTATTATTTTGTAAATAATGTTTTTATATTCGATTTTTGTCTCAATTTCGTTTTTCAATCCCTGCATTGTCAGTTGTTCTCTGTAATTATTGTTTTCAGTGATATGAACAATATGTATTTTAGACTCAACTTTTGACGCAGTTTTAATAATATCAGCTATATTGTCAATATCTTGATGGTGATAATTTGTGGCATAAATAATGTTTTTGGGGTCGTTGAAGGGTGCTTCGTTGGGTATTATGCACACCGGACAATTTGTTTCGTTGATGATATCTTCGTGTTTTTGCGAAATATCTCTATAATTATAATCAGCCTGACTTTTGTCGCTAAGCATTACCATAACAACTTCAGGGTCTTGTAGTTGCTCGGAAATAACGTCAAAAACAAAACCTGTTTTGACGCTCATAAATATTTCTGGAAGTTGCTCAATATTTTTGTGAAGTTCTTCCATTATTTTTTGAAAGTTTTCTTGTGCTTTTCCCACTTTGTCATTTAGAACATTTGGGGGCAGAAATATTGGATTAGCCTCGTTTATGACGAAGTTAACTCCATATTCAAAACTATCTATAACGTGAATGATTTCCACAGCAACATCCATCCTTTGAGCCAACTTTACGCTCGCTTTTATAAGTCTGTAAGATTTGTCGCTAAAATCTATGGGTGCAATAACTCGTTTCATAACTTTGTCTCTTATTTGAAACAAATTTAAGCAATTTATTTGCTTTACAATATAAAAAGAGAGAATATTTAACGAGATTTCTGCAAAAAAATGAATTTAGTGAGCCTCTTATACCAATTGTAATAATTAAATAGTCCAAACTGTTCTATATATTTAAACAATCGGTATTATTGGATATAAAGTTATGTAATGCTATGATTTGTATTAAAGTTCTATTTCAGTTTTAGCTTTTCTTTGCGTCAGAAATAGCCCGAAAATTGCAATTGCCATACCTGATAATTTTACTATTGTAAACTTTTCGTCTAATACAAAATAGGCTGTAATTGCGGTAAAAATTGGAATTAGATTTGAAAAAACATTGGATTTTGCCACTCCAAATTCTCTAATAGTAATTGTGAAAAACATAAATGCCAATGATGAGCCAAACACTGCCAGCATGAGCAATGATGACCATAATTCGTAGTTGAGTTTTGTGTTCCAAACATAGGAAGTGTCGATAAAAATCCATAGGAATGAGAACATGAAAAAGCCTATTAGGTTTTGAACTAATATAATTTGTACGGGGTGATAAATTGGACTTATTTTTCGCAACATTGTGCTATATCCCACAGCCGAAAAAACTGCCAACATTAGTAGTGATATTCCTATAAATGAGACCTTTATTTGAAATTGATTGTTGAAAAGCATTAAGAGTACGCCCATAAAAGAGATGGCAATTCCGGCAATATTTAGTCTGCTCAGTTTTTCCTTGAAAAAATAAACCCCCATAATGGCTGTGAAAATTGGTATGGTGGAAATAACGACTGCTGTGATGGAAGCATCAACTAAAAGGAGTCCAAAACTTTCGCCAATAAAGTATAGAAATGGCTCGAAAAGTGCCAATATTAAAAACCATTTTATGTGTTTTAAAGGATTTTTAAATGCTGATTTGAAAAATAAAAGCATCATCAAACCCATTATTATAGATGAAATTAAAAGTCGGATTGTTATTGTAACAATGGGGTCGTAGTATTTAAAAACCACTTTGGACCAAACGAAAGTCATGCCCCAAAATAGCATTGCAAAAACTGCAAGGGTGTATGTTAATGGTTTAGGTAATTTCGTCATTTTACGGTTTTAAATATTTTGTAATACTTAGTGATGATATGGTTCACCTTTTAATATTGTCATGGCTCTATATATTTGTTCTAAAAAGAAAACTTGAACCATTTGATGAGAAAATGTCATTTTGGAAAGTGAGATTTTTCCATTTGCGGTAGCATAAACATCTTTTGAGAATCCATATGGTCCACCGCTTATAAATACTATTTTTTTTAAGCTGGCATTCATCTGTTTTTGAATAAAGGTCGCAAATTGGGGCGAGGTGTATGTTTTGCCGTTTTCGTCGAGAAGAATTACATAGTCGCCAGGTCGAATAGATTTTAATATTTTCTCACCTTCTTTCTGTTTTTGTTGTTCCACCGACAGGGATTTTGTGTTTTTTAAAGCATCAATTATCTCATACTTGAATTTAATATAATGGGGGATTTTTTGTGCATATTTTTCACAAGCATCAACAAAAAAAGCATCGTCAGGTCGAGCAAAAGCTCTGTAAATTATCTCCATTTTAAAATTGAATTAATTCGTTATACAGCTCTATGGCGAAGGAATCGGTGGTGGAAGATAAAAACTCCACTATTGCTCTTTGGTACTGACTTTTGTCGGAAATATCGTAAACAATGGCGTTGTTGTACTGATTTTTTGATTTTTGTTCCACATCAAAATTGGAGTATTTTATGAGCCATTTCTGAAAGTTAGAAATTAGTTTTGGGAATATTTTCGATTTTTCGTCCATAGAAGATTTTAAGTTTTCAAAATCAATACTTGCAAGAGTTTGAAAAAGAGTATTGAGCATTAAATCGCTGTATTTCTTGTAGTTAGCTAATCGTGGGTGAAGATAAATATGTTTGTAATTGAATTTTTTAATTGCATTAATGGCTTTAAAATGTTTTTCGGAAAATCCAATGCCATTTTCGGGGGTGCTAACATTGCAGAGGTCAATAATAAAGCTGTGAATTATGGAAGTGTTGTTGGCGTTGCTAATGGTTTTTACATTTATCTCATTTAGAATGTCGTTTAATTCTTCTATTTGACTGTTATTCAGTATTTTAAGCTGCAATGCATCTTCAATATCTCTTCCTAAATATGAGATTTTGTCGGCAATTTTCACCACAGCACCCTCCCAAGTGTAGGGCGGATATTGGTTTGGGTGTTTAATTTCTTTCAGGTCAATGGCTTCGTTTCGCGGAAAAATATTATTTTCGTCCACTTCTCCGCAGTGCGAAATAAGTCCATCTCTAACGGCATAGCTCAAATTTAGGTTGTGATATTGCCCCTCTTGATTTTGTAGGATTTCAATATTATCGGCAAAATCTAAGCTGTTTTTTTCGTGCCAAAATCTTCCGTTATAGTTGTTTTTTGCTATTAAATTAAGAGTTTTTTCGCCGTCGTGTCCAAAGGGAGCGTGTCCAATATCGTGCCCAATGGCAATGGCAAGACCGAGTTCGTAGTTTAGTCCCAGCTCTTTACAAATGGTGTAACTGACAGAGGCAACGTGATTTACATGTTCAATTCGGGTGCAAATATTGTCGTTGGCTGTGGCATGAAAAACTTGAGTTTTATGTTTCAACCTGCTGTATGCTTTGCTGTGCAAAAGTCTGTTGTAATCTCGCCAAAACTCAGATCTGATGTCAGATTTTTTACTGTCGATGGGGTTCAGTCTTTCTATGGATTTTTCCCATTTCTCGTTTCCCGGGATAGATGCTTGTTGAGAGAATTTCTTCATGATTTACTTGTATCTAATGGCCTTAACGGCTGATATTCTGCCTGTAACAATATGAATTGGAACAAGCATAATAAGGCTTATTAAAATGATGCTTATTGTGTTAATAGATAAAAAATGAATTGCAGAAAGTTCGATGGGAACGTGGTCTATGTAGTAGTTTTCAGCATCAAGTTTTAGTAGTTTAAAACGATTTTGTAGAGTGGCAATGCTAATAGTGGCAATGTTTCCCCATAGCATTCCCCAAAGAAAAATTTTGAGATTTATTGTTAAAAACACCTTCTTGATTAGGTTGTTATTTGAGCCCAAAGATTTTAATAAACCAATGGTGGATGTTTGTTCCAATATAAATATTAATAGGGTGGTAATGAGGGTGATAATGCTAATAATTGATATAATTGTGATTAGCACAACTACGTTGACATCAAATAGATTAATCCAGTCGAAAATTTCTGGATTCAATTCTTTAATTGTTTGAGCGTGAAGGTCGTATGGGATTATTTGATTTACTTCATATGCACTTGCATCTAATTTTTCAAACTTTTCAATATTTATTTCCAAACCACTAAATTGGTCGCTATCCCAGTTATTGAGTCTGTTTATGTGGTTTATGTTTACAAAAAGATATTTGTCATCAAAATTTCCCAATCCGGTATTGTAAATGCCCACAGTTTGAAACACTCTAACCCTTGGTGGGTCTTGGATGAAATAGACTTGAATTTTGTCGTCAAGACCAATATTTAGTTTTTTAGCAATACTTTCGGATATAAGAATTTCAGTATCATTTTTATCAATTTTTATGTCTAAAGCTCTGCCATTTACTATGTATTTGTCCATGAAACTCCAGTCGTATTCGCCGTCAACGCCTTTCATCACCACACCTTCAATTTGGTCTTTAAATTTCAAAATTCCAGCTTTTAGGCTAAATTTTTGAACATGATTAATATTGGGAATTTGTGTAATTTCGTCAATTGTATTTTGGTCAATTCTGATGGGCGAAGCTTCGTAAGAGTTGTTCAGATCGAAGTTTAGAACTTGAATGTGAGAGCCAAAACCGCTAACTTTTTCGCCAATAACACTTTGATAGCCTTTCACCACTGCCAGCGAAATTAGCATTGTTGCAATGCTGATGCTTACAGCCACAATGGACAAAATATAGATGGGGCGAGAGAAGCGTTTTTTGCCCCCTTTTATAAGTTTGTTTGCAATAAATAGATAGGTGTTTTTCATGCACTTTTAAAGTTGAATATCGAAGCCGATTCTAAACAATGGGTTTGTGTAAACAGAGTATGGGCTTTGGTTAAAATTCCAAAGAACGCTCAGGTGCATGGACGAAAATTCGCCTACCATCTGTCTGTATCCAATTCCTGCAAGAGGATTTCCTTCCCAAATTCTTTCTCTGTCGCTTATAGTTCCGCCTATGGCGTTGAATTTTTCGTAGTTTAAAATTTCAAGTTCGGCATGTGCGAAAAAGTTTTTCAGATAGTGAACATAATATCTAGCAAAGACGCGTCCGCCATACATACTGGCATTAATATGTGGGTTATATCTTTTGTCGTTATAATATTGATAAGTTCCACCAAGTCCAATGGCAAAATGATCTGTAATTCTGTATCCAATAATAGGAGAGAGGTCGATGTTTGTGATAGTTCCAAACTGCAATCCCAATCCACCCCCAGTAAACCATGGTCGTTCAACATTAAATACTTTTGGCTCATTATTGGGCTTTTGTGCTTGTGAAAAGCCAAAAGATACATTAATTAATATAAGTAGAGAAATAATTTTTTTCAAAGCTATATGATTTTAATTTTCAAAAATACATTATATTTCTTTTATAATTGTCTTTTGTGCTTTAATTCTATTGGATTTCGTGTTTTTTAAGAAATTCAATAATTTGTTTTGAATAAAGTTTAAATTTTTTCATCTTGATTATCAGCGATATAGCATTTTTCTTCAAAAAAAGATGCTCAAATATTTGGTATGTAATAAAATTTTTGTACTTTTGCATTCCCATTTGAACAAATAATTTGTTTTTATGGTTTTAAAGAAAACGTTCTTTAAATACTTAGGAGACGACATAGCGTATAATTTATAATCACGATCAATTCCGATTATATAAAAAAGGATAAATACGAGCCATACAGCATTAAACTTTAAATAGTTGAAAAATATTACAACGGAGAGTTTGATCCTGGCTCAGGATGAACGCTAGCGGCAGGCTTAATACATGCAAGTTGAACGAGATTTACTTTGTAGTAATACTAAGTAATGAAAGTGGCGCACGGGTGCGTAACACGTATGCAACCTACCCTTAACAGGGGGATAACAGGGAGAAATTTCTGCTAATACCCCATAGAGTTTTACTGTGGCATCACAAAAAAACTAAAGTTCCGGCGGTTAAGGATGGGCATGCGTCCCATTAGTTTGTTGGTAGGGTAACGGCTTACCAAGACTACGATGGGTAGGGGTTCTGAGAG
>LSQX01089600.1_pt1 | contig 35957 bp, 32 predicted proteins | sample 654561 | NCBI WGS metagenome assembly LSQX01 (sample SAMN04489861, study PRJNA283612) | anaerobic digester metagenome | isolation source: 4 biogas reactors fed with cattle manure at either 37C or 55C with and... | place: Denmark: Kongens Lyngby | collected 2014 | reverse complement strand
TAACTTTTTCCTGTCTGTTTGGCAAGCCAAGCCTGCGAAATCCCTTTGTCTTTTAAAACTTCTTTTATTCGGTTAATTTGCAACCTAAGTTTTGTTTATTCGGTGTCAAAGATAGTAAATGTTCACTATTTTTCAGTGTAATTATTCATTGTCTTGTCGTGGGTTTGGAAAGGGCAAACTCTTTTGGTTTTTTAGCGTTGGCTTTTAGCGTTGGCAAAAAAACAAATGTGCTTGACCGAGCGTAGGCTTTTTTTGTATGCTGCCTAACAGTTGTGGCTATGCGCCGTTCGGGATTGCGTAGACGTGAACCTATCACCGTTACGAACTTTGCTATCGGGAACCAAATTTGCAAATTGTGCAGAAACCCACATGGTGTAAGAGCCCATGTTATGTGCTGACTTTTTTATCTTATTGGTTTTTTATAATAATTTGGTTCTGCTATCCATGGTTTAACCCCGGTATTTCCACACCATTCAATTTCCCCATTTATGACCCAAAAGTGACTCATACAACCTTTGTTTTGCCATACCGAAGGATATAGAGTTGGTTTCCCTTCAAACGAATGGTCAAGTCGCCAATGAGGATTGTGATTTTTTTGCAATGGCAATGAAATGACATTTTTGCATCCACATGGACAATTAAAAATAGCCCAATACGATTGATTACGGTAAATAACTTCAACAAAGTCTTTTTCATTTAAACAATCTTCATTAGGAGTTTTGTCCATAATAATAATGGAATTAAAATATGACTCATCTTTTTTACTCGTTAAGAATTCCTTCTCAATATGAAAAAGCTTTTTTATAAATCTCTTAAACCTTTTAATCATCCATTGGTATTTTTCCATATTGAGGAGTGCCTAAACGATATTTTCCTTCTCCCTGTGTAAAAAGAAGGTGTTTTTTACAATAAATACATTCCGGAATATCTCTTGGAGTATTACTATGGATATTAAGGTGGATAAAATCAATCCAAATATTATCCTGTCTTAAATCCGATGGTAAATACCTGTAACTTGAAACCAGATTCATTAAAGTTGCAACAGCATTATCAGCCGTACCCCTTGTAAAAGCTCCAATTCCAGGAGATTGTACATTCGCACCAAAAATATAATAATGCTTTTTTAGGATTTCAGGGTCTAAATCCGCTAACTCTGGGTTATCTTTTAATTTTTGTTCATCTGACAACATTTGGTCATTAATTACATTTTGGCAACGTAAACATGAACCATATTCAGGGAGGATACAACTAACTCGACCTTTTTGAGTCCTTAAATAAGGATTACCATCTTCGTCTTTATCAACATTTCCTGAGAGTCCAACATCAATGTATACTTGTGAATAATAATATAGTGCTTGGTTTAATAAATCTCTTCCGGCAACATCATCTGTACATCCAAAAATAACATCTGCACTTGATATTGCATCTAGTGCTTCTGAGGATTCGTTGATGTATTTTGGAATCGCAACTACTTTATTTCTCAGCCCCAAACACTTAATATATCTCATAACTATATTGGCTTTGTTTAAGCCAATATCACATTTGGAAAAACCACTAACTCGATTCAAATTACTCTCATCTAATGAATCTCCATCAATTAGAATTAGTTCACCAACACCAGTTCTTGCTAATAAATTCGCAATTGGAGAACCTGTTCCACCTAGTCCAATAATTGCAACTCTTAGAGATTGAAGTTTAACATTAAATGGTTTCCCAAATGCTTTTTCCTGTCTTTTCAAACTTATCGGTAGTTCTTCTGGCATTTGAATGCCATAAAGGTCAAGTTTTTCATTTAGAACTGAAATGTGTCTAATTCCTAATATAATATCTGGATTTACCCCTTGTCGTATCCTTCCAATCCACAAGTTATCAGAGAAGATTAATGAAATTAAAAATGAAAACGGAGTATTACTTCCTGATAATCCATGAAGAATATTTTTCTCATTTATATCATCCATTTCCGAAAAATACAAATGACCATCAGGATGGTTATGTGCAAATCCTAGCTCTAAATTTTCATTTTCACAACGAAAAAATAAATCAGGAAATTTTCTCATGTTGATAGTAAATTGATTTATAGAACTATCTATAATCCAATCTCCTTCCATTCTAATAATTTCTACAGATAAGAATCTATCTGATTTTGGAAGTCCGTTAACTTTTCGAGATATTCTTCTAAATAAAACAATTGCACCTCGTTCATGTCCATCTGGGTGTGAAGTCAACCATTCTTTTAGAATTCTATCATGACTACCAAGTAATGTTATCCTATGTTCATTCATCTTTGTGCGTCAGGTTTTTTCAAAGCCCACTCAATCCGGCTTAATATTTTTTGAATATTATCAATTTTGGGTTTCCAAGTATCTGCTGTAAAATGCCTCGACCATCTACAAAATTCCTTCCCTTTATATATACGAAAATCTCCTTGGCCAAAAATAAATGCAGCTGGTATTTGTTTCTTATCGGCTCTCGTCAAAGGAGGATAAAGCCAAAACATGTCATTCCCACTTGTATTATAATTTGGTGGAATGACGACTAATACATCAACTTTTTCGATAGGTTGGTTGGCGTATTCGTATAGTCCGGGTTTTAATGGATAATCCTTTATTACTAAAAATCTCATTGCCTCATCTTCCTCAAATTCGAGTCCAGAGCTTGCAAGAATTTCGTAATCTTCTTCAAATAACAAAGCCATTAAATGCCAGGGGTTGAGTTTGCAACTTGTGAATAAAATTTTTCAACTCCCGGTTCATCTAAATCTATCTTCTGGTCATTATCAACAAGCTCTCCGGGTTTGCCTTGCCTTTTTACAAATAAATCCATACTTGCCGGAATTCCTGGTGGGATTGCTCTAACTTCTGCACCTGTAATGAATTGATTGTCCCAATCGTGCATTTCATTCTCGATTTTAAATTTAAATTTTTTACTCATGATTCTTGTTTTTTAATTGTTAATACTTTTGTTTTTAAGTTTGCACACATCCCACAAATATACACAATAAATCAATAAAAACACCCATTTTTGTTAAAATTTGCTATGAAAGGTGTAATGTGTTTATAATGAAAGGAGTATAATATTGGGTGGAGTATGTGAAATGTGTGTTTGAAGGGATATTAGAGTGTTTCAAGTTGAAAAAAGACATGAATTAACATATCCAAAATACGTAACAGATATCTCAGCCCATCATTGCATTCACAATCCCTCGCGCAATCTTCTTTTTCCCTACGGGGCGGGCAATGATTTTACTGTCTTTTATCAAGATACCGGTGTGGTTGGATTCGCTGATGGCTGCAAGTTGATTGGCAAACACCATATCGCAACCGTTTTTTTCGGCCATTTCGTTAGCGACTTCTAATAACTCGTTTTCATTTACTCCTTTTAAGAGTTTGAAACCGACAAGAAAAGTGTTCGGATTATTTTGCTTGATGATTGGGATGACTTTTTTTGTCCGTTTTAGACCCATGATAATGTCATCTTTCGACGAAATCTTCTCATCTCCGTAGAATTTTGTTTGCGGATTTGACAAGACTTCTCGTACATGGTCGTCGGTAAAGCCATAGGAACTTTGTAATGCTTCAATCTCTTCGGAAAGTCTGTAAATATTGACGGCGTAACTGAATGTAAAATCAGAAATTGCCATGGAGTGAATAAAAAAGTCTATCGGAGTTGCTTTGGTGAGAGAATCGACTGCCTGAAAAACGCTTTCGGCATCGGTTACAGGTACAAAATTGACTTTTTGATACTGAGTTTCAGATAATGTTTTGAGTAGTGCGTTTTCTGTGTGGATATAGTGAATTTGAAAATCAGTGATATTTTGTTGCTCAAAATAAGCAAAAACAGCTTCCAAGCAATGCCATCCCAATGAACCGGTGCTGACATTGGTAATTTTGCGGATTCCATCGATGTTTTCGGAAGTTCCGCCTGCTGTGATTGCGATGTGAGTCATGGTGATATTATAAATTAGAAGGTAGAAATTAGAAGTTAGAAGTTAGAAGTTAGATGTTTGAAGCACCAAATCACGTAAACCGAAACTCGTTTTGATATCGTTTTGTTCAATGGTATGCTGTCAAACCCCGAAATTTTACTCCAAAACTTGTCCTGCTTTTTCGTTGAGTCGCTCATGAATTTGGTTTTGGTCATTCAGCAAAAGAACGATCGGTTGATGATTTTGCGCTTCTTCGGGTGTCATTTGGGCATAAGCCATGATAATGATTTTATCGCCCGGCTGCACCAATCGGGCAGCAGCGCCGTTCAGACAAATCACGCCACTACCACGCTCACCTTCAATGATGTATGTCTCAAATCGTGCGCCGTTATTGTTGTTCACAATCTGAACTTTTTCGTAAACGAACATCCCGGCTTCATCTATCAAATCACGATCGATAGTAATACTTCCGGTATAATTTAAGTTGGCTTCGGTAACAGTAGCCCGATGCAACTTGGTTTTTAGCATTGTTAGTAACATTTTTTATTTGCGATTTTACAATTTACAATTTATGATTGGGTTTGACGATTTGATAATTTTCACTTTGTGATTTAATTGCTTGCGACTTAACTAATTGATTTTTAAACTAATCAACTAATCTGCCATTCAGTCAACTTCCAAAATCACATTATCAATCAATCTTGTTTTCCCGAATTTTACAGCAACTGCTGCCAGCGCTTTTTCTGAAATAATTTCCGCTTGTTCCAAAGACGGATACTCATAAACGCTCACATAGTCTATTTGAGCAAGTGGTTTCGTGTTGATTATGTCAGCTATATGCTTTTCAAGCTCACGGGCGTTTCTATCACCATTTTTGAAGGAATCGGCTGCAATTTTCAATGCTTGTGAAAGAACCACTGCCTGCTTTCTTTCCTCGTCAGAAAGATAGGTGTTTCTTGAGCTCATTGCTAAACCATCGTCTTCACGCACAATCGGACAAACAATTATATCGACAGGCATATGCGTATCACGAACCATTTTTATCAAGACAGCCGCTTGCTGCGCGTCTTTTTGTCCGAAATAAGATTTGTCGGGTTGTACGATGTTGAAAAGCATATTGACAACCGTAGTTACGCCGCGGAAATGTGTAGGACGTGAAGCGCCACAAAGCACACGTGTGATTTCACCTTCAACCTCCACAAAAGTAGAACTTCCGGTAGGATACATTTCTTCAACTGAAGGATAAAAAACCACATCCGCACCTGCTCCGACAGCCATTTCGGTGTCTCTTTCAATGTTTCGCGGATAGGTTTCAAAATCTTCTCCGGGTCCAAACTGTGTGGGATTCACAAAATCGCTCACCACTACCACATCATTTTCTGCTTTAGCACGTTTAATCAACGACAAGTGTCCCTCGTGCAAAAATCCCATAGTCGGCACCAAACCAATCGATTTGCCTTTCGAACGCTTTTCCTTTAGGAAACTCCTTAATTCTGAAATAGTTGTGACTATCATTTCTGCCTCCTAACTCCCGTTCGGCCGAGCTCGCGTTGAAGCCTGAAAGGGGAATAAAATGAAAAAAAATATATTTATTTAATTGAAAATTGACTAATTGCGCCTTCACTTCCTTTTTAGGGATTGAGAGGCTTTTTTATTTGTAAGTATGTTTCTCTTCCGGAAAATCTCCGTTTTGTACTTCATTTACATAAGATTTTACGGCATCAGTAATTATTGTATTCAGGTCTGCATATTGTTTAACAAATTTCGGTACAAAATCGTTGAACATACCGAGCATATCGTTGACTACGAGCACTTGTCCATCGCAATGCTTCCCTGCACCAATACCGATTGTAGGGATTGTCAGTTTTTCAGAAATTTCTTTTGCCAACGGTTCAGGAATTCCTTCAAGCGTAATCGCAAAAACGCCTGCTTTTTCAAGTTCCAACGCATCTTCAAGGATTCTTTTCGCGTTTTCAGTATCGCGCCCCTGCACTTTGAATCCTCCGAACGCATTGACCGATTGCGGAGTAAGCCCCAAATGTCCCATAACAGGAATCTGGGCATCGATAACAGCTTTTATTTGGTTAATAACATTCTTACCGCCTTCAATTTTTACAGCTTCAGCACCACTTTCTTTAGTGATTTTTCCGGCATTTCGCACAGCATCTTCCACCGAAACATGGTAAGACAAAAACGGCATATCGCTCACGATTAAAGCGTTTTTATTTGCTCTGACAACACATTTTGTGTGGTAAATAATCTCATCTACGGTTACAGGCAGGGTAGAGTTGTGACCTTGCATTATCATTCCAAGCGAATCTCCGATAAGAATGGAATCCACGCCCGCTTCAGAAACAATTTTTGCCATCGAATAATCGTAGGCGGTCAACATGGTTATTTTTCTGCCTTCATTTTTGAATTGCTGAAAGGACTTAACTGTAATTTTTTGGTTCATTATTTTAATGTTTTTTTTAAGCGAAAATCTCCAATCATTTTCATTGTTTCTCTTCCGAGTACTTTATAAAGTTCAGTTAGTTCAGGCAAATTTTGTTCCAAAACTTTTAAGTGTTTTTTTACGGTTTCTTTGTCGCCCCGTTTTATTGGTCCGGTAAGTGCTTCTTTAGTTGTTTTGTTTTGTAAATTCTCTAATACGCTCTCTACCAGTATGGTTGTAGCTTTGTCAAGCTCTTCTTTATTTATTCCGGCCAGTTCAAAAAGCTGGTTGGCTGTGTGAAATAAAGTTACTAAATAATTTGACAAAACAGCTGCTGCTACATGATAAGCCGGTTTTTGCTCTTTATTTATTTGGATTAAACGGTTTTTAGTTTTGTGAAAAAAAGCTTTAATTTCATCCAGATTCAGCTCTTCAGTTTCAATAAAAAACGTTGTTTCAGGGAGCATTTTTAAAGCACTTTCAACATTGTTAAACGCCAAAAGCGGGTGAATAGAATAGGTCTTGTGCCCTTTATCTTTCAGCGGTTTCAAAACTTTGGTTGTCAAAAATCCGCTTGCATGAATGAATGATTTCTGCCCCGTAATTTCCAAACGCGCAATCTCTTCCGCCACCTCCGATATCACATCATCGGGTGTAGTGATCCAGATAAACTGACTGTTGTCAATAATACCTTTCAAATCCTCAAAAACTCTTGAGCCTGTCCTGCTTGAAGCTTTCACGGCTGAATCAAAAGACTTGCTGCAGTAGCCAATGATTTCTATCCCGTTTCCTTGAAAATAAGCTCCAAGTGCACTCCCCACTTTTCCGGCACCGATAAATGCAAACATTGTTAATTCGTTGATTTGTTGACGTTTAAATTACAAACTCTTAAATTCTTGATTGTTACTATAATCCGTAAACTAATAAGTCATCGGTTTTCCGATTGTTTAATCACTTCTTCCCCGATTTTCATCATGTATTCTTTTGCCGATTCGTATTCATTCGGAATTACTCCATCAAGAATAGCATCTTTTATCTTTGTTTTTATTTCTCCTACGGCATTACAAGCAGGCAAATTGAACGTTTCCATAATTTCCCTCCCATCAATCGGTGGCTGAAAATTGCGAATGCGGTCTTTTTCTTCAATGTCAACAAGCTTTTGCTTTACAAGCTGGAAATTATTTCGGTAACGGCGAACTTTTTCCGGATTCTTCGAGGTGATATCCGCATTGCAAAGCAGCATCAAATCATCGATATCATCGCCGGCTTCAAACAACAATCTGCGAACAGCCGAATCGGTTACATCGTCCTCGCTCAATACGATTGGTCGCATGTGAAGATTAACTAATTTCTGAACATATTTCATCTTCTCATTCGTCGGGAGTTTCATTTTTCGGAAAATATTGGGAATCATTTTTTGTCCGACAAAATTATGATTATGGAAAGTCCATCCCAGTTTCGGATCATATCGTTTCGTTCTGGGTTTCCCAATGTCATGAAGTAGGGCAGACCAGCGAAGCCAAAGGTTGTCAGTTTTGGTGGAAAGCTCGTCTAACACGGCAAGCGTATGGTAGAAATTGTCCTTATGACCTACACCGTCTTTGGTCTCTGCTCCTTTCAAAGCTAAGAGTTCAGGGAAAATCAGTTCCAAAAGACCCGTTTTTTCCAAAAGAATAAATCCAACGGAAGGTTTTGGTGAAAGGATGATTTTATTCAGTTCATCAGCGATTCGTTCTTTAGAAATGATTTTTATCCGCTCTTTATTTCTTTCTATTGCATCGAATGTATTTACTTCTAAAAAAAATCGAAGTTGCGAAGCAAAACGAATACCGCGCATCATTCGAAGCGGATCATCAGAAAATGTGATGTCCGGATTGAGCGGAGTACGGATTACGAAGTTTTTCAAATCATTCAGACCATTAAAAGGGTCGATTAATTCACCGTATCGATCTTTGTTCAGGCAAAGCGCTAAAGCATTGATAGTGAAATCACGTCGATTTTGGTCGTCTTCCAACGTCCCATCTTCCACTATCGGATTTCGGGAGTCTTTTCTGTAGGATTCTTTTCGGGCACCTACGAATTCCACTTCCCATTCACCGGTTTTGATTTGCGCGGTGCCGTAAGTTTTGAAAAAGGAGAATTTTGCTTTCTTGCCTAATTTCATATGCACCTGCTCAGCTAATTCAATCCCGCTCCCAACGGTAACGATGTCGATGTCTTTTGAAGGACGCTTCAAATACAAGTCACGTACAAAACCACCGATTACGTAGGTTTCTAAACCCATTTCATCGGCTGTTTCAGAGATAATTTTAAATATTTTGTGCTGTAAATGTTCTTGCATTTGTCTCTTTTTCAGACTGCAAAATTAGTGTTTTTTGAGGGAATAGGCAAGAGGTGGGATTTGGACAATTGATTCTCAGATGTTTTGTGTTTTTTTTACCGTAACAAGTCTGTCAGACGATGTTAAGGTTTTTGATTTACTTAGATAATGCCAATTGGGCTTTTAAGTGGTAATATTAAAAAATCAAAAGCCCGACAGCTACATGAGTTAAATTACATATCTTTGTGAGAAGAAGTAAAAATCTTTATTCTATTCTCAATCGGTAAGTTTCTCGGACGTTGTTAAGGTGTTAAACTACCTTGACTGTTTCCATCCGACTTGTCTGCGATTGTTGCAAACTAAAAAAAGCTAACCTATGAATCCTTTCCATTTCATCAACCGTTCCGCTGAAATAGCCCGTGCAGCACATGCCGATCAGACCGATAAAGCCGGTGTAGATTATTTTTCAGGTCATCTCACATCCGTTGCTTCCATGGGTAAAAACTGGAAAGAGCAAGTGCTTGGCTATCTGCATGATGTGGCTGAGGATACACCGATTTCAGAAGATGAAGTTATGGAATTGCTTCAATCGGAAGTAAAACTCGATAAAAATGATGCTGCGGAGCTTTTAGAGGCTCTTCGACTACTGAATAATAAAAACTTTCCGGATAGAGATACTTATTTGAAAGCAGTAAAGGAAAATCCGTTGGCAAAAGCCGTGAAAATAAATGACTTGAATAACAATATGGAGTTGACACGGATTGCTAATCCTGCCGAAAAAGACCATGCGCGCGTGGAAAGATATAAAAGGGAAATCGCGTGGATGAGAGATTAATGGAGTAAATAAATAGTTTTCCTGATTGTCATTTTCATAACCGATATTAACGACCTTATCGAGGGTGTGGATATAATAAGAAAACGGCTTTATCTAAAATTATTTAACTTCCGTAAGTTGTTTCAGCTGGTTGTAAAGCTATTTTTGAAAAAAAGATATGCTGATTATCAGAGGAATTAAGCAAGTTGGGGCTTTGCCCCAAACCCCACTTCATTTTTTGTCTTGACACAAAAAACGAAGCAAAAAAAGTCAAGACTNNATCAGATAGAGCTTGCGAAAGTTTAGTAAAATTACTATTGAAACCTTTGTTGCGGCTTCCATCCAAATTTTCCCAACCTTTAAAAAACCAAAACAACTTATTCTAAAATCCGTAGCGTTAAAAAAATCCGTATCTTTGCATTAAAAATTTGATGTCTGAAATTAGAATAATCGATACGTATAACACATTTAATCGAAACTTTTTATGAAACGAGCTATTTTTCCCGGAACATTCGATCCGTTTACCATAGGGCATTACAGCATTGTTATGCGTGGCTTGGAACTCTTTGATGAAATCGTCATTGGAATTGGGATTAATCAGACAAAACAGTCCCTTTTTGATATCGAAAAGCGAATAGAGATGATCAATCAGACATTCAAAAATGAAAATCGGGTTTCAGTTCAGAAGTATGATAGTTTGACAATTGATTTCGCGGAACAAGTAGGTGCGAAATATATTCTACGTGGATTACGTACGGTTTCTGATTTTGAGTATGAACACACCATTGCGAATGCCAACCGGCAATTGAACGGAATAGAAACAGTGCTCTTGTTTACCGAAACAGAGTATTCGTTTATCTCTTCAACTGTGGTACGTGATTTGATAAAGTATGGCAGGGATATTAAGGATTTTTTACCGCCCGGAGTGGAGGTTGATTGAATTGTTGAGTATTAAGATAGTAAGATTGTAAGATAGTTAGATTGCAAGATAGTTAGATAGTAAGATAGTCAGATAGTCAGATAGTCAGATTGTAAGATAGTTAGACTGTAAGATAGTAAGATTGTAAGATTGTAAATTAATAAAGTATAATGATAATCCGTTTTTGTTCCTAATCTTAATAAAATGTTGTTTTTTTAGATTGGGACTAACCGCTTGAAGACGGTTTGTCCCGTTGTATAGCGACATATATATGCAACAATCCCGACTATCGGGATGATTACAGTGCAACAATTTAAAATTGCAACAAATAGGAATGATTGCGGATAATCAAATAAAGTAATAAAGTAGATATATTGTCTTAGAATTATATGAAACAGCCATTTAAGATAAGTCTTAAACCCAAGAAAATGATGAATGGCGTGTTCCATACGACCTTAATGTAAAAAATAAAACTTCATTGTATGAAATATATGAAAAAAATAGTATTATCATTTATCCTTGTTTTGGTTTTTGGAATTACCGTAAACGCTCAACCCAAAGAAGAAAAGTATTTTAAAATTACCAAAAACTTAAGCGTTTTCAACAGCATTTTGCGAGAATTAAATGCTTATTATGTGGATACGCTGGATTATGATAAAGTAGTGGGAACTGGAATTAATTCTATGCTATCCATGCTTGATCCTTATACTATTTACATGCCTGAGGAGATGAATGATGACATTAAAATGATGACAACCGGTGAGTACGCGGGAATTGGATCGTTGATAATGCAAAAAGATGGGAAAGTTGTGATTTCAGAGCCATACGAAGGAATGCCGGCGCAAAAAAATGACTTGCGAGCAGGTGATATTATTTTGGAGGTAGATGGTGTTAGCACTGTTGGTAAAAGCACATCACAAGTGAGTGAAATGCTAAAAGGAAAAAATGGAACGATGATTACCATTAAAATTGAGCGATTGGAGCAAAAAAAACCGATTATCAAGAAGTTTCTCAGGGAAAACATTCAATTCAACCCGATTACTTACTCCACGGTACCGGAAAACGGAACCGGTTACTTGATGCTCAATGATTTTACCGATAAAGCTGCGGATGAATTTAAAACTGTAGTAAATGAGATGGTTAAAAAGGATAAAATCAGTTCATTAATAATTGATGTGCGAAATAATCCCGGTGGATTGGTGGATGAAGCTGTGAAAATTATGGGCTATTTTGTTCCGAAAGGGACCCCGATTGTATCTACAAGAGGTCGTTCGAATGAAACTGATCGAACTTACAGAACACCATCAGACCCAATTTTTCCGGATATGAAAGTGGCTGTAATGGTGAATCGAAGTTCGGCTTCAGCTTCGGAGATTTTGGCGGGAGCCATGCAAGATTTGGATAGAGGAATAGTAATTGGCGAGCGTACCTTTGGAAAAGGGTTAGTGCAAAGTATCAGGCCTGTCGGATATGGCGGACATTTAAAAGTAACGATGGCAAAATACTACATTCCAAGTGGCAGAAGCGTACAAGCGCTGGACTACAGCCACAGAAATGAAGATGGAAGTGTAGGGAGAATTCCGGATAGCTTGACTACCGAGTTCAAAACAAAAAATGGACGTATTGTTCGCGATGGAGGTGGAATTTTACCCGATTCTGTCACTACCGATTCACGAAAAATGAACATTGCCTATTACATTCTTATTCAAAATCATTATTTTGACTATGCAAATCGGTATGCGCTGAAGAAGAAGAAGATAGCTACACCTGATCAATTCAAACTCACCGATGCCGAATACAATGATTTTGTAAAATATTTATTGGAGGAGAAAAATTTCACCTATACCACGCAGACTGAAAACTACTTCAAACAACTTTTGGAAGTGGCAAGTTATGAAGGACTTGACGAGTCTGCGAAAGCTGAATTTGATGCGTTAAAAGCTAAATTGACACCTGATATTGAACAAAATTTACGGGATTACAGAAAAGAAATTGAAGAGTTGCTGACTGTGGAAATTATTCAGCGTTATTATTACCAAAAAGGTCAAGTTCAGTATATGCTGAAGGACGATAGTGACATTAAAACCGCAATAAATTTATTGAATAACGGTAAATATACCGCGTTGCTTGGGAAATAATGTGGAAATGTGGGAATGTACTAATTTGTTCAATTTCTCAAATATTTCGCTTTTTCTTAAAACAAACGAATTAACCATTTGACCAAAATATGGATTATTCAAAAATACCATCTCCTTGTTACGTGATTGAGGAGCAGCTATTTCGAAAAAATTTAGAACTGATAAAATCGGTTGCGGATCGTGCTGAAGTTGAGATAATTCTTGCTTTTAAAGCTTTTGCCATGTGGTCTGTATTCCCGATAGTTCGTGAATATGTAAAAAGCAGCACGGCCAGTTCACTGTCAGAAGCACGTTTGGCTTATGAAGAGATGAAAAGCCCCGCGCATACGTATGCACCGGCTTATTCAGATGCTGAATTCCTTGAAATAATGAAGTTGAGCAGTCACATAACCTTCAATTCTTTGACCCAGTTTCAACGTTTTTATCCTTTTACAAAAGATAAGAAAATCTCCTGCGGACTTCGAATTAATCCGGAGTTTTCTGTTGTAGAAACTGATCTGTACAATCCAAGCAAACCGGGTTCGAGATTAGGAATTATTGCAGATTTGCTTGGCGATAAATTGCCTGAGGGAGTAGAAGGTCTTCATTTTCATACACTTTGTGAAAATAATTCGTATGATTTAGAGCAGGTGTTGGAAGCTGTTGAGTCGAAGTTTCGGAAATATTTTTCCCAAATCAAATGGATTAATATGGGTGGCGGTCATTTAATGACGCATAAAGATTATAATGTTGAGCATTTAATTGCCGTTTTGAAAAAATTCAAAGAAAAATATCCTCATTTGCATGTGATATTAGAGCCGGGGAGCGCGTTTGCGTGGCAAACAGGATCATTGGTGTCAACTGTTTTGGATATAGTGGAAAATCGCGGTATAAAAACAGCCATGCTTGATGTTTCATTCTCATGTCATATGCCGGATTGCCTTGAAATGCCCTACAAGCCTGCTATCCGAGGGGCAAGTGATCCGATTCCCGGAAAACCAACCTATCGGATGGGAGGAAGCAGTTGCCTGTCGGGTGATTTTTTGGGTGATTGGTCGTTTGAAAATGAGTTGAACGTGGGTGATAAAATTATCTTTGAAGATATGATTCATTATACTATGGTGAAAACCACCATGTTTAATGGAGTGACTCATCCTTCTATCGGAATTCTGGACAATGAGAATGTGTTCAAAATTATCAGAAAGTTTGAATACAATGATTATAAGGATAGGATGTCATAAATAAAAGCGTTTGTTTGAAATTGATATATAGATAAAAATTATTTGGTGCATATTAGATAATGAGTTACTTTTGTAGCGCAAGATTTATTAATGTTTGCACAAAGTTTGTTTGCAAATAGTCAAAGAATTACAAAATATTAGAATGAGAAAAGTATTAATTATTGGCGCCGGAGGTGTAGGTACGGTAGTAGCTCACAAAATTGCTCAAAATCCGGATGTCTTCAATGAAGTGATGATGGCTAGCCGCACAAAATCAAAATGTGACGTGATAGCCGCCGAAGTGAAAAAGCGGTATAATTTTAATATTCAAACTGCACAGGTTGATGCGGATAATGTCGAAGAATTAGTAAAATTGTTTAATGAATTTCAACCGGTGCTTGTAATAAATGTAGCTTTGCCATATCAGGATTTAACCATAATGGATGCTTGCTTAGAAGCAAAAGTAAATTATTTGGATACAGCCAATTACGAGCCAAAAGATGAAGCTAAATTTGAATACAGCTGGCAGTGGGCTTATCATGACAAATTCAAAAAAGCCGGTTTGACAGCGATATTAGGTTGCGGATTTGATCCGGGTGTGACCAGTATATTCACGGCTTACGCTGCAAAACATCATTTTGATGAAATTCACTATCTCGATATTGTGGACTGCAACGCGGGAGATCACGGAAAGCCTTTCGCTACTAACTTTAACCCTGAAATTAATATCCGAGAGGTAACTCAAAAAGGAAAATATTGGGAAAACGGGAAGTGGGTCGAAACTGAACCGCACGCCATTCATAAACCACTGAATTATCCTGATATAGGCGCTAAAGAATCGTATCTGATATATCACGAGGAGTTGGAGTCACTTGTTAAAAATTTTCCAACCATCAAACGTGCCCGCTTTTGGATGACTTTTAGCGAAGAATATCTGACTCACCTGCGTGTAATTCAAAATATCGGCATGGCGAGAATTGATGAGGTGGAGTATAACGGATGTAAAATTATTCCGATTCAATTCTTGAAAGCAGTTCTTCCGGATCCGGGTGATTTGGGCTCAAATTACAAAGGAAAAACTTCAATAGGCTGCCGAATCAAAGGTTTCAAAAACGGAAATGTAAAAACGTACTACATATACAACAATTGCAGCCACGAAGAAGCCTATAAAGAGACCGGAACTCAGGCAGTAAGCTACACAACGGGTGTCCCAGCTATGATTGGCGCCATGATGTTTTTGACAGGTGAATGGAGTCAGGCAGGTGTTTTCAATGTGGAGCAATTCAATCCCGATCCGTTTATGAAGGAGCTTAACAAGCAAGGACTTCCTTGGAAAGAGCTTCACGATGTGGATTTGGAACTCTAATTGATTAGACACAGTTACGTGGTTAATAAAGTAAAGGACATTGAGAAATCGATGTCCTTTTTTGTTGGAATATTTATTTGTAAATTTGTGAAATGGTTTTGGAATTCCAACAACTTCAAACCAAAGCTATCTTCAAATAATCCTATTCAAAATCTCCGCGCAATGAACAGAATATTTATTAATCTGCTTGTCTTCCTCTCTCTGTTTCCTTCGCTTTCAGCGAAACAGATCAAACTTCTGACGATAGGGAATAGCTTTTCACAAGATGCTGTGGAACAGTATCTCTATGAGTTGGCGGATGCGAATGGCGATACGATTATTATAGGGAATATGTATATCGGTGGTTGTTCGTTAGAAAGGCATTATAGAAATTCAATGTCAAATTCAGCAGATTACTCGTACCGTAAAATTACTGATGGAGAGAAGGTTACAAGTGATAAATACACTTTAAAAGAGGCTCTCGAGAATGAAAAATGGGATTATGTTTCCTTTCAGCAGGTGAGTCAGAACTCGGGCATGTACGAAACCTATTTTCCGTATATCGACAGTTTGATATTGTATGTAAGAAAACACACAGACAATCCGAATCTGAAAATCATTCTTCACTCTACTTGGGCATATTCTCAGAGCTCCACCCATTCCGGATTTGCAAATTACAATAGCAGTCAGCTTACTATGTATCAGGCAATTGTAGAAACCACAAAGCAAGTGGCGGAGAAAACTAATGCCAAGTTTATTGTCCCGTCCGGAACAGCCATTCAGAATGGACGAACAAGTTCGCTTGGAGATACATTTTGCAGGGATGGTTACCATCTGGAGCTTACATACGGCAGATATACCGCTGCTTGTACATGGTTTGAAAAACTATTTGGAATTTCTGCCATAGGGAGCAAGTATTTCCCTGATACCATTACTCCGTTTCAAGCTAAAATAGCACAGTACGCTGCTCATTATGCCTGTAGAAATCCGTTGACGATAACCTCTCTTGCTAATTTGAGAGAGTGAAATATCTTATCAAGTGTTTATGGCCCCTATGACGGACAAAAATGTCCGTACCCTTGATAAAAACTATCTCATCATTTGTTCCTCCAAAATTAACAAATAAGAAAAACATTTCACTGCAATAAACATTTGAAACCTTCGTTATAGCTACAAACAAAAAATTCTTACCAATAGCATATTTCTACACTACTATCCCCTGACATTTTTTTTCTGTTTCAGTAAACCCCAAGTAACTGACTGTGTATCTTTGATATATACCGGACTATTGCAACATTAATTTTTAAACACAAAATATTTATGAAAGTAAACAGGCTTTATTGGATTTTTGCTATTGCTGTTGCGTTTATTTTACAAAACATATCAGCTACCGGAAATGTATGGTCGGCAACTCCCACATATGCAGATAATTCGGTGTTGTCGCATGGTGATTTTTACAAAATTCAAGTAAAGAACAGCGGAATTTATAAACTTACTTTTGAAGATTTAAAGTTTATGAACCTTGAGCCTGAGAATGTGCGTGTTTTTGGTTATGGAGGTGGTGTGCTTGAAGAGGATTTATCACTGCTTAGTGTGGATGATTTGCCCGAAGTAGCAATTTGGATGGAAAAAGGTGCGGATAATATTTTCAACGCGGGAGATTACATCCTTTTTTACGCACAAGGCGTTGTGCGGTGGACGTACGATAAAGATATGGGTATGTTTACGCATAAAAATAATCCGTATGCCAATTACGGTTATTATTTTATCACCTCCGATGCGGGTGTTGGGAAAAGAATGGAAGAAAAGTCCATTACAGTGCCTATGAATGCTTTAGTTAGAACCGTTGATGAATTTATCGATTATCAGGTGCATGAAAGAGATTTGGTGAGTTTGGTGCATGCAGGAAAAGAATTTTACGGAGAAACTTTTGATGAAACACTTTCGTATAATTTTTCTTTTGAATTTCCAAACATCGTGATAGACTCAGCTTCAACCGTTCGGATAAACGTAATCTCGGAGAATAAAAACACGCCAAACGCATCTTTCTCCCTGAATTTGAATGGACGGCCCGAAAAAATTATTGAAGTCAACAAGGTGAGTAGCGACTATTATGAAAAAGGAAAAGACGCCACCGCAATGCTTGATTTTCAGCCGACAGGAGATAATCTGGACTTTACGCTGACTTACAATATGCCGAATCCACGGGCTAAGGGTTACCTGAATTATTTGACAGTCAATGCAAGGCGCAAGCTGATAATGAGTGGGAGTGTGATGCAGTTTCAGAACGTAGATTATTTAGATTCAAATTCTTACAATCAATTCTTGTTGAGCAATGCAGATGAAAATGTGCAGATTTGGGATATTACGGACCAAGCAAATATTTCTCTTCTTAAAACCGAGAGAATTGATGGGAAAATCCGATTTGTTGATTTTGCAAAAGAACTTCGTCATTATATAGCAGTCAATCCGAAAGTAGGTTCCGTATTTCCAACACCTGAAATAGTGGGAAAAGTCTCAAATCAAAATCTACACGGAATAGCGCAGGCTGATTATGTTATTCTTACTCATCCCGATTTTTTGGCTCCTGCAGAAAGATTAGCTGAAGCACACCGGCAAAAAGACCAAATGTCCGTTGCAGTAGTAACTACAGAGCAGGTTTTCAACGAATTTTCGTCCGGTACACCCGATGCGACTGCTTATCGCCGGATGATGAAAATGCTATACGATAGAGCAATTGAATCAGGTAGTACCGATGCACAGCCGAAATACTTGCTGCTTTTTGGAAAAGGAAGTTTTGATAATCGACAAATCTTGCAAAATTCCGGTTTTTCAAAGCATAATTTTATACTTACTTATCAAGCTGACAATTCTTTGAATGACTTTTATGCATATACGACCGATGATTATTTTGCATTTTTAAAAGATCAAGACGGTTCAAATATTTCAAGACACAAACTTGATATAGCAGTTGGCAGATTTCCGGTTACCACTGTAAAAGAGGCTTATGACGTGGTGAATAAAACCATTCGATACATGGAAAATAATGATAAAGGAAAATGGAAATCGCAAATGAGTTTTATCGGTGATGATAGAGCCGGAAATCTTTTTATGAAAATAACAGATAATTTGACGATTTTAATGCAAGAATTAAATCCTGAATATCATATCAATAAGCTTTATGTGGATGATTTTCCGGTAGAGAATGTGCCTCCCGGAAATGTATTTGTTCCTTTGCTTAAAGATAAGTTACTTGAACAGGTTAATTCCGGAGTTTTCTATTTGAATTACACGGGAACTGGTACCTCTGTTCAATGGTCATTCAAACGTATTTTAGAAAATGATGATATAGCTGCATTAAATAATACAAATTTACCGCTATGGATGGCTGCTACAGCTGATTTTGCTACATTTGACAGAGGACTTACGTCTATGGGTGAGCATGTTATCCTTAATCCGAACGGTGGCGGAATAGGAGCTTTAGGAGCTACGCGAACTACTTATGCTTCACAAAATGAAAAACTTAATCGGTATTTTATCGAAAATTTATTCAGCAAGAAAGATGGGAAATATTTGCGTGTTGGAGATGCATTAAAAAACGCAAAAAATCAAATTTCTTATGAAATAAATAAACTTACGTTTGTTTATTTGGGCGATCCGGCAATAAGATTAAACTATGGTGATGAATATCAGGTACAGACTGTTAAGCTCAATGATTTGCAAGAATTTCTTGGTACGGACACTATTCGAGCTAACTCTACCAATACGATTAGCGGGAAAATCTCGGATGAAAACGACACTCTGAAATCTAATTTCTTTGGCGAACTTTATTTCACAATTTACAGCAAACCGGAAAATAAAGTTACACTTTATAATAATCCATTTGATACTCCTTATCCTTTTGAATATCAAGATAGAAATATAGTTTTAGAGGGAACAACGGAAGTGATAAACGGTTTATTTGAGTTTACCTTTACGCTTCCATACGAAATCAGCGAAGAATTTGGAGATGGTTTAATAAGATATTATGCTGTTGATAATCAGAATGATATGGAAGCGCAAGGTGTTTTTGATAAGTTTACAATTGGCGGTTCTGTAATAGGTGCAAACGTAGATTTGATAACAGTTGCTGAAAAAGAATTGCTTGTTTCTAATTATCCAAATCCGGCTCGAGAAATGGTTCATTTCAAAATCGTCGGTAATAATAATGTGCAGAGTTTTGGAATTGATATATTTGATTTGTCAGGAAGAAAAGTCCAATCATTCAGCTCGAAAAATCAAAATCAAATTATTTGGGATTTGACAAACTCATATGGAGCAAAGGTAAAAGCAGGAACCTATTTTTATCAAGCAAAAGTCAAAACTATTGACCAAGAAATCGTAAATTCAGGAAAAATAATAGTTATAAATTGATTGGACAATTGAATATGTTAAAAGCCAACGATCTCATAATGATTTAGTTGGCTTTTCGTTTTTTCTGAATATTCATACGATGAAAATCTATTTTTTACACTAAGGACGTATGGAACACGCCATTAACCATTCTCTTGAGTTTAAGATTTATCTTAAATGGCTGTTTCATTTGACAATTATTCAGGGGAATCAACTGCCTGACTTTTCGTGCTTTTTCTCAAAACAAAATATCCCAAAACTCCGCCAATTATCGATGCGGTAAAAATTCCGATTTTTGCTTGATTTATAAGCATTTCATTTGTAAAGGCAAGTGATGAAATAAAGAGCGACATGGTGAATCCGATAGAAGCTAATAGAGATATGCCTACTAAGTTCTTGATGTTCATTCCGTCCGGGAATGAAGCGATTTTTAACTTAACCATCAGTAAGGTAAATCCGACAATTCCAACTAATTTACCGACTAAAAGTCCCACTCCAACGCCTAAAGCGACGTTTGTGCTAAACAATTCCTGACTGTCAATATCTATTGAAATTCCGGCGTTTGCAAGGGCGAAAATGGGTAAAACCACGAATGTTACTAATGGGTGCATCGTGTGTTCAAGTCTTTGAAGCGGTGGAGTAGCAAAGTTGGTGTCTTTTTTTACTTCATAGAGCAAATGTACTTGTTGCTCAGTCAGAGTTGAATATTCGTTTGGTTGTATATTGCTGAATTTTGAAATTGAGTTTTTAATTCTCTCAATATACGTGTTTTCTTTAATACTCACATCTGCGGGAATGGTAAATGCCGCGAGCACGGAAGCAATCGTGGCATGTACGCCGGAAAGCATAAAAGCTATCCATACTCCGACAATTCCCAAAACAGCATAAAACAGAAGGCTCCGCACACCCATTTTATTCCCTATAAACATGATGAATACGAACCCAAGCCCTATTAGCAGGCTTTGAGTGGAGATATCAGAAGTATAGAAAAACGCGATAACCAAAACAGCGCCCAAATCATCTACGATGGCTAATGCCGTTAAAAATACTTTGAGTGAAAGTGGTACGCGTTTGCCTAAAAGATGAATAACCGCGAGTGCAAAAGCAATATCCGTTGCCATCGGAATTCCCCAGCCCGAATTGGCTTCGCCGGTAGGATTTAAGCTGATATAAATTATTGCAGGAATCAGCAATCCGCCAAGCGCCGCGCCGATTGGCAGTATCGCTTTTCGGGGATTGGAAAGATCACCGGCTACTATTTCTCTTTTCAGTTCAAGTCCAACCACAAAAAAGAAAATCGCCATCAATCCATCATTAATCCAATGGTGCAAACTGTATTTCAGCAATGAAACATCATTAAATTGCAGCCCAATCTTATTGTCTAATAAATAAAAATACTCGTTTTGCCATGGCGAATTTGCCAAAATTATTGCAGCGATAACACTTAATCCAAGCACAATTCCGCCGGACTGTTTTTGCCTCATGAATTTTTGAAGTGGTTGGGTTACTATGTCAATTAGGGAGGATACTCTGTCTTTCATATAAAGTGGTAATTATTTAGACTCCAGTACTTTACTGCTAAAACTGCCGTCCGGTAAATGAGTTTCGATTTTATCGCCTGAATTTATTTCTGTAGTTGAGGTTAAACGTATTCCGTTCTTAGTCGTGATGGAATAGCCCCTTTCTACTAAAAAATTTGGAGAATATGTTTCTATTTTTGTGTGAAGTAGTTTGAGTTTGTTTTCTTCTCGGACAATTCGGTTTCGGACTAAATTTTTTAATCGGAATATATACTTCAAATTCAGATTTAACTCCATGAGGTACTGGTGCTTAAGAGCCTGTCTGAAACGCAGCTTTGTCATTTCTAATTTATTTAGTTCATGCTGAATGGTGTTTTTCACTGATTCACTGATATCAAAAACAATCGAGTCTAACGTTGACTCAGCTTCGCTAAGTTTTTCGATAAGAAATTCAGCAGCTGCAGTCGGTGTTTTAACACTTGTGTGTGCCACCATGTCGAGAATTGTAATGTCTCGCTGATGCCCGATTCCTGCGATAATAGGTAGTGGAAATTGTGTGCAATTCAAGGCTATGTTGTAGCTGTCAAAGCATGAAAGATCGGTCGTAGCGCCACCACCGCGAATTATCACTACAACATCAAAATAATCGATATACGAAAAAATTTTCTCTAAAGCTTGAATGATTGATTGCTCCGCTTGGCTTCCTTGCATTATTGCCGGGAACAATTTCGGATAGAACACATATTTTTGGGCGTTTTTTTTTAGCTGATCGCAGAAATCTCCGTAACCGGCCGCTGTCTCGGAAGAAATTACAGCAATTCGCTGCGGTAATTCGGGAAAAAGAAGCTGCTTGTTCATATCCGCTATTCCTTCCTCGTTGAGTTGCCGTATGATTTGTAATCTTCTGGCTGCCAGTTCTCCAATTGTGAAAACAGGGTCAATGTCTCTGACATTCAAACTTATGCTGTACAATCCGCTGAATTCGACCAGCACAGAAACTAAAACTTTCAAACCGGCTCGAAACGTTTCACCTGTCGAACTTTCAAAATAGGGCTTGAGCATTCGAAATGTACTCGCCCAGCAAGTAGCGCGCATTTTAGCAAGAATATTGTCGCTGTCAGCCTCCTTTTCAATTAACTCCATGTAGCAATGACCATTGTTTACGTGCATTTCGCTTATTTCGGCACGTACCCAGATGTTGCTGTCGAATTCTTGATTTATAGTATGCCGAATTTTAGTTGTCAGTTCTGATAGAGATATTGAATTCATTGGTCACTTTTTTCGAATTTTAATATATAAATGCCTGTTTGGAAATCTCCGGAAGGAATTGTAATTGTCCGATTTACGATCTCCAAATTTCCACAAAGCTGGCCGGAAATGGAATAAAGGTTGGCTTTTTTGAGAATATTCTGATAAGATTCCGGAATTTTCAGCGTAATTGAAGAGTTTTTGTTTATTAATAATTTGTGTGTCATTTTGTTATTTTCAACGGACAGTTTAGCCAGGTCAGACTTTATCAGGCTGTCATAAGCAATTGAAAAATCCGGAATTCCATAGCCCAACCGAGTGCTTGGATTGCTGTATAAATGTGCACTTTTGAATATGTAATCTTTTAGCTCATCAAGTGTATGAGTTGGATAAATTGTTTTTGCAGCTTGCAGAAAACACGCGGTTATTCCGGCCAAAATTGGTGTTGAGAATGAAGTCCCATTGCTGCTTGCTGTTGCGCCTGATGCGTTTATTATAGCTGAATGGGTTCCCATTGCCGCAAGTTCAGGTTTTATCCGGTTATCTGAAGTTGGCCCGAATGATGAAAAGCTGCTCGGTACGCTATCCTTTGTTACTGCTCCAACTGTGATCACTCCTTCGGCATCTGCAGGAACGCCAATGTATTTCCAAGGTTTGGTCCCGTCATTTCCGGCAGAATTGAAAAGTAAAATTCCTTTTTCGTAAGCCATAGTTGCCGCGATGCTTGCCCGGATTGTATTTCCATCCATTTGTGAATATGTGTAATTCATGCTCGAATCATCAAATACAGTGTATCCGAGTGAGGTAGTTGCTATATCAACTCCCATGCTATCCGCGTATTCGATTCCTGAAATCCAAAAATCGGGTTCGCAGGGATACTCGCCAATGACCGCTTCTGTGCGAATAAGGAGATAAGAGGCTTTGGGTGCGGTGCCTACGAATGTTCCATTGATTTCAGCGGCCATCGCAGATAAAACCGCCGTGCCATGACCGTGTTCTGAAAAAATATCTGAATTTGGGTTTACAATGTCTTTTGTACCAATGAGTCTGTTTTCGTTACGCATAAGTTCAAATGCGGGAATGGAATTTACTCCACCAAATCCGGCATCAATTACCGCGATATGTATGTTCTTCCCTAAATATCCATTCTGATGAAGCACTTTCCCATTCATCAGATTGATTTGGGTTTCTGCAACTCCATAATTGAAGTCTGTATGATTGATTTTTTTAGGTGGTGCATGCGAAGCCGGATGTTCGTTTGTGATACCGGTGAATTGAGCAAACTTCACGAAAGGAAGTGACCGCACCGAAGAGATAATTGTCGAATCTTTCATCAAGACGGTAACTCCGTTCAACCACTTGGTAGTGCTGTGAATAAAAACTCCTTTGTCGGCTAATTCACTGATATAATTCGGATTAACCGGGAGGTCCGTACTGTCAATTTGGATTTTATAAAACTCCCTTCGTTCTATCGCTCGTTGAGAAAGAAATGTTTCCGGATTTGAAATGGAGTAGGGTGAATTGTTTTTATCTGTCAGCTGCACGTAGAAATAGTAGCCCGCAGCGCTCGCCGAAGTAAAAATGACTAAAAAAGAGAATATGAAAAAGTAAATTTTTCTCATTGGTCATGCCTGTTAGTAATTGCAAAGATAATATTTTTGAATCTTTTATTTTCTCTCAAATGTTAAATAACTTTAATTATTTGTTGAGTTGTGCATGTTATTACGAAATATTCGTAGATTTGCGAATAATTCGTAATGAATTGATTGCAATAAGGATATGTTTAATTTCAGAAAATAAGAAAAATGGAAAAGCTAACGCATCAAGAAGAGGAAATCATGCTTATTATTTGGGGAAATGAGCCCGGATTTATCAAAGATTTTATTGAAAAAATGGAAGATCCCATTCCGCCATACACCACTGTTGCTTCCATTGTGAAAAACTTGGAGCGAAAAGGATACGTAAAAGGGAAACTTTTTGGTAACTCTTATCAGTATTCGGCTATTATCAACGAGGATGATTACAAAAAGAAGTTTATGTCCAATGTGGTGAAAAAATATTTTGAAAATTCGTACAAGGAATTAGTCAGTTTTTTTGTCGAAGATAAGAAAATTTCAGCAGAGGAATTGCAGGAAATTATTAAGTTGATTGAAGGGAAATAGCGGGAAGCTCGAAGCTCGAAGCATGAAGCTCGAAGCATGAAGCTCGAAGCTCGAAGCATGAAGCATGAAGCTCGAAGCTCGAAGTGAATAGAAAGAAATCATAGACATTTGAACAATTAAACATTTGAACTTTTTTTACCATGGAAATTTACCTAATCAAAGTAAACATATCGATAATCCTGTTTTATCTGTGTTACAAATTGTTTTTTCAACGAGATACATTTTGGATGCTCCGCCGATCTTATCTTTTGGTAAGCATCTTGTTTTCATTTGCTTATCCGTTGTTTTCTTTAAAAGGATGGCTGAAAAAACAAGAGCCAATCATGTCAGCGATTGCAGCCATTCAATTGGATGAATTCGTGATAACACCGTCAGGTGCGTTGAATTCTTCGGTTTTCACGCTTGAAAACGTTCTTTGGGGAATTTTTGGATTGGTCGTTTTGATACTGCTAATTCAATTATTTCTACAGCTTTATTCTATTTTTATGCACAGAATTAAAGGCGTTAAATCAACATTGCAAGGCATTCCAATCATTAAAATGGATGAAAAAATTATGCCTTTTTCCTTTTTCCGCTGGATTTTTATCAATCCGAATCAGCACACAGAAACCGAAACAGCCGAAATTCTCGAACACGAGCTTACGCATGTACGGCAATGTCACTCGGCAGATGTGGTAGTTTCGCAAATCCAAAAAATAATTTGCTGGTTCAATCCGGCAGCGTGGCTTTTGGCACGGGAAATTCGTTTCAATCTTGAATTTCTGGCAGATAATCAGGTTCTTAAATCGGGTTTTGAACCCAAAAAATATCAATATCATTTATTAAGTCTTACTTATGAATCGGCCGATAATAAGTTGGGCAATCAATTCAATGTACTACCAATTAAAAAACGTATCAAAATGATGAACTCAAAAAAAACAAAAAAAACGGGATTGCTAAAGTATGCTTTGATTATCCCAATCGCTCTTACAATGCTGATTATGAATGCTATGCAAGAAATTATCGCATCGACTAAGAATGAAATTGAGCCCGCTGCAGTAACAGAGTTAACGACTTTAGTTAATAACGAAATTCAGCAACCTGTAAAATCACAGACGAAAAACACTCCTGATGTTGTAATCTCAATTGAAGATGTACCTGCTAATAAGTCGGCAAAAAGTGCGGAAACGGCAACGCTTAAAGAACATAATGACGACAAGAACAACAAGCTAAATGAAATGGTCGTCGTTGGTTACAGTTCTGATGATAAAGAAACATCTGTTTCAGAGCAGGATGTATTTGAATTAGTTGAAACTCCACCTTCATTTCCCGGAGGTGAAAAAGCCATGTACGATTATTTAGCCAAAGAGATAAGGTATCCCGTTGAGGCTCAAAAACAGAAAATTGAAGGTCGGGTGATGGTGCAATTTATTGTAAATGACCAAGGAAAAGTGATTCGACCAAAAATTGCAAGTAGTATGAATCCTCTTCTTGATGCTGAAGCGCTCCGAGTAATTAACTCCATGCCGAACTGGATTCCCGGTAAGCAAGGCGGTAAAAACGTAAATGTACGCTACACAATGCCGATTCAGTTTAAGTTGACCGGCAATAATTCGTCTGAAAGCGAAAAGAAAAAATTATCAGGCAATATCGTCAATATTCAAGTGAAAGATATAGCGGATGCAAAAAAAGAAGATATAGATCAAAAAGAATTAGAAATACCTAATAGTACGCTCATAATATTAGATGGTAATGAGATTTCTGTTGAAAAATTAAAAGAAATTGTCCCTGAAAAAATCAAAGAAATTTCTGTGCTGAAAGATAAGTCTGCAACAGAAATTTACGGTGAAAAAGGGAAGAATGGGGTGATTATTATCACTACAAAAAAATAATTTCAAAGAAATTTCTCAATTTTAGTTTATTAATTTTCAATTAAAACGTCAGAATGTATATTTTGGCGTTTTTTCTTGATAAACTTTGGCTTTATTTTTGATATATTTCCCAATGAACAAAAAAATGCCATGAAAAAAATCTTATTATTATTGCTAATAATCTCTGTATCTGTTGTTTCTGCTTCATCTAAGAAAATAGAAAATGTAAACGAATTGAAGTTGGATTCGGTTGAAACATCCATCCATATCGACTCAATTGAAACGTTATTTTCTTTTCCTATGATTTCAGTTGGCGAGGTGAGTTTTTCTAATGAAAATGAGAAGAAAAAGCAAAAATCGGAGTCAGCATCGGATTCACTACCAAATGTCGGGCTGAGCAAAAAGCAAATTGTCGATTTTTTTGTGCAAAACGTGATTTATCCCATTGAATTGAAACAAAAAGCGGCGGAGGAATATCTTAAAGTTCGATTTAAGGTAGAGAAAGATGGTAAAATTAAAAACCCAAAAGTGATTAACTCCAAATTTCCCGAAATCGAAAAAGAGGTACTTCGTGTAGTAGAAAAAATGCCGTTTTACTCCACAGATTCCATTTCTGTGAAATCCAAAAAGCAAAAAAAGAATAATCCTACCGATGAAACTACCGTAGAAGTTCCTATCAGTTTCCGATTGATGAAATTGTAAAAAAATCTGCTCTTCACCTCAACCAGACATTAAAGTCTCTTTGCAACGCTTTACAAACTTTCTCCTGTTATCTTTTGAATTCCTTCTCTTTTTCTCATTTTCCAAAAATTTTTATCTAATTTTGTATTACTATAATACACATTGATGAATTTGAGGACTTTTCTCATATTGATTTTTTCCCTTTTATTCAGCGTAGTGAAGTCTGCCAATTCATTACCGCTCGATACTGTATTGCAGAATATCTTTGAAGCGTCAAAAGTGTACAGTAAAATTGTAAAGTCTTATGAATCTGACGCTTATATGCGAACTTTGGTAGAAACCAAAAAGAAAAATTTCTTATATAAGTACACCAACGCCATTCCAAACTTCGTGCTGCATGACCTGAAAAACGATGAAGCTATAATTGAAACTGTAAGTAAAATCAAATATAAAGCTCCGAATAATTATCACCAGAACGTAAACTACGTCACAGGAACCTTGACAAAAAAAAGTGATATCGCGCTGCTGCCACTCAAATTTATCAGTATGGATATTTATGAAGAAAGTGTACCCGGAGAAACATATTATCTGCCGTTGAGAAAAAAATCAGCCGATTACTACGATTATGAGATAACTTCGGTTGATGAAAGATGGAATAAGAAAATTTATACAATAAATTACACGCCAAAATACAAAAACCCGCAACTGCTTTCCGGTTTTTTTGTCGTAGAAGAAGGAACCTGGCGTATTCTTGATTTCAATGGAAAAGGAAGCGATTTGCTTTTTGAACACACTTTTGATGTTCAAATGGGAAATGACTCACTTACAACCCTTTTACCGGTTCGAATTTATATTTTTCTTTCGTATAAATACTTAGGAAATCATGTATTGAATAAGTTTCACGCCGATCTGACCTATAATGATGTCCAGTTTTACGAAACAGTAAGCGATAAGAAAAATTACAATCTGGGTGCGGTTTATCAGGTGAAATTAGATTCAGTACCATTGAATAACGATACTGTTCTGTGGGAAAAACTTCGGACTTTCCCGCTGACGGGTTACGAGACGTTGATAATTGAAACGCATAAGTTGAAACAAGCAGAAAAAGATGCAAAACGAAATCCTGCCGACACGCTGAAAACACCGAATAAAACGCTTGAATTTGCAAAAAATATGGTAATGAACACCCGTTACAAGCATAAATCTACTACATTCAATTTCAGCGGTTTGCTCAATCCGGCCATGATCGGATATTCCACTTGGGATGGGTTGACATACAAGCAAACTTACCGATTGAATTTTGATTTGGATCGTCAGCAAAGTATTAAAATCAATGCATTTGGTGGTTATTTATTCAAAAAAAATCAGTTTAATTATCAAGTTTCGGGTGTTTGGAATTATGAACCGTGGAAATTAGGATATGTCAGTTTAATAGCCGGAAAAGGTAATCCGACTTACAGCTCACGGTTTTTGAAATTACTTCAGGATACTTCCGAGTACAGTATTGACTTAAATTTAGCTCGATTCCGAGACTTTTATTATAAGATTTATAACAGCATTGAAATAACCAATGGTTTCCAATTAGGTGTAGGAATTGATTATCACATACGTGAACCGATTCATCCCGATTTCGCCATTGAAATTACCGGACATACTCTTAAAACACAATACCACTTCGTTCCGAGAGTTCGGCTGACTTGGACTCCGGAGCAATACTACATTACCGATGGAATTCAGAAAGTAAATGTACGAGCAGATTTCCCGACATTTAAGATTGAATATGCGCAAAGCTTGAAAAATGTTTTGCGTGGAAACTCATCATTTAGTCGGATTGAATTTGATATGGATCAGGAAATTCGCTTTGATTTGATGCGGAAATTAACTTACCATGTCGGCGTAGGAATGTTTGCCAATCAAAAAGATGAATATTTCAACGATTATACCTATTTTGCCAAATCCTATTTCCCGGAAACATGGGGCGATGGAATTGGAGGTGGTTTCAGCACATTGCCAACGCACATTTACAACTCTGCGGAGAAATACGCGCAGGGTCACTTCATGTACGAAACTCCGCGTTTCTTCCTCACCCGATTGCCGTTTCTATCCAACGGTGTAGCCCGTGAGCGGCTCTATGCCAGTCAGTTATACCTGTCAACCGGTAAGTCGTTTACCGAATTTGGATATGGAATCGGGAATCGCTTTCTCAACGCCGCGTTTTTTGTCGCGTTTGATGGCTTGAGTTACCATAATATTGGTGGGAAAGCAGTATTTTTATTGTAGTTTCTTGTAATCTTAGTTTTACCGACAGATATGTTACGTAAATCCACACTCGTTCAATTCATCTTTTTCACAGCGTTCCTATTGCTGGTTAGCTGCGGAAAGTCACGCACTTCGTATGGTACGATTGCAGAGTTGGACAGTATGGTCCACAAGTATCCGCGCTATGTTTTCAGTCGAGCGGAACAGCTCAGTATTGAAAATAACTCAACTTATCGACAAGCTTACATAGGTCTTTTAAGGTGTATTGCCGCCTATAATTCCGGTCAGCAGTTTACTTCGGATAGTTTGATAAACTTTGTTGTAAGCGAATTCTCGAAAGACCCTGATTTTATCTCAAATAACTATCTGCGGTCACTTATTTATCAAGGTATTATCCGAAATCAACTCGAAAGAATAGATGTAAATTCCTTTCTGCCCATTAAGCAAGCTTTGGATATAAACTCTGAAAAAAATGTTTTGGATATTAAAACCAAGCAGCTTGCAAATTATTTTCTCGGAAAAATCCATTTCCAAAATAACAATACAAATACCTCACACGAGTATTTTAAAGAAGCTTTGATTCTTGCAGAAAAAATGCAAGACAGCACCGTGCTTTTTAAAACTAACAGAGAAATGTACTGGAATCGGATGAAAGCAATGGATTTTAATACAGCTCGTTCGCTTTTGGAGTCTTTACAGTCGTTTCAACTTAGTTCTGATGCTCAGATTCGTGATGTGAAAAACGCCGAAGCCGCTTTTTACAACAGCAGAAAAAATTATAGAAACGCCTTGAAAATCGATTACGAGCTGATGGCTCAAGATTTGAAAAAGAATGATTCGGTGGCTTTATTGGCAGATTATTACCGGATTTCAGATAATTATAAATTTCTCGGTAAACTTGACAGCGCGTTATATTACGGGGAATTAGCCGTGAAAAACATTATTGATACCACCTATTTTTTGAATTACCATTACTATTTGAATGTGGCAGAAATAGCGGCAATGAAAAATGATTTTGAGAAAAGTACAGCTGCTTTCAATGAAGTGTATCGACTGCAAAATAGGGCTATAAATCAACAACTGGACACGCAAATTCTCGAATTGGAAAGAAAATATAATGTGGCTGCGGCAGAAAGTCGAGCTATTCGATTGAAAAACAGCAACTTGTTGCTACGGTTGATTTTGGCAATAACAGGTGTGATGTTGATTTTAGGGTATATCCTCTACCGAAATCGGATTAAATACCAGCGTGAACGGGAAATATCTGCCATTCAGGAGATCAAAATACTTGAACAGGAAAAGCAATTATCGGTTCAGAAAGAAAAACAAATGCTGTTGGACAAAGAACTGACAGAACGAAAATTGATTGAAAAACAATTTGTTATCCCTATTTATCGGCAAATTTCACAGCGGAATTTAGATATAAAGAACTTCCTGCTTGACCTTCAAAGCAATTTTCATATTGCTAAGAATCAACAGTTACTTGAGAAAATTGAGAAAGAGTATAAAAACTTTATTCAGACTACTAAAATTACTGATACTCAATTTTTAAGCGATGACTTACTTGCCGAATTGACCGGAATCTCTGCGCAGGAAAGTAAGTTTTTCAACGAAAGTGAAAAAATGATGCTCGCGTTTATCGCCACCGGCTCTGACAATCAGCAAATGGCGACTTTGTTAAATACTTCTGTTGAAAGCATCCGGGTGAGGAAACACAAGTTAAAAAAGAAAATGCTTGATAATGGGGTGAAAGTACCTGAAGAAATGGAGGAATAAACTCCCAACCTCAACCTTATTCCACACAGGGAGAAAGGGGATTACCAAGCGAAAATAATAGCTGCTTTGTCATTTTTTTTATCTTTCCTGTCAATAAACGAACTATCCTTCGCTTTTTTTTCAGTAATAGTATCAAAAAAATCCTCTCAAAAGGTAGAAACAGTCATTTTTGATACTTTTTATACCGTTAACTTTAATTTCATATTAGATTGATAATCAGGTGAATATACGTGTATGTCCGTTAACTTTCCTTGAGCGGGTGCAAAACTATTGCATTCGCTTTTGTTTTGCTTTAGATTTGCAGTGTACATAAATGAGTGCACTAAGTTTATGTAATTCAGCATTAGTATTAATTCATTAAAAAACTTAAGCAAAATGGCAGCAAACATTGATTTAACATCCCAAAAATGGCTTGATATCATTTTTGAAGGGAGGAACAAAAGCTACGGCGCCTATACGCTGCGTCAGCAATCCTCCAAAAGGCATTTGATTGCTTTTGTGTTTTCATTGGCGTTCGTTATTGTGGTGATTTTTGCTACGATAATGGTTAAGAATATTACAGAAAAAAATCTTCGTCATATCGAAGATGATAGTTTGGTTTTTCGAAACATCCAACTTGAATCTCCGCCTCCTCCGGAAGAAATAATTGAGCATCGGGTAGAAGCTCCTCCACCGATTGAAATGGCCAAAACGATTCAATTTACGGTTCCAAAAATCGAAAAAGATGAATTGGTGAAAGAAGGCGATGAAATAAAAACGCAAGATGATGTACTAGAACAGCCTACGGCTATAGTTTCGAACTTCGATAATCTTGAAGGGCGTGATGATGGTCTCGGGATATTGCCCGATGCATTGCTTGAAGACAAAGTAATCGTGCAAGCTGTGGAAGACAACAAAACATACGAGCATGGATTAATTGAACAAAACCCATCGTTTCCGGGAGGAGAATCGGCTATGTATGAATGGCTTAGCAAGAATATCAACTATCCGGTCATTGCACAGGAGAATAATATTCAAGGTCGAGTTACACTGCAATTTGTTGTAGGAAAAAACGGTGAAATCGAAAACATTATAGTTATTAGAGGTGTAGATTCGAGCTTAGACAGAGAAGCTGTGCGCGTAGTCAAAGCAATGCCGACATGGATACCCGGCCGTCAAGGAGGTAACGCGGTGAAAGTGAGATATACATTGCCTGTGCAGTTCCGATTGCATTAAACATCCTTGGAAATCTAAATTGGGAAGTAATAAATAAAAGCTTTGCCAAAGTTCTAAACTTTTGGCAAAGCTTTATTGGTGAATTTGTTGCTATTGACGCAAAATGTGTTAATCACCTCACAAAAACCATTTTGTCCTCACTCGAAAATTCCTCACTAAACCAAAATCCTTCGTTAGAAAATCCTTTTAGATGTTCAGTATCGGATATTCGGTTTTGGGCAATGAAGCGAGCCATCAATCCTCGTGCTCTTTTAAGATAAATGGTAATGTGTTTGTATGAATCAGTATCCGGATAATATTGAAGAAAATCAAAATCGACAATTCGTACGTTCAGTTTTGACTTATCTATCATTTTAGTGTATTCTTTCGATGCCAAATTAAGTAAAATGTCCGGATTATCAGAAGTTTTAAGTGTATTGGCCAATTCTTTGGTTACACGCGCTCGCCAAAAATCATATAAATTTTCACCGCTTTCGGTCAGAAACTTTGTTTTAACTTCCAATCTGTACGGCTGGATCAAATCCAATGGTCTTAACATACCATAAAGCCCGGTCATCATGCGCAGGTTGTTTTGAAGATAATGGAGTTCGTCATTAGAAAGCGAATGAGGATCAAGTCCTTGATAAACAGCGCCGTTGTAAACGAATATAGCTTGTTTTGAGTTTTCAGGTGTGAATGGAGTTTTCCATTGAAAATAGCGAGCGGCATTTTCTTCCGCTAATTTCGAATTAATTTCCAACAGTCCTGAAAGCTCGTTGATAGAGTAGGTTCGAAGCTGTTTTACTAACGTCTTTGCTTCTTTCAGGAATATCGGTTGTGAATAATCCGAAATTATATTCTGCCGTTTGAAGTTTTGTATTTTAGCCGGAGAAATGAGTGTAATCATATTTTTAATGCGATTTTAGTTCGATATTGCCACTTTTCACACCTTTTGCTTTTGCCGAAACCCGGATAATACCTGCTTTCTCAGTACTCTGAACCAAGGCTGTAAGCTGACCGCTGAAAAGTTTCATTTTAGGATGCTGAAAACTCTCTAAACTGATTGGATTACCGTTGGCTATTGCCTTGAATGAACCTGAACCACTTACGGTTATCTCTACTTCGCGAGTTTCCTTGGGACAGAAATTTCCATTCTTATCAACGATTTTTATATTAATAAATGAAATATCTTTGCCATCTGCCTTAATCGAGTTTCTATCAGCTTCAAGTATAATTCTATCCGGCTTCCCGGCAGTATTCATTGTTTTTTCGGCAACAGCATCTCCGTTTTCATTATAAGCAACTACCTTCACTGTTCCCGGCTCGTATTTCGTATCCATCCACATCAATCGGTATCTTTTCTGACGGTCGAGATTCTTTTTTGACACATCATTTTCACTTTCATTTCGTTTTACGGTTAAATCTTTTGTCCGTTTTCCTTGGCTTTTACCATTGATAAAAAGCTCGGCGGAAGGATAATTTGTATAAACAAAAACGGGAGTAATTTCACCCTCACGCCCTTCCCAGTTCCAATGCGGAAGTATGTGCAATGTCTCTGAATCTTTGTTCCAGTGGCTTCTGTAGAGATAGTATCTGTCTTTTGGAATTCCGGCCAAATCAACTATACCAAACAAAGAACTGTGAGACGGCCAATCTGAATAGTAGGGTGTCGGTTCGCCTAAGTAATCGAATCCTGTCCAGACAAACTCACCTATGCAGTACGGTAAATCCTCATGCTGAACAAAATCATCTTCAGGCAGATTTGACCAGTCGCAGTGCTCCACGTCGTAGGAGGATGACTGATGATCATCGTATTTTGCCATCGATTTTCTTTCAACGGGGAATTTGTATATGCCGCGAGAGCTTACGGTAGAGGCAGTTTCAGCGCCTAAAATAATCTGCTGAGGCAAACGTCTGTAATTTTCAACATACAAATGGGGTCTGTAGTTAAATCCCGGAACATCTACTACAGCGGCCAGATTATTATTAATCGCTTGAGGCGCTCTGTCAAACCCGTTGGTGACAGGTCTTGTCGGATCTTCTCGATGACAGATGTCTTGTAAGAATTTATTCCTTTTTGAGCCGTTCGAGGCATCACCTTGTTCGGGAACTTCATTGCCGATGCACCACATCACAACCGAGGGATTGTTTCGGAAATGATGAATTACATTTACCATGTCTTTTTCAGCCCATTTGTCCCAAAATAGATTGTAACCGTTTTTCACTTTTGGAATTTTCCACTCATCAAAAGTTTCAATCATTAGCATCATTCCCATTTCATCACATGCCTTTACTAACTCGGGAGCGGGCATATTGTGCGATGTCCGAATGGCATTCGCGCCCATTTCTTTCATAATCCTGATTTGTCTTCGAATGGCGGCATCATTAACCGCCGCGCCAAGTGGACCGAGATCATGATGATTGCATACACCTTTGAAATAGATCTTTTTTCCATTCAGATAAAATCCGTCATTTGGCTTGATTTCAATGGATCGTATGCCGAAAGTCGTGGTATATTCATCTATTTGCTTCTTTTCATGGAAAATTTTAGAAATAGCTTTATATAGATTGGGATTTTTGACATCCCAGAGTTTTGGATTGTCAACAATAAAGTCTTGTTCGAATTCTGTTCGGTTGTACTTGCTAAGATTTGTGACACTTTGAGCTACAGTTTTTCCCAAAGGATCAATGATTTGGGTCGAAATTTCGTAATTTTTATCAGGTTCAGTTCGATCGATTTTTGTTTTCAAGTTTATTCTTGCGAAATTTTCCTTCACCACCGGCGTAGTTACGTAAGTACCCCAAACAGGAACACTCACTTCATCCGAAATGACTACGCGTACATTTCTGTATAATCCCGCACCGGGATACCAGCGTGATTGTTCCGGGCGATTCTCCAAACGTACTGCAAGTACATTTGGCGTATTGTCTTTATTTAAGAAATCGGTAATATCGAAGTGGAATGAGTTATAACCGTAAGCCCATTCTCCAACTTTTTTGCCATTCAAATAGATCTGAGAATTAGCCATTGCACCATCGAAAATTATGGAAACACGTTTATCCGGCTCGTATTTTGGCAGATTTCCGGTATTTCTATACCAACCGGCACCAATGAAAGGCAGTCCGCCTGTTCTTCCGGCGTGTTCAGTGGCATCGGTTTGTCCATCTTGCTCAATAGCCACTTTTTGTCGGTCATGTGTGGCACTGAATGGACCATAGATAGCCCAATCGTGAGGAACTGTTACTGTTTGCCAGGAGTTGTCATTCAAATTGATATTGATGTTTTCAGGAGTATCCGTTCGAGTGAATTTCCAGTTTTTCTCAAGAAGGAATTCTTTTCTGTTTTGAGATACTGTGCTGATTGTGAGTGAGATAATTAAGAGTGAAAGTAAGAGAATCCTTTTTGACATTGTAAGATTATTTGTTTTAAGTGCTTGGATTTTGAAAAGCTACAAATTTATAAAAATATATGGTTTGAGTCAACATAAATAATGAATTTAATTTGCCGGAAAATTTTTCTTAAAATATTTTTTGCAATATAAAATATTTGATATATCTTTGCACTCTCAAAACGGAAAAAGGTACCATAGCTCAGTTGGTAGAGCAAAGGACTGAAAATCCTTGTGTCCCCGGTTCGATTCCTGGTGGTACCACCGCTTAAAAACGCTAAGTCTTTCATATAGAATGATTTAGCGTTTTTTTTGTTTTTTGTTTGGAACTAAATGGATTTTTGAAATAATTCTAAATCTTTATTTGTAATCACTATTGTCCGATAAAAATA